>Ga0194045_1000175_pt1 | contig 20354 bp, 17 predicted proteins | sample JunL6211m_MetaG_FD_161686 | JGI IMG/M metagenome (GOLD analysis project Ga0194045, IMG submission 161686) | Anoxic zone freshwater microbial communities from boreal shield lake in IISD Experimental Lakes Area, Ontario, Canada - Jun2016-L626-11m | ecosystem: Environmental > Aquatic > Freshwater >...
CAGGGCGGATTTGCAGTATCATGGCGCGGATTTTCTTCTTCCGGAAGTTCGAGCGAGCCAATTAATAGGCTTCCAGCAACTGTGAATACAGATGTAAGTTTTAACATTGGTGATATTGATTACATTGCGCCGATGTTTCAACCATTTAACAAGTTCGATGTGTTTTTTCGGATTGGTGCTAGAATTGGTGGGATCTACTTTACAACGACACAGGAAAACAAGTTTGAAAACTTTTCGGAAACAAACTATATGTTTGGCGGCGGCCCGCATTTTGCAATAGAAACGCACAAGAGATTTGAAAAAATACCTGGTTTCTCGCACTTTGCCTCAGTTGATGGAACAGTACTTATAGGGCAAACAAGTCAGAACTTTTCGGCCACGCAAGGGCCATTTTCTGCAACCAGTAGCCAGTTTGTTATCCAATCCATCCCTGCAGTAACCTTTCAAACAGGCTTTAGCTACACTCCAATCCGGGCATCGAACACCAAATTTTCTGTTGGATATCAACTTGAGCAATGGTGGAACATTGCCAATGTGAATGAATCTACGGGAAAGCTTGGCGACAATGGTTTTTTCCTGCGATGTCAGGTTGATTTCTAAATTCTGGTTTTAATGCTTGCGTTCAATTCCTATAAGCCTATTTTATCAATGATTGTTACCCCACCCGAATCTTCGGATTAAAACATGAAATATCGATTGCTTGGAAACACTGGCCTCAAAGTTAGTGAGCTTTGCTTGGGAACCATGACTTTTGGCAAGCAAGCGGATGAGCGCACTTCGTTTGCAATCATAGACAAAGCTGTTAATGCGGGCGTTAATTTTATCGACACCGCAGATGTCTACCCGATTCCTCCCGATGAAAATACCTGGGGCACCACAGAAGAAATCATAGGCAAATGGCTTAAAGGTAAAAGGAATCAGTTTGTTCTTGCCACTAAATGCAAGCAGCGAGTGGGGACCTCGATCAATGATGAGGGGTTATCTCGCAGGCATATTATGAATTCCGTTGAGGCCAGTTTGAAACGGATGCAAACTGATAATTTTGACCTTTATCAAGCTCATGCGCCCGACCCCAACACGCCCTTAGAAGAAACTCTTCGTGCCTTCGATGATCTTTTGCAACAAGGCAAAGTTAGGGCCATAGGATGTTCCAATTACCCCGCTTGGCAAATCGCCTTGGCTTTGGGAATTAGTGATAAGCATGGTTGGTCACGCTGGGCCACGGTTCAACCTAGGTACAATATTCTTTATCGTGAAATCGAAGCCGAACTTCTTCCACTTTGTCGAAACCAAAATTTGGGGGTACTTTGCTATAATCCCTTGGCAGGTGGCATGCTAACAGGTAAGTACAACTCGTTGGAAAGCCAGGATGCAGGCGCCCGCTTTACTCTCGGGAAAACAGGTGATCTTTATCGCGAGCGTTATTGGCATCAGGCCCATTTGGCAGAATCGAATCGATTAAGTGAGTTTTTTAACAAACGAGGTAAATCGATCATAACTGCTTCAATAGCGTGGGTTTTGTCGCAATCGGGAGTTACTTCTGCAATTTTAGGGGCATCGAAAGCAGATCAATTGGATTTAACTTTAAAAGCTGCCGATTTTACACTTGAAGAGGAAGAAAAGGCTTTTTGTAACCTTTCCTGGTACAATTTGCCCAGACCACTAACCCCTCCGGGCTAAAAAAGTAAAGTTAGTACTTGAAGATTTTCTGATTTCAAGGGATACTGAAGCTATGATTCTTGGCTGGTACTGTTTTTGTCTCACGCCGACTGATTTTTCTTAAGCACCGTTTTTTATGGAGATCGAATAATGTTAGTAATTCCATCTAGGCCCAGTAAAGATACTTGTGATGGGATAACAAGAAGAGAAATTCTCCGTGTTGGTGGCAGTGCAACCCTCGGCATCAGCCTTGCAGATATTTTTAGTTTGCAGAAGGCAAGTGCTGCAAGCAACCAATCAGGCGGCCCAGGATTTGGTAAAGCAAAAAGTGTAATCCTTGTTTATTTGCAAGGTGGCCCTAGTCATCTCGACCTTTGGGACCCTAAAGAAAATGTTCCTGATAATGTGCGAAGTGTTTTCAAAGCTATCGACACCAAAATTCCAGGCGTAAAGTACACCGAGTTACTACCCAAGCTGGCACAAGTGAATGATAAATTCACCATGATCCGCTCCATGAGCTATACGCCAGTTGGCTTGTTTAATCATACCGCTGCAATTTATCAAATGTTAACAGGCTACACTGCAGACAAGGTCAGTCCTTCAGGACAATTGGAACCGCCAACCCCAAAAGATTTCCCAAATGTTGGTTCTAATGTTGTAAGAATCAAGCCTCCTGTAAAACCTATGCTACCGTTTGTAATGCTTCCTAGACCATTGCAAGAAAGCAATGTGGTAGGCAAGGGTGGTTCTGCTGGATTTCTTGGCCGAGCCTATGATCCGTACCTGCTTTATCCCGCAGGTGATGACATGGACATGACCAAAATGGATCGCATTAAAATTGATGATTTAAAACTGCGCGAAGAAACTAGCGCCCTTAGGCTTGGACGCAGGGCTAGCATTCGTGAATCAATCAATAAGGGATTGCCCGCTTTGGAAGAGGCAACCTCCAAGTATGCACTTGATGATTATTATGGTAAAGCTCTTAGCTTGGTTATTTCTGGAAATGCCAGAAAAGCTTTTGAACTTGCTCAAGAACCAAAAGCCCTGCGCGAACGCTATGGTATGAATACTTTTGGTCAAAGCTGTTTATTAGCCCGTAGGTTGATTGAAGCTGGTACGAAGTTTGTTGAAATTAACTGGCCTAAAGTAGCAAACTCTGACAACCATTCATGGGATGTGCATGTTGGTCTTTCCAAGCGCATGAAAGATCAATCTGCACCAATGCTTGATTCCGGCCTTACTACTCTTATAGCAGATCTGGATGAAAGAGGCTTGCTCGCAGAAACCCTGGTTATTGCTGTGGGTGAATTTGGTAGGAGCCCCCAAAGAGGTGTTTCAACTTCCGGAAATCAAAATAATGATGATGGCCGCGATCACTGGCCCTACTGCTACACTGCAGTGGTTGCAGGAGCGGGCGTTAAGCGTGGTTTGGTTTATGGCAAGTCTGACAAGACTGCATCTGCCCCAGTCGATAACCCTGTTCATCCACGCGAATTGTTGGCAACCCTATACCATAGTGTTGGTATTGATCCTGGCACTATAGTTTATAACCACTTGAATCAGCCCAGAGAACTTGTCCAAGGTGACCCTGTTACCGGGATTCTCGCTTAGTACAGATAGTAATAACGATGGCATTTCGACCGGCTGCTTCATGCGCCGGTCGTTTTCTTTTTTAAGGCCCCTCATGAATCGTTCACCTAAACAAAGATGCGAATGGCTTGAGGAGCAATTGCAAGTATCCTTTCCCAAAGAGATGCTATTGTTCTGGGAATTTGCAAAATCGCTCCGTCCCTTAGAGCCACTAAGTGCGCTTGAGGATTCATTGGGGATTTTTCTTGTAGGCGCTTTTGAAGTTCTTTCTGGGAAATTCGATACCTATTCAGGCGAGATCCCGATTTCACTTCATTGGAGATATGGTCTCGACCCACCAGAGTTTTTTACGCTGTTGGCACGAGGGGAAAACCGCTGGCATGCAGGTTACTATATCGATGCTCCTGCGGGTAAAAGTTATTGCGTCACTTCTTATTCTGCAAATGATGGATTGCAGTTTAATTTTGATGGCAGGAGCTTGTTTTCTGCTGTTGAAAGATACTTGGATGATAAGGAATTGATCAATGATGAAGATGATGTAGTACTGACAGGGGCGGAGTTAGAAGAAAGTAAAAAAGCATGCGATAAAGTGCGAAAAGCTTTGCTGAAGTATCGGCCATTAGCGAAAAAAATCCAAGTAGGAAGGCGTAACATTGTAGAAAAAACAATTGATGGCGTGGGCGTGGTTGCCGCCGAAAATGCCGTAGGAGAAATTGATAAATCTATCAAGAAGAAAATACCTTACATGGTTTGGTCTGATACTCAATATGAAAAAGTTATGGAGGAAGCTGCTCGATTGCAAGCATTGGGGAAGGCTGCAACCGCTTTGAAGCTTGCAAAAGATTTATGGCAGGTGGGCGATGAACATCGAATGCGGAAAGCTGCATTAGTGATGGTTGGGGCATATAAAAAATTAGCCAGGCTTCCCTTTGATAAAATCTTGGGGGAACACCTGGCATATTTAAATCGTGAATGGCTGGACATCCTAGATGCCAGCAGCGGAAGTTAGTTGATCTTTAAAAGTTCAACTTCAAAAATAAGGTCAGCATTTGGAGGAATAACCCCGCCAGCACCTCGTGCCCCATAACCTAGTTCTGGGGGAATAGTCAGTTTGCGTTTTTCGCCAATTTTCATGCCTGCAACGCCTTCGTCCCACCCCTTAATAACCATCCCAGCGCCCAAACCGAATACAAATGGTTCGCCACGATCAACGCTACTATCAAACTTTTTACCATTGCTCTTCAACCAACCTGTGTAATGAACGGTTACTTTTTTTCCAGCCTTGGCTTCATCGCCAGTGCCTTCTTTAAGTACTTCATATTCCAAACCAGAAGCAGTTTTCATTGTCTTTCCTTTTTTTGTTTCCTGAGCGAAGCCACTGCTCACTGTTGTAAGGGCTAAGAGTACCACAAGAGCAGCCATGCTCTGAGTTCGAAGAATCATGATTTTTCCTTTCTAGAAAAAGTAATGCCAAATGGCTAACAAAATATATCTAACAGGAGTTAGGATTTGGGCCAAGAGGAAAGTATTAACCTACCTTAAAAAAATAGTAAGAGGCTAGTAGGTAGCCAACGGAGATAATGACAATTCTCAGCATTTTTCTGGGTATTTTCTGGCTAAAAGTGCCGCCTAAATAACCCCCAATGATTGAGAAAAAAGCCATTCCCCCTGCGAATTTCCAGTCCATGGGGGCATCAATGCAAAAAACGATGGCAGCCACGCAATTGATGGCGAATGCCAGTACGTTTTTTAGACCGTTTACCCGGAAAATATCTGGAATACCCATGAATGAAAGTGATGCAATCATGAGGATTCCAATGCCTGCCCCAAAATATCCCCCATATATTGCAACCAAAAACTGAAAGAGAACCAATCCCAGCACGGTGAATAAACTCTTCGAGGGATTGCCTTCCCCTTCAAGTTCTGATGTTTTTGGCTTGGAAATCAGGGGCTGAATTAAAAACAAGGTAGATGCTAACACAAGTAGCCAAGGTACTAATAAGCGGAAGTGCTGCGGAAATCTGGTGACCATCAAGGCGCCTATTACGCTTCCCGCGATGCTGGGCGGGATTAGAATCAGCAGCCAGGTTTTAATTCCTTTTAGGTGTGCTCTGCTTCCCCAAGCACCTGCAAGCGAACCAGGAAAAAGCCCGACTGTGCTAGTGGTGTTGGCCATCACCTCGCTGCCAAGTGAGTACACAAGTGAAGGGAAAGTAAGCAAAGTACCTCCGCCCGCAATTGAATTAACAAACCCGGCAGCAAGAGCTGCAAATGCACAAATCAGATATTCAACCCAGTGTTCCAAGGCTCACTCGTTCTTGTTTATGATTCCCAATGAACTGTGACACCAAGATATTCATCTTTGTTTTTCAACAACCCATCGTAAGCCGAAGTAAGGTCGGTGGGTTTGATTTTATGGGTGATAAGCCCATTTAGATTTAACCTGCCATTTGCTAGTGATGCCAGCAGCCAATTCTGTGCCTTGTGAATGTTCCAATTGCCATTCAGGCGGATATGTGCCGGTTCAAACAACATGTTGCCATGTGCCCCGCAAACTTCAATGTAGCGGCGATGAAGGTCATCATAAAAGTTGACATCGGTGGCTTTGCCTCTAGGACTTCCTACCACGATGACTTGGCCTGCATCGCAAGCTAGAGACATGGCTTGAGGGACAGCATCTGGAATACCGGTGGCATCAACGACAATTTCCGCACCTGGGCCGAGTATTTTTCGAAGTTGTTCTTTGATTGGTCCGTTGGCAGGGTCAATGACGGCATCAGCGCCAGCTGCAAGAGCTGCTTTGCGCCTCATGGAAACCGCATCAATACCAATAACAGGGTTAGCTCCCGCAGCCATCAGGCAGCGAAGCGAAAATTGCCCAATTATACCAAGGCCTAAAACCGCAGCACTTCTGCCGAGAGTAAGCCCAGCACGAATGGAAGCTCCCATGCCGTACCTTGAAATACAAGCCACAGCGGCTTTTTCGAAGTCGAGATTCTCAGGCAATTTCCACCACTTACCCCGTTCATGGGTTGTGCTTAGAAGTTCATGGGATGCATGATTGCCGGGAAAACTAACCCGGTCGCCTTCTTTTAAACCAGTAATATTTTTGCCTACTTTTAAAACGACGCCTGCAGCGGAATACCCAGGCCTGAAAGGGAACTTCCAGTCAGGCATGCTGGGGTCTTTTAGCCATTGATGGGAACCGGTGTAAACAGCCAGTTCTGTTCCTGCGCTGATTGCAGAAACCTTGGTTTCAACAAGGAATTGGTCTGGGGCTGGATCGGAAATTTCAACTTCCCGAAGGCCGGTTTTGTGTGGTTCAAGAATAACAGCTTGAATAGCTTTCATGTTTTGTTCCTTTCAAAAAACAGTATGAAAGGATCCTAGGGATAAAATGGTTCCGTGTCATGTCAATTCTTCCCCCAACTTTCTCCCAAAGATTCCTATAATATGGTTTGGAAGAGAGCATGCTTAATCAGGAACAAATTCATGATCTGGGAAATTGAAATACGACCAAAAGACTCTGACCTTGAAAAATGCAGAGTTAACAAGGATTTTCACCTGCTAACCCCTGGCGCAAAAGCCAAAGATCCCATTACTTCTGCTTCTAAGGGGTTGCTTGTTTCGGGTGAAATTAGCATCGAGCAGATTCAAAAATTAGTTACAGAACTTTTGGTAGATTCCGTGGTAGAAAGCGGAACCATAAATAAGCTTGGGAATTTGCCTGCGGGCGAAGGTACCAATGATCCCTGTATTGCAACGGTGCTTTTAAAACCCGGTGTCATGGATCCTACCGCATTAAGCATTATCCAAGCTGGGCAAGATTTAAAGGTGCCTGTTGTTTCCGTTCGCAGTTTCCGCAGGTATTTTGGAGCCCCCCTTGCTCCCAATGAAAAAGAGATTTTGTTTCGAAGGGTTCTTGCCAATGATGCGATTGAAATGGTGGTGGAAGGCCCCATTAATCAAAAACATATCGAAGAGGGCGCCCCGTATGCATTTAATAAGATTGTGGTCCCCATTCGGGATTTAAAACCCGAGGAACTTGAAAAACTTAGTAAGCAGATGAGCCTTTCTTTGAACCGTGAAGAAATGCTTACGATTCAAGAGCATTACCTTAAAGTGGCCAAAGATCCCAATGATATTGAATTAGAGACTATCGCTCAAACTTGGTCCGAACATTGCTCGCATAAAACCCTTAAGGGTAGAGTTGATTTCGAAGGTAAGATTTATCAGAACTTGCTTAAAGAAACTATTTTCGAAGCTACTCGTTTTCTCCGCGAAAAAGCTGGCAAGGATGATTGGTGCGTCAGTGTTTTTGAAGATAATGCTGGCGTAATCAAGTTCGATGAAAACTTCCACCTTTGCTTTAAGGTGGAAACCCATAACCGGCCCTCTGCGATAGAACCCTACGGTGGCGCCAACACAGGAATCGGTGGAGTTATCCGCGACCCCATGGGCACTGGCCTTGGTGCAAAACCTGTTTGTAATACCGATATCTTTTGCTTTGCCCCGCCTGATACTCTTGCTTCAACTCTGCCTGAAGGTATTTTACACCCGCTTAAAATCATGACAGGTGTTGTTTCAGGCGTTCGTGATTACGGAAATCGCATGGGCATTCCCACCATTAATGGTGCAGTTTGCTTTCATGATCGTTATCTAGGCAACCCGCTGGTTTTTTGCGGTACAGCAGGCCTTATCCCCGTGGATAAAGCGGTTAAAAAACCTTTGGCAGGTGACTTTGTCGTGGCGGTGGGGGGTAGAACTGGCCGAGATGGAATTCATGGCGCAACTTTTTCCTCTGCTGAATTAAATTCAGATTCAGAAAAAGTTAGTGGTGGTGCAGTTCAGATCGGCAATGCCATCGAAGAGAAAAAAGTTCTCGATGCAATTCTTAAAGCCAGAGACCTCGGCCTTTATAGTTCGATTACTGATTGCGGTGCAGGTGGGTTTTCTTCTGCTGTGGGCGAAATGGGAGAACACCTGGGCGCTTCCATTCAATTGGATCAAGCCCCTCTTAAATACGCTGGACTTTCCTACACTGAAATCTGGATTTCTGAATCACAAGAAAGAATGATTCTTTCAGTTCCTAAAGAGAACCTTGCAAAGTTGAAAGAGGTTTGCAAATGGGAGGGCGTTGAAGCTGTGGAGCTTGGCGTTTTTGAAAACACTGGTAGGCTAAAACTCTTTTATCAAGGTGCCGAAGTTGGCGATATCGAACTTGATTTTCTGCATAACGGCAGACCCAAGCAGGTTCGAAAGGCAGCTTGGAAAATCCCTCCAGAGTCTACCTCTAATCCTTCGGCCCCCATTGATCAAAATCTTGGCGAAACTTTGCTTAAGCTTCTCTCATCTCTTAATATCTGCAGTAAAGAATGGATCATCAGGCAGTATGATCACGAAGTGCAGGGCGGGAGTGTTATTAAACCTCTTGTGGGAATTTTAGAGGAAGGCCCTTCTGATGCCTCTGTGGTTATGCCCGTACTTGGCTCTACCAAAGGCTTTGCTGTTGGCTGTGGCATATTACCTGATTATGGCGATCTCGATCCTTATGCGATGGCGGCCTGCGCAATCGATGAAGCAGTTAGAAATGTCGTTGCTGTTGGGGCTGATCCTTCCCGCATCGCCATTTTGGATAATTTCTGCTGGGGCAATACTGATAGGCCCGAAGTTCTTGGCTCACTGGTAATGGCTGCAGAAGCTTGCAAAGAATTTGCGATCACTTTTGAAATGCCATTTATCAGCGGAAAAGATAGTCTTAAAAACGAATTCCATGCAAAAGGGAAAAGTATTGTAATCCCTCCCACTTTACTGATTAGTGCCATTGGTATTGTTCAGGATGTGCGCCAGTGCGTTACCATGGATATGAAAAAAGCAGGGAACAAGTTGTTCCTTGTGGGGCGTCTTACGGAAAACATCGGCGGCTCACAGTATGCAAAGGCGCTGCAATTAATAGGCGGCATTGTTCCCAGACCCGATGCAAAGGAAGCCATTGCAATTCATAAAGCAATGCACAGCGCAATCACTGCTGCAACGGTGCGATCCTGCCATGATATTAGTGAAGGCGGCATAGCTGTTACTATTGCAGAAATGGCATTTGCAGGCGGCATTGGTGCAGATATCCACGGATTGAATACCTTGGGGAATATTCCCTTTGCAGCTATGCTGTTTGCAGAACCGCCCACCTGTTATGTTGTTGAACTTGAGCCGCAAAAAGTAGAACAATTCCAAGCCATATTTAAAGGCCTGCCAGTGCATGAAATTGGCACTGCATGTGTGGAAAAACGCTTGAGGTTTGTAGGGCCAACAGGGGAGTGGGCGCTTTGGACTTCGCTCGAAGATTTACGAAAGGCTTGGCTTTCCACCCTGAAGTTTTAGCCTTCTAAGGGGCCAAGGTAGCCACCATCTTCAGGATAACCCGCATCAATAAAGCCTTGCAGGATGATCTGCGCTGCAATCTGGTCGCGCTTTTCCTTCTGTTTCTTCATGTCTAATCCTGCTTCACGCATGATAGAATTTGCTTCAAAGGTGCTGAAGCGCTCATCATAAAAAAACACGGGGAGATTCAAAGTTTGTTTTAACCATTCGCCGTAGGCCCGTGCCTCTTTGGCTTTGTCGCCTTCCCTTCCATCGGAATGGATGGGCAACCCGACGACAATTCCTGTTATTTTTTCATCAAGGACAACGCGTTTGAAGTAAGCTCCATCCGCTTTCTCATTGATTCGATTGCGAGTTTCAAGAGCGAACGAAATTCCAATGGTGGAATCTGCAAACGCCAGCCCTACTCGCTTTTTTCCAAAATCTATCCCAAGCCAGCGTGCCATTATAGGTATAATTCCAAGCCTCTTTTTCGCAGGAGATCTACTAGTTGTTTAACTCCAGCTTCGTCTCGCTTATCCGCCACCAGAAGGGCATCGCCATCTCTTACAATGATCAGGTTTTCTACCCCAATAGTCGTTGTTAGATTATTGCGATTATCCGAAACGATAATGCAATTACTTGTTCGGATGCCACAATGTGAGGCTACTACCGTATTGCCATCGGCATCTTGTGGGTGCAGCCTTTCAAGGGCCTGCCAACTGCCAACATCGTCCCATTTGTAAGGCGTTTGAAGAACCATTACCTCCTTGGCGTTTTCCATAACCGCATAGTCAACGCTGATTTTCTCCATGCCTGCGAACTCAGTTTCCAGCACAGCTTTGCGCTCGGGGGTATCCCAGGCTTCTGCTATTCTTATTGCTGCATCATGCATTGCTGGTTTGTGCTCTTTGAGCGCTGCAAGCACGGTGCTTGCGCGCCAAACAAATATGCCGCTATTCCAGAAGTAGTTTCCTGATGCAAAGAATTGTTGCGCTATTTCAAGCGAGGGCTTTTCTTTGAATGCGGAAACTTTGTAGGCTGTCAGCCCCTGCTTTTGTGCTGCTTCGGGGCCCTTTTGAATATACCCGTAACCTACCGATGGGTAGGTGGGAGGGATTCCAAAAGTTAAAAAAGTGTTTGGGCTATCCTTGCAGATTTCATGCGCTGCGTGAACTGCCCTGCGAAATTCTTGCACAGGCTCTATCACATGGTCTGCGGGGCTAACCAGCATCACTGCTTCGGGGTCATTTTTTATAATCAAAGCTGCTCCTAAAGCAACACAGGGCGCAGTATCCCGACCCACGGGCTCGCCAATGATGTGATCGTTTGCAAGTGCGGGCAGATGAGCTTGTGTTTCTTGTCGGTAAGCTTCTGAGGTAATCACCCACATGCGTTCAGGAGGAACAGCAGCTTCGAGCCTTTCGTAGGCTTGTTGTATGAGAGATCGGTCGCCCCCGAGTTGCAAGAATTGTTTTGGTTTTTTTTGTCTGCTTCGTGGCCAGAACCGGGTGCCGCCGCCGCCTGCCATGATCATTGCATGTAACATTTAAAACTCCTTGGGTTTATTTTGTAATAATAGTGGGAATTTTGCTTGGAAGTTGCCTGGAAGCTTATGAGATAGCTCTTCAGCATCCATTGCGAACGAAGGGGAGATCTCAATTTCAGGAGTTGCGGAATACACTGGCATTTTTATCCCAGCTTTTTCCAGCCATTGGATAAACAGTTTGCATTGCGCCTGCTTCGCTGTTTCTGGTGAGTCGTCCCCATGGGCATTTTTTAAAGGTGCAAATTCTTCTTCTCTTTTCGTCGAAACCAACAACCAACGATCTGCAAGTGGGAATATATCAAAGATGAATCGCTCAAACTTCCAGGCGTTTTCTTTTTCAGGAACAACCTTGCTAAGGTTTGCATCTACATGGGGGACTTTTTTTCGAGCAAGGTGGAAAGGTAATGCATCACCGTTGCTGGACACCAGGTTTAAAAAATCAACATCGAACAAGTGGATCGCTGGATTTCCGGTATCGATGAAAAGTGACCCATCATGCTTTTTTCTGTTTGCCAGTTCTAATGGAAGATCCGAATATTCGATGATCTGGCAACGCCCATCCACTTGGATGAAGTTTCCAAGTTTATCAGTCGGCGAATCTTTGAGAATTACTTTACTCGATAATTGAGATCGATGCGAAATGTGGTGCCCAATGAAAACAGGGTCAGCTATTTGAACCAAAGGGTTGTCTACTTGGAAAAAGAATAAATGTTTGATGCCTTGAGCTTTAAGTTGCTCTATCAAGCCAGTCTTTTTCAATGCGGTCAGAGTGCCGCCATGGCCATCTGGGCTGGCGAATACTTTTGCTGGTTCTTCAAAAAGAATTGCGCCTGTATTTAGATCAACGGCAGGCATTGTTCCTTGGGTGAAAAAGATGACCTGTTCTTTTTTCAGTCCGAAGAACTCATGCGATTTGAAAAAACTAACGGTTTGATCATGTGTTGCTGGGCTGGTCATGATTAAAAATGGAATATCGCAATTGGCTTTTTTTGAAAGGGTTAGAACTTTTTCAGAGTGAAGTTCAAACAAGCTTTTTTGCGTTATCGGAGTGATAGGCCAAGTGCCTTTTGGCTGCAATGTTCCAAGCCTGCTGCCTTGCCCCCCCGCCACCATAAGGATTGCGACCTCGCCCTTTGCAAGTGCTTTTAGACCTTCGATTTTTGCTTCGGGGGAGTTTGTGGTTGGGTGCAGTACAGGAACTGCGGTGATTTTTTCTATGTCGGGTAATGCAAAGGGAATTGTTCGTTTTGCAAATAGGTTCGCAAGGAATTCCAGATCGATTGGTTCTAATTGGCGTTCGACCGAAGATTGTTCGTGGGGTGAAAGCTTCGCCCAATGAGATAGTAATCCCACTTGGTTTGCTGATAATAATCTTTGGTGCAAATCCTGTCGCAAGTCCCGCCCCTCCTGGGCTGAAAATCCAAACTAAAACTCAAATGAGAAGCCATCATAGGCCAGATTGACACCTTTAGGCAACCTCGACTCAACTTCATCGTGATCCATGTCGTGGCAAAGGTGGGTTAAATACGCCTGCTTGGGTTTTAACAGCTTAATTACTTCAAGTGCTTGTTCCAAATTAAAGTGCGCTGGATGGGGCTTATGACGCAACGCGTCTAATACTAAAACATCCAGTCCCTGCAATAGATCCATACTTGTTTCTGGTATGTGGTTCACATCGGTGCAATACGCCATGGCCTTTATCCTAAACCCTAAAACATCAAAATTGCCATGCACTAAAGGCACAGGGGTGACTAATTCCCCAAGCACATTAACAGGTGAAGTATTAATGCGTTCGAAGGAAAGCTTGGGTACATAAGTTTTGCTTTTGCCAGGCTTAACGATTTCAAAAGCGTAGGAAAAAGCAGATCTTATTCGGTCTTCAACATCCTCAGCGCAGTAAAGGGGAACGGGTTGACCCAAAAGATGCTGGATGGGCCTAAGATCATCCAAGCCATGAAGGTGATCGGCATGATAGTGGGTGAAAAGAACGCTATGAATCGCCCCAACCTTAGCACGCAGTAACTGCAGCCTTAGTTCGGGCGGAGTATCGATCAAAATGTTTCCGTTAGGAAGCTTGATCAAGCCGGCACAGCGAAACCGGTGATTGCGTGGGTTATCCGAAGTGCAAACTTTGCAATCGCAACCAATCATTGGCACTCCAACAGAAGTACCAGTACCCAGAAAAGTAAAAGAACGCATACTCATATAGGATTAGTATATCGAGTATGCGTTCGGTTTATAAACAAATTGATACAGTTTGTTATTTTCCTGAGTCGGCCCCAATGCTGACAGGCTTGTAGCCGCCAATCAATTGGAAATATACCAGCAAAATCAGGTATATCGCAGCCATGGTTAGCGGAATATATGCATCCGCTTTCAGGGTGGCCCGATCGCCATGAGTGCTCGCTTCAATGATCGCTTTATCATTTGGTTCGAGCTTGCTGAGTGCGGTGCTTAAATCGCCTTTTTCAGCTTCGATTTTCTTGCGAATTGCTCCAAGCTTATCGTTGGCTTCGCCAAGTTTCTTGCCATCAAGGCCAAAAGCTTCGGTGCTTGCTAGGTTCAAGAATGTGCTTGATTCTTTAGCTTTGTATTCTGCATAAATTGCAGGGTTAGTCTTATTAAGTTCTTCTCCTGCAAAGCGATCTTTACAATAGCCAAGGCCTGGGCCGCCGATAAGGCCCGCCGAAAGCATACCAATACCACCCATAATGGACATCGCAACCGCGCCGGTTTGTGGGTAACGATCGCCTACCACTGCAAGCATGGTGGGCCAGAAGAAAGTTTTGCCTACTGCATAAATGCCAAGTGCAACAAGTGCCATCGAGAATGTTTGCATCCCGCTTGCGAGGTTCAGGCCTAAGCAAGCAAGTCCTGCGCAAACAAGCAGAAGTCCAATGGGTGATAATTTAAGTTTGGTTTCGATGAAATGGGCGCAGAAACGTAGTCCAAACATGATGGAAGAGGTCCAGATGAAGAGGTATTTCCCTTCTTCGGAATTGAACAAGTTACCTGTGATGTTTTGAATCCAACCATCGGTACCGAGTTCAACTGCACCCACCATCGCATGAACCACGAAGAGAACAAACAGAAGGAAAGAGCCAATAGAGAAATTAGTCATCACAGAGACAATGATAAGTAGAAGGCCACCAATCCCATATCCAATAACTTTGGCATTTTCAGGGGCAATTCCTTTAAAGATATCGCCAAAGAAGAGTGCAAGAAGGTAACAAGCAACAAGTGCGCCAAGCATGCCTACACTGCGGAACATTTCAATAAAGCTAGCGCCTTTTTCAGCAGCTTCGGATTTTGGGAACTTTTGGCCCAAAAACATGAGGGCATAAAGCACGGTTGGAACCAGGTACAAAGCAAGTTGATACTTCCATGGTACTTCCATTTTGTCGTCAAGAATCCAGCCTGCAACCGAGCCTAGAATCATACCTGCGGGCCATGAAGCATGAAGAATGTTGAGGTAATGAGTTCGGTTTTCAGGGAAAAGAGTCGCTACCAAGGGGTTTGCTACCGCTTCGAGTGTTCCATTCGCAAAGGCAAAAATGAACATGCCCCAGAATAGGAAGTTATAAGCATTTTCAGGAGTACTTGCGCCAAAGGTAACAAAAGCGGAAATAATATGGCCAACTAACGCAAGTGCAACAAGCTTTCCGTAGCCAACCTTGTCGACGATAACACCACCGATAATAATGCCGAAGCAGAAACCGCTGAAGCCACCGCCACCGATTGCTCCGAGTTGTGCCCCGGTGAATCCATACTCTTTGCCCCAGTTATCGAAGATACCGCCTCGGATTGCGAAACCGACGCCAGCGGCTAAAATCGCCATGAAGCCTGCCCATAGCAATCGCATTGCATTTGGGTGTTGATTTGAAACAGATGCACTAGACATAAAGGTTTGCCCTTTGAAATAGGAACACGGGGAGAGTTTCTAAAGCTGTATCTAAATTCAACATAACTAAGGTTAATGGTGAACAGGCAAGCTTAGTAACTTGTTTTCAATATTTCAGGATAGTAACCAGACATATGACCTTGTGTCTAGATAAATTGGGGTTTGCAGGAAGGATTCTATGGTCTAGCGCTTTTTATAACCCTATCTTCCCACCAAAACAAAAGAACTTACCTAGCTTTACATGAATTGTTCTTCTATTACTTCCTCTTGTTTTCGTTGGGGAAATCGTTATAAGCCGGGTGCATTCGGTTAAAGATGGTTCCTAAATATAGTGGTGAAGTTATGTTGCTTGGAAGATTATTTGCTGCTTTATCAATAATAAGTCTTAGTTTGATTGGTTGTGTTTCCACACCTGTTAAAGAGACTGCCAAAAATTATCCTCCCGCAAGTGTTTCTAATGCCGCTAGGGCTCAGTCGCCTGAAAATGATTTATCTGCATCTGCGGATGAGATAAAAGTAGTTGCAGCAGAATCCATAGCCAAACCCGGACAAAAGACTTCAGGCAGCAATATCGTTGCATTAGTTAATGGTGAAGCCGTTTTGGAAGAAGAAGTTTTGTTGACTCTTAGTCAGGGAATTGGAGAAGGGGCTAATGATTCTGCAAAAAGAAAAGCTGCGATTAATCAATTAGTGGAAAGAGAAATTGTTATCCAGGATGCCTACACTAGATTGTCCAAGAATCCACAAGCAAAGAAGTTTTTGGATAAGCTGCAGGAAATGGCGGGTAAGGAGTTTGATCGGTATGTGCGATTGCTTAAGGATCGAAACAAATCGTTGAGTGATCCGGAATTCAAGGCGCTTTTGGAATCGCAGGGTATTTCAATTGATCTTCTTCGAAGGCAATCGGAAAGAAACTTTATAGCAATGCAGTATATGCAAACCAGAATCTTGCCTAATTTGGATCGCATAGGGCATAAGCAGATTCGTGATTATTACGAAAGCCATCCTGAAGAATTTCAAATTCAAGACAGTGTAGAGTGGAAGGATATCTTCATTAGTTATAGGAATTCTAAATCGCAGGAAGATGCGATGGAGACCGCTCGAAAAGTGGTTGAAAGGGCTAAGAAGGGTGAAGATTTTGCCAAGCTGAGTAAAGAGTATTGTCACGGGGATGGCGCATTTAGAAATGCGGAAGGGATAGGTAGAAAGAAGGGTGAAATCAAACCAGTTCAAGTTGAAAAGTACCTTTTTGAATTAAAGGACGGAGAAGTTGGTCCCCTAGTCGAATTGCCCACCGGTGTGCATGTTATCATGCTGGTTAAACGAGAACATGCAGGGATAAAGATTTTTGATGAGAAGGTACAAAAGCAGGTTCGAGATCGTTTAAGAAATGAAGCAGGGCAGTATGAAATGAAGCGCATGCTTTCTGATATGAAACGACAGGCTGTTATCGAATATATTCAGGACTAAAAGAGCAACGCCAGCTTAAACTGCATCATGCAGATTAAGCTGGCGTTTTTTTTGAAGCACTTTATTTGGATGTGAATGGTATGCCTGCAGTTGCTCTGCTGGGCACTGGTTTGGATGTCGAAATCATAGAATCATCCTGACCTAGCAATTCTTGCAATCCCTTTTTCAATAACTCGCAGCGTAGTTGGCTGGCATCTCGTTCACTAGTTCTGACATCTGTTAGGGATTTAAGCTCATCCCTTTCTTGAACAACTTCCTTATGATGAATCAGTTTCTTTTCTAAAGCAGTGCGATCTTCTTCCAAAACAGTAATGCGTGATTTCATCTGATCTCTAGTTGATAAAAGAATTTGATGGTCATTTTCCATTTTAGATAAGCGCTCTTCAAGAGTTTTGATTTTTTCGGCCTGAACTTTAGGTGAAGGACTAGGGTTTTGGGAACACCCCCAAATACTAAAAGTTACTGCAATTGCGATTAACAAATTTCGATTCGAAGGATTCAATTCGTTCATAACTAAAGCTCCGTTTTATTTGGATTTAATTTCTCTTTCAGCCATTCCGATGACATTCGAAAATTGGTTGTAAGATCGATACCTAAGATATCGGCTTCCCATTTGGCCAGGATCACTCTATTTGCCAAGCTTTGCTATACTTCTTGTTTTTAGCAAGCGGAGTAATTGGCATAATGCTTAAAGAGCGCAAATCTTATGTTTTTAAAGGGTTTTTACTAATTCTTTGATGGTGAATATTAAAGTGGTTCGGTCTTTGTTTTTTGAATACTTGATTTCTTCGATTGCCTGTACCGCATTCTCAAGCAGTAATCTTTGGGATGGTGTCAATCCTTTGAACTTTGCTGATTCCAGATCATTCGATGCAATATCATCAGATTGTTTTAGGGGTTCCGCTTGCAGCAGTGGTTCAAGTGTTGTGATGCATTCTTCCAAAGAAAGGGCATCAACTTTTTTTAGCCAAGTTTCTAATTCCTTTGTAATATTTAATTCTGATGGAATCAACATGGGCGGTTTTTTTATCAGTCCGAAAACACCCAATGTAATCAATATTAGCAATCCAATTGCAAACCAGGGCGACATTCTGTCAATCATGGGGCCACCATTTTTTTGTGGTGTATCAAGTTCCTTGAAGGGAAATAGCTTTTCCGGAAAGAGCCAGTTTTCCCAGACTAGGGTGATATTTTTTGCACCAAGTAATGCAGATGCTTCCAGTGTGGGAATATCTATCGCTCCGGTTTTTTTAGCCCGAAGAATAAAGGGAATGGTTTGCGCTTCTTGGCCTCCGGATTTGGTTTTCAAGGCTTCGCCTGCCGGTAACAATTCCCAATCTTTCTTGTATTTCTCTTCCAGGCTGAATCGAGAAACAACAACTTCCTTTGTGGTTTCGAATTTTAGAAGGATCGAGAAAACTGCACCAGGCAGCCTTTCCTCCAATAATTTAACTTGAATCGTGGCCTCGACTCCTTCGGGAGATGATAGCGCAGGGACTATGATGTTTTCAGCATTTATCTGAAATAAAAAGCAACCTATCATCGATATTAAAAGCGGAGAAACTATCATCGTTATTATTAATAACCTTTGAATGTTTGATTGAAATAACTAATTAAGCTTGCGAGATAGGGTTCGGATGTGCTTATGCGAAGAAACCCCGCACCATTACTTTTGCATAACTTAGCTACTTTGTTTTCGTGTTCAGCAAATAGTTGAAGGTATTGATTGCGGAAATCTTTGTCTGAACTTTTGACTAAGATCGAACCAGCATTCCAAGGGTTTTTACAATGAATATCAGGAGTATCCGGGAGAGAGATTTCCCTGGGGTCAAGAATTCGTAACAAGTGAAGATCATGCCTGTTTGCACAAGCACCAAAGAGCACAGGATCTATTGGTTCGTAAAAATCAGACAATACAAAAACCATGCTTCGAGGCGTTTGCTTTTCTGCAAGGGCTTTCCATAAAACATTATTTAAGGTCTTCAGTATAGGTTTATCTTTGAGCAGGCTTGCGCCTATCGCTTGTACTTTTTTTGCACTGTTTGCATGGCTCATGATTCGTTCGACAGCTTTGTCGAATTTAAACAGAGAGAATCTATTTCCCGAGTTGATCGCAATCCAACCCAGTGCAGTTGCCAACTCTGCAACCACTTCAAGTTTAGTTGACCCCGTTGTGGAATAATGCATACTCTCACTAGTACATGCAAAAATTCGGATCGAAATCTCTTGGTCATGCATAAATTTTTTGACAAGGACTTTGCCCGACCGCGAAGAGGATTTCCAGTCTATATGCCTGACTTCGTCGCCCGGTTCGTATTCGCGTAGTTCGACAAAATCCATGCCACCACAGGGTATCCTTGCTTTCATGGGGCCAGAAGGTCGCCCTTCCAACGCCTTGCGAGTGCGCAAGAATATTGCTGCCAGAAGCGATCTGCTTTTAGAGTCGAGCATAAATTTTAGTCCAGTAAAAACAATACCTGAATTTTAAACGCTATCTCGTGCAGAGGGCGAACATAATCTGATAATTAAACTGTTATTGTCACGGATAATTGATATAAGATGTTATCGAACTCCTATTTGGAATTCTTAATAAACATGAATATTCCGCACTCAATCTGCTTAAAAGATTTTGACCCGGGCCAAAAGCACGGGCCAGAGCGGGTAGCGTTGCTTGTTGCCAATATTCTTGAAAAAGGCGATAAGTCCAAGGCAACCGATGTTTATATCGAACCATGGGCGGATAAACTTCAAGTTTGTTTTCGAGTCGATGGTGTAATTTTGCCTTCGACAGAATTGCCAAGAGAGTTGGGACCAAATATCATCGCCCGTTTGAAGTTTCTCGCAAACTTACTTTCCTACAGGCAAGATATCCCCCAAGAAGGGCGTATAGTTCAGGTTGATTCGCTGGAAGGGATTGAGGTTCGAGTCAGTACATTTCCGACCATTCATGGCGAAAGAGTAGCGCTCCGATTGTTCCGCCGTGAGAATAGGCAATTCATTTTGGAAGAACTTGGGCTTGAACCCGGAGTGCTTAAAAATCTTAAAGATGCGATTGGTGAGCGCACCGGGGCGATTCTTTTTACAGGTCCGGGCGGGAGTGGTAAAACCACTAGCATTTATTCGTGCTTAAGCCACATTGCTAAAACTGAAAAAACTAGAAGGCATATTGTCACCCTTGAAGACCCTGTAGAACAAATTCTCGAGGGCGTAAGCCAGACGCAAGTGTCGCCAAGTACTGGTTTTGATTTTTCTTTGGGTTTGCGGAGTTTATTAAGGCAGGATCCAGAAGTGATTCTGGTGGGTGAAATGCGAGATCCTGAAACCGCAAGGGTTGCAATTGAAGCTGCACTTTCAGGCCACTTGTTATTTAGCACCCTGCACGCTGGTTCTTCCTGCGGAGTTATTTCAAGATTGTTGGAAATGGGGATTGAGCCTTACTTGTTGACCAGTTCGCTTCGGTTGATTTTAAACCAAAGATTGTTGCGAAAGAATTGCCCTAAATGTAAAGGTAATGGTTGTGCAGATTGCAATAATACAGGCTACCATGGAAGGCTTTTACTATTGGAAGCGATGGTGTTAAACGAAGATATGCGTAGGGCGATTTTAAACCGAGCCGATCGTACGACGCTGGAAGAGATTTTTGTAAATAATGGCGGAATAACCCTTGTAAGCCATGCGATAGCAGCGGTAAAAGCAGGCCAGACCACCAGAGAAGAAGTGCTTCGAGTTTTAGGCTCTGCTGATTGCACTAAGGTTCTTTACAGTAATCAAGGTGATTGATGAGTATGGAAAATAAAGAAAAGAAATTTGGTGCCCTGACCCCGGATC
>Ga0194045_1000177_pt1 | contig 20264 bp, 18 predicted proteins | sample JunL6211m_MetaG_FD_161686 | JGI IMG/M metagenome (GOLD analysis project Ga0194045, IMG submission 161686) | Anoxic zone freshwater microbial communities from boreal shield lake in IISD Experimental Lakes Area, Ontario, Canada - Jun2016-L626-11m | ecosystem: Environmental > Aquatic > Freshwater >...
GTGCCGCTCGACTCCGCAAGAATGGAACCCGACGCGTCCCATGCACGAAAGATGACTTGCGGGCCGACGCCTGCGCCTTCCCATTCAAAGTGAACAGATGAACCATCATCCTCGAACGCCGGCGTCAATCCATGTGCAGCCAGGGCAAGACGCTCATCGAGTTGACTTATCAAGCCGTCGCGGAGCATAACTTTGCCAATCTCACCGGCGACTAGCAGAGCAACAAATGTGACTAGTGTTGCACCTAACAATACTCGCCAACGAAGCGACGTGCTCATGATGAACCTTCTAAGACGTAGCCAAGGCCGCGTCGCGTGTGGAGGATACGAGCGCTCCCGTCGGATTCCAGTTTTTTTCGCAAGTATCCGATGTACACATCGACGACATTGCTGTGCGAATCATCTGATAGGTCATAAAGATGGTTCCAAATGTCCGACCGCGAAACAACCTGGCCAACGCGAAGAGCCAAGTATTCCAATAGCGAATACTCCATGGCAGATAATTCAATCCATTGCTCGTTTCGCGTCAGCCGTTTCGCAATAGTATCCAAGCTAAGATTTCCAATGGTGATGATCGGATTCTTTGCCGAGTAGTGACGTCGAATCAATGCTCGTATTCGGGCGAGGAGTTCGCCGATCGCAAACGGCTTGACAAGATAGTCGTCCGCTCCGAAGTCAAGCCCTTTTATGCGGTCCTCAGTTGCATCCTTCGCCGTTAGCATCAAGATTGGAGTTTGGTCGGCGACTTGCCGCAGTCGAGTAAGCACCTCAATTCCGGTCATCTTTGGAAGCATCCAGTCCAAGACGATGCAGTCGTAACCTCCATTCGAAGCTGCCGAGTAGCCCTCGGCACCATCGATCGCGCAATCGACCGCATATCCGGATTCGCGAAGAGTCGCTTCGACGGCTTTGCGAATCGGCGAGTAATCTTCGACCACCAATACTTTCAACCCGAACTCTCCTCACGCAACTTGAGCGAGAGTTCAAACATCGAAATCATCATCGACGAACTACTCATCTTCATCTTCATCGTCGTCCATGTCTTCCTCGTCTTCATCTTTGTCCTCGTCTTCATCTTTGTCCTCGTCTTCATCCATGTCTACTTCGTCTTCTTCGTCTCCACCGACAATTACTTTGATCTCGCGTCCGGTAGCATCAACCAAAATCTCGATCGTCTTTCCATCTCGGATGACTTCGAGCTCGTAGAGTAAGACGGTCTTTGCCTCAAGCTTCAACTCATCTTTACCTGCAAACTTGGTTGCCATAGTACGCAACGCTTCCGGTAACTGGTCAAGTTTCAAAGAGTTTTCTTGTGATAGGACATCCCCAGCTTTCGAGACGGTGATTTCCATCTTAACATCGCCGACCATCCACGCACCTTCGAAAACAGTGACTTTCGCTTCGGTGATTGCCTCGCACTCGATTTCTTTGACGTCGCCAGCAGCTTTCTGGATCGCTTTTCTTGCGGACTTTGGAACACCCTTAAGTTCGATTTTTTCGCTCGTTGCTTCATCGCCCTCGGATTCCTCACCGTCCTTCTCTTCCGAAGTCATTTCCTCAGATTTTTCTTCTGAGGCTTCTTCCTCCTCGGACTCAAGGACTTCAACACCAACAAGTTCTCCGTCGGCATTAAAACTCAATTCGATGGTCCCACCTTCAACCTCAACTTCTACTTCGTACTTGACCACGCCATCTTCCACTTCGAGAACGATCTTTTCGATCTCTGCGTTCTTGGTTGCAAGTTTTAGCGCTTTGCGAATCGCTTTCGGTAGTTGCTTCAGCGTGATTTCTGTTTCATCCGATTCCTTAGCCTCGTTGCCACCGGCGGACGCTAGATTGCTGGTTGAAAAGACAGCTAAAAAAAGGCTGCCCATCAGCAGCCAATATCTCATTGTTGTGAATACCATACTTGAATTTCTCCATTCTTGGGGGGGTAACATCTATCAAACGCGAGTGCGTTTTGAGTTTCCGAACGGCGATCATAGCAATAGCTAGATGAGAACATGATGAGAGCGAACAATAAAATGGATAATCCATTGTCATTGCTGCTATCAGTATCGAGCGCCAATCAACGCTTGAAACCCAAGATTAGTACCCCAACACCGACCAGCACGATTCCAAGCCACTCGCGCATGTTTGGTCGTTCGCCTAAAAAGATCGTAGCGAAGATTGCAACCATCACCAAACTAAGCTTGTCCACAGGGGCAACTTTGGAAGCTTCACCAACTTTTAATGCTCGAAAGTAGCAAACCCATGAAGCTCCCGTTGCCAGCCCCGACAACACTAGGAACGTGACTGTATTTAGCGAAAGCGTAAAAGGGTTCTGCCACTTTTGTGCCACAACCACAAAAACGGCCAAAACCAAGAGGATGATGCATGTACGAAATAGAGTAGCGTAATCGGAGTCAATCCCTTTCAAGCCAATCTTTGCAAAGATCGCGGTCATTGCAGCAAAGACCGCTGACAGGATCGCCCAAGTAAACCAATCGTTTGCGTTAAACATTGTGCTCTTAACCGTTTCCTTCTTTGGAAGCGATGTATTCATGGTGATTTTACTGGTGCTTTCGGCAACGAGAATTCTCGCTATGTGCGACCGCACCGTGTGTAAATATGAATGGATTTGGTGGAAGTTATTGATTAGAGGCCACTCAACTGCCGTAAGCAATCACAAGGTGCGAATCTCATCTTCCAATGCGACACAATTCGAAGAAGGCGCGCTGTATACCCGCAGTTGCACAGGATTTCAAACGCCGACGTGCCATCGGTACCATTGAACAAACAAATAATTGAAAGGGAATCGGTAGTTTATGTCGTCTACCAACGGAATTGAGCTGCAATTCCATTGTCAGTACCGGTACTGAACGATTTAAACGACCAGCCCTCTTTACCAGTATCTGTCTTAGCAATGGCTGACGCTGAAACATAGGCGATCAACCAACCTAGCCCTACCTGTGATGGATAGTGTGCTTGATCGTTCATTCGCTTTGCATATGCCGACGCCGCATCAAGCTCGAGAAGCTTCCTTCGCCAAGACTCAATCAGCGATTCAATCTCCAAAGCGGTATCGAGATACGCAGGCATTCGTTAGCATTCCAACATTTTGCGACAGAGTTAATTATCCGGACGGGCGCTGGCAAACACACTCTAAATCTATCCGATCTGGATAGTCTATTGGGTAGGCGAGCTACTTGAATCTGAAAGTTTTGATGGAGCCAAGTAAACACCGGCACCCAACCCGGCGTGTCAAACCGGTGCGAGTTGGTTGCGTGCCTGTCCGAAGCTTGCTTCCGAAATAGGTACTGCCTAGTGCGTCCCCGCATTCTGGATGGTTTGGCAGGGTGCTTGCGAAATTCGGCCCCTGTGCCGATTTTGTTCTGTCCGATCTTATCAAACGCGGTTATCAGATTCGCCTCAGGATATTAATCGATCTATAGGAAATGGTACCACATTGTCACGCCGGCGGCAGCAATCGCAATTCCACCCAGCAAGCGACGACCGACAGCACGAGCAAGAACAGCCATTGTGAGTCCAGATACCAATGTCATTGCCGAAGCTAAGAACACATAATCGACGTACACAGTCATTTCGCCGTTGTGATTCCATGCCCATTGCCCGTATCTTGATAACGTTGCCATGCTGCGACACTTGGAACTGCGTTAATTCGAAGAGCTGTAGTCCACGTCATGTATTTCCCGAATCTCGCGAGAAACTGCCGATAGCTACTCGGAAGAGCGCCGCCTATTGATGTTTCAAGCTGTTGCAATCGCGAGTCAGATGGGTCTATTCGTCTCTGCAGCGGAGTCGCGTTGAGACGCTTCATATGTGATTCAATGCTCATTAGCTTTTCTCTTGCGCAAAATACACGTCAATCTCCGGCGCCGGTAAACACACTCTTAATGTACTCCATCTGGCTAGTTGAATGGGCAGGCGAGCTACATGGAGGCGAATGTTTGGCTGGGAGCCGAGTAAACACCGAAGCACCGGCGTGTCAAGACCGGAGAGGGATAGGGAGACTCGCTTCGTTGGCTCCAAAATCGGTACTTCGAAGCGCCGTCTCGAAACTCGGCTACCTCTTCTATCGTTGATTAAACTTCGCCGGAGGCGGGCCTAAATCTGACCACCTTCGTCGAGCCACTGTTCGCGGAGGTCGACCCGACGACTGTCGTTCATGTTGAGTAGCCGTGCAGTCGCGCGGCCCGTTGGAGTTAGCCCAACCATCTTTGCGTCACGAGTTGCAAAATGGTCGTTCCAATTGTCTGTTCGGGGATTGAAGAGGTTGACGATTTCCCCGGAGTTAGGGTCAATGCTCGAAAGGTTCGGGCCTTTGAAGAGGTTGCAACGGTCACATGCAAGAGCCAGTCGTTTCAGGTCGTCCAGGTTATCATCGTCCGGCGTGTGCTGTTTGGCGATCACATGTTCGATATGAAACGTAATGAACGGAGTGGCGTCCTGAGGAAGATGACAATACTCGCAACAATCGCTCGCTCTTTGCCTAACCAAGTTTTTGGTCGTCGCATCCATGTCAGGAACTATGACGAGCCAAAAAACGTCGAGCCTTCGATTGGATTATGGATATCACATCGGCCGCTTCGACAAAGTCCCTATACGAAGCTTCTTCCTCGCTCGTCAGTGTACCTTCGTTCGCTCTCTCGCGAAGTCGTTGCACCTCGGCTTCTGTTTCTGGATCGACACGAAGGTCGGCAATGACGCGTGCGACCTCGGGTGTCAATGCATCTGTCATTGGTTCAAGAAATCGATCGAGATAGGTTGTTGTGGCCATGGGATCAGTCTATCGGAGTAGCTGAAGAAAAGCCAGATTAATCACAGCCCCCACTAATTAACAAGTAACAGCCACTTGTGGCTTCTTGCCGCTGCGATGACAAGTCAGGTTAATGCCTTTGGCGTCAGAGTGATCGAAACGGGGGTTCGTCAATCTGCACAGGTCACCCAAACCGGTGCGAGTTCGCGCTCGGTCGTTGGTTTGCCAAACCAGCTCGGTTTTTGGTCGGTTTTTCCCGATTCGATTGAGCGATGCCGTTTGGAACAATGTCTCTCAGGCAATTGTGGCGATGGCCGTGCTAGGCATTGTACGGGGGCACTCTGGCGTTCAGAATCGATTCGGCGGCTCGCAACTCCGCAAGGATCGGTCCCAGCTTCCCAAGCAAGTGGTGAGCCTCTATCGGCGTGGCATCGACCCATTTCCCGACAGCCGTCCGACTGGCCTGAATCGACCGTTGGGCGGTTGCAAGCAGGTCGTTTTTGGCTGCCTCATTGTTAGGCAATTGGGTTGCTTGTACCACCTGCGTACCACGGTCGGATCGATATGGTGCAACCTCTTGTGTTTCTTGTGGGTAGTTCAAGTCCCTCCACATCCGCTGATTGTCCAAGAAGCCCTGAGAAAATTCGGGTTTGTTTTTTTGGACGACGCACAATGCGGCGCACTCAGTGGCAAACAAGGGCGAAGCAGGCCCAGGTAAGCCTGTCGTGGAGCCGCTCGTCAATAACCGATATGTGAAATGAGATCTATGCGGGATAAAAAACACCAAAAAGGACGATAGTGCCGGAAAAGCACACTTTGCGGTTTGACGATTGTTGGTTTAGCAGTACAATCACATTGTCTATTTCGTTTTCGAGGCGAGCCCCGATAAAGGCGACCAATGCTCTCTTTTCCCACTGCTACGCGACTGCCGAGGATTGCACTTTATGTGTCTGTCTTCGTTGCTTTCGCAATTGGGATTGGAGGACAAAACGTTCGAGGGAGCTGCGGAGACTATTTGGAACACTCACGATTGAGTTCCAAAATGGATTTGACGCACGACTCTCTGCCTGGTCTCGGTTGTAAAGGCGGTAATTGTCGATCTGCTCCATCGCTGCCTCCTGTTGAACCCTCGCGTGTCACCGTCCCGCAACGACACCATCTGAATTTTCAGCCAACGGACACATCTTCCAATTCGCTGAAATTGCGAAAATTGGAATTCTTCGATGTTGCTCTTCCTTCCTCGGCGACGCTTGAGGTGACTACGCCTCCGCCTATTCTCAATGCCTAATAGCATTGTTCTTGCTCGGAATGTGGGCGAAATCCATCGACCGTTAGGAGATGGCGTCACGCGATTGCGTCCGGAAGTGGACGATACAACCTTGTGTAATCTTGCACGTCGGCTGTGCCTAAAACCGAGCTCTAACAAACAACAGTGGCTTTCGCTTCCTGTTGCATGTTTCGCATCAACTTTCGTTTTCGCAAGCCATTCTTGAGTTCCTCGGTTGGTTTACGTGTCGTAACCGAGTTGGTAGCGAATGTCTGTTTGTTTTGGTTATGCATTTATTCTTTATCTTGCAATTCATTGATACGAAGGAACCTTTTCCATGTCTCGATTTATTTCTACACGCTCGCGTCGTGCTGGATTTACCCTTGTCGAATTGTTGGTTGTGATTGCGATCATCGGAATTTTGGTTGGGCTGCTCATGCCAGCTGTTCAAGCTGCTCGCGAAGCGGCTCGCCGAATGCAGTGCGGCAACAATCTCAAGCAACTGGGTTTAGCTTTTCATAACTACGAGTCTGCGACCAAGCGGTTGCCGTCGGGTAGAGCGGATACAACGGGCTTGTCTGCGTTTGGAGCATTGATGCCCTACATGGAGCAATCCAATGTCTATCAGCTCATCGATTTCAATGTCTCCGGAACGCACGTGAATAATACTGCTGCACGAGCAGCCATTATTCAAACTTTGCTTTGTCCATCCGACCCTGTCCGTGTTATTCCGGTTGCAGGTTGGGCAGGAACGAATTATCGCTCGAACCAAGGTTCTGGAATTTTGTATGGCCTGCCGCCAACATTGAGCAGCGACCCGAATTTCGGATTTCCCGAACCGAACGGCCCTATGATCCCGAGCAAGTATCTGAGAATTGCCGATGTCACGGACGGACTATCCAACACCGCCGCATTTAGTGAACATGGAATCGGTGACTTCAGCAACGCGATTTCGAGTCTAACCGATACGTTTCGGCCAGGAACGAACCCAGCAACTGCGGACGAGGCCATTCGGGATTGCGAGGCCATCGATACGACGAACTTGTCGTTTCAGGGAAATAGCAACGTTGGAGGGCCATGGCTCAACGGTGGGCATTCATCCACCTGCTATTTCCATGCAGCACCACCTCAAAGCCGCTCCTGCATGTTTCCGCCAGGACGAATTTCGACCACGGCAAAAAGCTATCACACCGGTGGCGTCCAAGTTGCGCGTTGTGACGGTTCGGTCGTCTTCATTCCACGAAGCATCGACCTCTTGGTCTGGCGAGCTTTAGGCTCACGCAACCAAGGCGAAGTTCTAGCCGGAGTAAATGAATAATGCGTTGTTCCTATCTGTTTCGACGTCCAATTCTCATCCTTATGTTCCTGGGGTTCATGATGGCAACTGGTTGTGGACCGTCGAAGGTACCACTATCCGATAGCCAGCAAGCTAGGACGCTTGCAGAGAAACTGTTGGATCAATGGAAATTGGGAGTGAAAATGGACGAGCTACCCAAGCAAACTCCACCCGTCTACGTTTCGGAAGATCTGTGGAAGAAAGAAGCGACGCTGACAGAGTTTAAGTTCCTTGGTGACGGCGAAATGCTTGGACCAAACGTTCGATTCAAAATCTCATTGAAGTGCAAAGGAAAGGATGGCAAGGTTACGCAGCGCTCGTTCAACTATCTTGTCACGACGACCCCTGCATTGACGTTTTTCCGCGAAGAAGGCTAATTTACCATTCGTTCGATATTCAAATTGCAAAGCGATGATTGATATGCGTAAAAAATTGACACCATGTTTTTTCTTAGCAACGCTCGGTTTCGTTGGATTCGTAACAGCGCAGGATGGACTCGAAGGAATCCGACCGACTCCGCTCACACGTCCAGAACTGAAGCGTCTGCTTGAAGATGTTAAAGTTCGAGTGCCTAGAATCCCATTACCGGAGCTTTCCGACGGTGACCGGGCGAAAATGGGCACTCAAGTGGATAGTTACGAAAGCCGAGTCAAGTATCATTACTTGAACGGCATCGAGCCCGTTAGAAACACCAATCCCAACGCAGCCAATTCCAATGCACCCAATTCCAATGCACCCGAAGCGCCAGGGAGTGCGGGCGTCGCGAACACAGCGAACACAGCGAATACAGCGAATATTGGTAGCGCTTCGAGTCGCGATCGATCGGCCGGGCTCTCGCGGCTGCAGGATCCATTGTTCACTTTGGACAACGCTTTGAAAGTCGAACTGTTCTGGATCGTTTCTCGGGTTAACAACTGCCAGTATTGCATTGGGCACCAAGAGAGCAAACTGCTTGGCTTGGGTCGTTCCGAAGATCAAATTGCTTTGTTAGACAGCGATTGGAAACAGTTCGATGTCGCTTCGCAAACGGCATTTGCATTTGCGAAAAAGTTTACGCTTGAACCAAATTTGTTTTCAGATGAAGACATCGCTGGTCTCCAGGTTCATTTCACGGACGACCAGATATTGGAGATGGTTTTGTCGATGGCGGGCAACAACTCCATCAATCGGTGGAAGGAAGCGATTGCCGTTCCGCAAAACAAGGATGAAGGAGGATTTTCGCGAGTTGGGGGTGGTCCAGCGAACAATCCAATCGAGCAGTCTGCGGACGCACAGCGTTCACGCGGATCGTATCTGACGCCAACGTCACCTGCATTTGAAAAAACCGTCAGCAAAATTGTGGTTCTCTCGGAAAAAAGCGACGTATCCAACACGTGTGCAACCGTAAGTCGACGTCCCGCTCTCGAGTCCCGAGACTTCGTCGAAAAAATGCTGTTGGAGTGCGAGACACGCAAGCCTAGAATTCCGTTGATGGACGAGTCGAAAACGCGCGAAAACATTCCTGGAACCGCATCCATGGTTGGCCAGTTGCCAAATTGGGTTCGACTCTTGGCGAGATTTCCAACGGCCGGTTCGAGTCGATTCGACAGCATCTTGGCGTCCGAAGACAAAGGTGATATTTCACCGTTGCTAAAAGCTCAGTTGTCATGGATCCTGGCGAGACAAGATCGCGCTTGGTACGCACTCGCGCGGGCTCGCGACCAACTAAGTGGCCTCCATCAATCCACTGAGCAGATCTTTGCGTTGGACGGTGACTGGAGTTCCTTTTCCGCTCGCGAACAGGCGTTGTTTCGCATCGCTAAAAACTTAGGGAATGCACCTGTTGTTTTGTCGGCTATGGAAGTGAAAGAGGGAATTGAGGCGGCCGGTGCGCGCGACGTAGTTCAAGTGATCAGCTACACAACTTCGCGAGCTGCGTTCAATCGAATCACCGAAGCGTTTGGTCTCCCCCTAGATCTAGCGAGTGGCATGAAGAAAGTCGACCCGATTCCGGTGACTCGCGACAATGTCCTCAGTGGACCTCCACCAGGGACAAAGCCTACAGAGGTTCAAGAGGACGATCTAACATCGGCGGCAGAAGCCATCGTGAAGGAATTGCGAGCTTCGCTACCGAAGGATTCCGAGGCGATCGCGATGTTGGAAGGGATCCTCGACGGAAGCCGCCTTGGCGCTGAGGACGGTTGGTTCAAGTTGTCAAAAGCACAGAATCGATTCGGCTGGAACCATGTTCGAAAGCGCTTTGATACCGATCAGGATGACAAGGTTATCGCGACGGAGTTCACCGGAGGTAAAGCGGATTTCTCGCGGCTTGACCGAAATGACGATGGGCAACTAACGGAAGCTGACTTCGATTGGAGCAAACACTCTCTCACGGCAACGCCTGGGTTCATGATGTTCTTGTTGGCTGACCGCGATGCAAATGGAAAACTGACACGCGAAGAGTTTTTGAATCTGTTCGAACAACTTGGAGCGGATGAGGACGGGTACTTGGCAATCGATGATCTCCGCGAGAAATTCCTTCCTCCCCCGCCCGGTGAAAGCGTTAAGAGCGCGAAACGTCCCGATCAACCTAGTCGCAGCACCCTTGTAACAGGTCTCAAGAACCAGGAACTTGGGTCGCTGCAGCCGGGCCCAAGTCTCGATGATCAGGCTCCCGATTTTACGCTCACTACTTTGGACGGCCAACCTGTCACCCTGTCTAAGGAGATTGGCGAAAAACCGATTGTGCTGATTTTCGGAAACTTTACCTGTGGGCCTTTTCGAAGCCAAGCTGGAAATATAGAAAAGCTTTACGAACGGTATCAGGACCGTGCCAAATTTTTCCTTGTCTATGTACGGGAAGCCCATCCAAGCGATGGTTGGTGGATGATGAGCAACCAGCGTGCAGGCATCGATTTGTCGCAACCAAAAATGGACTCAGAACGTCGCTTGATTGCAAGGACCTGTCAAAAACATCTCGATATAGACCTTCCTTTTCTAGTCGACGGAGTCGATGATGCCGTAGGCTCCCTATATAGCGGTATGCCAAACCGTCTCTATCTTATTGACCAGACGGGACGCATCGCGTTCAAGAATGGACGCGGACCATTCGGCTTTGATCCAAGGCAACTTGAACAATCGTTGGTGTTGTTATTAAATGAGTAGTAGTGGTTCGATTGTCCCAAGTTAAACCTCACGAGAACAAAATGAAGATCACTGCAATCGAAACGCTTGTTTGTCATGCCCGTATGCGCAATTGGATCTTTGTAAAAGTTCTTACGGACCAGCCGGGCTTGTTTGGCTGGGGCGAAGCCACGTTGGAATGGCATACTCGAAGCGTCGTCGGTGCGATCCAAGACGTGTCGCAGTTGCTGATTGGCGAAGATCCCACTCGCGTCGAGCATTTGTGGCAGATGATGTGGAGGCAGCATTTCTGGCACGGTAGCGGAATCGTGCGATCGACGGCCATCGCCGGTATCGATCTTGCGCTCTGGGATATCGTCGGCAAGCTTCATGGCGTCCCATGTCACAAGCTTTGGGGAGGCCCGGTGCGCGATACCATCCGACTTTATTGCCACTTAGGTGGTGGTGATATGGAGAGTTTCTATGAGACTCCGATCGATAATGCTCGACGGTTTGCGGAGTTAGCCCAACAAGCGGTCGCCGATGGTTTCACTGCCTTCAAGTCGATGGCCGTGCCGTCCACCATGCCGATCGAAGGGCTGAAACCGATCAAGGCGGCAGAGACCTGTGTGGCTGCCATGCGTGAAGCGGTTGGTGACAATATCGATATCATGGTCGACTGCCACGCGCGTCCCTCCCCGGCGATGGGGATGCAGTTCGCAAAAGCCCTAGAACCCTATGGTTTGTACTTTTTAGAAGAACCTTGCTGGCCCGAAAGTATCGCGGGATTGGCTGCTATCAACGCTGCGGTCTCGACCCCTATTGCAACCGGTGAACGAATGACACACTTGGCTGCGTTTCGAGACTTGTTCGCCCAAGGCGGTTGCGAAATCTGTCAGTTGGACATCACACATTGCGGTGGCTTTAGTGAGGCTCGGCGGGTGGCGGCCTTGGCGGACGCCTACCGCATCGCCTTGGCTCCGCATAATCCACAAGGGCCGGTTAGCACGGCGGCATCCATCGAGTTCGGCTTCTCACAACCGAGTTACATTATTTGCGAGTCGGTGCATAATGATGTGCCCTGGCGAGACGAAGTGGTTGAGGAAGGTTTTCAGGTCGATGAAGCCACACGTACCGTTACTGCCAACACGAAACCTGGTCTTGGCGTTACGATCAACGAAGACGAAGTCCGCAAGCACCCGTTCCAGCAAGAATTGCTACAGCGAGTTTTCCATCGCGACGGTAGCGTCGGCGATTGGTAGCATGAGATAGTCCCGTAGCACAGGCTGCTAGCCGCTGCTAGCCTGTGCGTTTTAGACTATTACAGGCTGGCAGCGCTGACATCCTGTGCTACTTGGTAGTTTTTGGTCTGCCGATCGCCTTAGCTCGCGTTTTTTACCTCGCAACTGGAAGCTTACGCCACTTACGCCACTTAAGGTGTACGGCGTAGGGTAGCACATCTACGCAAATAACAGTAACAAGGATTGGAGATCTGCCCATTGTGCCATCACCTCAAAACGAACTTTTACACGGTGTCCTTCCGGTTTTGCATACGCCGTTTAACGACGATTACTCAATCGACCGGGCAACACTCGAACGCGAAATCGACTGGGCCTTTCAAACCGGTGCGGATGGCGTTGTCATCGCAATGGTCAGCGAGATTCTGAGGCTGGGTTATCATGGCCGCAGAGAGTTGGCGTCATTCGTCTGCCAGTCGGTGCAAGGTCGCGGTTTCACCGTGATCAGTGTCGGTGCAGAGAGTATCCGTGAGGCGCTTGAGTTTGCGACTCATGCCCAAGATCTGGGTGCCAGTGCCGTTATGGCGATTCCTCCTGTCGCGACCTCATTGAACGGAGCCAAGACGAGCGAGTACTTCGCCGCAATCGCGAGCGGAATTTCTATTCCACTCGTTGTGCAAGATGCGTCGAGCTACGTCGGTGCTGCAATTGACCTGGCTGTCTACATGAAGCTGCTCGACGAGTTCGGCGAGCGTCGCATCTTTTTCAAACCCGAAGCGAGTCCGCTGGGACCAAACCTGTCGAAGCTCCGGGATGCTAGCAACGGCAAGGCCAGAATCTTTGAAGGCTCGGGTGGCATCAACCTTGTCGACTGCTACCGACGAGGAATCGTCGGAACAATGCCTGGCACCGACTTGTTGGATGGCATCGTCGCATTGTGGCGAGCCCTTCAGGCCGGTGACGAAGAGAGCATCTATCGGTTATCATTGCCGATCGGCGCGATGACCGCGTTGCAACTTCAAGCAGGCCTCGACGGCTTTTTGGCAATCGAGAAATACTTAATGAAAAAACGTGGTTTGTTTAAGAACACGCTGCAGATCCAACCATGCGGTTGGCAGCTCGATATGGAGACGACGGCTGAAGTTGACCGCCTCTTTCAATTGCTCCAACAGCGACTCACATTTACTGACTAGTGGCCTTGCATGTCCAATGTCTCTAAAAACGATTCGATGAGTGAGGACAACGTCCGTCAGGGCCGCTACCAAGTACTGGCTTTCTTGTGCTTGTCGGCTGCAATTGCCTACGTCCAGCGTTCGGCGCTCAGTGTTCCAGCGGCAGAGATTGCAACCGACTTGAAATTTGAAAACCTCGCGCGGGATATGGGATGGATTCAGTCGGTGTGGTACCTTTGCTACGGTCTCATGCAACTTCCTAGTGGCTGGCTGGCAGATCGAATTGGGAGCAGGCGGGGCTTAGCCATACTTTCGGTCGTGTGGTCATTGGCTACGTTGCTAAGTGCATTTGCGACCGATTTCGTTTCGTTATTGTTCCTTTGGGGTATGATGGGAGCTGCTCAAGCCGGCGTTTTTCCTTGTGCCGCAAAAGCGTTGGGCCAGATCTTTCCGGAGAACGAACGAGCCCGGGCCACGGGCCTTTTGGCGAGCGGCATGACGATCGGCGGAGCCTTGGCTCCCGTTCTGACGGCTTCGTTTTTGGAATCGCTATCCCCCTTGGCTGGCATTCTGCACCTCAGTCGCTGGCGACTGCTGCTTGCAGCATACTCGCTCCCCGGCATCCTTTGGACGATTCTGTTCTTGGCGATGATTTCCATCCGAAAGCTTCCTGTGTCAGAAAGCACAAGTACGGCTCGGTCACCGGTGAATTGGTCTAGGATGCTGAAGAGCAGACCGCTCATGCTGCTCTGCGCCCAGCAATTCTTTCGAGCTGCGGGCATGGTCTTTTTTATGACATGGTTTCCAACTTTTTTACAGAAGACTCGCGATGTCTCATTGCTGGGCTCGGGGATCCTGACCACGGTTGCAGGAATGGGTGGAGTTGTTGGCAGTTTAACTGGAGGCTTTTTTTCCGACTGGCTACTTCAGCGAACTGGTAATGCACGACTGAGTAGGCAAGGAATCGCCGTGGCCGGTATGTCGTGCTGTTCGCTGTTGATTGTCCTTTCTTACTTCATTCACGATGTGAACGGCAGCATTGCTCTGATTGCGCTCGGCGCATTCTGTGCAACGTTTGGGGGCGTCAGCGGCTATACGGTGGCCATCAGTTTTGGTGGTCGGCATGTCGCTACCGTTTTCAGCACGATGAATATGTTTGGCAATATGGGAGCAGCCTTGTTCCCGATAACGGCCGGTTGGCTGGTCGCGACGACTGGCAACTGGAACCTTATTCTATTTCTGTTCGCTGGCATCATGGCGATCGACGCTGTTTGTTGGGCGTTGTTAAATCCACAAGGCACACTCTTTGGAGATGAATATGCAGAGTAAAACGGTTGTTAACACACCGCAATCCCGCTGTCGAGCAGCCGTTGCCCGTTGCGACATCACCCCACCGGTCGGCATCTACCATCGCATGTGGGGCGCGGCGATGCATGATCGGGCGACTGGAATTCATCGTCCGCTCGTAGCCACGCTCTTGTGGATTGAACCGACCGCCCCCGCGACGGGTGAGCCGCAGATCCTTGTTTCGCTTGACCATTGTATTCTCGATGGGCAAGAAATTCACAGCATCCGCCAAGCCATACACGAGGCAACTCAGGTCGGATATGACAATACCTTGATCACGCTTACGCACACACACGGCTCTGGCTGGATGTCTCGGACTCGCAGCCATCTCCCAGGCGGGGAATGGATTGGACAATACCTTGATCAACTTGTCGGACGGCTCGCCGATCTTGCTCGCGAAGCTCAATCGCGAATCGAAAGCGTTACCATCGTTTACGGTACTGGTCGATGCGCACTGGCCGCACATCGCGACTATTACGACACAAAGCAGGGGCGCTATGTTTGCGGGTTCAATCCATCAGGACCTGCCGATGACACACTCTTGATCGCACGCATCTCCAATGCATCGGAAACACGGCTAGCCACGATCGCAAACTATGCTTGCCATCCCACAACGTTGGCTTGGGACAACACGCTGATTAGTCCCGACTGGGTGGGTGCGATGCGTGAAACGATCGAACAATCTGAGGGCGGGTTGTGTCTGTTCCTGCAAGGTGCATCGGGGGACTTGGGACCGCGTGAAGGATTCGTGGGTGACACTTCCGTCGCAGATCGCAATGGCCGGCAAGTGGGACACGCAGTGTTGTCAACGCTGGCTGCCTTGCCGCCATCGGGAACTGAGTATCGTTATGCCGGGCCAGTGATCTCGGGGACGACGATCGGCACTTGGCGCCATGAACCGTTGACGGACGATGCCCGCAATACTCATACTGCTTGGCGATGGGAACAACACGTGGTGCAACTTCCGTATCGTCATGATCTCCCCACAATTGAGCAGACGATATCAGAGCAAGAACAATGGCGTTCTGAGGAAACACGTGCACGCGCAGCAGGTGACGAAGTCCTCGTGCGAAACTGCCGCGCGCAAGTGGAACAATGCACGCGGCAATTGGCTCGCTTGAATGCGCTCGTTCCGGGCCAGTCCTATCCTCTATCAATGCGCCTCGGTATCCTTGGCGACGCAATCTGGATCTTCGTTCCAGGCGAGCTCTACCAGACGTTTCAAAAGACCCTTCGCAATCGTTTGGCACCTCATCCGGTCTTCGTGACGACGCTAACCAATGATTGGCAACCTGGATACATCCCGCCAGCGAGTAGCTATGGATACGAGATCTACCAGGAGGTGATCGCAGCCACAGCCCCCGGCTGCCTAGAAACGCTCATTGAGACAATCTTGCGTCGTTTAGAAAGTTGGCGGATTCGAGGCGAGGCCACCTCGTAAAAATGTCTTCAATGCCTAATGGATTGAAAATCAATAGGAGAGCGAAGCTCCAGCCGAGCAGCCGTTAAGCACAACGGAATGAGTCTTCGATTGAAACATACCGATGTGCTTATAGCCAAGCTACCGTCACGTTTCGCGCCGCAAGTCGAGTGTCGTCGGATACTCGGGATTCGCTCTGGGCATTCGGGCGATGACTTTGCCAGGCGTATGTCCGAATGGCAAGAAACGAACATTCCGTCGGCCTTCCGCTTCCAAGGCATTCACTGGGAAAGTGGCATAGCTTCGGCCTCCTGGATGCGACACATGATAGGTGCAACCTCCAACCGAATGAGCCGTTTTAATGTCCCAAAGATCGAACACCAACGGAGTATGAACCGGTACGGTGGGATGCAAACAGGAAGCGGGGGCCCAAGCTCGGTAGCGAATACCCGCAACCCGCGTACTTGAATCGCCTGCGGTCCGCAATGGAATTTGAATTCCGTTGCACAGCAGTTGATGTCGGGAAGGATCTAAACCGATGGTTTTCACTTCCAATCGCTCCACGCTTGAATCGACGAAACGCACCGTCCCGCCACCTGCTGGCTCCTCGCCGAGTACGTACCATGGTTCAATCGCGGTTCTCAATTCAATCGATACGCCGTCGTACTCAACATCCCCCATCGATGGGAACCGGAATTCGAAATGGGACGCGAACCAACTCTCTTCCCAACCCCAACCATCCCCTTGCAAATGTCGCAATACATCTTGCAAGTCTCGCCATAGATAATGCGGCAGCATGAATCGATCATGAAGCTCGGTCCCCCAACGTTTGAGCGGTTCCTTGTATTCGTTTCTCCAGAAGTGCGCGACCAAACAACGGACAAGCAGTTGTGTCGTCAAGCTCATCTGGGCGTGAGGAGGCATTTCAAAGCCCCGGAGTTCAACGAGCCCAAGGCGGCCAGTGGCGCTGTCGGGCGAGTACAGTTTGTCGATACAAAACTCGGCGCGGTGTGTGTTTCCAGTCAAATCGATGAGCAGGTTTCGAAGCAATCGATCGACCAGCCAAGGAGGACAGGACTCTCCTCGAGCGGGAACCAATTCCAACGCGGACTGAAGCTCATAGATCGCATCGCTTCGTCCTTCGTCAGCCCGCGGCGCTTGACTCGTCGGACCTATAAATCGATTGCTAAAGAAGTACGAGAGCGATGGATGATTGATCCAAAAAGCAATAAGGCTTCGAAGTACATCTGGCCGTCTAAGGAACGGACTATCCGAGGGGGTTGGTCCACCCATGACGACATGGTTTCCGCCACCCGTGCCCGTGTGTTTGCCGTCCACATCAAACTTCTCGGTCGCAAGCCGGCATTGACGAGCTTCTTCGTAAAAAACCGTCGTGTTTTCAACGAGCTCTTTCCAACTTGACGCTGGGTGAACATTCACTTCAATAACCCCTGGATCGGGCGTTACTTTGATGATTTGCATTCGGTGGTCGCGTGGGGGGAGGTATCCCTCGAGCACGATCGGTAACTTTAGATCCGAGGCAGTTTGCTCTATGGCCCAAACCAGGTCGAGGTAGTCCTCTAGTGTTTCGGTAGGAGGCATAAATACGTACAATCGCCCTCCGCGAGGTTCAATACACATGGCCGTTCTAACCACGGCGTTCGGATCAAGTTTCTCGGCAGCTCGAAGCCTCGCTTGTTCTTCGAACCACTTTTGATCGTCGTCTAAATCCACGAACACTGCCTTCGTCTTGGCCCCATTCGCCTCAGCCGCATCCTGCTTTCTTTGCACGACCGTCGCTGCCGGTGGCAACGGCTGTCTCGATGCGAATGGATCCGACGGGTAAACCGATTGCCCCGCTAATTGACTGCTATGAGGAAGTGTGTCGAGAGGCAGCCTAAGTCCAATCGAAGAATCGCCCGGCAACAAAAACAGCTTTTCTGGCCGAACCGGCCAAGGTCCTGTTTGCCAACGCGCTTTGCCTTGCCATAACTGGCGGCGAATTGGCAAAATGATGCCGACGGGCTTATTCAAGCCGCGATTGAATACCCTAGCAAGTCGCGTTCGCTCCTCAGGGTCCGCAAGCTTCGAATCCCATGGCTGAACATCGATAGGCAACCGCTGCTCACGCCAGAGATAATAGTAAGTATCCTCGTAGGCGGGCAGCGCCCAACGTGAATCCACCTTGAGATGCGTGGCGAGCAAGTTGGAAAATCGTCTTGCATCGGCAAACGTGTGTCCATAGTCTTTTTCTTCGTCCGCAATCAACGTTTCGTCGTGCCAGATCGGTTGGCCGTCAGTTCGCCACAAGCATGACATGGCCCATCGAGGCAAGGACTCGCCAGGGTACCACTTGCCCTCGCCATAATGCAGCATCGCTCCAGGTGCAAAACGATTTCGCAGTCGCTTGACAAGCTTTCCTGAAAGGCAACGTTTGGTTGGGCCGACGGCTGCGGAATTCCACTCTGGGCCTTCCATATCGTCCATGGAAACGAATGTGGGCTCACCACCAAAGGTTAGTCGCACATCATCTCGAATCAATTGCTCGTCAACCGAGTCACCGAGCGCTTGAATTCGGTTCCATTGGTCGTCCGTGTAGGGCTTGGTGGTCCTCGGGTCTTCGACCATCCGCTGAACAGTCATCGAGAATTCAAATTCACACTCAGCATCGTCCACCATGCCCGAAATAGGAGCAGCGCTCGACGGGTCCGGAGTGCAAGCAACTGGCAAATGACCTTCTCCGCATAGCAAGCCGCTGGTTGGATCGAGTCCAACCCAACCCGCGCCAGGCAAATAGATCTCAGCCCACGCATGCAGGTCGGTGAAGTCGGATTCAGGGCCGCTCGGACCATCTAGGGATTTCTGATCGGCGGAAAGCTGAACAAGATAGCCAGAAGCAAATCGTGCTGCGACTCCTAAACGACGCATGAGTTGGACCAGCAACCAAGCTGAGTCGCGACACGAACCACTTGCCAATGTGAGTGTTTCCTCGGGCGTTTGTACGCCCGGCTCCATGCGAATCTCATATCGGATCTTTTGCTGTAGGATTTGGTTGATGTTCGTAACAGCATCCATGGTTGGCTGCGGTGTTTTATCCAATGCATCAACCCACTTATCAACTAACGGCGTGCTTGGAAGCGTCTCCAAATAAGGAGCCAATTCGCGAGCAATCGCGGGTTCATAGGTGAACGGAAATTTCTCTGCGGTGGACTCAAGGAAAAAATCGAACGGATTCACTGCCGTCAGGTCGGCAACAATGTCAACCACAATAGACATCCGCCTCGCAGGCTTAGGGAAAACCAAGCGAGCTTGATAATTTCCTTGCGGGTCCTGCTGCCAATTGCAGAAATGCTCAGTCGGGCTTATCCGCATCGAGTAGCTTACAACCTTCGTCCGACAGTGAGGAGCGGGCCGAAGACGTACGATTTGCGGGCCCAGGTTAACCAACCGATCGTAGTTGTAGGTCGTCTCGTGGTGCAGTGCGACTCGTATCGTCATGTGGAGCTGTTGCTTGTTTTGCGTGGACAAAAGCCAACACTGCGTGAATCTCCTCAGCGTTGTATTGGACGATAGGAATGATAGCTGAAAACGACTGAATCCGTCAGTCTCCTAGAAACAACAAAACCCGTCATGACTGCATGACGGGTTTTTGTGAAACTAGTTCGTAAAAAACAGAACGATCAAATGAATTAACCTTTTCCGGGGGCTTTTCCACCCATACCACCGGGCCCACCCGGGCCTTCCCCTCCAAGACCTCCTCCACTATCGTAGCCACCCATTCCACCCATACCACCCATTCCACCTTCCACCTTAAGGCTGCCACCTAGTGGGCCAACGGCAGGCTTGTCAGGCTGGGAAAACATGTTGAAGCCAGTGAAATCATCGAATTCGCGACTGACGATGAGCTGACCTGTGAATGGGTCGAAAGACACAACCTCGTATCCCGTTGTAAGTGGTTCCTTTTCCTTCTGTGTTGGCAGTTGTGTCTCAAGTTTCGTTTTGTTGGAAACGCTTACGACCGTTACCATGCTTGACGATTTGTAGTCCTTTAGGCTCTTGATCGTTTTCACCGGAGCTCCCGTTGGATGAATGATCTCTGGCGAAACCTCTTTCCCCTTCTCTTTTCGCATCGCTCCGAGAACAACGCCGGGTTCTACGGGATACTTCAATGGCACGTAAACCGCCTTCGATTTATCGAATTCAACTACGACCGCTTCTACTTTAGGCTGGGCGGTTTCGAATCCTGCAAAAACTGCCGGAGGCTTGATCGCCGAAACAGCTGGACTTGGAAGCGACCATTCCGTTTCTCTCTTGCTAACTCGTTTGACCGATGGCTTAACGGTCGCTGTACCAGTCGTACTCGACGTGGTTTTTGGTTCCTTGGGTTCGTTGGCAAGAAGAATTTGCACTCGCTTGACGGCATCCGATTTCAGCGTATCCGTCTTGGGTTGAAATGCACTGTACTCAGGGAAATTAGGGTCATACATCAACAACCTGACTCGATACTTGTACGTCTTTCCGGGAGTCGCACTAAAATCGTAAAAACGAACGAGTTTGTACTTTGTGCTGGGCAAGCGTTTCGGAAGCTGGATCGCATTGAAACCCGACCCACCTCCCATAGATC
>Ga0194045_1000178_pt1 | contig 20196 bp, 6 predicted proteins | sample JunL6211m_MetaG_FD_161686 | JGI IMG/M metagenome (GOLD analysis project Ga0194045, IMG submission 161686) | Anoxic zone freshwater microbial communities from boreal shield lake in IISD Experimental Lakes Area, Ontario, Canada - Jun2016-L626-11m | ecosystem: Environmental > Aquatic > Freshwater >...
GTGTCAAGGAGCACGTTTCTTATCCAATGAATTGCGATAAGCTGGACGAAATATGCAAACTTTCTGAAACTGATTGCGCAACCGAAAAGTCACAATTCATTGGTGGAACGTTTGTATACGGGAGGTACTCTTGCTTAGAACGCATCATAGAAAAGGTGTCCGCGCTATATGAACTATTGGTGCCAGGATATCCCGGACTGGATGGCAAATACGAGCACGCGTGCGAGCGACTCATTGGAATGAGCTGTGAGCCCTATATGAAATTGTAAATAGGAAATATGACAATTATAAATTGATGTATACTTTGCGTTCTCGCCCTTCTCCTGGTGGCAATCCTTGACCAATCCATTCCAATCGTTCGCGTATCATGACAGCTGTTTCCTGCACCACTGTCTCTCCGTGAGATGTTAAAACATAATACGAGTGCTCCTTTTTCTTCACGCGCCGACACACAGCATTTGAAGTCTGATGATGTCCGCATACGCGGAATATGTAGACATTCTCTGGCCCGCAACCACTTGCATTTGCAATTGCATCAAGTCGCTGGTCGCTGTCCTCGTGAGAGTTGTCCTCGTCATATTCACCGTGGATTGCCAGTTCCACGTCACCATCGGCAAAGAAATGAAAGTAATCCGGTTTCAAATCTCGGCAGGATTTTGTCTTTCCAATGCATTTCCCAATCACACTTTCGTCAAGGACGCGTTCGCAGCGCGTGAGCTCGGGTACGAGAACGCACAAAGCGTGGTAGAAAACATGTTCCGCACGAATGACAAGATTGCTCTTGAATCCAAAATGTCGAATAAAACGATCTTTCTCTGCTTTGCTGATCTCGGATGCTTTCTGCACGAGGCAACGCATTGCAAATGTGCATAGGCGTTCACCACTGTCGGGATGTTTTCCTCGTGCAAGACATCGCTGTATCACAAGATTTGGACTGTTGCAACACATCATTTCGCATCGGTCACCGCCTCCATGTGATACACACCTGCCTGGAATTCCAAGACCGTTGCTGCAATTTGCAGCGCCCGTTGTGCACGTGGAACCATCCTTGTCGATGTGTTGGCATCGGTTCCCTCCACCGTGTAGACAACATCTTTCCGGAATGCCAGAACCATTGCTGCTGTGCATTTCCGCAGACTTGCATGGACCATTCTCATCGGAATGCTGACAACGATTCCCTCCGCCATGGCCCATACACATGTTCGAATCACCGGTTCCGTTTGAAGAATTGTCTGACGCTTTTGAACACGGATCTCCGTTGATTTCTTTGAATTGGCACCGACTTCCACCGCCATGACCCTTGCACATATTTGGGACTCCCGTACCATTGCTGCTGGCAGCACCATTGGAACAAATTGTACCATTGTCATCAATATGTTGACAACGCTTTCCACCGCCGTGAAGAGTACACATGCCTTGAATTCCGCCGTTCACAGCTGCTGTCTGGCATTTTACACCAGCTTCTTCAAATTGACACCTTTTGCCGCCACCATGTGACCCACACATCAGTGGAAGTTCTCCGCTGCCTGACGCACGTTTTGTGCATTTTACACCGTTTTCAAGATGTTCACATATGTCACCACCACCATGCTGATAACACACAGTTGAATCTCCACCATAAGCACTTGGTGATGCAAAACGATTGCAAATCTCCCCATCATCGTCTTCATGCTGGCATCTGTTACCTCCCCCGTGTTTGACACAACGCCCAGGGAGTCCTGTACCATGACTACTCCCCATTGCAGATGACTTGCATGGCCCATCATCGTCAGTATGCTGACAACGATTCCCTCCGCCATGACGCGTGCACATGTTCGACCCAGAAGGAGATGATTTGGTACAACTTTTGTTGTCTGGATCGATGTGCTGACAGCGATTCCCACCACCATGACGAGCGCACATATTTGAGTTGCCGGATCCGTTTGAACTATGGTTTGCGGATAAATTGCATTTCCCATTTGAATCTGAGTGCTGGCACCTGTTGCCCCCTCCATGCTTCCTACACATACCAGGAATCCCTGTGCCTTTGCTGCTATGCTGAATCATGGACGTGCATTGTACGCCATCAGTTATATGGCGACACAGTGGTCTGCCCATTTTCGTAACAGTTGGCTTCTTGGAAATATTTTTGGACGGAGATCCCTTTGAGACTGCCATTTATCATGGATAATATTTGTATTATTATAGATTGAACGCAAGTATCAGTTTTTGAAATTATGCTTTACGTGTCCCCTAGTCCTGCGTTATTTCTAATTTTGTAACATACGAACTCGAAGTCGCATCATACGCCTGCAGTTTTAGGGACGGTACGGCGCCGTCGACAAAAATCATGCGGAAGTTGCGGCTAGCGCCAAAATACATCGCCGCAGCGTCGCTATCGAAGCTGATTCCATCGTTTGCAATGGTTGCGACCGTCACGGAAGAACCGGTGGAATCCTGAGTGGTAATTAGCGTCTGGTTGTAGGAAGTTTCGATGGTGGGTTCAATGAACGAATCTCCGCCGTTTGTGCGCAGAACTCCAAGAGAGATTGTTCCAGAAGTAGTTCCAGAATCTACAGATTGGACGATCCTTGAAATCTCCTTCACAGTTCCGCTTGGAGTGTCGAAGATCATGCCTGAAATCTTCGAGCTTGCGGATAAATTGGCAGATTTGGTCGCCATCATAAATCCTTCACTCGCCGTAAAGTCCTTGACAAAATTGGAACCGTACGTGCTCGTTACAGCAGATGCAGTGCTCGCAGAGTGGGGATACGCTGCTACCACGGAGTCCGAAAACACGAGCACGATGGAACCGTCCGCAACCGTGACGGTCCGCCCAAACATTTGGAACCTGTCCCCGATGCCGTACGTCTTTCCTTCGACGGTAATCGTATTGGTCAGATCCGAATACCGCACCGTCCTTGCGTCCTCTCCCCGCATAAGCACGACCTTCCCGGCCCCGGAATCAGGGGAAAACGGGAGCATCACATTTTTGGACGAGCCGACGTCGAAGGAATCCGATTCGGCCACGGCAGACGCAGTCACGTTGAACCGTGCGCCGTGGAGCTTGATGGGTGTCTCAAGGACGTCGCCGGTGGTCACAAAGGAACTAAAGTGCTTGAGGAAATTGTCGTGCGCGGCCTCATCCAGGAGGGTCGCATCGTACGAGCCGTCGGGTCTCCTGAGAGATTCGTAGAGGCGGTCAAGGTGCGGCTCACTCTCAGACTCCGTCGTAAAAGTCATCGATTCGAGAGACGCCCACGAGTCACCAAGGATGCATTCTACGAGAACTTCGTAGTTCGTATTGGGGTCCAAGTTTGCAATGACCGCAAAAGCTTCTTCGGTGACCTTGGATACCTTGAACGTGGCCGACGAATTAGCTCTACGTACCTGGACGCGATAAGCCTTGCGGACCTGGCCCGCCTCACCAGGGTGAGCGGTCCATATCACTTTGGCGGAACATGCCGACACGAGCTCAGCGTACATGTTTAACAGAGGTCAACAAATTAATTTGTGACCATCTAACGTGCATTTCTCAATTATTGTAAATTTTTTTGTATGCCGTATGTAAAATGAGCGAGAACTTTTATCTGGATGTCAGTCTTCTGGCAGTTGCGGTGGGTGTCTACGCAACGAGTCTCAAGAGCACAAACACAATTATTGCAATTTTGCTTGTCATCTTTGTGCACCAAGCGCTGGTAAAGAAGCGGCTGGAACAGCGAGAACAGGCACTTCAGGATGAGTCCCGCTCCGTAGGCACTCCTGTCCTGTCAACGCTGGATGCAAGCCAAAGAGTCTCCATTCCAGAGCCGGGAGCAGCTTTTGATGCACCCGCTTCCTTCCAGAGGTCATACCCTGCTGCAGGTCCGGACTTTGTCAAAACAAGCACAGCTGATACAAGTACAGCGGATACAAGTACGGCAAGCGCATCGAGCGTGGCAATCACAGACACAAGCGCTTCAACGACATCTAATGCAGCAACTGCGCAGGTTACGTACAATCAACCCGATACACGTCCTGAACCCAGTCCTGAATTTGGACCGCCTCCTGGACCGCCTCCTGGACCGCCTCCTGGACCGACTGGTTCTTCAGGACCCGTGGGAGCGCATGGGTACCACGCAACCATTTCAGATGATATCGTATCGAGGAATTTCCAGAGTGCTCGGCCTTCGGGAACGCAGGCGTCTTCCATGGCTTCATTTTACAAAACAATGGTGGCTGGGTTGTGAAGATCAAAAAATGGCACGATGAGATCAAACAAGTGTTGCAAACGCGTAATAAAAAATATGTTAGTATCTTAATATGACCTCTGGGTTTAGTACTCGTTTTCCGTTTAATGTGAATACAAGCAGTGACTCTACAGCAACTTATACATTGAGTTCTACTGGATCACCTGCAATTGTGAGTGACGGTACGTACGGCAATGTGTTGTATCTGAATGGGTCGTCTTACCTCGGAACATCTTCTAATGTTACAGGACCAGTTGGTTCAAGTGCACGCACATTTTCCTTCTGGGCAAATTCAGCTAGTTCGGCTACCAGTTACCTCTTCAGCCATGGTACTGGCACTGGCACCGGGAGATTATATGGTATATGGAGAATGACTTCATTTATAGTGGGGTATGGAACATCATCATTATTAAATACATCTGTGGCTGGCTCAACAAGTACATGGTATCACTTTGTAGTCACTGTTACATCAGGGGGAGTTGTCACCATCTTCATCAATGGGACATCGTCAGTGTCTGGAACTCGGACCCACGCAACGGTTTCATCGCCCTTCTATATCGGAAGAGTCAATGACGTTACAACCACTCCGTTTATTGGATACATATCCGACTTCAGAATTTATTCGAGCGTGTTGAGCGGTGCCAACATTAGTGCTGTGTATGCGGCTGGCCCCAATGATTTCAACATGAGCATTGGTGCATCCATCACAAATGCCACAAGTGGGAGTAACGGTGCACTGACCGTGACTGCTTCCAACGCCACCGGTACAAGTACAATCACGTGGGCAGATGGATCATCCACCAGTTTTACAAGAAGTTCTCTTGCGCCAGGCACCTACACGGCCACGGTGACCAGTGGGCTGGGGAAAGTAGTCTCAGCCTCGTTTGATGTGGGTCAGTCGTACGGATCCGGATTTGGTACACGATTTGGTTTCAATGTGGACTTGTCTACGGATTCAACTGGTTCGTACACGCTGACTTCGGTTGGGTCACCCGCAATCGTGTCCGATTCAACATACGGAAACGTACTCAGCCTTAATGGGTCGTCGTCGCTAGCAACATCCGCAAACTATACTCTACTGACAGGCTCTGCCGCACGCACGTACACGTACTGGGCAAACGCGTCCAGTACAAGCGGGTCATACACGTTTTCACATGGTTCAACATATGGAACTAGTCTGAGTTCAAATGGTGTATGGCGGATCAGTGATGGTGCGCAGGCACTATCATATGTGACCAACAGTACTATCAGTAATACTCTTGTGGCAGGTGCAGCAGCCACATGGTACTTTTTTGTGATTACGGTATCTTCATCTGGAGGTGTCACTCTTTACGTGAATGGATCCAATGCGGTCACGGGAACCGTTACTCAAAACACGGCAAGTGACACCCAGTTCTTTGTTGGACGGAGATCTGACGCCGGTGGAAACAAGTTCTCTGGTTACATTTCAGACATGAGGACGTACAACAAAGTGCTGACTTCAACCGCCGTGAGTACAATGTACACAAACGGTCCCAATGATTCCAATATCTCTGCGAGCGGCGCAATCACAAATGAGACTTCTACAAGAAACAACGGAGCCATCGTTCTCACAGTCACCAACTATACGGTCTCATTTACGGTCTCATGGAGCGACTCGTCATCCACAAGCACGACGAGAAGCGCACTGAGCGCCGGAACGTACACGGCAATAGTCACAAGCTCCCTTGGGGGTTCAATCACAAAGTCATTTGACGTCGGGCAGTCGTATGCAACTGATTATGATACACGATTTGCATTCAATGTCGACACAAGCGCAGACTCTACAGGGGTTTACACGCTGACGGCAACTGGTTCGCCTGCTATTGTGTCAGATACCACTTATGGAAAGGTCCTGAGTCTCAATGGATCATCATCCCTGGTGACATCTGCAAACTTTACGCTTCTCAGTGGTGCTGCCGCGCGAACGTACACGTTTTGGGCAAAACCTGCAACGACAAGTTCATATTGGTACTTTGGACACGGAACCGGCGGTACGTCAAGCACATCTGCAAGTTTAGGCGTGTGGAGACCTTCTGGTACAAATGGCGCAATTGCTTACACGACATCAAGTACAGTCAAGAATACAAATGTTGCAGGCGCTGCTGCGACGTGGTATTTTTGTGTCGTTACGGTATCATCATCCGGTGGAGTGACGTTGTATGTTGATGGCGCAAACGCGTTCACCGGTACTGTGACGCAGAACACCGCGAGCTCGTATCCTTTATATATTGGCAAAAACAACATTGATACAGCCAATCAGTTCAGTGGCTTGATGGTTGACTTTCGGGTGTACAATACCATACTCACTTCGACGGCGGTGACAACAATGTTTGCAAATGGGCCCAATGATTCTTTTATTACGGTCTCTGCCGTCATCACAAATGAGACTACTGCACTCAACAACGGGACCATCACTCTCACGGTCTCCAATTATACCGTATCGTACACGCTTCTGTGGAGCGACAATTCATCCTCGAGCTTGACACGAACGGGACTCTCTGCGGGAACATATTCAGTATTGGTGACTTCATCTTTGGGATATTCCAAGACCGTCTCATTTTACGTCCCGGCAGATCACGCAAATGACTACATTGCGCGCTACAAGTTTGACAAATTCAGTACGATATTGACAGATTCGACTGGAAATTACACGCTTACGGCAACGGGTACATTTACAACAGTTACAAGTGTTTCAGATGGAACTAATGCATACTCTGGCTTAGACTTCGGTGGAACACAATACCTGACAGCACCATCTATGAGTTCAATCACGGGTTCAGCTCCTCGCACAATTGCATTCTTTGCATACGTGACAAATGGGGTTGTAACAGCAGGGACCACTAGAGTTGCTTTCTCGTATGGCCCAAGCACCTCTGGAAGCAAGTGTGTGATGTATTTGCCCCTTTCCGCCTCCATTGGAATACAACTTGGCAATGCCTCGTCAGCTTTGTCTAATTCAGGCGCATATAGTGGAACGTGGACGCTCATCACAGTGACATATTCAGGAGGATCTTCTGGAACTACAAAAATTTACAATGGAGTTACCTCTCTCATCAGTAACGCATCCAGTTTTTTGTCAAGCACTGGGACAAGTGTTCCATTGTCAATTGGATATGATACCACCGGCACAATTGCCAAGTTTTTTGGTGTCATTGCCGATTTCCGAGTTTACGATCACGAACTAAGTTCTACGGCAATAACCACTATCAATACCAATGGGCCCAATGATGTCAACATGACGGTGACTGGATCCATCACAAACGAGACATCTGCGCTCAACAATGGAGCAATTTCTCTGACCATCACAAATTATACAACGTCTTACGCAATATTGTGGAGTGACACGTCTTCAACCAGCATTAGCAGAACGGGACTGGCGGCCGGTGGATATACGGTCACCGTAACATCTTCAATTGGAACATCCATTACAAAGACGTTCTCTGTGAAAAGGTCAGCGTCTACTGGATACCTTGCGCGATATTCATTTCATGGGAGCTCGTATGGGACTGATGAAACGGGGACGTATGAGCTAAGCACAGGCTCAGGGACTCCGGCAATTGCCGTTGATGCATCATACGGAAACGTTCTCAGTCTTGACGGTTCATCTTACGCCGTTGCCAGTAGTTCAATGACGGCAGTCACTGGAACTGCTGCGCGCACCATCTCACTTTGGATCAAACTTGCAAGCAGTGCAACGACAATAAGGACTTTGTTCTCGTATGGAGGCGCATCGCCAAACGCAGTTACGGCAACAAGCCCTGGGACTTCCGGAGCCATACTAACCATGTCAAACGGATCATCAACGTTAAGCAGTGGTGCAACTCCGACAACAACAACTGCTGCTGCATCGTGGACACACATTGTTGTTTCATACTCCGGTGGAAATGATACAAGTTCGGTCCTTACAATCTATGTCAACGGAACATCCAGTAAGACATCCACTACTGCATACTTTGGAACTACGGCTACCACGAATCCGTTGTACATTGGAAGCAACTTTACTGGTGCAGTTGCTACATTTGCGGGGTACGTGTCTGATTTTAGAGTGTATAATTTTGAGCTCACAACCGCAATCATCACCACCATGAGTCTAAACGGGCCCAACGATGGCAACATATCCGTGTCTGGTGTTGTGAGCTCCGAGTCATCTGCGCGGAACAATGGTTCTATTGTCCTCACGGTTACCAAATATACCTCATCATACACAGTATCGTGGAGCGACAGCGCTTCAACAAGTACCACACGCTCCAATCTCACTGCCGGAGCATATACTGTGACGGTGACGTCGTCATTAGGAGGATCAGTCACCAAGACGTTCTCTGTCCAAGCCGGCTATTCAAGTGCTTACATTGCACGGTATTCATTACATGGGAGTACTCTTGGGACCGACGAGCTTGGATCATATACGCTAAGTTCTGTTGGGTCTCCCGTGACCACAGTTGATAGCTTGTACGGAAATGCGCTCAGCTTGAACGGTTCATCCAGTCTTGCAGCATCCGCTTCAATGACTGCCGTCACAGGCAGTTCTGCACGCGCCATTTCCTTTTGGTGTAAACTTGCAACGAGCTCGACTACCACAAGGGCATTGTTTTCATACGGTGCATCGGGAAACTCGTGCACCGTCCTGATGCCAGGGACGACATCAAAGCTATTTGAAATATCAAACGGCAGTACGTCAGTAATTTCATCTGCTGCCATAGATACATCGTGGCATTTTGTTGTCGTGTCTTACTCCGGAGGCACAAGTGCAGCAAACGCGTCTGGCTCAAGCGCACCTGGGACAACAACCATTTACCTTGATGGCGCATCGGTTGCAACCAGTACAACCGCCGTATTTATTGCAACCGGTACGTCAAGTCCGTTGGCAATCGGGTCTGATCTTGCAGGAACATACTCAAATTTTGCGGGAACCGTATCAGACTTTAGAGTATATTCAACCGAACTGACCAGCTCTGCAATCAGTACAATGTACCTCAATGGTCCGAATGACGGTAATATTGCCGTATCTGGAGCCTCCACAAGCGAGACTTCAGGAAATGATGGATCCATTGTACTCACCGTGACTTTGTATACAGTCTCCTATTCCGTCTCGTGGAGCGACGGCTCTTCAACAAGCACGACGCGCACCGGCTTGTCTGGGGGAGGATATACAGTTACCGTGACTTCATCACTGGGAGGATCGGTCACAAAGACGTTTTCCGTCCAGGATACGTCATCACTCTCATACATTGCTAGATATCCATTCAATTCCAGTAGCTCAATCGGAGCGGAATCAACATCCACGTATCCTCTGAGCACACTGTCAGGGACTCCGGTTGCAGTGACAGACTCAACGTACGGTACCGTTCTCAGTCTTGATGGATCTTCCAGTCTAAGCGCAAGCACTGTCATGACGTCCATGATTGGATCTGCCACCAGGACCGTCTCGTTTTGGTCCAAACTTTCGAGCACGGCAACAACTGCAAGGGCAATCTTCTCTTATGGTACAAGCGGGACAAGGTCCGCTTGCATTGGACTTTGCCCAGGATCAGGAAATAAATTTGGGGCGTCAAACGGGTTCAGTGCTCTGCTGAGCAGTTCGAGCACAATTGCAACAACATGGGCGTTGTATCTTATATCATATTCTGGTGGTACCAATTCAGCAGCAGCAAGCGGGGGCAGCAATTCTGGAACTGTCTCACTGTACCGGACTTCAACTGCGGAGTCTACAAGTACATCATCTAGTCTGTTCACGGTAACAGGTAGCGCAGTACTCCGTGTTGGTTCTGATGTCACGGGGGCATTTGCAAACTACATTGGATATGTCTCAGATCTCAGGTTTTACAACTGCGAACTCACAAGCACAGCAATCAGTACTATGTACACAAATGGTCCGAATGACGGTAATATGACAGTGTCTGCATCAAGTTCAAATGAGACCTCTGCCAGGAATGATGGATCACTCACGCTAACGGTCACAAATTATACCGTATCATATTCTGTCTCTTGGACCGATGGATCATCCACCAGCACATCAAGAACCGGACTTGCAGCGGGGGCTTATACCTGCACTGTTACATCTTCTCTGGGATTCAGTCTCACCAGTACGTTTTACGTTGCGGCATCACACGCACTTGGATATATTGCACGTTACAGTTTCAACAACAGTTCTTTGGGGACCGACGTCACGGGATCATTCGCACTCACAAGCACTGGAAGTCCGGCAACTGCAACGGATGCCACCTACGGGACCGTATTGTATCTGGATGGTTCATCGTACCTCACAGCTGCGAGTGTCATGACGCTGGTCACAGGCGCGGCTGCGCGTACCATTTCATTTTGGTGCAAAACCACAGATGCCACAAAGCGAACTCTGTTTGCATATGGTGCCTTTGACGGCACCAGCACCGGCTCAAAGTCAGAATGCACCATCCAAATTCCAGGGACATCAAGCTTGAACTACACAATCTTCAACGGCACAGGGGTTGACTATTTCAATTCAGCTGCAGCGACGAGTACCGCGTGGAAACACGTAGTCCTCTGCTACTCTGGTGGTTCGGCAGGGACTGTAACCGTTTACACAGCAGGAACGCGGACGTCCACATCAACTACAAACTCACTGTTCACGGCAACAACCACCAATTATCCTCTCGTCATTGGGTACGACGCTGGAGCGCAACCCTACGGTGGATTTTCAAAGTTTAATGGTTACATCACAGACTTTCGCGTCTACAAGAATTCCATGAATTCGACCGCTGTGACTACCATTTTCACAAACGGTCCAAACGATTTTAATCTGACAATTGCGGGAACGGTAACAAATGAAACCAGCGCTGGATCCGACGGCGCTATTGCAGTCACAGTCACAAACTATTCTGAATCATATTCCGCATCATGGAGTGACGGATCAACAAGCACGTCAAGGACTGGGTTATCTGGGGGCGCTTACACAATCACGGTTACCAGTTCGTATGGAACATCCAAGAGTTCAACATTTTATGTTACTTCTGAATATCCTTCTGGTTACATTGCATACTACAAGTTCAATAGTGCCTCACTGGGAACAGACTCAAAGAGTTCTTACGCGCTCACGTCATCTGGAACTCCAACAACTAGTTCGGATGCGACGTACGGGACCGTGCTCAGTCTTGACGGATCATCATATCTGCATGCAAGCTCAGTCATGACTTCCGTAACAGGGTCGGCACCAAGAACCATTACATTTTGGTCCAAGATATCAAGCACTGCAGTCGCGCGCATGGGTTTTAGTTATGGTGGAGCTGGAACTGGAACTGCCGTACTCCTCACTGTTCCACAGAGTTCCACTGTCGCATTTCAAATTGCAAATGGAAGCAGTAGCCTCAACACGGCAACAGCCTCAACAACCGCATCCTGGAGAATGTACACGGTCACTTATTCAGGAGGCGCGTCAGGGACGACGACGGTCTATCTGAATGGGGCCAGCTCTGTGTCTTCCACAACAGTCATGTTTTCTGCAACAAGCACAACAAATGCATTAAATATAGGACGTGCATTTGCCGACGACATTGCCAAATATTCTGGTCTTCTGACGGACTTCCGAGTATATCCGTGCCTTCTCACAAGTACTGCGATCAGTACGCTGTACACCAATGGTCCCAATGATGCGGCCATGACTGTTTCAGTAAGTACGGTAGGTGTGTCGACAACAGGTGGTGATGGTTCCGCGAGTCTATCAATCGCAAATGCTACAAGTCCGTACACTTACTTGTGGAGTACCGGATCTACAAGCTCAAGTGTCAGCAGTCTTGCATACGGCTCGTATTCGGTCACGGTGACCAGTTTCCTTGGGAAATCAGTGACAACCGCGTTCAACATTGTATACGAGCTTGCCCACTACGTTCTGAGGTATCCATTCAACAGTTCCGTAACGGCAGAAAGCACTGGAACTTACACGCTAACGGCAACAGGTAGTCCGTCTATCAGTGGCGGTGATGCCACGTATGGAAGCGTGGCAGTATTCGGTGGATCAGAATATTTGTCTGCAAGTTCAATGCCCTCTTCAATCACGGGAAGCAGTTCACGAACCATATCCTTTTGGTTCCAAAAGTCAACATCCGTTTCGAGTGGTGTATATCTGTTTTCATACGGAGCGGGCACATCAACTGGGAGAATGGTTTCACAATGTGGGGCGTCATATATCTACAGACATTATGCCAAAGGATATGGAACAGTTACAGGCACGCCAGCCTTAAGTCAGTGGTACTTTGTCACAATGACATTTTCAGGTTCTTCGTCAACTACGGCAAACTTTTACCTGAATGGAGCCTTGAATACCACTGTGGTGTTTCCATTGTTTACAACCAATTCATCGTCTACGCTGTACATTGGGAGATACTATGGGAATTCAACAGGATCAACATACTGGGTGGGAAGGATGCTTGATTTCCGAATATTTGGAAGCGTCCTTGATTCAAGCTCAATCAACACTCTATACACAAATGGACCCAATGACTACAACATGACCATCACCGGAACTGCATCCAATGAGAGCTCAACGGGATCTGATGGATCAATTTCAATATCAGTCTCAAATGCAACTCTTCCACTGACGTATTTGTGGAGCAATGGCTCAACATCAAAAGACGCCACCAGTCTATCTGGTGGGTACTATACGGTAACGGTGACGTCAGCAATTGGAACCGCAAAAACGGCATCGTTTACAGTTTACACGAGCCGGAGTTCGTCATATCTTGCACGATATGCATGGACGGCAAGTACGACCACGGACAGCACCGGAACGTACACGCTAACCGCAACTGGCACCACAAGCATTGTGAGCACCGATGCCACGTACGGCAACGTGATCAGATTCCCAGGAAGCACCTCGTATCTGACAGCGGCGTCCACAATGACGAGTGTAACGGGAACGGCACCCAGATCGTTTTCATTCTGGGCAAAATTTGATACCAAGACGGCCCTCGAGTATCTCATGTCATACGGAGCAACAACTGCAGGACAGAATTTCTACATAACGGTACCTCAGAGCACTTCCGTATTGGCAACCGTCACCAATGCATCAAGTTTGTCTACAACAACAACGCCAAATACGGGGACGTGGTATTTCATTGCAGTGACGTACTCGGGGGGCTCATCCGGCACAATTAGCATTTATGTGAACGGATATCTCAACGCATCCGGAGTGTTGGCGCAGAATACGGCCACCACAAATCGTCTCAATATTGGCCGGTACTACAACACGGCTGCAAACTACTTTGTTGGATACATGTCAGATTTCAGAGTGTACGCGTCACCGCTGACCAGCAGCATTATCAGTTCGATGAATTCGTACGGTCCCAATGACTACAATATGACCGTGACGGCAATTGTGTACAGCGAATACCTGTTGACTGCAAACGGGTACATTGATACAACCGTCTCCAACGGGACGGCACCGTTCACATATTCGTGGTCCAGTGGGCAAACAACTGCGGACATTTTTGTGCTAACAAGTGGTACCTATACTGTAACGGTCACATCTGCTGTTGGAAAAGTAGTTGTAGCCGCGTTTACAGTGCTTCGAACGGATCTACTTGTGACTGCAACTACAAGCAATACTTCCACGTACGGAACATCCACAGGCTCAATTGACCAGACGGTGTCCGGAGGAACCTCACCTTATTCTTACGTCTGGTCGACCGGTGCAACCACTCAGGACATCAGTTCATTGGCAGCGGGAACGTATTCAGTCACCGTCCGCGATTCTGGATCAAATATTGTGACTGCCGCATACACCGTCTACGAGCCCGTCAATATTTCATCATCCGTGACTCAGATCAGCACGTACGGAGGACAAGATGGAAGTATATTAATCACTTTGTCGGGAGGAACCGGCTCGTACTCGTACACGTGGAGCAATAGTGCAACAAGTCTTGTACAAAGCGGTCTTTCTACCGGAACGTATACGCTATCTGTCACCTCGGGTACATTCACAAAGTCTCAGTCGTTTGTCATTGGAGAACCTCTCCAAGTCGCGTATACGTACACGAACATTTCGTCTACGGGAGCTACCGATGGGTCAGTCTCATTTACCGTTCTAGGAGGCACCGGCTCGTATGCGTACACATGGGACGATGGCTCTGTGACAACCAGCAGTCGAACCGGTCTTGGCGTGGGAACCTACGTCATGACCGTTACTTCTGGGACGTTCACAAGCGCAACCTCGGTATACATGTACAATCCAATGGTCATCACTTATGTGCAAACAAATCTCATTGCATCTGGTGGAACAACTGGTGCCATTGATTTGACTGTGTCCGGAGGCACTGGAACTTACTCTTATTCATGGGATGACGCATCGGCGTCTGAAACGCAAGACTTGTCGGGACTGAGCGCGGGAACGTATTCAGTCCAGGTGACGTCTGGCCCACTTGATCAGACACTCTCATTCACCATTGACCAGACGATTCTCGTCACATATGCAAGCACAAACGTGAGTTCATACGGAGGGTCAGACGGTGCCATTGACATATCCGTAACAGGCGGTATTGGTACGTACACATACGCATGGAGTGACGGATCGGTCACAACACAAGACAGATCCTCCTTGTCAGCAGGATCTTACACAGTCACCATCACCTCGGATGTTTTCACCGGAACGGCGACGATCTCAGTATACGAACCGCTGAACATATCCAAATCTGTCACGCATACAAGTACGTACGGAGGATCTGACGGCGCAATTGACGTCTCTGTTTCAGGTGGCACGCTCACTTACGCATACTCATGGAGCGATGGCTCTGCCTCTACACAAGACAGAAGTTCCCTGAGCGCTGGATCGTATACGGTGACAGTCACCTCGGGATCATATTCAGGCACAAGCACAGCAACCATTCTCAACGCCGTGCAAATTACCGCAACAACTACAGATCCCAGCACCTACGGTGGATCCAATGGTTCCATTGACGTTTCTGTTGTTGGGGGAAATTCGTCGTACGCTTACACATGGAGTGATGGGTCAGTGACTACACAAGATAGGAGCGGATTGACTGCTGGCTCTTATATTGTGTACGTGACATCTAGCACACTGTCCGCACAGAAGACAATGGTATTGTACCAACCACTGAGCATCACGTCTACGGCATCAGACGCAACCACTTATGGTGGGTCGGACGGTTCCATCGACGTGACAGTTGCTGGAGGTACAGGTTCGTACGCTTATACATGGAGTGATGATTCCTCAACCAGCCAAGATCGAACCGCGTTAGCAGCGGGATCGTACACCGTCTACGTCACGTCCGGATCGTATTCCAGTTCAAAAACCACTGTTGTCCGACAGCCGTTGCACATAACCTCATCCGTAACAAACGCGAGCACATACGGTGGATCTAATGGTGCCATCGACGTCTCCGTTTCTGGAGCTACAGGCACGTACGCGTACACATGGAGCGATGGCAGTTTGACAACTCAGGATCGGACATCATTGGCAGCTGGATCATACACTGTTTACGTGACCTCCGGATCCTATTCTGACAGTTTGACAAGCACCGTCTACGAGCCTCTGCACATCACAGGAACCGCCACAAACGTCACTACGTATGGCGCATCAGATGGCTCCATTGACGTCTCAGTCTCCGGAGGACAGTCATCAAAGACGTATGTGTGGAGTTCAAGCGCAGTGACTACCCAAGACCGAACATCAATCCCTGCTGGATCTTACACGGTGACTGTAACCTCAGGGTCATTTAGTGACAGCTTGAGCTTTGTTCTGTACCAACCACTCTACCTCACGTATTCGGTAACAAGTGCAACCACGTACGGAGGTTCTAACGGTGCAATCAATCTGACCGTTGCGGGAGGTCAATCGTCTAGGATGTACCTGTGGAGTGATGGCACTACAACGGAAGATCGTTCCTCACTGGCGGGTGGCTCTTACACAGTCTCTGTTACATCTGGTCCATTTGAAGATTCCGAGACAATCATCGTTCCTCAGCCAATCCACATTTCATATTCAAAGTCCAACGTGACTGGGTTTGGCGGTTCCGATGGAGCAATATCGGTGACCGCAACAGGCGGTAATTTGACGTATGCTTACACGTGGAGCGATGGTGATTCGACAAGCAGCTCACGGACGTCACTCAGTCTCGGGACGTATACTGTGTACGTGACGTCAGGATCGTATACTGCTTCAGTCTCAATATCAATCACGGAACCGGTAGCAGCATTCACAGTGTCTCAGATAAGCCCGGTGTCGTTTCTTCTAACAAAAACGGTACCAGATTCTGTTTTCTACAAAGTGATCTACAGAAGAGCTGTGGATTCATCATACACAATATTCGAGGCGGGAACAAATTCAGATACCATTCTCGTGAGTGGATTGTCACCGTCAACAGCATACATTGTTCAGGTGTATCAGTCGTCAGACATGATCACATTTGCGTTGGAGGAGCAACGTCCCATTTCAACTTCTGCTGAAAGCGCCGTATCATACGCGCAGACGTACACGACGATACTGACTACAAATGCGGATGGACTTCCAATGTACGATCTGACCCAACTGGCCACATCGTCTGTGACCAGCATAAAGGCGTACTTGAATCAAATTGCAGCTACGTCGGACAATCTGAGACTGTACGCAACCTTCAGAGACCAGACCGCGGTCATCGAACCTCGTTTTGTTGCAACTGGACACACCATTCAACTGACAAGTAATACTCTTGGATTGTATATACCGTTTTCAACAAATGGTGAGTCCGTTACAATAGTGTCTGTGAGCGGAGTCTCAATCTCCATTTCCTACAATGGCTCGTCTGTCTCCGTATCTGGAGTCCAGTACAATGTAGGAAGTGAGTTTGATTTACTTGGACTGAAGACGCTGCTTGTGTCGGGGTCCGTTATTTTACTATTCTTCAATGAAGTCACAGGATCGTATGCATTCAAAGCAAAAGCAACGGAAGCTGCGCTTGATGGCGGATACCTGATACAAGAAAACATGGTTACCAGGGATCAGACTCTTGTGGCGCAAAAACAATCAGGGGAAACGGAAACAAAAACGTCATATTATTTCTATGATGAGACTGATGGCACTTTAGAATGTGCGAGACTCAGCCAGTTTGTCAACGATCAGGTGACAAAGGGGACTGCAACAATTGGCGTCCTGCATACTGACTCAAGTTCCCACAAGACCGTGGAACCCACTCTGTCCACTGACGGAACGCGGACAACAATATCAGCAATGGGGTCCAGCGGTGCTGCGGCTACAACGGTGTTTGACAGAGATGGGATCTCGTTTGACACGGCAGACGGTAGCATCTTTTTTGGAGCAACCAAAGATTTCAGAATCAAGTACGAAGGAACTCCCGATAGACTTGTCATCCAAGCGTACGATGAAGGAACTGCATCGTATGTTACAAAGTATAGTATTGTGGAAGACATTTAAGTAATAAAAAATTATTTTTTGGCAACCTTTCCTGCAAGCGTTGAAAGCTTGATTCTCTTAACTTGCACCTCACTCTCGCTCTCGCTTTCCTCCAAGTCTGAGCCTGAGTCTGAGTCCGCGTCTGAGTCCGCGTCTGAGTCTGATTCCAAGGCGCGCTTTTTTGAATTTTTTGGTGACTTTGCTTTCTTGAGAGTCGGCGTGATTGAATCCAATTTTTTAGGTTTTACTGGTTTCACCGTGGCTTTGACGATCGCCCACCGGTATCCACCCGTCTTTGTTTCCACACTCTTGTACCAATTCCCATCGCCTCCTTTCTTACGCCGTCCCGCAAAATCAGTCGCATCAAAAGCTGGTGATTTCCGCTTGGAAAGATTAGACGGCTTCGACGGCTTCGACGGCTTTGACGGCTGGCGCGCACAGGGTGCACTTGCACAGGGAGCGTCTGCGGACTTTGGGGTCTTTGACGACTTTGACGAATTTGACGAATTTGACGACTTTAGGGTCTTTGACGCCTTTGGGGTCTTTGACGCCTTTGGGGTCTTTGACGCCTTTGGGGTCTTTGACGCCTTTGATGGCATTTCCCATGAGCGAATATTTTCTTTGCTGAAAATGTAACGAGTTCACGTCGCATCCGAAAAAGCCTTCGGCCGTTTTTGAATACATGCTCAGACCCATGATGTCGCTGATGCCTGATGGATGAACCGCAATGTGCGTCATCATCATCTTTTTGGCGATCTTTGGGAGTGTTTGATTGAGGAATCTATGTCGCCCGTCCACGACGCAATTAGTTACGCACTTTTGAACGGCAAGTGTCCGCTCAAACGTCACGATTTCCCCTGTGAGGTCCAGGGTGATTGGAACCGGATTCTGGAAGAATTGAACTTCAAATGAGATTGCAAATTCCGATTTGAGACTCTTGAAAAACAGAATGGGATGGAATTTGTTTGGAGTTTGGGCGCAAATGGAAAGGCATTGTTCAAGTTTGCAAAATCCTACGGCTTCCATGAGTCTGAGTGAGTGGGTGGTGGCAATGGGTTAAACCTCAGGGTTAAACCTGATAAAGATTTCAAACAGTTTCAAAGATTTAATTTAGTTTTTATTTTGAGAATACAGTAGGGGTGCCCTTATAGGGCCTGTCTATATAGGGCCGGTTACGCTATAAGGCCGGTCTCTGAGACGGCACACTAATTTAACATTTTGGACTGTTGAGAAAAATTTAAACTGTTTACCACATAATGGATTTGTTGGCTCCATCACTCTCACAATCACTTCATGTCTAATGGCAAGGAAGAGAACAAATTCGACAAATTTGGATCAAGATTCGGAAGAACCAAAACGAAAACGAAGACCATCTGCTGCAATATCAAAAAGTGGCCTGACACCAAAACAAATTCGCACAACAACTCTCCAACTCAACCTTGACAAATACCCGCTAACAGAAGCAGTATCTCAAGAAGTGGAACGCCTTGCAATTCTGGGCGGTAGATGGAGACATATCGTGGGACTCTTTTCAAACTTTTTGGCTTGCCAAAACCTGCAAGAGACAGTTATTGAGGATTTACCATCCGGTCTGCAGACTTTTTACAACAGAAGCTGGGCCGCACTTGATGCGGTCAAGAACAACAAGAACCATGTTCTTCGTGAACAAGCGCTGGAATTTCTGAACCATTCTCTACGCGATGCCGTTCCAGAGAGCATCCCTGTTCATTTACGAGAGCCCATCACAAGAGACATGGCAACTGCAACGAAGAGGAGTTGTTACGTCTTGATTACGTCTTGATTATGTAATTGAGCACGGTGAACGGTGGCATGATTGCAACTGCAGTGTTCCCACCGGTGCTCCCCACCGTTGCCGTGTGCGTGTGCGAACTTCCTGCCCCAGTGGTGTCTGATGCAGATGTTGTGGCGCCTGCAGTTAACGTGCCACCAGTTAGATACGCTTTTTGAGTACTGCTTCCGGATGCATAACTTGTGCTTGTTCCGGCCCACGTGTACGTGGTGTCATTGTCGGTCAACGAATGTGTGTGCGCCGATTCAGACCCAATCGTTGTTGTGTGCGTATGACTTGGCATCTGCGCAGTACTCAGAGTAACGCTTAAGTTTCCGGCCTGCGAACCGAGCGTCGACAGCGAATAACCGCCCGTTACGACAGACGATGTGGCATTGGCATTGCCCACGATCACACGACCCGTCAGATCGGGAACCAAGAAATTAGTGCTCGCCGTGGTGCCGTACGTCGTCCCAATGACTGCATACAAAGCCGAATACGTCGTACGCGAATAATACCATCCGTCGCACATGAGCCAGCCTGTCGGGGCGGTGCTTGTGGCCCACGCCATAATCGACCCCGTTGGCCCAGTGCCCGTTGAACCTGTGGCCCCTGTGGCCCCTGTGGCCCCCGTGCTACCAGTGTCACCTTTTGCCCCAGTCGACCCAGTTGGACCAGTCGGGCCAGTCGGGCCAGTCGGACCAGTCGGGCCCGTGCTACCAGTGTCGCCTTTTGCCCCAGTCGACCCAGTGGACCCAGTCGGCCCAGTCGGCCCAGTCGGCCCAGTCGGCCCAGTGTTGCCT
>Ga0194045_1000180_pt1 | contig 20065 bp, 40 predicted proteins | sample JunL6211m_MetaG_FD_161686 | JGI IMG/M metagenome (GOLD analysis project Ga0194045, IMG submission 161686) | Anoxic zone freshwater microbial communities from boreal shield lake in IISD Experimental Lakes Area, Ontario, Canada - Jun2016-L626-11m | ecosystem: Environmental > Aquatic > Freshwater >...
AATTTGCGCTTGCTTCTTTCTTTTAAAGATGCATATGGCATATCTTTTTTACAAAAAATACATTTGTCAGGTCTTTTGTCGTAGCTGTTTTGCCGTAGTTTGAGTTGTTCTTGATGATGTTTACCAGCACCAATAAGCCATCTTTCGTGTTGAGATTTCATACTAATACTTATCTTGCGGTCACTGCTTATGAACTTAATTTTTTTAACTAGAGTGTTGATTTATTAACAATAAAGTATAAAGTATAGCAACCAATGGATAGGTATACCGTTAAGGAGACGGTCCAGACTGTAAATCTGGCGCTGTAATGGCTCGGTGGGCTCGATCCCCACACTATCCACCATTTTTATGAGCCTGTAGCTCAGTTGGCAGAGCAATTGGCTTTTAACCAGTTGGTTGTTGGTTCGAATCCAACCAGGCTCACTTTTTAAGTAACGGTAGTACGTATTTTTGAAGGCAAGATGTTGGATCAGCTAATAATTCTTTAGCAGTGATTCTGACTACAATCCATCCATTGGAATTAGTTATTAAATCTCTTTGTTTATCCTTAGATTTAACCTTTTCCTGTAAATGGGTTGAACCATCAATTTCTATGTCAATTTTTTCTTGAATAAAGGCAAAATCATATTCATATACACCTACTTGATATTTTTTTACCCATCCTGTAATGTTATGTTCTAATAAAAGATGTTCAAAAAGCATTTCTGGATAGCTGTCTTTAGAACTGTGATTTAACCTATATGGTACTTTATCAGGATTCTTATCTAAGAATTTTTTTCTAGCTGTGCTTATTTTTTGTTTAGTTTGTTCAGAATGGGCTTTACCGACATTTCCTCTAAGTTTAGCTGTCTCAGAAGCTTTGCGAGTTGTTATTAAGTTTTTCTTAATCATCTTGGTTAGTACAAGAGTAGTTAATTTGAAATGTTCACAAACCTCCATAAATGTATGATTTAAATCATAAAAATTTTGAATAGCTTGATAATATTCTGAGGATTGATTATAGTTATTTTTTTGATTGTGTTTTTTTCTTGGTATTTGATTATAAGGTCCGACACCATTACATTTTTTAATATGTTTTTTATAATTTGAATTACTGACAATATAATTACATTTTTCACATTTTGTCTTTTTTAAATCATTTTTCATATTATATATTTATATACGTGCTTTAATTTTACACTACTTTTTATTAGGGCAGATGGCTGAGCGGATTATGGCTGCAGTCTTGAAAACTGCCGTACCTGAATAAGGTACCGTAGGTTCGAATCCTGGTAGGTGCACTTTTAACAATTTAGATAAATATATTTTTAATTCTCTGGTAGGGGAATGGTAGACCCAGATGGCTGTTAACCATCCGTTCCGAAAGGACACCTGTACGTTCAAGTCGTACCCAGAGAGCTTCTTGATTTAGGTTCAAATCTCCCTAAGTATATACAATATGTCAAGATGTATTGTATGTTCAAAAGAAATTCTTCACATGCGTCTTTAGTTTAATGGTAAAACTGCGGTCTCCAAAACCGTTAATGAAAGTTCGATTCTTTCAGGACGTCCCAATTATAATTAATAAATTATGTCAACAGAAATTACTAAACCTATTACTTTTGAAAGCTATCGCGATATTAAAGGTTACATTATTAATCTAGATAGAGAACAATGGAGATATGACATTACTAAAAAAGAACTAGTTAATGTTGGATTTTCAAATCTTACAAGATGGTCAGCAACTGACTATAAAAAAGAAGATGTTGTAGCAGAACTACGTACGCTTGGAGCAACACGATTAGAACGATTTTATAATTGTGCTGAGATGTCTTGTTTATTGAGTCATTTTAGAATAATGCATAATTTTTTAATTGGAACAGACCCATACTGTTTGATATTTGAAGATGATGCTATACCTGTACCGGAGTTTAAAGATGTATGTGACTTTTCAGATATTAATTATGGTGATGTAGATTTGCTTTGCTTTGGAGCAGCGTACGCAGCACCAAACTCTGCTTTATGGAGACCAAAATCTGTAGAATGGAACACCACAAACTGGGACCCTGTTGTAGAAGCAGCAAAAAACGGTTCTACCCATGTAAGTGATTGCTGTTTCTGGCTATCTCATGCTTATATGCTTTCTAGAAAAGGGGCTTATAAGCTGTTGCAAGACTATTCTGCTTGGGCTAGCTCTGATGTATACCGTATACCTTTTATGGACGTATATATGTCATCAAATAGAAATATTAAAAATAAGCTTTCTATCTATCGCAAATTTGCAAACCCTGAGCAATACGCTACAGGTGATCGCTTCGGTGATAGATTTTGTGGTATTATACATCAACGAGCAGACTTTAAGAGCACAATTATTGGCGCAACTTAGTCTGCGTCTTATTTACTCTTAAATATACATAAATTGTTTTGCAACCAAGGTAAATTTGCTAATGATCTGATTTCGTTAGACTCATTCTCTAAATAAAGATACCCTCTATCTTTAAAAAGACAAATAACATCTTCTCTGTTTTTACAGTTTATATGACCTATACCGGGCTGATTAATTTTTGCCCAGCTTATAATAAGATACCCACTGCAGTGTGTTACAATATTATTAATTGCTATATCTTCAAGGGAAGAAGGAATATGCTCTAATACTTCTAAACACATTAAATGACTTTTTTTATTTAAATTAAAATTTTCTGTTAAATCTTTATTAACAATACTGCGAGTGTGTAGTTTAGTATGTTTTTCTATAAAAGGCTCTACCCCTATTACTTCTGCATTTTTAGAATGCTCTTGTATATACTGTACATAGTAGCCAGCCCCACAACCAAAATCTAACAAAGTATAATTATCTCCTAGCAATTTAATAATATAATCTGCTACACTTTTATCAAAATACTTACTTTCGTTATATTCACTTTCGTTGTAATCCCATGCCCCGGTCGGTGTGATATTTATCATAATGTTTGTTTTTTTGATTTTCGGCCATTCCAATCTTGGCCGGGAGTACCTATATGATCAACAATAAGATCTAAAAATTTACAAGAAGTAAATTGTTGTGCAAATTGTTCGTCGGTCTCTGCGCAGTTATATGAATCCTTATATAAATTAGAACTTTTATACAACTGAAAAAAACCAATAACTTTATTTTCATTTTCCCAACGCTTATCTAGGGAACAGTGTTCTTTGTTATTGTTTATATAGTCTTTAAGATTATACACCAATCTTCTTGTAGCGCCGTAAATTACTTCTGCTTCTAAAGAAGATGAATCTATAATTTGTTTAAAATTTTCTGGTAAACATATATCTGAATCTAATATTAAAATTAAATCATCTTTAAATTTATCATGAGCTATTTGCTGAGCAAATCTTCTAGCCCCTCCAAAATTAAAAGCACTTTGAGCGGTTTTAAAAGTAAAAAATAAAATCTCAATATTTGAATATTTGCTACATATCTCTTGCGTTGCTTTATCTGATTCTTCAGTCACTATATACCAATGTTTAAAAAACTTAGCATTAGCTTCTACTATATACGGTAATAAATCTTCGTAATTTGTAGAGATAGTTATTGCAATAATATTTTTAGTCTTCATCTTTTTCTGAGTTAATATTGCGACCATCGGAGTGTCTTGATGTTCTTGGTGCGTTGTATGCATCATAAATATATGTACCATATCTTTCATGATTAAAATGGCATAGATAGTTTAACTTATTTTCCATAAAATCATACATTATCTCTCCGTCAGTTGTGCAATCTGGAAATATTATATTATTGTAATATTCTTTTGTTGTCAAATGATTCTGATCAGACCATGCAGGGGTTAAGCAGACTTTAATACCATCATACTCTTGTTCTTTAAATACAAATTCTCCATCTTTCTTCCAACCATCCCACCCCATAAAAGTTGGTAAATTTTTTCTCACATTAAATCTTAAATGTTTTATATGGGGGTATTTTTTCATTAAATCAATTAAATTATAAGTAGGTATTGCGCGACGAATATGAATATCGTGCTGCATAATAAGCATATACTCAGTATCTACTTTACTGACAGCATTTTTAAGAGACCTTGTTAAGTGCCCCCATTCTTCTGATTGGATAATATCTATATTTTTAAAATTTAATGCGCTGCAATAATTTTTTAAATTTATAAAATATTGCTGGTATTTCACTTCACAATCATTATAATTTTCTTTGCTGGGGTTGATTCTATCATGCGACAATATAATGCGGGTATTATAATCTATGCCTGTTAAGCATAAAGACTCTATAACTTCTTGTATATAATTAATCTCAGGATGAGAATCAATATTATTAGCAGATATAATAACTGTAAGATCATTCATCAAAATACTTATTGCATTTAAGAAATATTACAACATAATAATTATATGAAAACACCACCAACAGTACACGACTTACGAAAGCGAGAATTTAAAGTTAAAGTATCTCATTATCGGCTATTCTACAAATTTTGTCAATGGACTGGTCGACGACTTGAAGTAATCGCGTATGGCACCAAATTTACAAACGAACAAGGTTGGTGGTTATTAGATCAATATGGTGGCAGAACAGATGTTGTTATTACTGATAAACAAGACAACCATTATACCGGTTCAGTGTCTTGTTCTACAAAAGATAGATATGTTAAAGCTTTTGGTCTTAAGAAAGCTCTGCTTAGAGCATATAGTCAATTTACTACTGAAAATAGAAATTTTAATTAAATTTGAATAAGTAATTAAGAATCTTGCGACACCTGCCACGAGATGTAGCGTAATGCATTGTAGCTACTTACCGTGAATCTACAACGATTAGTGGTGTGAGGCAGCAGAGACTGCGCCTAGAGAGTAGATTGCTAGTTAATATTTGTATCTCTCTAGTATTATAGAACTACTACTAGCTTTGACGGTAGAGGATTGGTGTATGCTGGTCGACCGTTGAGCAATGGGACAATACGTTCGAACCAAAACCCATTATAAAATTAGTAATTTCCTCCAATTGGAGAGCGACGATCTGCTACTAGTATAATTCTAGTATGGCTTGATTGTAGCACCGTATGGTGTATGCAGTTGGGCAAGTGACGTGACACTGGGAGAGACTAGACATTTTTTCTTGCAGTTCCTCTCAAAATCAGCTACAATCTTTAAACAATCAAGACAATGAACATGACAAAAACAATTTTGACAATCACTGCAGCTCTCACTCTTACAACACCGTTTGTTGCAACACCAAAAGTTCAACAGCTTCCTGTAGAAGCTAATAGCTTGATAGCTACTCCGATCAATCATACAGCAGTTGCAGGTTCTTATTCTAGCTCATATAATCCAGGTATCTGTACTCGGGACGGGCTCTATCAGCCAATTGTTGTAGTAGAGAGTCTAGGAGAAGATTTTGTTACTCCGGTGCATTGTAAAGAACTTAACTGCGGCTTAGGTATTTATGCTAAGCATGTAGATTCAAATGAAGAGCATTGCTCAGCGTGTGGTGCATTGAAGCCGGTAGATTTATAATTTTAGTATTGGGAGCGAGGCATAAGTGGTTATAAGCATCCGTCTCATAAACGGAAGATAGTGGGTTCAAATCCCACGGCTCCCACATTTTAATTGCTCAATACTTAACAGGCCATGATCAAACTCCCAATGACAATTTGTGCAAAAAAGCAGTATTCAATTAATTTTCTTTAATGATCTCATTCTCTCAGCATATCTTTAATCTCTCTAACAAACAACACAATGTTAATTTGTTGTGTTCAAGCGGCGTAGATAGTATTGCAGCTGCTCATTACTTTATTCATAATTTTAAAAATATTAGTGTATCTCTATTGCACTTTAATCATAACCTTAGAGATCAAAACCAAGTAATGGAAGAATCTTTCAAGGCATTTGCTGCATCAACAGAAGTCTCTTATTGTGTTGTACCTCTGACATGCACAGACAGCACAGAAGACTCTTGTAGAAAAGCTAGAATAGAATACTTGCAACAATATGCTAGTACTACTTTTATTACTGCTCATCATCTAGATGATTGTGTAGAGAGTTATCTTCTTAATTGTATTAGAGGTAAAGAAGGATTTCTACCAATTCCGTTTCATACAGAATTAACAAACAACAATAGTATTAACAGACCATTTCTTTTTAATAGAAAGAAAGATCTCATTGCATATGCAGAGAAACACAATCTTCTACAATATGTCGTAGAAGATGAAACTAATACTCAAGTCAAAGGTAGTAGGAGAAATCTTCTTAGAAATAAGATTGTACCTTTGCTTGAAGAAGAGAAAGTAGGCCTTGCTATGATTGTTAAAAAGAAAATGATAGAAAGATTGAGTTCCTTCTCAAAAGAGCTATAATTCTTAGAAATGACTAATAGTTCAAAAGTAGAACCTACGACTGATAATCGTAAGACAAAGGAGCATTACCTTTTTAGTCAACCACCACTTTTCCTAGTAACTCAGCTGGTAGATCTAGTGCTCCCTCATGGTTAAGGGCCAAAATGCCGGGATAAAGCGCTCGCCGTTGGTTCGAATCCAACCTAGGAAAACACTCTATATTAATAAATAAAAACAACATTATGGCACATCAACAGCAACAACAATATATACAGTCAGTACTTACTAGATTTCCAAGCAACTTTAATAATTGTAAAATATTAGATGTCGGTTCTCTTGACATTAATGGTAATAATCGCATTTTTTTTACAAATTGTGAATATACAGGTATTGATATTGCTTCTGGTCGTAATGTAGATGTTATTTCTACAGGACATGAATACCGTTCTTCTGAATTGTATGATACAGTTATTAGTACGGAATGTTTTGAACATGATAAGTTTTACCATTTAACTCTTCCAAATTGTGTAAACCTTTTAAAAACGGGTGGTATGTTTGTATTCACCTGCGCAACCACAGGTAGAGCAGAACATGGCACAAGAAAGAGTAGTACGAGCTGTTCTCCGCTCACATGTCAGGTAGAAGATTGGGCTGATTATTATAAAAACTTAACAGAAGAAGACATACGAGAAGTATTAGATGTTGACTCTCTTTTTTCTTCATATGAATTTAAAGTAGGTCACGAAAATTATGACCTTTACTTTTACGGCATTAAAAAATAATTATGACAAACGAAAACCATAACCAAGCTAAAGTATTTCAACTCTGTCAAGAGTTAGAAGATATGAAGAAACGTAAGAAATCATTTGTAGCTGCTTACAATGATGAAATTAAACGTATTACTGCTGAGATCAAAGATCTTCTTAATCCTGAAGAAGCTGTAGACCTACCTTAGGTATCTAAAAGATAAGTATTTGTATGCACACAGATACTTTTTCTTTTGGTTATATACCAGACCTTCCCGATAATAGAGATTTTAAATTTAAAGCTGCTTCTATATCTACATTACCAGAAAGTGTAGATCTACGAGAGTATTTGCAGCCAGTTAAAAATCAGGGCAAACTTGGAGCATGTACTGCATTTGCAACTACTGCAATGGTAGAGTATGTACGTAACAAACAAGGCTTTTTAAGCTGGGACGCTTCACCCCTTTTTACTTATTATAGCACTCGTAAGATAGAAAACACTCTAGATATAGATTCAGGAGCATACGTTAGAGATGCTCTTAAGTCTGCTGTTAATGATGGCGTTGCTAAAGAAACGTCATGGCCATATATAGTAGAGAATTTTACAATTACTCCTCCAGTATCAGTATGGGAGGAAGCAGAAAAGCATCAAGCTTTAACCTACTATAGATTAGATCAAACAAAAGAAAATATACTTGGTTGTTTAGCAGATGGGTACCCTTTTACATTTGGTGCAAGGCTATATCAGTCTTTTATAAACACCCAATGTGGTTTTCTAGTACATAATTATCTACCGATGCCTGTTCTCTCTGCAGAGAAATTTGTTGGTGGTCATTGTATGCTTGCGGTAGGTTATAGCACAAACAATAATAATACATATATACTTGCTCGTAATTCATGGAGTACATCTGTAGGGCTAGATGGATATCATAATATACCGTTAGATTATTTTTTAGACTCTACTTTAAGTTCAGATTTTTGGACCATACGTTCAGAAGAAAAAGTAGATGAAGACATACCTACTCCGACCCCAACAGTATCAGTTTCTGTTGTATCAGTTACCCCAACCCCAGCAGTTGTACCTATTGTAACATCTACAGAAATAGCCGTAACTTCTACCCCTGCACCAATACCAATGCCTACACCTGTTGTTTTTTCTGATAGTGTTTGGAAAAAACCACATACTTATTTTATGCTGCTGTTTGTGTTAGCGTCTTTACTGTTTTTTCTACTAAAATAATTTAAGTTGATGTTCCTTTCTTTAGCAGATATCATATGCATATGAAAACACTAGTAATACATCCTGATGATAGATCAACAGATTTTCTTAAGCCTATATATAGAAACATTCCCGCAGATTCTATTACAGTAGTGACCGGTAAGACTAACCATGAAGAGATTCTAGACCACATTAAGAATCATGACCGAGTCATTATGATGGGACATGGTTCTCCTGCAGGCTTATTTGGTTTTAATTTTGATTGTAATTATGTTATTAATCATAATCATGTATCAGCTTTAAAAGAGAAAGGACAAGAAGCCGTCTATATTTGGTGTAATGCAGATCAATTTGTCTTGCGTCACGGATTAAAAGGTTTTTATTCAGGTATGTTTATTAGTGAAGTAGGAGAAGCTAACGCCTGTAAATTAGTAAACACAGCACAGGAAGAAGTAGATAATTCTAATAATCATTTTGCTAATGTGTGTGGTGTTTATATTAACGAATCTATAGAAACAATATATAAAAACGTTAAATATAGCTACACAGAACAAGCTCAATACAATGCTGTAGCAAAATATAACGCTGAACGTTTATGGATGAAGTAAAACAAGAATGTTGTAGTTGTTGTAATTTTATATTAGATGGTAGATACGCTCGTTATAGAGTCAACAATGTAGTATTTTGTGTGTCTTGTTATATAAGCTTTAATAAACACAGTACAACATAAATAATATTATGCCAGTTTAGCTCAGTGGTAGAGCATTCGATTTGTAATCGAACGGTCATCAGTTCAAATCTGATAACTGGCTCCATAACTCCGCGATGATGTAAGGGTAGCATTTCACACTTTGACTGTGAACGTTCTAGTTCAAATCTAGATCGCGGTACCATTCTACTTGCAGTTCCGCTCTGCAGCCGCTAGTATCTTAACATCATGCTGCTACAATACCCCGTCATTGACGTAAAGCATTTTCATTACAATAAAGAGATGAATATGTTTACTGCAAAGTTTCGAAAACTTCCTTGTGATCCTTTGCCTTATAAAGAATTTATAATACGAAACCCTAAAACAAATAATGAAGTAACATTTATATTACTTAGTAATATCTATGATGATAACACTCTTACATGCGGTTGGAGGTTCATAGCTTCGTACGAAGCTGTAGAGCAGTTTCCTGCTCTTGACTACTGCTTTGCAGACATTTTGCTAGACTAAACTTGCCGTTCCCTGTCAAAACCTGTATACTACTTGTATAGAAAATAAGAACAAGATATGAAATTCATTACTGCATCTAACGTTGTTATCCCTTCAGAATACTTCAACCGTATTACTACCGGTAATGAAGCTCTTGACTTTTTGTTTGGGGATGGGTTGCTTCCTGGTTCTACTTTGACTCTGAGTGCTAAGCATGGTACAGGCAAGACTCAGTTTTCTCTACAGCTTCTTGAGCTTCTCTCTAAGAAACACTCTGTCGGTTATGTCTCTAACGAAGAAACTGTCGAGCAGCTCGCATTCACTTGCCGTCGCATTGGTACCCTTAATGTACCTATTGCAAATGTTCGCTCTGTTGCAGATGTCGTAGATGCAATGCAAGGTCTTCAAGTCTTGATTGTTGATAGTTTTAGTAAACTCGAAGTTGAAGATGTCCGTTCTGCAGTCAAGACTGAAAAGATAGCTATTAATAATATTATTCGAGCTGCTAAAAAGAACAAGTGTGTTGTTATTTTAATTACTCACAACACCAAGACTGGTCAATCTAAGGGTACTTCCCTTGTTCAGCATGATGTAGATGCTACTCTTTATATTGAGAAAGACGAAGAAGACTCTACAATGCGTCGTGTATTCTTTGATAAGAACCGTTTTGGTTCTCCTAACGAAATCTTTTTGTCAATGACTTCTACTGGTCTTATTCTACAAATGATTGAAAAGTCTAGTGATGAAGATGCTCCTAAGAAAAATAAAGAGTCTAAGACTTCTCGTCAATATAAAGAAATTGCTACTTTCCTAAGCAGAGGAGCAGCAACTGCAGCTGAAGTAGCAAAAGCTATTGATGTAGATTATACTAAAGCTCAGATGCTTCTCCGGGATATGTCTAAGCTTGATACTATTCGTAAAACCGGCCGCGGAGCAACTGCAATATTTCGTACAGTAAAGAAAGCTACAGCAGAGCTTGTAGCAGCATAAGTACTAATGGAGCCTGGTAACCACAAACCCACTGGTAATAGGTTTTGCTGTGATTGGAATGTATCAGCATAGAAATCCTGCCAGGCTCCGCCTTCTCTATGATAACTACTCTTAGACAAGTAATTGAATATACACCCGGCGCAGGCTGTAGCTGTCATGCTACAAGTGAATATGAATGCGCATGTGATGTAGATTGGACATCTAAAAATGAACATTTTCTTGAATGGAAGCTAACTATGTATAGCTATCTAATTAGAAATTGGTTTATTGAATATTATGAACATTCTGTAACTAAAGAAACAACTGCAACGTTATCTAAGTTTACAAGTATATTGAATGAGCCTCTCACTATAGAAGCAAAAATTAACCCAAATCTTGAGCAATGGATTGATGAAGAAATTGACTGGAGAACTTGAGTTCCTCTGCAAAGCAGCTATAATAAAAGCATAATGAACGACGATATTAGACTTTTTTATAAAAACTGGGAGCAAGAAGTTTGTGAACTTTATTTTATAGAGTCATACAGCCAATATATTGTAGACACTGAAATTCAAGAATGGCTAGCAGGAGGTAATAAACAATAATATGAGCAAAATACTTGTCATAGGAGATGTTCATAACAAGACCCTAATAGCTGAAAATTATATTAGCAAATGGGACGAAAGAGTAATTTTTTTAGGGGATTTCTTTGACGACTTTTATGATACCCCCGCAGATGCCATTAAGACAGCTGAGTGGCTCAAAGAATCTCTCACACATTCAAATAGAATCCATCTAATGGGTAATCATGATTTTCATTATATGATGCCTATAGAGTCCAATATGTATTGCTCAGGCTATACTCCTGAAAAACATAAAGCTGTTAAACAAATTCTTAACAATGAAGATTGGAATAAAATTAAATACTTTCATTCAGAAAACAATTGTTGGTTTTCTCACGCAGGCATTACAGGTAATTGGTTCAGTCACCCTATTCATGGCACCACAAAAGACACGATTGAGAGCGTGGTTGCGCAAGGGATATTAGATATTACTAATCGCATTTACGATGGGGCTGGTATTAAAGCTTTTTATGCAGCTGATCGATACAGAGGTGGGCGTTTTGAAAAAGGAGGTTTACTGTGGAACGATTGGCGCAATTCAGACTTTTTCCCAGGTATAACACAAATAATAGGCCACACCCCTCGAGATTATGTTAAATGCGCAAAACGTAAAGGAGGCATCAACATTAACGTTGATACTCACTTGCAACAAGCTATTATATTAAATACTGAAGATAGCACTTACGAAATTCTCGAATCACACAAATTATAATTATGAGCACATACGAAACAACTAAACTTAATAATTTACTTCAAAAGTATAACAATGAAGTCTCTTCTAGAACACGACAAGTAGAAGAATATCAAAAACATATTGAAACTGAGCGAGCTACTATTAATAGTTTAAAAGAAAAAATTAATCTTATTAATGAAATTTTTAATGAAATTAAATCTCAAACACCTACTATTAACGGTAATAAAGCTGAGCAAAAATGGGGTGGTTTAAATAATATTTCTAAAAAACAATTTAACACCATTAACACTAAACCTATTTCATGTTTAACTACAGAACAAATTCAAAGTCTTCAAAATACATTTATAGGTCTACCCCAAGATACTTATCTATGGGCGTCCATACATTATAAGAATAAAACACCTTAATGTTCCTTGAATTTATTCATCCTATACCAGTTATAACCCCTATAGGGGATGGATATGCTATCTATGTTAGAGATGGGGGTACATTTGAAAATGATATATGGGCTGTAGCTCTCAACGATGGAGGAAACATTAGACATTTTAGATCTGATCAATTAAAAATGTATTATAACGGTACATTTGATATTAAAAAAAGTAGCAGCCCCTTTCATCAGCAATTATAATACTAACATGAAAAATATTAAGACTCTTAAAAGAAATTGTCAACAACTTATGGAAGAGCTTGAGTGGGAAAAAGAACGTCTTACTAAATATCTTTCAGAACGAGACTCTGCTATAAGTACAGGAAAATTTGATAAAGTAGCAGAAATGGACACTAGCATTAGTATTGTTCTTGAGCATAAAGAATATCTCGAAACAAACATTACTGATCTAACATATCAGATTGAAAAAGTAGAAACTTTAACTTAATATGATTGAAGTCCCTAATAAAATTAAAGAAGCAATTCATAATCTTATTATGAATGAGGGGGACACTTGCCCTGATGTTATCTTTTTTATATTAGATGACGCTCTTGGATTAATTGATGAAGAATATTATCAATGTTTGTTTCCAGAAGATGAGTTTGGAGGGGTTATATATGATTCTGCTGCTTATAAAATAATTGAAACATCCGTATATGCAGAGATTAACAAACAATTAAATGCAACGAGCAAATAATTACAACACAAGTATAGCGTCAGAATATTATGTTTTGTCTCTTTTATTTCGTAAAGGATATGAAGCATACGTTACATTAGGTAATAAAAAAAGCGTAGATCTTCGAGTTGTTCATGAAGACAGAACACTCTCTATAGATGTTAAAGCAGTACAAGGCTATTCATCTCTGATTGTGAATAACGTTGTATATAAGTCTAATCATTATATTATATTTTTAATATACAATAACAAATTTGAAGATGTAACTACTATACCTGATTTGTATGTTGTACCTTCTACACATATTAAAGATATTACAAAAGAATATAAAGATCAAAAAAGAGTTTTTAAAAAAGATCTTTTAAAATTTAAAGATAATTGGCAATGTTTGTTTGAAACATAATATCAAAATGAACGAAGAACAAGAAAATAAAGAATATGTAGAATCATTTATTTCTACAGTAACAAAAGAATTGACAACAATCAAAGACGAATACCTTTCTTCAGAAAAGATTAAAATCGTCAATAAAGATAATATTCCAGTAGGAGAAACATATCCAAATACTACCAAAGAGCAGTGGTTGAAATGTACAAATGGTATTGTAGAATCATATAATAAAGAATTTGCGGAAAGAGAAGAATTCGTTAAAACTAATCCAGACGTTGAATTTCCTTTACCAATATTAGCCTCCAATGTGTTTATTGATGAAGAGATCGTAAATGCTGCTAAAGGATTTATGGTCGGTCCTGTGGGGATGTTTAGGAATAAGCCTGTAGTAGCAGAATCTCAAGTATATCCTAATATTCACGAATTAAGAACATTTCTTTTGAACTTTCAGTGTAAGAATAAAGACATGGTTCTTTATATGACTTACACTCAAGATAGGCAAGATTTTGGAAATAAAGATCCATTCAAAATGACTCCTGAAGAAAGAGAAAATGCACCTATGGTTAAGGTGCATTGTTGGAGAGGAGCTTTTGTAGATAAAATTTAAAGGTTAAAAAATGAAAAGTGAAGATGATTTACAGAGAGAAATGAATATGTATTTGAGAAGAAATGTAGTATTCACTTATCTGGGTGCGAAATATAACGCTTCATTAAACTTGACAAAACAATACATAGCATCTATAAAAGTATTAGAATGTGTAGACTATATGGATGACTCTAAAATATCAGCAATTGAAAATTACCTTAAACAAGAAGGTTTCTTTGGAATAAACGAAAAATAATTATGAACAACAAACAATGGCCTAAAGTCGGTAGCAAAGTCACCTTTATAGGTGTTCACATGTTCTGGTTCGCCAACATCGTAAAAGATGCAAATGAACTATTAGAAGTCGGCAAAGAATATACAGTTTTAAAACTTGTATTGGCATCTAGTTGGTGCGGTGTTCGATTAGAAGAGTTGCCAGATAAAGTATTTGCTTTGAGTTTCTTTACATATGATAAAGATTTGACAACTCAAGAGCAGCATGCTATCGAAGGAAGAATTCCAATTAGAACAATGGAAGACCTCAAAAACAATTTGAATCAAAAAGATATCTGATATATCATGAAAATTAAAAAAATATTTTTGAGTCTTTTATTATTGTTCAACTATGCAACGTATGGACAAACAATACCTGCTGCTACTACAGGTGGAATACAAACATCTATTACGACAAATCAACTTAAAGTAGCTCTGCCTAAAGGTTCTGGTACACCAGAACATGTTGACTATCAAATATTTTCAAATGGTACAATATATAAGACTATAACTTATGCAGTTCCCGCCAAGAGGGTTCCATTGAAGATATCTGCTAGTGTTAGCAATAGAAGTAGGTTTGCTGAGAATTTTATATTCTCCAATAAAACAACTGTTGCATCATTGTGGTACATTACTATTACAGATTCAAATGGACTAGTTGTATGGAAGACGACAGATACAGTTGCAGTACTTCCTGATCCACAAATAATCAAACTCCTTCCAGCCAGATCATTCATTAAGACAGTTGTAATTGATCCGGCATTTAAGGCTGGAACTTATCATATCAATGCAGTATTATTAGCTTCTCCTTCCTTAGAAGTATCAACAATAGTTATTTTAGATTAAACAAATGAGAACAACAGACGACATCCTAATCAAAGCCCTTTACATTTTAGCCAGAGACATTCAATCTCAAGATGGAGTGGCCAATGTATGCATTGCAGAAGGAGCATTAAGACTATCAGAACTTGTAGAAGGCATTAAAGAAGTTCTGATGGATAACCTTCATTTGGCAGATGGTGAAGATTGCACCCTTATTAAGCTGAAGAAGCTGATTAAGTTTGAACTTCCGGAGGAAACAGAATAATCTTAAATTATGAACAAAGAATACTTCATTCGTCGCATCACAGAAAATGGAAGGTTAAAAACTCCTAAATATCAAAGTGGAGAACCCGTAGCTTCTTGGAGAACTTTTAAGTCAGAAAGAGAAGCAATTGAATTTGCCAAGGAATATGATTTGAACGACTTTGTTATTCTAGTGAAGTATACTCAATCTAAAGAAATTGTAGACAGAATTGATTGATTATCCGATTTAAAGTATATTTTAAGTTTATCCAATCTAGCGTATATATGAACGAAAAAACTGACAGCGTATACGAATTTGAATCCAAAAGAGATTGTCTCTACTTCAAAAATAGAGAAGCTCTTCGACTAGCTTTAGAGGCTGCGGGAGGAAACGCAGACTTTGTTATTCCAAGAATGGCAGAACGATTATTAGACACTTTGGCTAGGAATAGCATAGAACTAACAGCAAAATATACAGGAGAAAGAACATGCTAACACCTGAAGACGATATTCCACCATATGCTTTCATAATGTCTCAAGATTACGATATTCCATCATATGCCTTTAAAAAGGATTATTATATTTTCATCAGCAAGAAAGCAGCACCACATTTTGCTGAAAAGATCAATGCAACAAGTTGGCGACATCAATGTGTAGAAGTATGGGAATCTACAGATCAAAAAGATGATTTAGCAGTAATTGTTATTCCTAAAGCAATTGACTTCTGGAAAGTTGAAGAATGTTTGTTTGAATTCAAAAATGAGGATAACAATAAAGATGTAGTTGACTCTGGTTTCTGGGGTCAACATGACATTAGTTATGCTAAAAAGAAATGGAATAAAATATAGTGAATTATGACAACCGAAGAACTACTAAAAGCTAATGCTATTTTAATTCACGAACAACGAGAGGAAATTAATAAACTAAAAAGTATTGTTGAAAACACTTTAGCTAAATTTGCATACGAAGAATATTTTTATGTTGAACATATCATGGAAAATATTCCACAATTAGTGGAGCTATGGATCAATGAATCCAAAAAACACGAAAAGAAGTTGAAAGATTTTTTCGTAGAGTTGAGAACGTTAGAATTGAAATACAAGTAGTATGAGCAAATACAAAGAAACTCTAAAAACTCTTGAACACATCGAAAAACTGTATACAATAGATGAAATCTTCGATCTATACGAGATTGGAGATTACAATGCAGAATTGTTGCTTCAACATTGTTTGCTCAACGTAGCAAGTTCACCAACATATCCAGTAGAACGAGTTATGGACAAAGAAACCAAAAAATTAATCAAGATTGGATTTCTTAATGCAAAGAATGATGAACTTCATTATCTTGACCAAGTTATCAAGAACTTAAAACATCTTGAGCATATTTATTTAGCAGGAAAACTAGAGGATGAAAGAAAAGCTTTTGGAATTAAAAACGGTTTGAAGCATTTCTATTATGAAAGAGACAAACTAGCTAAAGAGATTAAACAAATAATGCAAAACTGATATGATTTAACATGAATACCTTCACAAAAATTAACCAATACCCAACTCACGTTGATGTAAAAGATTGTAAATTAGATTGGACAAATAATGGAATGATAACTTCTGTATATTATATTCCAAAGTATGATGAAAATGGAGTTAATATTAATCCAGATGGAAACGTAACTACGAAGTATGCTAAGTGCTCAGAATGTGGCAAGAATTGGGAAGCTAAAACACAATATGAGACAGTATTTACAAAATTATGAAACATAAAATAGGAATTAAACCTTACTCCTACGAATGATTGAAGAAATACAATAATATAACGATGAGTAGTTTAAGTGGACAGAACAGCAATGGACGCATTAGCGGTACACGTTCAAGTCGTGTCTCATCGTCCTTATTTTATCAGTTGAGAGAGTTGGATAGAAAGATTACAGAAATTGATAATCATATTTTATTCTATCATAGAATATTTAGTCACACTGAAGTAAACAAATTAGAAAAGAAGAGAAAAGTTCTTGACGATAAGAGGAAACATGCTAGAAACAAAAGAAAGAAATATGAACAGAAAAATGATACTAGTATCTTGTGAACATGCGGAGATGAAAAAGAGTATGCTAATGCCTGATGCTTTTAAAGATATGGGAATTGAATATCTAGCTACTCTCTTTGGAGATTTTACTAAGGTGTTCCCTATGTTCTATATGTATGTGGTAGTTGACGAACAATTGCTAATTACAAAAGCAGCAGAGCATAGTATAGTGTATACAACAATTGCCCAATAGATGAAACACAAAATATCAATTAAACCTTATTCCTACGAATGTGGAGATGGTTGCTGTAGTGAATTTGGGAATGAATACTATGTGGACGGAGAGTTTGTTCATCGTAGTCCTTGTGATGATAACGGATGGCTTGCAGTCCTGACACAATTAGGAATCCAAGCAGAAATTGTTAATCTAGATTTAGATACTGGGGAAGAAGTGTGTGGCATTGACAATTTTGTTGACAGTCCTGAGGAAACACTCTAATATCATCACATCATGAAGATCGAAACTATCACCAAAGAACAAGAAGCACTCATGTCCAACTACGCCCAGAAATGGATCAAGATTGGCACATCCACTGAAACTGTAGACGAACAATCCACAATAGAAATTGTAGATAAATTTCGAAGGTTGATTAACAGAAAAACAGCCCCCCTTCTCATTGTTGATAATCCTATTGAAGCGTGGATTGTCTGCTGTTTACATGAACAAAAAGTTTCATTTGACAAGCTAATTGAAACCATGAAGAGTGTTTTCAAGGGAAACAGAGATTATAAAATTCCGAAAGCATCATTGCCTTTTAATGACATTAAGCTTTGTGGAGCATTTAGTTTTTATGACTACATGTTCAATGTACTGGGAGTTAAAATCGAAACAAAACCTCTTGAAAGGTATAAAGTTTGGGAAGAAACCTCGAAGCTTTGGGCTATTTATCCAATGGAAGATTTGAGTGTCGTATGTAAAAGACCTTTAGAAGTTCACGTGAATGAACGTAATATCCTACACAGAGATGGAGGAGCAGCATTAGTGTTTGGAGGGGAAGGAGATTTTAAAATTTTTGCATTGAACGGGGTAATCGTACCAGAATGGTTGGCAGTTACAGATAGTCACAAGATTGGTATTGAAAAGTATAACGAAATCACAAATGCTGATGTAAAAGCAGAATTTGTCCGTAAAGTTGGTATTGAACAATTTTTATCCAAAGGAATCAAGGTAGATACATACGAAAACTACAATCAAGAAGATCATACTTGGTGGTGGAATAGTGAATATGAGCTGTGGAATATGAAAGCACTATTTCCTAATTTGCCTTCAGCTCCGTTTCTAAAGATGAAAAATCCTACTACCAAGATTTGGCACATGGAAGGTGTTTCGCCAAAATGCCAAAATTTAACGGACGCATTGAAAGAGCGTTTTGGTGGAAGAAACATGAAGATCATTGCTGCTGCTTAATCATGAACTCAGTGAATCTGTATATGACTCTGTAAACCAAAAACTCCAAGAATATGATTCCAGTAAATAACTCTGTATATGACTCTGTATATGACTCTGTATATGACTCTGTATGGTACTCTGTGAGGAGTTCTGTAAATGTCTCTGTAAGTTACTCTGTAAATAGCTCTGTAAATGACTCTGTATGGAACACTGTATGGGACACTGTAGGAAACTCTGTAAGTAACTCTGTAGATTACTCTGTGAGGAACTCCGTAAATCAAAAACTCCAAGAATATGATTTCAGTAAATGACTCTGTAAGTAGCTCTGTAAATGACTCTGTAAGTTACTCTGTAAGTAGCTCTGTAAGGAACTCTGTAAATGACTCTGTAAATGCCTCTGTATGGAACTCTGTATGGAACTCTGTAGATAAATCTGTATATGACTCTGTAAATGCCTCTGTATATGACTCTGTAAGGAACTCTGTATGGAACTCTGTAGATAAATCTGTATATGACTCTGTAAATGCCTCTGTATATGACTCTGTAAGGAACTCTGTAAATCAAAAACTTCAAGAATATGCCTTCAGTAAGGAACTCTGTAAATGACTCTGTAAGTAAAAAGCTGGTTGACTTTCCCTTCGCAACAAACTATACTACACACAACAATATGAAAAACGTAATCCTACACGGTGAAGCAATGATCTTCAAAAGCACTCTTCCCAAGAATGCAACTAAGATCAAACCAACAAACAAAAGCTATCACATCATTGCTGATAGCGAGACCACAGGAAATCATCATGTGGTAGATCATAACGAAAAAGTAGAATTTTATATGGATGAGAATGGTACTATGTTCATGATCAATGAAGAACCAACACAAGTTCGTTGTCTTCATGAGAATAGACACGATACTATTCCCTTGGAGACTGGTTGTTGGGAATTTGGAATCCAAGAAGAGTATGATCACTTTGCAGAGGCTTTGAGGAAAGTACGAGATTAACAATTGGGCTATCAATTTTGTTGACAGTCCTGAGGAAACTGAATAATATTGTAGCATGAAATATTTTGATTCTGGCACTGATAGCTTTTGGTCTGCAAAAGTTAATTTTGTAGATGATAATAATGTCTTGGTTGGTTATGACTTTGCTGGTAATTGCTGTGAGCAATATGGTTGGTACATTCACGACAAAGTTACTACAAGAGATGTTGTAGCAGACTCCTTGTTTAATGAAACCACTGATCATAATGCAATTAACGTGTCTTTGAAAGAATGGACTTTTGATACTTCTTTCTTTGAAGAAATCACTAAAGGTGAATATGATGTATGTAGCACTGCTGTGTTTCGTTTGGTAAATGGAGACAACGAACTGTTTCTCCATCTCTACAATGATCACAATGGCTACTACAGTCATGGAT
>Ga0194045_1000184_pt1 | contig 19883 bp, 15 predicted proteins | sample JunL6211m_MetaG_FD_161686 | JGI IMG/M metagenome (GOLD analysis project Ga0194045, IMG submission 161686) | Anoxic zone freshwater microbial communities from boreal shield lake in IISD Experimental Lakes Area, Ontario, Canada - Jun2016-L626-11m | ecosystem: Environmental > Aquatic > Freshwater >...
CATCGGTATTGATCTTGGAACCACCAATTCCGTTGTTGCAGTTATGGAAGGTGGCGAAGTGAAGGTTATTGCCAATCAAGAAGGCAATCGCATTACCCCCAGCGTGGTTGCGTTCACCGATAAGGGAGATCGATTAGTTGGCGATCCTGCCAAGCGACAGGCGGTTACTAATCCTCGCAGGACTGTATATTCCATCAAGCGCTTTATGGGTCGTAGGGTAAGCGAAGTTAAGGGCGAAGAAAAGTTGGTTCCCTACAAGGTTTTAGGCGGCCCCGAAGAAACTGCAAAAGTAGACATCGATGGTAAGTCTTACACCCCTCCCGAAATTTCTGCAATGATTTTGCGCAAGCTTAAAGAATCTGCAGAGAACTATCTCGGCCACACGGTTCGTAAGGCTGTTATCACGGTTCCTGCTTACTTTAATGATGCTCAAAGGCAATCCACCATCGAAGCGGCTCAGATTGCCGGTTTCGATACCGAGTGGGAAATCGAAGATCCCGTTACCGGTAATAAATCCCGTCAGCGCATGCGTATTATTAATGAACCTACCGCTGCTTCCCTTGCTTATGGCATGGATAGGAAGGCCAACGAAAAGATCGCTGTATTCGATCTTGGTGGTGGTACCTTCGATATTTCCATTCTTGATGTAGGCGATGGTATTTTCAAAGTTGAATCTACCAATGGGGATACCCACCTTGGCGGTGACGATTTCGATCAAGTGGTCATCGATCACATTGCAGAAGAATTCAAGAAAGAAAATGGCATCGATCTGCGCAAAGATCAGATGGCATTGCAACGCCTAAAAGAAGCTGCAGAGCGTGCCAAGAAAGATCTTTCCCAGCAGACTACGACCGATATCAACTTGCCATTTATTACTGCAGATGCCACTGGGCCTAAGCATTTACAGATGGCTATGACACGGGCCAAGTTTGAGCAATTGGTTGACCCATTGATCGAAAAATGTCGTGGCCCTGTGGTTCGTGCCCTTGCTGATGCCAAGATGAAACCATCTGATATTGATGAAGTTGTCATGGTGGGCGGGATGACACGCATGCCCAAGATTCAGTGGTTGGTCAAGGATATCTTCGGCAAAGAAGGCCATCGCGGTGTAAACCCAGATGAAGTGGTTGCAATCGGTGCTGCTATTCAAGGCGCGCAACTTCTTCTAGGCAGCAAATCAGAATTGTTGCTGGTGGATGTGACCCCTCTTTCGCTGGGTATTGAAACTTTGGGTGGCAGGTTGACTCGCTTGATCGAGCGTAACACTTCCATCCCTTCCGAAAAGAAGCAGGTATTCTCGACCGCTGCAGATGGCCAGACTGCGGTTACCATTTCTGTTTATCAGGGTGAAAGTGAAATTGCCAAGAGCGTAGGAAATCGCATGCTTGGTGAATTCAACCTCGAGGGCATTGCTCCTGCAGCCCGTGGCGAACCACAGATCGAAGTTACTTTTGCTTTGGATACCAACGGTATTCTCAAAGTCACTGCCAAGGATCTTGGCACTGGCAAAGAGGCCAAGGTTGAAATCAAGGGCTCGAGCGGTATCAGCAAAGAAGAAGTTGACAGGATGCGTAAGGATGCCGAGTTGCATGCTGATGAAGATAAGCGCAAGCTGGAAATCATCAACGCTCGTAACGAAGCGGATAACACGGTCTTTCAGATTGAAAAGCAGCTTAAAGAGCATGGCTCGAAATTGTCTGATTCCACCAAAACGGTGGTTCAGGGCGCTATCGATCGAGTCAAGGAATCTTGCAAGGGCGAAGACGCTCAGGCTATGAAGCAAGCTACTTCCGATTTGATCACTGCTTCACAAGAGTTGGCCAAGCATATGTCGGGTGGGCCCGGCGATGCAGGACAATCTGGCGCAGCACCAGGGCAGGGCGCCGCTCCGGGTGGTAAGGGTGGCGATGATGTCATCGATGCCGAGTTTGAAGTGAAGAAGTAATCAGTATTAAATAACTAAAAAGCTCTGGAGAAGTCTCCGGAGCTTTTTTTATTGGTTGTCGATACCTTTTGGAGTAAAGCTTCGCCCCCAGTTTGCCCAGATTCTTCTTAATTAAGCTTCGGGCTTTGTGTTCTATATATCCCGCCTTGACCTGCTTTTTCCTTTGTTGTTATAAACTCTAATGAATAATTAACTTCGTTTAGGCATGGATGTCTGAATGGAAGGTAAGGAATAGGGAGTGGTTTAGGATGAAAAAGCTGGACGCCGTACAGCACAGTTGGTTCACTTGGCCAGCCTTTTTGGCCTTGATCATTGCGTTTTCAATGGTGGGATTGGCCATTGCTGTAAACCCCAATGAGCGCACGGTTAAACCTGGTCCCAGCCCGCAAGATAAAGACGAAATCAATAAGAAAGACGGCAAAATCTGGGTCCTTGACTTTAAATTTAAAGATCCGAGACTGGTCAAAGTCGATATCCCGGGGCGTGGTCAGAAAGTTTGCTGGTATCTCTGGTATCAGGTAATTAATAACACGGATAAGCCACGCAGATTCGTTCCAGATTTCGAAATCCGCACAACGGATACTAACACCGTGCATAAAGATCAGATTCTGCCTAAAGTTCAAAAAGCGGTTATTAGACTGGAAGATCCTACTGCAGACCCAGATGATTCAGATTCTGGCTTCTATAAAATCAAGAATTCCGTAACGATTGCCAAGGATGAAATCCCCCCCTCGCAACCCGGTGTGCCCCCTAAAACCGTCACGGGAGTGGCTATTTGGGATGATGTAGACCCCGATGCCAACAGATTTAGCATTTTTATCACCGGATTATCCAACGGGTGGGCTGTAACCGACCCAATACCCCCAGATATTGAGCCCGTAGTTCGTCGTAAGACCTTACAGGTTAACTTCAAACGGCTAGGCGACAAGTTCAACCAGAAGAGCGGTGAAATCCAATTTATACCCCCTGCTAGCTGGATTTACAGGGCTGCCACCGTAAAAATTCCGCCTCTTGGAATTGCTAATAAAGATGACGCTGGCAAAAAAGAATAATTCTTGTAGAATACTACTTCTAAATCTTCGTGTTCCTTTCCCACCCAATTAGGGGTAGGAAAATTTTTTTTGACTGGAGCTATAAACATGGCACATAAAAAAGGTCAGGGGTCTGTAAAGAACGGTCGCGAATCCAACGCACAGCGCCTTGGAATCAAAGTTTTTGGTGGCGGCAGCGTAACCATCGGCTGCATTATTCTTAGGCAGCGCGGTACCAAGTTCCACCCTGGTAAAAATGTTCGCAGGGCCAAGGATGACACTCTTTTCGCCATGGCAGATGGCAAGGTTGTTTTTGATCGCGATGGCCGTCGCGTTAATGTTGTTCCCCCAGTTGCAGTTGCTGTTAACTAAAGCACGCTTCTAATGTTTTCTGCACGCCTGCTGGTTTCTACCAACGGGCGTGTTTTTTTATACCCTCTTTAATCCTCGTTTAATCTCATGCCTTCTTCATCTCCCAATTTTCAAAACTTTTTGAACCTCGATGAGTTTGAAACTGCCGCAAGGCTTTTGCTTTCTCCCATGGCCCATGCGTATTTTTCCGGAGGTGCCTGCGATCAAATCACCCTTCGAGAAAATATCTCTTTCTGGAATACCATCAAGCTTTGGCCCAGAATTTTGCAAGGTGTTGCGACCCCCGATTTAACCACAACCCTCTTTGGTCATTCGGTAGCACTCCCGTTTTTTCCTGCGCCAGTTGCCATGCTTAAACTTGCTAACCCCCAAGGCGAACTCGCAGTGGCAAAAGCCATGAATCAATTAACCCTGCCTTACTTTGCTAGCACCATGGCGACCACATCCCTTGAAGATGTCGCCCAAGAAACCAAAAGTACCGCAGCCTATTTTCAGCTCTATTGTTTTAAAGATCTTGCGCTTACCAAATCGTTGATCCAACGAGCAGAGCAAGCAGGATTCAAAGGCTTGGTGGTTACCGTAGATGCTCAAAGCTTGGGGAAAAGAGAAGCTGATATCAGGCATGAATTTCACCTGCCCACGCCACTGAAACTTGAAAACCTCGATTACCAATCTAACGTCGCACTTCATGCTGCAAAAGGTTCCGGTGCAGAGCGTGTTTCTGCTCACTTTGATACCTCGTTGGATTGGAAATCGCTTGAAGCCATCCTTGCAGATACGAAGCTTCCATGGGCTATTAAAGGGGTTTTGCACCCTGAGGATGCAACTATTGCTGCAAGCCTTGGCGCTAAAGCCATCTTCATTTCTAACCATGGTGGCAGGCAGCTCGATGGGGTTCCGACCGCATTAGAGGTACTGCCCATGTTTGCCAAAGTTCTTAAAGGGAAAACGGAAATCTTTGTTGATGGTGGCATTCGCAGAGGCACGGATATTATTAAAGCTATTCTTTTAGGGGCAAATGGGGTTCTTATTGGAAAGCCGATGGTTTGGGCGCTTGCAGTTGGCGGAGAAGCGGGCGTTTTGAAGATGATGAAAATCCTTGAAGATGAGTTGCGTTTGGGAATGTGCTTGCTGGGTTGTTCCTCATTGAAAAATCTCGATGATCGATATTTGTTTCATGCTTGATCAAGGTGATTATTAACTGGCCCTAATCAGATTTAACAAGCGTCTGGTACAACCCCTCCATCAAGAAGAAGTAGAGCATTCCCCGTCGTTTTTACTTCTTTTTAGATGTTTTCTCTTGTTTGAAAATAGGCTTCGGGGTACGCTATTGTTTTGAAAAATGATCCCGCCTTTTATTTTATTGAAGTGATACTCATGAAAAAGCCATCTTCAAGCGTTCATCGTTTTGCATTCACATTGATTGAACTTCTTGTGGTGATAGCCATTATTGCTATTTTGATTGGCTTGTTATTGCCCGCAGTACAAAAGGTGCGTGAAGCTGCTGCAAGGATGAAGTGTGCTAATTCTTTAAAGCAGTTGGGCTTGGCGCTGCATAGTTATCATAGTGTAAACAATAGTTTTCCAGGCGGGATGGGTGGGCCAGCAACATCCCAAGGCCGCCTTAGTGCGTTTGTTTTTCTTGCACCTTATTATGAGGGTGACAATCTGATCAAATTGATTTGGGCAGGTGGAACCTATGGCGCAAACACCTACACTACACCACCTTTTCCCTGGGATCAAAACTTTGACCCTTGGGGCGTTGCCTACCAAATGAAAATGCTTCACTGTAACTCCGATACGCCCCAGTATGATAATCGCGGGGGCCGTACTGTTAGTATTGCTTCAACTAATTACATGGCTTGCTGGGGAGATGTGATCTCAGCTACCGCCTTGAACTCTGCCTTTCAAAAGCGGGGAGTCTTTGGCAACGCTAGCGCAATTAAAATCTCTGATATCACTGATGGCACTAGTAACACTCTCGCCCTTTCTGAACGAGTTTTTAAAATGGGTGCAATGTCTATCTTTGGCAACATTGCAGCTAACATTGGTGCAACCATTTCTTCTAGTCCGACTCTGTGTCTGCTTGCTGCCAACCAGTCGCCAAATGAATTTAATCCAGGGGTTGTGATGGATGGTTATTATGGCGGTACTCGCTGGAATGATGGTATGACCCAGTTCACCGGATTCACCACCGTGCTTCCCCCAAATAAGCCATCCTGCATGGCGGCGGGGTCCAATTCCTATGGCATATTTACAGCCCAAAGCAGGCATACCGGTGGGGTTAACGCATCAATGGCTGATGGTTCTGTTCGTTTTATTACCTCGAATGTCAATGCTGGGAATTCCGGTGCTGCAGAATCCATGAATACCCCCAGTCCTTATGGTGTGTGGGGCGCATTGGGCACCATTGCTGGTGGTGAGGTTCCAAGCGATTTCTAATCAATCTGTTTTTGTTGTGGAGGCTTTATGATGGCCCGGTGGATGCTATTGCTCATATTTATTATGATCGGATGTTCCGGTCAGGATCCATCTTTAAATGGCAGACCCAAAGTGGTTGTTGCGATGGGGACTGTTCTTTATAAAGGCGCACCTCTTCCGGATGCCAGCGTTATCTTCACCAACCTGGAATCTGCTACAACCGCCTACGCCCAAACCGATTCCGCAGGTAACTTTAAGCTTACTACTTTCAATAAAGGCGATGGCGCTGCCCCAGGTAAACAAGCTGTTTCTGTTCGCAAGCTTGAAATGATCGTCAAAACCAAGCAAGGAGCGGAGAATGAAATCTCAAGTGTTATACCTCCCATGCCTGAAGAGCGATGGTTGATACCCAAAAAGTTTGGAAGCCCTGAATTATCTGGCTTGGGTCTTGAACTGCCAGATACTGGCAATCTGAAGATCATCTTGGATTTGAAGGATTAATGGGTACCTTGCGAATAATGGCAACAAGGTGACCAAGTATTTCTTACGTCTTTAATTACACTTAATTTACCACTTTTATCTTTATAAAAGCTTTAACTACAGTGATAATGTGTACTATGAAAAATTCACTTTTATTTATGATGGTCGCAATAGTTACTATTGGCTTTTGCGATAAAGCAACTGCTAAGCCGATCAAAGTTTTTATCCTCGCAGGCCAATCAAACATGGAGGGTGCCGGCGTAATAAAGTCGGAGCCGCAGCGTAACGGTGGTAAAGGCTCGCTGGAATATCTTGTGAAGGATCCCGCCACTGCCAAACAGTTTTCTACCCTTGTTGATTCGTCCAAGAATTGGCGCAGTCGGGATGATGTGTTTATTAGTTATCTTGATCGCAAGGGCCCACTAACAGTAGGGTTTGGATCAAAAAAAGAAACAATAGGGCCCGAGCTAGGTTTCGGATGGGTGGTGGGCGATGCTTTCGAGGAACCGGTTTTACTCATCAAATGTGCGTGGGGTGGCAAGAGCCTTGCGGTTGATTTTCGCCCGCCTAGTGCAGGCAAACTTCCTTATTCCCTAGGTGAGAAAACCAATGCTGAGATTGCAAAAGATCCAGCCATCTTAGGTAAATACTATCGTGAAACATTGGCGCTAACCAAATCTGCTCTCGCTAACATCAAAGATCTTGTTCCAGGCAGTGACGGAGAATATGTGATTGCTGGCTTTGGCTGGCACCAAGGTTGGAACGATCGCATTAGTGATAATTTCAACGCAGAATATCAAAGTAACATGGCCCACTTTATTCGCGACATCCGCAAAGACCTAGGCTCTCCTAAGATGCCTTTTGTCATTGCTGAAACCGGCATGACCGGCCCAGAGGAAAAACATCCTCGCGCCCTTTCACTTATGAAGGCACAAGCCGCTGTTGCTGAGCAGCCCGAATTTAAAGGCAATGTGGCCTTCGTGGGCACCAAAAGTTTCTGGCGTGAAAAAGAGCAGTCCCCCAGTGGGCAGGGCTATCATTGGAATTCCAATGCCGAAACTTATTACTTGATAGGCGAATCCATGGGCAAGGCGATGATCAAGCTGTTATCAGCTAACAAGAATTAAAACTCATGCTGCGTATGGGGAAATCATTCTCTTTTCGATACTATTTTGCATTTCTGCTAGTAAAACTCCCGGTAATCCAAGTGAGCGCAAACTCCGTATAATAATATTCAGTGTGCCATGGGCTTTCATTAAGTAAAGATCCGGTGGAATCACCCCGTTAATGCTTGGAGTCAACCCCTTGATTATTATCTGTCGCCATCTGTTTGCAATCGGTCTGCTATTGGGCATTTCGATATGTCTGGTGGGCTGTGATCAAAAAAAAATGGCTCCCCCAGCATTTCCACCTCCCGTAGTAAGCGTTACAAAACCAGTTCTCTACACTGTTCAAAATTACCACGAATACAACGGTAACTTGGATGCCATCGAAACAGTTCATATCCAAGCTCGTGTAAAAGGGTTTCTTAATGAGATAGCCTTTACCGAAGGCGAGGAAGTTAAAAAAGGAGCCCTGCTTTTTAAGATCGATCCCCGCGAACATTCTGCAGCAGTGAAAAGAACCGAAGCCGATCTTCGCAAAGCTACCACCGAGTTTGACAGGTATCGATCCGAGGCAGATCGAGGCAGCAGGCTTGTTGGCACGCGAGCGGTTGGCACTGAAGATTTTGAGCAACGGGTTGCAGTTCGCGATACTGCCGCAGCAACCATGTTGCAAGCTCAGGCAGCATTGGAAGGCGCTAAGCTTCAACTCAGCTTTGCAGAAATTCATTCCCCTATTAATGGCCAGATCGGCAGAGCCTTGGTAACTCGAGGAAATCTTGTAGGGCAAAACGAGCCAACCTTGCTTACCACCATCGTTAGCATGGATCCATTATTTGTATATTTCGATATTCCGGAGCGCGATCTTGTTGAATTTCAGCGTGCCCGTAATGCAGGCAAACAAGCTGATGTTCTTAGTGGCTCGCTTCCCCTTGAGGTTGGTGTGACCAGCGATGAAGGTTATCCCCATGCTGGCAAAATTGACTTCCGAGAAAATAAGGTGGATATCGGTACTGGCACCGTACGGATGCGGGGTCGTATCCCTAATCCGCGCATTCCACCTGGCAACACGCATCTTCTATACCCTGGCCTTTATGCCCGGGTTCGTGTTCCTTCAGGTGATCCACGATCGCTGCCTGCTATCCCTGAAGATGCTTTGATGACTGGGCAGGAAGGCCGATTTGTTTATGTGCTGGGTGAAGGTGATGTTGTGCAAAAGCGAACCGTGCAAGTTGGCCCGCAAATTTATAAAGGTATACCAGCCGATACTGCCAAATCTCAGGGCTGGACTTTGTTTGCTCCTGCTACTACCCCCGAAGGTAAGGATCAAGTTGTTCAATTGCCTGCTGTGATTTCAATTGAAAGTGGCTTAACGGTTAATGACCGAGTGGTGGTTAATGGCTTGACTAAGGCCCGACCCGGTTCTCCTGTTTCTCCTTTGGCTTTCGAGCTTAAGCTACCAACATCTGCAGGCGCCAAATAATTCGTAACCGCATTGCAGGAATTTAGAGTACCTCATGCTTTCAAAGTTCTTTATCGATCGCCCTGTTTTTGCAAATGTTATTGCCATCGTTACCATTCTTCTCGGAATAGTGGCGCTGTATCGGTTGCCCGTCGAACGCTATCCCGCAATCGTTCCCCCAACGGTTGTCGTGAGTGCTGCATACCCAGGCGCCAATGCAAAAGTTGTTGCCGATACTGTCGCTGCGCCCATCGAGCAACAGGTTAACGGCGTCGAAAATATGATGTACATGACATCCACAAGTTCTTCCGATGGCACCTATGCTCTTACGATTACTTTCGAAATTGGAACAAATCTGGATGATGCACAAGTGCTTGTTCAGAACCGGGTGGCGATTGCCCAACCCAGCTTACCCGAAGAAGTTCGCAGGCAGGGCTTATCTGTTAAGAAGCAATCATCGAATATTATCATGGCTGTAACTCTTACATCACCCAGCAAGAAATTTGATGGGTTGTTTTTGTCTAATTATGCAACTCTGCGTTTACGCGATGAGCTAAGCCGAGTCGATGGCGTTGGGGAAGTACTGGTACGTGGCGTTGGCGCTTATGCAATGCGCATCTGGCTAGATCCAGACAAGCTTGCATCGCGGCAGTTGACAACACAAGATGTAACTGCGGCATTGGCGAGGCAGAATGTTCAGGTGGCAGCGGGGCAGGTTGGTCAACCACCCAGCCCTGATGGCCAGCGCTTTCAAATGACTATAACCACTCTGGGCAGGCTTTCAGATCCTGATCAATTTGAAGGTATTGTTATTAAGGCAAGCCCTTCTGGCCAGATGGTTTATTTGCGTGATGTTGCACGGGTCGAACTAGGTGCGCAAAACTACGATTCGTATGCTTCCCGTAATGGCATGGATTCCGCCAACATGCTTGTCTACCAGCTTCCTGGTTCCAACGCTATCGATGTAGCCCGTTCGGTTCGTGTTGCGATGGAAAAGATAAAGCCCACCTTACCCGAAGGGTTGGAGTACAGTATTCCTTTTGATACGACCAAATTTGTCGAGGCTGCTATTCAAAGCGTTTACACCACTTTAATCGAAGCAGGGCTTTTGGTATTGATCGTGATCTTAGTATTTCTGCAAAGCTGGCGTGCCCTTTTGATTCCTGCAACCACTGTTCCAGTCACCATTATTGGTGCGTTTGCTTTCATGCCCCTCCTAGGCTTTTCTGTTAACATGCTTACGCTTTTCGGATTGGTTCTTGCCATCGGTATTGTTGTTGATGATGCAATTGTAATTGTTGAAAATGCCATGCACCATATCGAACGAGGTTTGGCCCCACGCAATGCCACCATCAAAGCAATGACCGAGGTTACTGGCCCAGTCATTGCAATCACTTTGGTACTGATGGCAGTGTTTTTGCCAACAGCTTTTCTGGGCGGAATCACAGGCCAACTTTACCGCCAGTTTGCCCTTACCATCGCTGCCACCGCTTTCATCAGTGCAGTAAATGCCCTTACTCTAAAGCCAGCACAATGCGCTACTTATCTTAGGCCATATACCGGGAAGAACTTTTTCACCCGTGTGTTTGATTTTTTCTATAAGCCCTTGGAATGGTTCTATTCCTGCTGTATCAGCCAATTGTTGCGTGTGTGGTGGTTGGTGCTGATTGTTTTTGTAGGCATTGCGATCTTTACAGGGTGGTGGTATCAGAAAACGCCTACAGGGTTTCTGCCTACGGAAGATCAAGGGTATGTCATTATCGCAGTTCAATTGCCCGATGCTGCATCGCTTGATCGAACCCGTGAAGTTACAGAGCGGATGAGCAAAATATTTGCCAGCACCCCGGGTGTGGAACATTGGTTCGTACTTGGTGGGTTTTCTTTGCTGGATGGAACTAATGCCTCGAATGGTGCAACCGCATTTGCTGCCTGGTCGGATTGGTCTAAGCGAACAACACCAGACCTATCGCAAGAATCGCTGGTTGGTCGATTGCAAAAAGAGTTCGCCCAGATGCAGGAATCTTTTATCTTGGTGTTGGTGCCTCCCTCTATTCAAGGGTTGGGCGTTGCAGGCGGGTTTCAAATGCAGATTGAAGATCGCGAAGGCGTTGGGCCTGAAATTCTTCAAGAACGCACTCAAGCCGTTATCGATGAAGCAAGAAAATCACCCGAAATCGGAGGCGCTTCTAGTTCCTTCCGGGCTGGTGTTCCCCAACTTTATTTGAACATCGATCGTGTTAAAGCCGAGCGAATGGGCGTGATGCTTAGCGATGTTTTTGCAACGCTGCAAACAAACCTTGGCTCGGTTTATGTAAACGACTTTAATAAATTTGATCGTACTTATCAGGTAAGGGTTCAAGCTGATGCCCGATTCCGTTCCGATCCTTCCAGGCTTAGGCGTTTGGAAGTTCGTAACCGTACTGGCCATCGTGTTCCTTTGGCCACCTTGCTCACACCCGAGACTAGAATCGGACCGCAATCCATCATCCGATATAATTTGTACCCAACCGCTTCTATCAATGGTGGCGCTGCTCCCGGGGTTAGTTCGGGCGAGGCGCTCAAGGTTATGGAATCTGTTGCCGCTAAAGTTCTTCCGCGCTCTATGGGTTTTGATTGGACTGGCATTGCCTATCAGGAAAAGCGAATCAGTGGCGAGGCGGTCTTTGTTTTCGCCCTTGCTGTGTTGTTGGTTTATCTAGTTCTGGCTGCGCAATACGAAAGCTGGTTGCTTCCCCTTGCGGTGATTTTGGTTGTTCCTCTTGGAATTTTTGGCGTAGTAGCTGCGGTTAATTTCACGGGTACGGATAATAACATGTACACGCAGATTGGTGTGGTGTTGATTATCGCCTTGGCTTCGAAGAATGCAATTTTGATCGTCGAGTTTGCCCGTGAGTTACGACTTCAGGGAAGATCGATTCATGAAGCTGCGATTGAGGCTGCAAGAATGCGTTTTCGACCTATCCTCATGACTAGTTTTGCTTTCATCATGGGCGTGTTACCTTTGGTCTGGGCGACTGGCGCTGCTGCTGCAAGTCGAAGGGCATTAGGTACTGCGGTTTTCGGTGGCATGATCACTTCGACCGTGCTTGCGGTTTTCTTTGTGCCTGTATTTTATGTTGCGGTTCAGAAATTGATTGAGCTCTGGAATGGCCCGCCCAAGTTCATTTCTGCAGAAGAATTGCACCCATCTGTTTGAGATGGGTGTGTAGAATCCAGACTTTTGTTACTAACGGAGAGGGGGGGATTTGAACCCCCGATACCCTTGCGAGTATTTCAGTTTTCGAGACTGACGCATTCAGCCGCTCTGCCACCTCTCCAAACTCCAACCACTTCGCTCCTAAGTTCCTATCTTACAAGAAGAATGTGGCAAAGGCGATAATGTTTTAACCCGTTCTCCATGGATGATGGCAAACGGGTTTTATTATGAGCTTGTCGAAATCTTGTCATTTTTGTCAATGAGAAGCAATACTTCGTATAGTTTTGGTCGATGGGTTGACTGATGGGGGCAGTTTGGCTTAATGGATTAGGGTGCAAGGATTTAAATAGACTCTAAAAATGTATTACCTTAAATTTAATGTATTGATGGTTTTACTTTATCCCCAGAGGTGAAAGATGAAAAGAATGCTAGGAATAACAATAGTGTTAGGTTTGATAGGTGCGTTGACGGTGATCGCACAGGAAGTGAAACTCGGGAAAGTGGATGAAGTTGACTTCGGCGAAGGCGTAAAACTTGAAATGGTGTTAGTGCCAGCGGGGAAATTTAAGATGGGTTTCACAAAGAAAGAACTGGAAGAATTTATGGAGGCTGTTCAGGAAGATAGGAAGAAAAAAAATAAGAAAGAAAATAAGAAAGAACCTAAAAAGAAAGAGCCTGATATAGTTGATTCGGTTATGCGTAATCAAGGGAAGCAGCATGAAGTAACGCTAACGAAACAATTTTACATGGGAAAATATGAAGTAACGCAGGAGCAATGGGAAGCGGTGATGGGTAATAATCCAAGTATTATAAAAGGGAAAAAGTTACCAGTTACGAATGTATCATGGGAAGATTGTCAGGATTTCATTAAGAAGTTAAATGCAAAGACGGATGGTGGTTATAGGCTGCCTACCGAGTCTGAATGGGAATATGCATGCAGGGCGGGAACAACAACAGCGTATTCGTTTGGGGACAACATTACTTCCAAAGATGCAAACTATGATGATTCAAAGTTTGGAAAGCCAGTAGCAGCAGGAAGTTACAAACCTAATGCTTTTGGGTTGTACGACATGCACGGGAATGTTTGGGAGTGGTGCGAGGATTGGCATGGGGAATACCCATTTGCGGTAACAGATCCGAAGGGACCAGCAACGGGAAAAGTCTGTTGCGCTAGGGGTGGTTCTTTCCAAATCAATGCCCTTTATGCTCATTCTTCCTACCGGAACGGGGTCCCGCCGAACTATAGGGTCCCCAGCGGTGGGTTTCGTTTGGCGAGGACAAAATAATTACTACTTAGTGATTCTGTATTTAAAGAATTTTTACACTTAGGCAAGATAAACAATAATTCTCTTTTTTAAAAATGTAGAATTTGCAGCTAGTTTTTAAATCGGTGAATATTAGCTGTTACCACATTTAAATACGATGTGACTTGTTAGAAATAAATTGCAAATTATTTTCAATTTGATTACTATTTTAATCATGATTAAGCTTTTTAAGTATCGTAAAAATTTGCGATTATCATCCACGCCTATTTTTCTTATGTAGGCATTGTGTTTAAGTTTTTGATGAAAAGGGAAAAATATGATTCGCACTTTAGCACTATTGACAGTTTCTACCCTTCTTTTTGGAATAACATTTGCTATCGGGCAAGATGTTTCTGACCCACGAATTAAAACTGCACAGGCTAATTTCGATTCGACTGTAGAAAAAGCTCGGTTAGGACTTTTAGCAGATTTGAAAAAGAAGCAGGATGAAGCTCAAAAAGCTGGAGACCTCAAAGGCATAGAAATGATTGAGGATGAAGTAAAGGCTTTAATTGCAAATAGAATTTTACCAGCTTCAATTTCAACTAAGATTTTTGAAGGACTTGTAAGAATTGCCCAAAGTAAACTTGAAGACACTTACTCAACCCAAATCAAACAATTGACTATGTCAGGTAATATTACACTTGCGAAAACTTTTCAAAAAGATCTAGAAGAATTCATAAAAGCAAAAGGCTTTATTTTAACAAATTTAGCAGATCCAATAGAAGTTATTCCTGCAAAAATTGAATATGAACAAGAAGTTGAAAAAGCAAAAGAAGGCTTAATTGCAGATTTAAAAAAGAAACAGAATGAAGCTCAAAAACTTGGGGATCTTAAAGGTGTTGAAAAAGTCGAATTAGAAATTAAGGTTTTTTCGGAAAAAAATGTATTACCAAAAACAGTATTAACAAGAGTTTACCTAAGCCAGATACAAACAGCTTCAATTAAACTAGAAGATGCTTACTCAGTTCAAATCAAAAAATCAACCATAGATGGTAATCTTGCCCTAGCAAAAAAACTTCAAAAAGATTTGAATTATTTTAAAGAAGTGAATGGCTCATTAACTTATGATTCCTCTGATCCCCTACAAGTTAATTCAAAATGGGTAAACGAAAAAAATGATAAATGGATTTTAACTATTAAGGAACGAAAGGGCGATTCATTTAAAGCGTTATTTGCGGTAGGAGATACTCTTAGGGAAGTTAATGGGAAAATAAATGGTCCAAGTATTTTTTGGCTTTCAAAAGATGTTCGTCCGATTAAAAATTCTGGGACTGGTGGTAACAATTTTGGAACATTAAAAAAAGATGACAAAGGTTTTAAAATTGATTTTAAATTCGAGCATCCACCTAAAGGTCCATCAGGAATGTTCACACTTCGGCAAGATAAGCAATGACCCTACTTCTTTATAACCGCAATTAGTTTTGTAAGCCTTGATTACCCCCACTTTTAAGGAGTTCTATGATGAAGTCCAGTTTTTTTAAGAATTTAACTATTTTTCTTGTATTATTTTTAACAGTCACTCTTGCCAATTCGCAGGAAAAAAACAAAGTTCTTGAAAAGGTGCAGGATGACATAAAAGTGCTACAAGGTGATTGGGTTTGCAAAATGCAGGTACACTATGGGGATATTGAGTCTGTTCTTGAAGTTAAAAATATGAATAAGCGATTGAATTTTGATAAAAATGTTTTGACAGCACGATGGAATGGCAGAGGTGGCAAACTAAATACTTTCGAAGGAAAATTTGAATTAGATTCCGAAATAAAACCAAAGAAATTTGATTTTGCTTCTCAATATAAAGGTCCTAAAGGTGAAAATCTTACACTCAAATGGAAAGGCATTTATGAACTTACCGAAAATGAATTTAAATTAATGATTGTTCAAGAAGGAGATAGACCTAAGGATTTTAAAAGCACAAAAGACGGAAAAAATACGTACATGCTTTTTAAACGAGACAAAGACTAAAACCTATTTTCACAAGGTGTAAAAACAATATAGTTCTTTCTGTGTGAATCTTATTAGTTTTGTGATCCGTAATTTTTTGTTTTAAGGAGTTTTATGATGAAGGCTAATTTTTTTAAGAATCTAGCTATTATACTTGTGCTAATTTCGGCAAGTTCCCCCGCTAATTCGCAAGATAAAAGCAAGGAAATCCTAAAGGTGCAGGATGACATGAAAGTATTGCAAGGTGATTGGATTTGCATAATGGAAGAATTCCAAGGGCAACCTTACACTAAAGATAAAGTTAAAGAAATGAATAAGCGGATGAATGTTGACAAAAATTCGATGATTATAAAAAGGGTCTCCGGCGGAAAATTTGCGACTTATGAAGGTAAATTCGAATTGGATCCCACAACAAAACCCAAGAAATTTGATTTTATTGGTAAGGTAGACGGATCAAATGTTGAAATGAAAGGTATTTATGAACTGACAGAAAATGAATTTAAAGTAATGTATGCACTAAGAGGATTGCGACCCAAGGAGTTTAAAACCGTTAAAGGCGAACCCGGTATTTATGTTCAATATAAACGAGACAAAGATTAAAACCTATTTTCACAAGTTGTAAAAACAATGTAGTTCTTTCTGTGTAACTGTTATTAGATTTGTGATCCATAATTTTTTGTTTTAAGGAATTTTATGATGAAGGCTAATTTCTTGAAGTATTTTGCTATTTCTTTTGTATTACTTTTAACAGTCACTCTTGCCAATTCACAGGAAAAAAGCAAAGGCGTTGAAAAGGTGCAGGATGACATGAAAGTGCTGCAAGGTGATTGGATTTGCATAATGGAAGAATTCCAAGGACAGCCTTACGCCAAAGATAAAGTTAAAGAAATGAATAAACGGATGAATGTTGACAAAAATTCGATGATTATAAAAAGGGTTTCTGGCGGAAAATTAGGAACTTATGAAGGTAAATTCGAATTGGATCCCACAACAAAACCCAAGAAATTTGATTTTACTGGTACGGGGAACGGAACAAATGTTGAAATGAAAGGCATTTATGAACTCACAGAAAATGAATTTAAAGTGATTTATCTGGGAAAAGGATTGCGACCCAAGGAGTTTAAAACAGTTAAAGGCGAAGCGGGTGTTTATGTTCAATACAAACGAGACAAAGATTAAAAACTTATTGTTCTCAAGACATCAACCAAAGGCTATACAGTTTTCTGTGTAGCCTTTAGCTTTTACCCTAGCAACTAAATTGCTTACTTTGTTTAGAAAACACACCAAACAATATTTTTGAATGGTCATGGGTTACGATCAAATAACTCCAATGAATTCACAACCTCAATAAATCTGAGAATATTGTTTAGTACGGCATTTAAATACGATGTTGTTTGGTACTTTGACAAAGCAACAGTCATTAATTTAAACAGAGAAGGCTGGCAAAAATTAGAAAGTGAGAGTTCTGTTGGCAAAATCAAGGAATTGGTCGTTTGGCGGCTAGACAGATTTGGCAGTACTGCTGGCGAAACCATTTCTTAGTTAGATCGTTTTGAATCATTAGGATTTAAGTTTGGTTCGATAAGAATGTGGCAAAGGCGATAATGTTTTAACCCGTTCTCCATGGATGATGGCAAACGGGTTTTATTATCACACTACAATATCCAGCAATTAAGCTTATTATTTTAACTCTTTGATTCTGATCCTGCGGTATTCCATTTGGCCACGATCAGCTTCAAGGCCGATAGGGCCTGTCATTGGCAGTTCATTTGGAAACTTCAATTCTTCGCCATTGCAGGTGCAGGTTGCGACTTTTCCTTTTACAATCACTTCGATTTCGTTCCAATCCTGTGCCTTGTACTTCTTCAAATCTTTGTAGGGGCCAGCAACAAGGTAATCCCTGCATTGTAGTTGTGGCTTGCGGATGAAGACACCACTGTCTGCGTTTACTTCAGCACGAAATTCCAACTTCAAATGGAAGTCGGTTGGAAATTCCTGCACGGTCCACATTTGCGCGGTGCCTTTGCCAGGATTGACGATAATTTTGCCATCCTTTGCGGAGTAACGGCCATCGCTTGCATTGGCTTTGCCATCGAATGCAGGGCCATTGCTGTAATGCCATCCGGTTAGATCTTTGCCATTTAGCAATAGCTTGAAACCTGGTTCGAGAACAAATCCAGTGTCTGCCTGAGATATAGCAAGGCTGAGGGTTAAAGTGATAAGAGTTGCGTTCATCGGTCTGGTTCTCCTGTTGGAAGTTCATGGGGTTAAATAGTTCGTTCAATTACAGTATCTTTGGTGAAGGTGGGAAGCCATCATAAAATTTTAATTCTTGAAGTGTAACTAAAGGCGGGCATGGCAGCAGAAGATTATCCACGGAAATAAGCAGAATTAGCCATGGAAATAAAACCAAGAATAAGCAGAAGCATAGCCCCGGACGAACACGGAATTACACGGAAGGAAGCAGAATTAGCCACGGAAACAGAACCAAGAATAAGCAGAAGCATAGCCACGGACGAACACGGAATTACACGGAAGGAAGCAGAAGCAGAAGATTAGCGACGGAAGTAAGCTACATCTTGATTTGGGTTGATGAATGGCTTCAAAGCCCATGGACTGCGTTCCATGGGTCTATTGTTTTAAATGATGAAAGGTAGGCAATGCAGACCCCACCCAGCACAGTGGGTGGGCTTGAAGGCATTGATAAGAGGGTTGGGAGTTGGGGGAAAAAAGAAAGCAAAGGCTTAAATGTTGTTCCTAGGTTATTTTCCTTTAGAAGTAATCCATAATCTTGCGAGTGAGGTTGGTTTAAAGCCATCGCCCTGCTTTTCCAGTTCCAAGGTAACTTGAGTTTGTTTACCCGTTTTCAATAGTGAGACAACTTTTCCAGCGATTGATTCTGCGGATGCCTTGCGATCGATCCCTGCAGAAGCAACTTTGATTAGACTGCCTTTTTTAAGAAGGTTTACCTGATCTTCGCCTTCGTTGAAAAGGGTGAGAACCAGCTTTGATCCATTAGCTTCATCCACATAGCCAGGTGCGCCTTCTTTAAGAATGCGTTGTGCGTGAACTTCTTTTTGTTCGGTTCTGAATTTATTCAGGCTTTCATCATCGAGAAAGATTTCCCAAGCCATGCGAACTTTGCCTATGCCTATGCCATGGGTTTTGGTGCGAAGTTTGTCGCCTTTTTTGATATCAGAGAATTGAGCGGGTTGGCCTGCCTTCCAGAATCGGGTTTCTTTATCAGTTTCGATAACCACACCTTTTTCACGGATGAAAGTTAGATCGCCCTTGGCCCATGTGGTAGAGATTTTTCCAGCCTTGGCATCGATTTCTTCCACGAAGAAGTATTCGCCATGCCCGTTCATCATGTTCATTTCGTCTTGGATGTAGGTAAGGAAAACCCATTCGCCCTTTTCGTTTTCATGAAGGCGAAAGATGGCACGTTCGCCAATGCGGAAGTCTTGCAAGTCACCATGCGTCGCATGATGAAGTAGTTCCGCATAAGGCATAACGGTAAAGGTGATGACTTCATCGGTGTTTTCTCTGCGGAATTTTCCGGTTCGGGTTTGTAGATCAATGCTGATCAGTTCGCCCCATGGCCTTTGCATTTTATCAAAGGGGATGATTACTTTTCCCGGGGTGATTTTAAGAACGGGCTTGGCTGGAGCATCTGCAGCAGTTCCTGTATCCCCTATTAAAGAGATCAAGGCAAGCGCCAGGATTGAAGCAGTGAATAATCGTAGTTTAATTTTCATTATATGTAGGGTTCGTTTGAGATTGTTCTGTCAGTTTTAGAAACGCTCTAAAAATCAGGGTAAGAGAGACATTGCAACCAAGGGAATCAATTCGCAGTGATCTTATGTCATTTTAGAAAATAAAGTAAAAAAATCGATGAATAAGCGTTGGAAGGAAGCCCAGGCAGAAGAATTAGCCACGGATTAACACGGAATTACACGGAAAGAAGCAGAAGCAGAAAATTAGCCACGGAAGTAAGCAGAAGCAGAGACAGAAAATTAGCCACGGAATTACTCGGAAAGAAGCAGGGGCAGAAGAATTAGCCACGGAAGGAAGACATATCTTTCAGAGCCGGATGCGTTAGCGACGGTTGCTTTTTCTTAATAAGCTTTGATCCATTAGATTCAACCACATAGCCAAGTGCTTTACAAATAATGATGGTGAGTGTTTGTTATAACAGTAATTGCCTAATTAGATTTCTACGCCTATGCTTGAGGAAGGTTATGCATTGGAGTTATTTTCGGAAGCTTGATTTATGCAATGGATATTGAAAGTATTTGGGCAAAAACCAAGATTGCAGGATTGGGAGAATCGTACTGCTTCTTTAAACGTAGAGCAAGGGCCACGCCCCAAAGATAACCGCGATTGTTTTGAACGAGAGGTAGCAAAGGAAGCCTTGGGTGTACCAGAGCAAGGCGGGCCGCACCAACGGGTTGCAAAATCTATCATGGCTTATGAGATATTTCCACCTGAAGTGGTGTCTCCTGTTTTGCATCGATCACCAATTCAGGTGGGCGATACGGTTGGCATATTGTTTCATTTTTTGCCTGGTGTTGATTTGTTTTGTGGGGCAATTGTTCTTGAATGTTTTGATGAGGCAAGGGATG
>Ga0194045_1000185_pt1 | contig 19862 bp, 11 predicted proteins | sample JunL6211m_MetaG_FD_161686 | JGI IMG/M metagenome (GOLD analysis project Ga0194045, IMG submission 161686) | Anoxic zone freshwater microbial communities from boreal shield lake in IISD Experimental Lakes Area, Ontario, Canada - Jun2016-L626-11m | ecosystem: Environmental > Aquatic > Freshwater >...
ATCCTGATGCCTGCTTACCAACGAATACGAACTTTCCTGGGTTTGGTTCTAACGCAAACTCTCGTGTGCTTGCCCGCGTTTGCCGATCACCCGGCGGACTCCGATGGCCGTGATGCTAAGCCCGGCCACTCCGTCAACGCGGACGCATTCAACGATGGTCCGCGTCAAGCGGCTTACTTGATGAATGGCATGGGGAACGTGCATTTCGAAATCTCGACAAAAAACGCTATGGCCCAACGCTTTTTCGATCAAGGGATCGTGCAGCTTCATGGCTTCTGGTATTTCGAAGCAGAGCGGTCGTTTCGGCAAGCAGCCGCGTTCGATGCCGATTGTCCGATTCTTTATTGGGGGATGGCTCGAGCCAACATCGAGAATGCAAAGCGTTCTCGAGGCTTCATCGAACAGGCAATGAGCCGCATCGCTAAGTCAAACGATAAAGAAAAGCGACTCATCGAGGCATGGAACAATCGAGTCCAAGTTTCCGGCGAAGATTCTGCCAAATCAAAAGAGGACGCGGCCAAGGACACTGCCGCCGACAACTCAAAAGCCGCAGAAGCCAAAAAACGTGACGATGAAAAGCGAAAGAAGGATGACAAAGATCGACTTAAAAAATACGTGGCTGAGCTTGAGCAAGTCGCCAATGACTACCCGGAAGACATTGAGCTCAAAGCGATGTTGGCGTTGCAGTACTGGCAAAACGGCGAGGTTCAAAGTCACACCGCGATCGACGCCATCCTGAGCGATATCTTTCGAGTCAATCCAAGGCATCCAGCCCACCACTTCCGAATCCATCTTTGGGACGGTCGCAAGGAAAAGCTCGCCCTAGATGCGGCAGCGAAATGCGGCCAAAGCGCACCGGGCATTGCCCACATGTGGCACATGCCCGGTCATACTTACAGTCGCCTGCATCGTTATGCTGACGCTGCCTGGCAGCAAGAAGCGTCGGCACGTGTCGATCACGCGCATATGATTCGCGATCAAGTCATGCCGGACCAAATCCACAACTATGCTCACAACAACGAATGGCTCATTCGCGATTTGATCTTTATCGGTCGCGTTGGCGAAGCGACCAATTTGGCCAAGAACATGATCGAATTGCCGCGTCACCCTAAGTACAACAAGTTTAGCGGACGAGGAAGCGCTTCGTTGGGTCGCGAACGCTTATTGGGGGTTCTGACAAGTTATCAGCTTTGGCCTCAACTCATTGAACTTTCGAACTCGGCATACATCGAGCCAACCGACGACGAACTGCGGCAAGATGAACACAAAGCCTGGATGACGATCGCCGAGTACAACGTTGGAAACACCGCGAGAGCCAAAGAACTTCACGACGAATTGAACTCGCAAATCAACACGCTGCGTACCAAAGTGAACGAAGGGCAAGAAGCATTGCGATTGCTGATCGAAAAGGAACAAACCAAACCAGAAGTAAACGCAAACCGACCGCCCAAACTGCTCGAAGCCCACGAGCGGTTCGACGACCCCTTTGGCGATGAAAACGATCCAACGATTGCAAAAGTCCCGAGCAAGGATATCCCTGAGGCCGAGATGAAGGATTGGTCCAAGGAACGGCGAGAAAATGCAATCGCATTGAGGAAAATCGAACATCGTTTGGGAAAGATTCGCCAGTTTGAATCCGCCGTGATTGCGTATCAGGCCGCTCGCGAGGGTCGATTCAAAGAGGCATTGGCTCGCTCGAACGAGTGCCGCTCGATCATCAACTCGATGGTTCGGATGGAGTGGCTAGCAGAAGCGGGGAATCCAGACAAAGCATTGGATCGAATCGAAAAGCGAATCCAAGAAGGGAAAGATGAATTGATTCCACTTGCCACCGGTGTTTGGATCGCTTCGAAAAACGACCTTACGGACGTCAAGGTTCAAGAACGGTGCAAGAAGATGATCGAAGCACTTTCGCCGATTGCGGCCGGGGCGGACGCGAACCTCGTGATGCTGGAACGGATCGTGCCTGTCGTTGCACAACTTGGGATGAAGGATAAATGGAAAACGCCTCCTGAAACCCCGACCGATGTAGGCGATCGGCCCAGTTTGGACTCTCTCGGACCGTTTCGCTGGACTCCTTCGCAGGCCCCCGTTTGGTCCGCTCCAGGCTCAGACGGCGAACTGAAATCGACAAAACACTTTGCTCAAAAGCCGTTGGTGTTGATTTTGTACCTTGGGTTTGGCTGCGTTCATTGCGCAGAACAACTCAAAGAGTTTTCACCTATGGTTAAGCAGTATCAAAAGGCCGGGATTAAGGTTGCGGCCATCAGTTCAGAAACACTTTCAAAATTGCAAATGGGGCTAAAAAACTACGATGGAGAAATGAATGTGCCTCTTATTGCGAACCCAGAGTTGGATATTTTCAAGGAATTTCGATGTTTTGATGATTTCGAGGGGAATGCGTTGCATGGCACGTTTTTGATCGATGCCGACAACCGTATTCGCTGGCAAGACATTGGTTACGAACCGTTTATGGACTCCAAGTTCCTGCTTGAAGAATCGATAAGGCTTCTAAAGCTGAAGTAAATTGTCCCTATGCGCACTGCAAACCCTGTGCCCACTGCAGATAATCGAACACGATGGCTTGGGCATTGCCATCAGGCGTGCTCGCCCACCTTCGGGGTGAAGCGTATACCCATGACGGTCACTAGGCTCGGATCCGGGTTCGGTGCTTCGGCAGCAACCCGATAGGCTTTGGTGAGTGAGCTTGATCGTTGCCAGATCAAACACCGCATAAGTTGAGATAGAGGCAAAGGTTTGGTGTACTGCGAACTGATCAAAAAAAGGCAAACTGGATGGCTGAAAGATCATCGGGATAGTTTGTAAGTTTCGGCCTGCCAACTCACAGAAACTTTATTCGGAAAAGACGCAACGCCATCTGCTTCCACTATTCCATCGACAAGTCCCTTTGCCATGGCGAGATAAAAGCTAATTGCTTTTTTCGGATATTTTTTTGAGTTGTCGTGTGGGTTCGGTTTGATATCAAATGCTGCTTTACTGTCCGCAACGCCCTCAATATAAATCTCGATGCCACGCGGTCCAGCCCCACTCGCATTTGTGGGCTTGGTTTCGAAGTACTTGTAGCTCTTCCCGCCCTGCGCGAGCGTGCCTTTGACATCAGACATGATAACTCCTAAATAACCCGACCGCTGTTGAACTTTGCCAGTGTATTTGACGCTAGGATATTTGACAAGTCCCCTGTCTTTCATGGTGTTAGCTCAGCACCCGCAGGGCGTAGCGCACTGTGCGCGACGAGACCACCTGCATCCACCTGCATCCACCTGCACCCCCCCTGAGGGGCTTTGCCGAACAGGCCGAGGTCGAGTGCTGCAATGGCCAGGATACAACCTTGTTTGCTGGCAAGACATTGGTTTCGAACCTTTTATGGACTCCAAGTTCCTGCGGGAAGAATCGATAAGGCTTCTAAAGCTGAAGTAAACCGGTACGATAGGGAGGCCCGTACATTCAAAGTAGCAGGCACTCTCCAAGTGCCGTCAGCTTGGTTTTGGCGAACGGCACGCGGAGTGTTCCTGCTACACTTCCAACAACCAATCCCGTATTTTACCAAAGTGACATCGATGTCGGATTTGCCGATTCCAAGCCCATTGCCGCCTGCAACGAAGCACCTTTATATCGAGACGGTGGGCTGTCAGATGAACGTGCTCGACAGCGAAATGGTGGTCGCATCGCTCCGCAAATCCGGATACGTTTTGACCGCAAAGCCCGAAGATGCGGATGCAATCCTTTTCAATACTTGTTCTGTTCGCGAGCACGCCGAGGAAAAAGCCTATCACAACTTGTTCCACCTCAAGCAGCTCAAACTAAAGAATCCCGACAAGATCCTGGGCGTGATGGGCTGTATGGCCCAAAAAGATCAGAAGGCAATCTTCGATCGGACTCCGTTCGTCGATCTTGTCGTCGGTCCCGGCCAATTGCATCGCATTCCTGAAATGATTGAGCGGGCCAGAGCGGGTGAAAAGCATCAGCTCGCAGTCAGCCTTTCTCGACGTGACGGCAACGTCGACGACATCAAGCGATCTCACGAAACCTTTGATCCACTTCGGGATCCAGAAATGCGTCCTACGCCATTTCAAGCGTATCTTCGTATTCAAATCGGCTGCGACAAATTTTGCACTTACTGCATCGTCCCACTGACGCGAGGTCCAGAACAAGGTCGAGCACCAGCCCAGATCTTGGCCGAGGCCAAAGTGCTTGCCAGCCAAGGCTGCAAAGAAATTGTCTTGCTCGGTCAAACCGTCAATTCCTATCGTTTTGTGGAAGGGGACAAAACGACTCGCATGTCGGATTTGTTACGGCAACTACACGAGATCGAAGGAATCGTACGGATCAAGTTTGTTACCAACTATCCCAAAGACATGACTCGCGAGCTACTTGAGACCGTTCGCGATTTGCCTAAGTGTTCACCTTACCTGCACGTACCCGCCCAAAGCGGCAGCGATAGTGTACTCAAGAGGATGAAACGTGGTTATACGACTGCGGATTACTACGACATGATGGAGCGCATCCATGACATTATTCCTGGCGCGGCGGTTTCTAGCGACTTTATTGTCGGCTTTTGCGGCGAGACAGAGGAAGAGTTTCAAATGACGATGGACTTGGTTCGCCGTTGTCGATTCAAGAACAGCTTCATATTCCAGTACAGCGTCCGTCCAGGCACGCGCGGTGCCGAGATATACGAAGATGATGTTCCGGAGGAAGTCAAACACCGACGCAACCTGGACTTGCTCGACGTTCAAAACAAGATCTCGCTAGAAGACAATCTGCGTTTCATGGGCCAGAAAGTTGAGATCTTAGTCGAGGGACCGAGCAAATGGTCTGTTCGCAAAGGGCAAACGGGCGACCTGCGTCAGATGACCGGTAGAACTCGATGTGACCGAATCGTCGTCTGGGACGGCAACGTTCGGCAAGCAGGCGAATTGTTGATGGTTCGGATCACCGACGTTTATGCTTTTACTTTGTTCGGAATGGTTGAAACCACAGAGATCGTACCTGAATTGTTGCAAATCAGTCTGCGATAGAAAAGCAGCAGGCACGCTCCGTCGTGCCGTTCGCCTTCAAGCTATTGCCCGATTTTTGGGTGGACGGCACATGGAATGTGCCTACTACTTTACTCGTTCCCAGGCTCTGCCTGGGAACGCATTGTAGAGGAGGCTCCCGCCTCCCGAGTTCACAACTAAGGATGCATTTGGGCAGGCTGAGCCTCGCTTGAATTGAGTTACCAGGCAGAGCCTAGTAACTAGATTGCCTAGAGTATCTCGCGATGGAGTATGGGTTAGTTGGCTGTCACCAAGACGTTATCGATATAGATTTCTGCGTCGGTTGAGTTGCCGAACAGTCCGGGGCTGCCAACGATGTTCGGCAACGCATCTTCGCCCTCGATGGTCCATGCTTCCGGCTCCGCTTCACCTGTTTTCCAGACTTTGCCTTGAAGCACTGCTTTGCCATCCTTGTTTTCGCTTCGCAGCTTGACCGTGTACCAAGTATTGGCTTGCCAATCAAAAGGTATGGTCTTGGCGAAGCGTTGTTCACCGAGCGAAACCCAAGATCGAATCTGCAACTTCTGCGAGCCTTCTAATGCTAGCGTATAGCGTTGATTGACAACTCCCATGTCGGGTAGCTTGGTTGTTGGGACTTTATTTTTCGTATCCGTCGCATAGACTTCCGCTTGCACGGTATAGTCGTGCACGTTGGGTTTGCCTAGGAATGCTTGACTGCGCACCCCCTTGGGAATCGTGCTGATTTTGACCAAGCCGTTGCCGCCAGTGGGTAATTCGAAAGGTAGGTGTCGGTAGGCGGCCCCAATCCAATGCAACGGAACCTTCTTGTCTTCGAAGTCAAACGTCCAAGGTAGAGCAGGAATGACTCGTCCACGAGCGATGCTCTTCAATTCACCGGAGGTAGCGGTGATGTAAAAGGCTGAGCCTATTGTTTCCGTTGGTGCTGTGAAAATCTGATCGTCGCTGACCGAGCCTCCCCCTTCGATCGTGATCGTTGCGTCAGTCAGCAGACGCAAGTATTGACCGGCGGCATTGTAAGCTCGAACTTGCAATTTGGCTTTTTGGCCGGGCGATAGAAGCAATTCAACTGGACAGGCCTGAATATGAGCAACGGCTTTATCTGTAACCATGGGTTCACCAGGCAATTTTGGCATTGGATCGGCGTCCACTTTGATCTCCGACTTGCCGATGCAATAGAGCGCGGTTGTGGTGGGTAGGTACAGCCGTCCGTTGGAGATGGCGAATGAACCGAACACTTCGTTGCCTCGCAAGGATGTCTTGCCAAGCGGTTCGATGGACGTGGCGGTCGGCTTGAGCGTATGGATCACTCCGCTGTTCTCGCCGATGTACATTTTGCCTTCCGAAACAACCAGCGAACCGAACATGATGCGGCCGAGTTTCTTTTCTACCTCGACTTCGCCTGTCTTGGCGTTGACGCCAAACATGGCACCGCCGTCGTCGACAAAGTAGACACGATTGTCAATCTTCACTGGAGAGCTTCGAGAGACAGTTCGTTTGGGAATATTCCAGAGAAGCTTATCGACGGTAATGTCGCCGGTAGTGTTCCCATCAAAGGCAAAGACTGCCCCAAGCACGGTTCGGTCGGTCTCGTTTTGCTCGCCATGCCCGCAATAGACAATTCCGTCTTCGACCAAGGGAGTGACGTTAATCCCGCGCGGTGAAGCTTGGTACTTCCAAATGACTTTGCCGGTTCGAGGTTGGAGTGCATAAACGGCGCCATCGGCGGCACCGAGAACCATTGCGGCCTGGCCGTTGAGTACGGTAAAAACGGGAGTGCTGTAGGTTGTATCTTCAGGACGAACGCGAGTGCTTGTCATCCAGATCGGAGCGCCGGTGGATTTGTCCAAGGCGAGAATTCGGTGGGCTGGAACGGACGTTTGATCCCAGCCCGTGAAAACGCCGGAAATAATGACCATGTCTTCGAAGACAACTGGGAAATTGGTTCTGCCACCGTAGGTTGAGAGCATTCCATATTCTTCAAGCATCGACTTTTCCCAGAGGATCTTGCCTGTTTTGCCATCGAGGCACTGAAATAAGCACCCGAGCCCAAGCGTATAAACCTTGTCGGTTTCTGGATCGCCAACGAGACTGGCCCAACCCACGCGTTCGGCCGGTGCGTCGGACAAAAAGATATTATGGATGCTCTCCCAAATCAGCTCGCCCGTTACCGCATTCACGCACACGGTTTTCTCGGCTTCCTTGGTTGTATCCGGATTGGAGCGGCAAATGGTGTACAGCCTGCCATTCATTACGATAGGCGTCGCTCGGGTTGCGAATTCTTCCTTGCGCCACAGAAGATTCTCTCCAGCCGCGCTGAAAGTATCAGGCAAACCTTTCTCGAGGGAATGCCCATTCTGAAGAGGACCACGCCAATGAACCCAGTCCGTTGGCTTGGCTTTGTTCCCCGAAGAACTTGAGCTGTTCGATTCGTCCTCGGCCTTGGACAGACACGGAAAAGCGAGGGTAGTGGCGAGTCCCACAGCAAGTCCGAACGATTGAACATTGTGGAGCGACCGACGGACAAAGGCTTTGGTTTTCGGTGGAACAAACATAGTGGCAGGATTGGTTGGTGAAGGTTGGAGGAACTTCTTTCCATTTCAATATACCAAAATTTCGCTTGTTCCAATGCAATGCAATGAGCGAGAACGATCGTTTTTTTCGTTGCAAACGCGTGTGAAACGTGGAACTGGTATTTCCATGCGAGAACGCAATTTCGTATTCTCCAACCTGAACCTCCTAATTTAACATTCCAATTATCGAAACGTAATTCTCATGGCCAGGGTATTTTGCATAGCGAACCAGAAAGGTGGCGTTGGCAAGACCACGACGGCCATCAATTTGGCTTGGGCTATGGCAAAATCCTCGAATAAGACCCTTGTCATCGACCTCGACCCCCAGTGCAACGCGACCAGCGGATTGGGGCACGAGCCGGCACAACGTCATCCGCTGCTTGTCGATTCCCCTGTTCGAGAAAGCATCCTCGCAACCGTTCAGCCCAATCTTGACTTGATGCCAGGCTGCCGTTCCTTTCAGGACGTGGATCGATTGGCTAAGGGCGAGGTCATGCAAGGGGCGTTGCTCAAGCAACACCTTGAGGCTGGAATGGGTGGATACGACGCGGTCTTCATCGATTGCCCACCTTCGCTCGGCGAACTGACCCAAGCGGCTTTGGCGTCCAGCACCGAGGTTCTCATGCCAATCCAATGCGAGTACTTTGCTATGGAAGGCTTAACACAGATGATTCACGTCATTCGAGACGTAATGCAGAAACAACCCGGACGGCTTACGTTTGGCGGAATTCTGTTGACGATGCACGATCCTCGCTTCGAGTTAACCCATGAGGTGGACAACGAAGTTCGGGATTTCTTTGGCGATATTGTTTTTGATACAGTGATTCCACGTGACATCGCGATCAGCGAGGCACCGAGCCATGGACAAAGCGTCCTGGCTTACGCTCCTCGGTCGAGAGGCACGCGGGCTTACATTGAACTTTGCATGGAGGTACTTGAACGTGACTAAAGATCGACGACTGGGACGCGGATTGGCTGCTCTGCTTGGAACGCAATTGGAGGAGGGGGCGGCAAGCGATGTCACCTACCAGCTTGCAAACGCGTCCCACGGCACGCAAGCGGGGTTTGAAACCCACGAAAAACTGGATGTGCCCGCAGGACGTAACGAAGCCATCCGGCAATTGGCAAGTGAGGCGAGAGCTGCGCAGCCTCGAACCAGCATCTCGCCCATTTCGGTCCCAGTCGCACCAACTTTGAGCGAAAGCGATCCGAATACGTCGTCGACCACGACCCTCGACATCCCTGTTGGACAGATCGATGCAAACCCATTCCAGCCTCGCCGCCAATTCCACCCGTCCGAAATCGAGTCACTGGCAGAATCGCTCAAAGAGCACAAGCAACTTCAGCCAATCCTGGTGCGACGTGTTGGCGAAAGATTTCAGTTAATCAGTGGCGAACGACGTTTGCGGGCGACCGTATTCGCAGGAATCCCGTCGATTCGAGCTGAAGTTCGGATCGCGGATGATCGACTGGTAGCGGAACTCGCGATCATCGAAAACCTTCAGCGAAAAGATCTTAACGCCATCGAAAAGGCGCTGTCGTTCAAGAGATACATTACCGAACACAAATGCACACAAGACGAACTTGCTCAAAGGCTCAAGATCGATCGCAGTACCATTGCCAACATGATGCGGTTGCTCGAACTGCCCGAATCGATCACCGATGCTGTTCAGCGCGACGAGATATCGGCTGGCCACGCAAAGGCACTTCTAAGCCTCGGGAGCATTAAAGAGCAAGCTGCAACGCTCAAGAAGATTCGCGAAGAAGGCTGGAGCGTCCGCGAAACCGAGTCCAAAGTTGCTGAGGCGATTGCGGAATCAGCAGCATCGGAGGAAGGGTTCCTCGGCGCGATTCCGAGGCGCAAGGCCTCCAAGTCGGACCAGTTAGCGTCTCTGGAAAAGGAGATGAAGATGATGCTGGGTACGCGAGTCGACATTAGCCAAACCAGTCGCGGTCGAGGCCGAATCACGATTCACTTTACAAGTATTGAAGAGTTCGATCGCCTGCGACAATTGCTAGCCAACGACGTCAGGCGAAAGGCTGCGTAACGCTCGTCATGCTAAATGAACTAACCCTTCGATGGATCGCATGCGGCATCGTGTTGTTGGTCACCCTACAGTGCTTGACGTCGATCGCCACCGCGCTTCGAAATCGATTGCAGGGATTGTTGGTGGCACACTTAAGACGACAACAGATTGAAGCGATGAAGCGACAACGCATCAAGGAATTTCGAGAATCGATTCGGGCAAAGAAAGAAGTCCGAAAAAGCTCCGATGAGAAGAAGGCGGCGTAGCTCGGGAGTCATGGAAATCGCTCCAAATTCCGCCCTTTTTTGAAGCACAATCGCTATAGGCGGTACAGCCAACCTCGCTTTCTTAAACAACTGCCATAAATTACCCGACCTGAGCACTTTTCCTATTCAATGCTTCTTGACCAGTCGATCTATGTCGCCTGTCGGGAAGTAGTTTCCTAGCAATCAAAGTCTAGCCGAACCGAACGGTTGGATGCTCCGGTCTCGTCAAGTACGCCCTCGAAATGAATTCGAGGGGACAAGCCGCCCCGAGCAATGTCAAGATGCGATTTTGTAGAGCCGCAACTACACAGAATCAGATTCAAGGCAAGGCGAGGGCGTCCATGGACGGGATCGACCAGAGCACAATTGTTGGCAGCCTGTTCGAGGCGTTGCCAGACTTTGAAAGCAACCGAACCTACCACCATATTAAACAACGGAGTGGCGATCAAGCAAAGCATCGTCGCGTCTGATACTAGTGTCCTGCGTGGTTTTGCAAACGTTCAAGGAGAATGGTAATGAAAAAGCTTTTGGCTCTTCCAGCAATCGCGGCTATGCTGTCCGCTTTCAACGCTGGTGCTGCTCAAGCTGCTTATAGCGGCGCGATCAGCTACGAAAATTGCGGATGCAACGTTGTTGACTCTTGTGGTCCAACAACTTACACCGTGATGAAAACTGTTAATAAAACCGTCTACGAACCCGAGACAGTTACCGGTACCAAGACCGTTAACCAAGTCGTGTACGAAGACCAGACGGTGAATAAGGTTCGTTACGAACGAGAAACGCTTCAAAAAGAAGTTTCTTATTCGGTCAACGTGCCAGTTCGCGAAACACACACGGGTGTTCGCAACTACACTGTCAAGCGACCTGTCTACGAGACCCGTACCAAGCAAGTTACGTACAACGTATCTCGCCCAGTCTACGAGACTCATAGCAAGGTGATCAACTACACCGTCAACGTTCCAGTTCGCGAAACACACGAGAAAGTGATCAACTACACAGTCAAACGACCTGTGTACGAAACACATTCGAAAGAAGTGAACTATACCGTAATGACACCTGTTCGTGAAACCATCGAAAAGGTTGTTAACTACACCGTGATGAACAAGGTTATGGAAAACCATGACCATGTCATCAACTATACGGTTATGGTTCCAGTTACCGAGACCAAAGAACGAACGGTCAACTACACGGTTACCAAACCTGTCAACTACACCAAGACCATCACGGTTAGCGGTGGTAGCTGGCAAACAACTTCGGAAGAAGTTGCTGGTCCAATCGTTCGCAAGACGATTCAAGAACCAGGTACTTGGACATTCGATCCTTCGACTTGCAAAAACGTCTATTGCCCAGGCGCTTGCCGAGTTGAATGCGTTCAATGCCCACCGAAGACGATTTGCAAGAAGGTTTGGGTTCCAAGCTGCGAAACCAAGGAAATCAACTGCGTTAAGTACGAAACCGAATGCTTGACCAAAGTTGTTCCCTACACTGTTACCAAGTGCGTTCCTGAGTGCCGTACAAAGACTGTTACGCACACAACATGCAAGTTGGTTCCAGAATGCCGCAGCAAGACTGTATCCTGCACAACGTGCCGTATGGTCCCAGAATGCCGTACCAAGACCGTTAACTACACAACTTGCACAATGGTCTGCGAGCCAAAGAGCAAGGTATGCACCTACACAACATGTCGAATGGTCCCAGAATGCCGTCAAAAGACTGTATGCTACAAGACCTGCCGCATGGTGTGCGAACAAAAAGTGAAGGACGTTTGCTACACAGTTTGCAACACCGTTTGCGAACAAAAGAGCGTTCCTTACACCTACACCACTTGCAAGATGGTAACCGAGTGCCGCACCAAACTTGTTCCTTACACAGTTTGCAAAGCAGTTCCTTACTGCACAACTGTTAAGGTTGCAAAGTGCGTCCAAGTTCAAGTTCCCTACACCTACACACGATGCGTTGCCAAGACTATCTCCGAAGAAGTCCCAGTAACTGTAACCTGCGGTAACGGTGTTGGAAACGGTAACGGCAACGGTAACTACAACGGTAATGGCAACGGTAACGGCATTGGTTCGGGCAACGGCTTGTTCAATGGTCGCCTCCGAGGCTTGCTTCGTGGTCTGAAGTGCCATGGCGGATGCAACAGCGGCTGCGGTTCAGCAGCATCGGATTGCGGATGCAATGCAGCTCCAGCTTGCGGTTGCTAGTTCCCAATCGCTGACGACGACTCCTAAGTTGAACCCTTCGCGTTGCTGACGGACCCCTCAGCAACGCAAATCGGTGACAACGAAATGGATGATCGAGTCGACAAAAAACAAACGGCTGATGCCCCTGTGGCACCAGCCGTTTTTTCGTTTCTGGGGCAACTTTGATGGTAAGGCTCTGGTGGTTTGTCTAGGTAAAATTTTAGGGTAGCTGGAGTCGCCAGACTTCAGTGCCTCAACGAAAAACCGAACTCTGGCGAGTTCGGCTACTCGTTCCCGGGCTCTGCCTGGGAACGCATTGCAGCGGAGGCTCCTGCCTCCTGAATCAACAAACGAAGGATGCATTTCGGCGAGGCGGAGCCTCGCTTGCTTTGAGTTACCAGGCAGAGCCGCAGAGCCTGGGAACTAGTTTGCACATTGCAACAAAACCAGCAATCCGCTTCACTGGCCGGTCAATTTTTTGCCCAAATTTGGGATTGAACTTGAAAAGCCTGAGCGAAAAAGCCACACTTATGGCTCACCGGACCGTACGATAAAAGGGGAATTCTTTAAGGCAACTCGCTGGATTACAGAAACGAAGTTAACGATGGCACGCCGAAATCGAGTTCAAAGGTCGTTCGAGACCTTGGAAAGCCGACAGTTGTGTGCAGCCGATTGGCAAAACGCAGTGAATCGTCTCGACGTAAACGCGTCCGGATTCGTAGAACCGCTGGATGCACTGATCGTGATCAACGATCTCAATCAAAATGGCACTCGCGTACTCCCGAGCAAGCCCGTCGACTACACGGGTCCAATGATCGATGTCAATGGGGACGGGAGCCTGAGTCCGCTCGACGCATTGATTGTGATCAATTCCATGAATCGAGTATCCGTCGGATCGATTGCCCCAGCCGTTCGATTGCCAAATCAAGATGGCGAGATGGTCGATTTGAGTTCGTTCCTCGGAACGAGAGCCGTGGTGCTTTACTTTTATCCGAAAGACAACACACCAGGATGCACCGTTGAGGCTTTGGACTTCAGCAACCGCAAGTCTCAAATCGAATCACTAGGGGCCGAAGTTTTTGGCGTCAGTTTGGACAATGTGAAGTCACACAATGACTTTTCCGCGACCCATACTCTCAATTTTGATATCCTCGCAGATAGCGATCGCAAGGTGACCACGGCCTATGGTGCCCTTACCGAATTCAACAACACTCCGATCGCGAAACGCACGACTTTTATCATTGGTGTTGACGGAACGGTAAAGAAGATCTTTACCGATGTCGACGTTTTGATCCATGGCGAGGAAGTTGTCGCTGCCCTCCAAGCGGGTATTCTCAACTAGTGCTTTGTTACAGCCAACGCCCCGAATGGGGCATCAACATTACAGCCCAGGTTACCTGGCAAACACGGTTCGACGCCCTGAAAGGGCAGAACAAAGCACTAGAAGAATTGTGCAGAATTGGATCTTGATCCAATGCCACCACCTCGGAGGCAGTCCCGCCTCGCACGGTGGAGACAGGGCGTCCACTAAGTCCTTAATTGGATTGTTTCCCATCTTTAGGCTATATTAACAAATCTCTAAAACGTTTTATCCGACGTTTTCATTGTTGTCCCTCCGCAACTTGGTTGCTTGCTCGCGGCATGAAACAATCCGATTCGTACCACAACTCTCCGCCCTTTGAGCGACGTCCTTTCCTTAGCCGTCTAGGAATGGGGTTGGGTTGGCTGGCCATGCAATCACTCGACCCTCGGTTGAGTATTGGGGGCGATTCTATCAAGCGCTTGCGAACCATGGATCCATTGAATCCGTTCGCAGCCAGGCAGCCAGATTTTGCTCCGCGTGCGAAATCCGTCATCTTTCTGTTCATGGTCGGTGGGCCATCCCAAATCGACACTTTCGACTACAAACCTACCCTGCAAGGCTTGAATGGGATGCCCGTGCCGGAATCTATTCGCAAAGCCGTCGAAGCGACTCGACACGCAAACGTTTTTCACGGCTGCAAAGACGAACTGATGGCAAGCCCCTATTCCTTTGCTCAACATGGCCAAACCGGAACTTGGGTCAGCGACCTTTTTCCTCATATGGCAAAACATGTGGATGATATCGCGCTGATCTATTCGATGCAGTCCGACTCCAATAACCATGCCCCCGCAAGCTATCAGTTGCACACCGGCGATGTTCGAGCTGGCAAAGCCAGCTTGGGCTCTTGGGTTACTTACGGTCTCGGTACCGAAAACACAGACTTGCCAGGCTATGTCGTTCTTTTCGATGCAGGGCCACTCGGTGGCGCCGCAAACTATAGCAACGGATTTCTTCCACCTGCGTTTCAACCGACCCGCCTGCGGGACCGCGGCCTCCCTGTATTGGACTTGCTACCTTCGCAGAAGCTGGCGGAAGGTCAACGGGAATCGATCGACCTGATGCAAAAACTCAATCAGATCCATCGTGATGACCACCCAGGCTTTACCGAGATCGATGCTCGAATTGCAACCTACGAACTGGCCTATCGAATGCAGTCGGCCGCGTTGCAAGTCGGTAACTTCGAGGACGAACCCGAACATATTCACAAATTGTATGGTCTCGATCAGTCCGAGCCGAGAACGCAGAACTTTGCTCGCAAGTGCTTGCTCGCCCGCCGATTAGTCGAACGCGGCGTTCGTTTCGTTCAATTGTATGACATGCCAGACAAAGACGGCTGGGACGCGCATGCCAAGTTGCGAGACAATCATGATCCGCGTGCTCGCTGGACCGACCAATCCGTAGCGGGACTTCTCACCGATCTCAAACAACGCGGCTTGTTGGACTCCACCCTGGTCGTTTGGGCAAGTGAGTTTGGTCGGACTCCCATGATGCAAGGTGATTTAGGGCGACAACATAATGCAGCCGGCTTTACCATCTGGATGGCAGGTGGCGGAGTTCGACCTGGGTTGCGAATCGGGGCAACCGATGAGTTGGGACTGATGGCTACCCAACGCCCAATTCAATTTCGCGACCTTCATGCAACCATCTTAACCGCGATGGGGATCAAGTTCGAAGAGCTCTCGTTTGCGGTGAACGGTCGTGACGAACGTATTACAGGTGTCGCCGGCACTGCCCAACCTCTTCTCGATCTGTTGGTGTAGACAACATGCACATGGAATCGAAATGGGGATTTTTGCGATCTTGGTTGCTGGCCACCATCATGCTTTTGCCGTCCGCCAATGCGTACGACGAGAATGCGTACGACGAGAATCCAGATCTTGATAGACAAGCGACTTCGCTCTTGCGTCGGGAATGTTTTTCCTGCCACGGTCCAGACAAACAAGAAGCCAATCTTCGCTTGGACTCGCTCCGTTTTCTTTGGTCCGGCGGTGACAATGGGCCAGTGCTGGAAAAAGCCGAAAACAGGGATGAGTTATCGCTTGATTCGACTTTATTGGCCAGAGTCGAACACGAGGATGGCGATTTGGTCATGCCTCCAAAGCGTCCCTTGAATGCGAGCGAACTTGCAGTCCTCAAGGCCTGGGTAAAGTCAGGTGCCAAGTGGCCACCGGATGTCCCTACCATGCAAACGGATGGACAACCTGTTGCCGAACTAGGGGATGCCTGGTCGGATTCCAAAAACCCAATACGAGTTCTGTTCGGCGGTAATCGATTGGACTTATGGTCTCTTCAACCCATTGAGCGACCCCTTGTTCCGGATGTTGTCGACATGCAATGGTGCCGAAATCCGATCGACCGATTTGTTTTAGCCCATTGGGAAGCGAAACAACTCGCACCCGCTCCGATCGCTTCCGACCAAGCACTCGTCCGTCGGGTATTCCTCGATGTCATTGGTTTGCCTCCAACGTTTGAGCAAGTTCAAGCGTACATGCATGACACATCGCCCGACAAATACGAGCGTTTGTTAGAGGAAAGAATGCTGTCACCTGAGTTCGGAGTCCATTGGGCGCGGACATGGCTGGACGTCGTGCGATATAGCGACAGCAATGGATTCGATTGGGATGAATTCAGGCCCAACGCTTGGCGGTACCGTGACTATGTTGTTCGGGCTTTGAATCGGGATATGCCTTACGACCAGTTTATAGAGCAACAATTAGCCGGCGATGAGTTACTCGATGGTCCCCCCAAGAACATCGACGAACAAGATAGCTTGATCGCAACCGGTTATTTGCGACTTGGTCCTCAAGACAACGCGGCTGCATTGTTTAACGAGCAAGATCGCGCGCGAGCCGAACTGCTATCGGACCTCACGGAAACAACCGCCAACGCCATGCTCGGTCTGACCATGTCTTGTTGTCGATGTCACGATCACAAGACCGATCCGCTTTCGCATGCGGACCACTATCGCATGCGAGCTTTCTTCGCCGCCAGTCAACAAGCAGACAAAGTCCCTATGGATTTATATGACGAACAGCAATCCATTGGGCAGCACAATAAGCGCATCGACGAATCCATCCAACGATCCAATGAAATGATCGCGACAATCGTCAACGCGGTCATCGCTCGGCAACCGGAAAAGATCGACGAGAACCAAGCCAAGGAGTGCATGACGCCTGAAGAACGCGAGAGCGTTGCAATAGAAAAATCGAAGATCGAATTGCTGAAGCAAACCACGCGTTCGTTCACCCAAGGGCTGTTGATGCAGGACAAGCCAGATGCATTGCAACCGATTTTTGTTTTGGCAGGTGGCGACCATCGGACTCCCAAGGAACCTGTGGAACCAGGTTTCCCATCCGTCTTATTTCCGAATCCGCCCATATTGGCAAAACCCAAAAATCCGTCGTCGACGGGCCGGCGGTTGACTCTGGCTCGCTGGATCGCGTCTCCCGATAATCCGTGGGCCGCGAGAGTGTTGGTCAATCGCATATGGCAAAGCTATTTTGGACAAGGCATCGTAGCGACCCCAAACGACTTAGGAGTAACCGGTTCACCACCGACGCACCCTGAACTGCTCGATTACCTTGCCTCCGAGTTGATCGATAGCGGGTGGTCGCTCAAGCATATCCATCGACTGATAGTTGGCAGCAGTACGTATCGACAACAATCGATTGCAAATGAAACGTCGTCTGAGCAGGATCCACGGGCTACGTTGCATATTCATTTGCGGCGCATGAGCGCCGAACAGCTTCGCGACTCGATTTTGAAAGTATCCGGCTTGCTACAGGAAAAAGCAGGCGGACCACCTGTTTGGCCCGTGCTGGACGAGCAGACATTGGCAGCCAATCCGGCGGTCCTCGATGACAATGAAACCAAGACCAAAGGCTGGTACCCATCTCCCGAATCCGATCAAACCGTTCGTAGTTTGTACTTGATCCAGAAGCGAACGATTCGCATCCCTTGGCTTGAAACGTTTGATTTGCCTGAAAACATGGTTTCCTGCGGACGCCGCGAAAGCTCAATCGTGGCACCGCAGTCATTGGCCTTGATGAATGGTAGCCTGACCTTGCAAGCAGCCGAAAAAATGGCAGCTACGATCCAAAACGAATCGACAGAGTTAGAACGACAGGTCACGCAAGGTTTTCGTGACATTTTGCAAAGAGACCCGAGAGAAGAGGAGCGAGATTCATGCAAAACCTTCTTAGCGACTCGAACGTTGGTCGAGCTATGTTTAGTATTGCTCAATACAAACGAATTCGGGTTCATCGAGTAGATGCCCCACAACTCAGTCTGGCCCTCGCCTAACGGAATCATTCAGGTCAAATACGACCGAATGCATTCTCGCAGCACTCGGAGAAAACGAACGCCAAATTTTTTGAGCATTTTTGCTCGGAACGCGGTCGGAAATGAGCTTGTCGAAGTCAGCCGGAGGTTTGGGGCTGAGTTCCGTCATAAAGCGAGCAACGGAGCCACCTCGTAATCCTTTGATTTCTTGTTCAACCGTAAAGCGGTTGAACGGCCCTGTCCGCATTCTTGCCGACAATGGAACCTCGACGGTTGAATAGGCTTCAAGCTGAATCTTAATACCTGGGACTAGATCGTCAACAAGCCCCAGATAGGATCCCTGGTCATTCCAAACTGCAACAAAATCATGCGAGGCTCGTGCGCACAAACGAAAGGCTCCCGCGGAATCCGATTGCTGCAAAATAGGGTTGGGGCAAGACAAAAAATTCACCAAGGGATCCAGCCCTTTCGAGATAGGAATTAGGCCCTGTGAGACAAACAATACGTTTGCCGCAGCCGCGCTTTCGCCATCGGGATTCAGGACGAAAGCAAGGTCCTTTCGTTCCGGAAGAGGTTTCCGTAATCGAAACTCTTGCAATAGTTTTACGTCGGTTTTATCATCTAGCTTGAACCGTAAGCTTTCAAAACCTATCGCATGAATCGCAACTTCTTTGCATTCGTCGCGTGGTATGGACTCGATCGCAAACTGTCCATTCGTTCCTAAAAGAGCATTTTTCGGAACGGATGTGATTAAATTCCATGGAACAAGTTCCTGTCTCAACGCCCGGTAGGTGGAGGTACTTGATTCGGGATTCTCCGGATTGTGGACCACCATAAATCGATCGATCGGAGCGCCGGTTTCAGCGTCCAAAACTCGGCTTCCAAATTGAGAGGTAGGGTTGAGAACAATCACCTTGGATTGAGGTCCGTCAACTTCGACTGGAATCCACGCATCGTGATAGCCAGACTTGGTGGCTTTGAAAACCAAGCGACCGATAGGAGCCTTGGACCAAATCACGTTCCCTTGTTGATTGGACTTTGCAGACCACTCGATCGCTTTCGAGTCCTCCCAACATTCCAAGGAAACGTCCACATCCTCCAACCTTTCACCGCTGGCATTGGCGAAATGGACTTGGAGCGAGGTCGGCTTCTTGAGTTCAATCAAGAGCACATTCGTACTGTTGGAAATGCCATAGTCCTTGAAACCCGTCTCGCCGGAAGGCATGACGACTCGAAGCTTTGCTCCGTTACCTGCAACACCCCGAAAATCAAACCAACCTCGATTGTCGGAGCGTGTCATGACATTAGCCGGCGAGAAGTACCTAGAATCCTCGCTCGAGGAAATGATTGCACCCTCAACCTCTCGGTCTTGATCGTCCACCACGTAACCTTGGACCGATTGGGCCAATTGCAGCCGTGTTTCTTGCTTTTGGAAGACATCGAGCGGAATCGGTCGTGGAAGAGTACCAAATTGTCTAGTTTCCAGAACGTAGATCTTCGGATACTGCGAAACGTCCCATTGCCAATTTCCATTGAAATCTGTCTTGACTCGAATGCGCTCGATCTCGTCTTTGGACATGGATGGATCGAACAGCGATGGCACCAAGTCGACTCCGGCGATTGGCTTGCCATCTTCGTCAACGACCGTTCCAAACGCTCGGTACCTTTCGTTGGCTTGCAAAGAGGTTTCTTGTGAAAAAACGCTTGAAGGACAGAGCAGAAAGACGAGCAAGTAAAAGCAGGTGCGAGTTACGAACATGTTGTACGAATATTTCCCGCTGAATTCAGGGGTGTGTGGTTGTTGTGCAGGAGCCTCCGGTCCGTTGGCGTCATGCTACCACTTTCCATCCACACGTGCGAGCAACCCTCACCCCGCCTTCGGCACCCCTCTTCCTCGCGATGCCTTTTCCCATGACGCCGACGCAGTTCACAGTATTAGTGATGGCCTCCACTTTTGCGTCGAACAAGTTGCCGTGAGCAAACTCGATCACTTACCGCTCCCAATCACAACCCGACGCGTGAGCGAGGGACAACACTTCAGTCTATCCATCGCCCCTTGCTTACGCGTCGGGTTGGGATATTTGTCTCCGATCATCTCGACCCATTCTATCCTGAGCTTCAGTAACGTAACGC
>Ga0194045_1000186_pt1 | contig 19844 bp, 27 predicted proteins | sample JunL6211m_MetaG_FD_161686 | JGI IMG/M metagenome (GOLD analysis project Ga0194045, IMG submission 161686) | Anoxic zone freshwater microbial communities from boreal shield lake in IISD Experimental Lakes Area, Ontario, Canada - Jun2016-L626-11m | ecosystem: Environmental > Aquatic > Freshwater >...
AGTTTAACATCAGTTGAGTCCATTGTGAGATTGTAATGTTATAATCGAATGAATCGTTAGGAGAACAACATTCTACAAATCTTACTGACACTGTTTCTGGTGTTGGTGTAATTGTAGGTGTAACAGTTGTTGTTGATGTGATTGTAGGAGTTATTGTAGGCGTAATTGTAGGAGTCACTGAAGATGTCATTGTAGGTGTTATTGTAGGTGTAACTGTGTTAGTTGGAGTATTTGTAGGTGTTTCAGTTGGTGTAATTGAAGTAGTTATTGTTGGAGTAACTGTGTTAGTTGGTGTGTTTGTAGGAGTTTCAGTTGGTGTAATTGAAGTAGTTATTGTTGGAGTAACTGTATTAGTTGGAGTATTTGTAGGAGTTTCAGTTGGCGTAATTGAAGTTGTTATTGTAGGTGTGTTTGTTGGTGTTTCAGTTGGTGTTTCAGTTGGTGTAATTGAAGTAGTTATTGTTGGAGTAACTGTGTTAGTTGGTGTGTTTGTAGGAGTTTCAGTTGGTGTAATTGAAGTTGTTATTGTAGGAGTAACTGTATTAGTTGGAGTATTTGTAGGAGTTTCAGTTGGCGTAATTGAAGTTGTTATTGTAGGTGTGTTTGTTGGTGTTTCAGTTGGTGTTTCAGTTGGTGTAATTGAAGTAGTTATTGTTGGAGTAACTGTGTTAGTTGGTGTGTTTGTAGGAGTTTCAGTTGGTGTAATTGAAGTTGTTATTGTAGGAGTAACTGTATTAGTTGGAGTATTTGTAGGAGTTTCAGTAGGTGTTATTGAAGTTGTTATTGTAGGCGTAATTGACGTTGTTATTGTAGGTGTTACAGTATTTGTTGGCGTATTTGTTGGAGTTTCAGTAGGTGTAATTGAAGTTGTAATTGTAGGTGTAATTGTAGGGGTTACTGATAATGTTATAGTGGGTGTGATACTAATTGTTGGGGATATTGTATTTGTTGGAGTATTTGTTGGAGTTTTGGTAGGAGTTACTGAAGATGCAATTGTAGGTGTAACTGTATTAGTTGGTGTTGTAGTTATAGTTTGTGTGGGTGTTATAGTTGGTGTTGAAGTACAAGTTGTGGTTATAGTTGGTGTTATAGTTTGTGTTGGTGTACGAGTTGGTTTTATAGTTTGTGTTGGTGTACGAGTTGGTGTTATAGTTGGTGTTGGAGTATGAGTTGGGGTACGTGTTGGAGTAATTGTTTTTGTTGGAGTATTTGTTGGTGTTATAGTTGGTGTTTGAGTATGTGTTGGTGTCACAGTAGGGGTAATAGTATGAGTTGGAGTTGTGGTAGGTGTTGGAGTGTAATAAGCCTGACAAAGTACCGATTCAAATTTTGAACAATTATTACTAGACATGACTTTAATTCCAACAACTGGGGCACTGTTAAATTGAAATGGTAAACTTAAATTTACAGGAGCTTCATTAATTGTTGATAGTAATACACAATCCCTTTCATATGAATTACATGCGTAAATTGAATACGGAAAAGTAAACCCACTTATTGCTGATATTGTAATATACGGCATTTTAATTAAAAGAGCCGCTTAAACAAACGATACATGACCCTCTGTCTAATAAATACGGCCCAATGAAATAATTTCCGTCATAATTTGTAACATAAGGAGTGCCTAATGATGCTGAACTAGGAGCTGTGTATTGTTGTAAAAATTTAAATTGCCAACATTCGTTTTTTCCAGTATCTTTAAAAATAGAATCTATTATTGTTGTTGGGCCGGCAACATTTTGAATTAAAAATGTAAGACTTTGAGCTCCACATTTTTGATAAACATAATATGTTAAAATTGAAGTAGGGGTTGGAGTTAAAGTTATTGTTGGGGTTAATGTTATAGTTGGGGTTACTGTTGGAGTAGGTGTTGGGTCAAAAATACAATTTGCACACCCCCCTAAATTTAAATAACCTAAAGGTCCTTCGTTTATGGTAATAGTTGAAACTCCAATAGTGTCATAATTAATCCCAATATACGCTAAACATCTAGAAACGTTAACTGGTGCGACATCACTCTCCCCACCTCCTATTGATATAGAAAATGACTGATTTGTAATGCCGACTGAAATACTATCAACGGTTGATTTATAAATACCAAATATTTCTAATTGGGTATCATCTGGGGCTAAAACATCTTCAGTTGTATAGTACATTATTCCATTAAGACAGTCTTGGAATTGTTTACTAGAAGGACATGAAATAGTTGCGTTAACAGTTGTAAATGTAACATCACCCTGAAAATTATATGGTCTGTTCAAGGGAACACTAGGAGATGGTGTCACAGTGGTTGTTGGGGTTGGGGTTGGAGTTGTTTTAATTAATACGGCGTTAATACCTATCCCATAACACGTTGAATCTGTTGGGGTTGGTGTTGGAGTAGGAGTTGTTGGTAAAGTACCAGTAACGGTTGGAGATGGTGTAATTTCACAATCAAATAAAGCTTCGAATTCAAGAGAGTCACAATTAATTGTTGGGGTTGGAGTTGGGGTGACACAAACTCCCAAATTCCAATAAAAGTTTGAAAAATCAGGACACAATGAACGTGGAGATGATGGGCCAAACATAAAACAATTACCGCCTAAAGAAGTCGATAAACACCATTTAGAAATTGTAGGTGAGAAAAAAACAAATAAGGCATTAGTACTACCTGTATAGTAAGACCTATAATTATACACGTTACCACTATATGTTATATAGGTATCATCATAAATACCAGTTCCGTTAAGACAATAATATAATGTTGTACCAGATGTCCCACTACATCTTATATTATAATCACATACTGGTGAATCACAATCTAACGATAGGTCTGTTAAATTCTCAATATTTTTACCTAACACACTATAAACAGTGGTTGCTGTTAACGCACTAAGATATGTTGCGCATTCAGCAGATACTGCGGAACCTAAACGTCCAGTGTCCATTAGATATAAATCATCATTGATAGGTGCGGAAGACATACCACTTACTGAAAATATGTCATTTGTTCCACACGCAGTAAAAGTGTAAACAGTTGAACTACCACAACCTCCTATCTCGGTTAAATTATAAACTGCGGGTAAAGTGTCTGGAACAAAACTATCAACACTAACACAAGGATATATATCCATTTGTGGGGGGGCGTCGGTACTATGGTCAGTATTATCTAAATAAACTCCAGTTATTCCTGGTGTGTAAGGGCCGGCTCCAATAGTGACAGTATTACCTGAACAATCAGTATATTGTACTCCATCTAAAACCCCTGGGAATGTTGATAAATAATATTTTTTACAAATAGACATATTAGGCGGTTAAAATTATTCTTGAAATACAATTCTTATTATCAATTGATTTTATAATCCAATCATCTTGAAAACTTAAAGAACTTGGTATGTTAAAAGTTAATGGTGAAGAATCTACAGTATCGATATAAATACAAGTAGTTTCAGGATTGTCGCAAATCCAAATATTATATGGGCTATTCCCTGAAAGTCCGGTAATGTTTACTTCTAAAGGCATTTTTTTTTATTACCATAAATATAATAACATAACAAAACTTGTGAATAATGATTATTTTATTATTGTTGAATTATTGGGATTAATTAATTATATTTGATTTATGTCTGACGATAAAGAAATACTTTTAAGTATTTTATATGAAATTTTAGGTGAACCTGAAAAAGTTTATGATTCAAAGTCACAATATGGATATAATTGCCCAGAATGTGGTTTAGATGAAAAAAAGGGCAATTTAGAAATATCGTTAGAAAAACATTTATTTCATTGTTGGGCTTGTGGTGGTATAAATAATATGCAAGGGTCATTAGGAAAATTAATTTTTAAATACGGTACAAAACAACAAAAAAAAATTTATAGTTTACTTCAACCAGAACAACATAAACCAAAAGAAAAACAAAAGGATAAGTTAGATATACCAGAAGGATTTACGTTATTTAAGGACAGTAGTTTTGTTTACCCAGTTCGTAGACAAGCTTACAATTATTTAAAACAACGAGGAATTACCGATGAAATAATCGACAAATTTAATATTGGGTTTTGCGATAAAGGCAAATATTCAGGAAGAATTATTATTCCATCTTACGATAGTAAAAATCATTTAAATTACTTTATTGCAAGAAGTTGGGATTTAAAAACTAAAGTTAAATATAAAAACCCAGAATCATCAAAAGATGAGATAATTTTTTTTGAAAACTTAATTGATTGGTTTAAACCTATTTTTATAGTTGAAGGGGTTTTTGACGGGTTATTTTTACCAAATAGTATTCCAATGTTAGGTAAACACATGAGTGTGTTATTATTTGACACATTATATGAAAAAGCATTAAACACAATAACCATTTGTTTAGATAATGACGCTTGGGCAGATGCAATTAAATTATACCATCAGTTAAATGGTGGTAGATTATACGGAAAAATAAAAATTATAAAATTAACCGATAACAAAGATGTTGCTGACCTATGTGGGAATATTAGTGATTTTTATGTTGATATGAGATAAAAAATAAGATTAAATATGCTGGATTTAAAAGAAGCTTCAATAGAAATTAAGGCAATAATAAACAACCGACAAAAAGAATTAAAATTAACTTTTGAGGAAGAAACCCATACGTATACTATGGTTGACACCAATAATTTAATTAAAAATGATTGGCCTTCGGTTAGTAAAATAATGAAGTATTTTTATACTGAATTTGATACTGAAGGTATTTCTTATAAAAAAGCCAAAGGAGACCCAGTTATACAAAAAAAATTATTAGAAGAATGGAAATCCGCTGGAGATTATTCAACAAATATGGGTAGTAGAACCCATTTTATTTTAGAAAAAAAATCTCTTGAAATGTTTGATATTAAAAAAGAAATTAGACAACCTATTTTTGATTGTGATTTTACTCAAATATTAAAAAGTGATTCGATGGTTTCTGCGGGAATTAATTTTTTAGAATTAATGAAAGAACGAGGAGCTATGTTATTAGACACTGAAATTATATTAGGTGATAATAAACTTGGATATACTGGGGCTCCTGATAAAGTATGGTTAATCAATAATAAAGAAAAAACTGAAATTTGTTTATTAATAACTGATTATAAGACAAATAAACCTAAAAATTTTGAATCTAATATTTTTACAAAAAAAATGAAAAAACCTTTTGAAAATTTAGAAGATACTGCATTAGGACATTATACAACACAATTACCTTTTTATGGGAAATTAATACTTGAAATGTTAAAAGGTTCTAAATATGAGAATATTAAATTAATTGGTTGTATAATTGTTTTATTAAAAGAAACTGGTGAATTTGAAGAATTTAGAATAAATAAAAATATTATTAATACAATACTTGAAATGGACATGGGTAAGTATATTTCAAAAAAATAAATAAAAAAAAATATAAAAATGGACGATTTATTAAAACCAAAAATTGATTTAAAACAACAACCAACAATTTCTTGTGAAAATTGTAATAAAAATTACTTTAAAGAAGTAGTTCAAATAAAAAAAGTATCAAAAATTCTAACTGGGAGTTCTGAAGACACGATAGTTCCTTTTCCAACATATATGTGTGAGAGTTGTGGGCATGTTAATGAAGAATTTCAATTATTTTAAAGTTAAATAATATGATTAAAACTATTTGTCATTTTTCAGATTTACATTTAAAATTACTTAAAGACCATGATTTATATCGAACAATCTTAAGTAATATGTTAGAACAGTTTAAAGAATTAAATCCTTGTCGGATTGTTTTTACTGGGGATATGGTACATAGTAAAAATTCAGTAAGTCCTGAATTAATTGAGATGGTATCGTGGATATTATTAGAATGTTCAAAAATTACTAAAACAATTATTATCCCTGGGAATCATGATTTTATATCTAATTTGGAAAGATTAGATACTTTAAGTCCTATAATTAATAACTTAAATAATTCTAAAGTTGTGTATTATAGAGACAGAGGGGTTTATGAAGATGAAAATGTATCTTGGTGTGTTTATTCACAATTTCAAGGGAACATTCCCCCAGAAATTTGTGACAGTAAAGGAATTAAAATAGGTCTTTTTCATGGACCAATCCAAGGTATGAAAACAGAATTAGGATTTGATTTTGGGGATGAAGCGTATCCAATATCTAAATTTGATGGGTTAGACGTTGTTTTATGTGGTGATATACATTTAAGGCAGGAATTTAAAATACAAAATGGTAAAGGGTACATGATTGGTTCAGCAATTTGTCAAAATTACGCGGAAAAAGTTAATAAACACGGATTTGGGGTATTAAATTTAGAAACAATGAATTATAATTATTCTGATTTACACAACCCAAAACCTTTTTTATCTTTCAGTATTAAATCATTTGATGATATTATCAATGGTAATGAAAAATTATTAAATGGTTAATCTAGATAAAAAAAATATTAAAAATATAATAACTTATTGTGAGTTAAATAAAATTGAAAATATTGAATTATTTGCAAATAAATGTTTAAAAAAAGGTTATGACATTGAAGTGTATGGATTATTGGGTAATAACGAATCAAATATTATTGAAAAAGAAGTAATTAAAGAGATTATTCGTGAAATTCCTGTTGAAGTCATTAAAATTGTTGAGGTAGTAAAAGAAATACCAGGACCAATTAAGGAGATAAAAATTATTGAATATGTTGAAAAAGAAGTAATAAAAGAAATTATAGTTGAAGTTCCGGTTATTTCCGTGGTAAAAGAAAATTTAACTACTGTAGAACCTGAAATACGTTATTTACAAGATGATGTTCAAATAAAAAAGTTACAAGAAATTATAAAAACTATTGAGATTGAAAAAAATGATTTGTTAAGTAAAATATCAGAACCTCATAATAATATTAAATTAGATAAAACAAAAATGCTTGAGGCTACTTTACATAGTCTTAAAAAAGAATTAAATTTAAAAGACAATAAAATAAAAGATTTAGAAAATAAACTTAAACAACTTGAAGAATTAGTCAAACTTAACAAAGGGGCTGTATTTTTAAAGGGGTCAAACATCGCAGATAATATATGAATACATTTACACAATTTTTAGTATGGTCAATACTCAGTTACGGATTAATGAATATTATCGTTTTTGGTAGTATTTTTAAAGGGTTTAGAGAGTTTTTAAATAAATGGGCAAATAATAGTCTTGGGGATTATCCTTTTCAAAGTTTTGGTAAGTTTTTATCAAATATGGTGGCGTGTCCAATGTGTTTTAGTGTATGGGGAGGTTTTTTTCTTAGTTTTGTTGTTTGGTCACCATTAAATTTAATTTTAAATGTTGACCCCTTGTTTTCTTGGTTTTTTGATGGTGTTTTATCATCAGGGGTTGTATGGGCAATAAATTCAATAATAGAATGGTTTGAAGAAAACAGACCAAATTCAAAAAATTAAATTTTAATTATGGGAAAAAGAGAAAAAGAACACAATAAAAAAATTCGTAAAAGAAACGAAAAACTCAAACAGAATGAAAAACAAATTCAAAAAATTTACACTGAAATGTTGAGTAAAAAATTCATGGAGATGCAAGAAAAACTTTCAGGTGATACAACTTCTGATGAGGGTTTAAATTTGGATAAAACTTTAAATGTTAATGACAAAAGTGAGTAATTACGATTTATTTAATCGAACGCCAAATTTTAATTATAAAAAAATGAATCATAACTTAGAGGTAACAAAATTAGAAAATCCATTTGTACAGATTGTTTGGGAAGATTTTGCTCAAAATTTTACACAAGAAAAAATTAAAAGTGTTAGACATTATTTTCAAAAAAAATATAATACAACAAACGTTAATGTAATAACAAAATCTAAAAATAATGATACTGATAACTTATTACAAACTGTTGATATTTCGTTTAATCTTTTAGATAAAAATTATCAATTAGAATTAATTAAATCTTTTTTAAAAAGTAAATCCAATGAAAAAAGTTTAGATAAAATTTTAGAATTTGAAGAAATTGTTAATAATAAATTAATTTCTAATAATGATGATGTTAGACCTTTTAAACGATGGGACATTAAAAATATTGAATTTTCTAATTTTCTATCTTATGGTCAAAATCAAAGGTTAGATTTTGATAAATGTTCTGGTATAACAGTTGTTGAATCAACGCCTAGTAATTTTGGGGGTAAATCAGTTTTAACGGTTGATTTATTATTATTTCTTTTTTTTAATGAAACCACAAAAACAACAAAAGCTGAAGAAATTTTTAATAAATTCACATCTGTTGATAAAGTTAATGTAAAAGGTGAAGTTGAGATTGATGGTGATGTTTATATTATTATTAGAAAGATTGAAAGAAAAAAATCAAAAAATGGAGAATGGAATGTTAAAACAGAATTAGATTTTTTTAAAAAATTATCTGATGGTAGTTTACAAAATTTTACCGGGGAACAAAGAAGAGAAACTGAAAGTTTTTTAAAATCTTCAATTGGAACAAAGGAAGATTTTTTAATGACTATTCTTACTACAGCAACAAATCTTGAAGATTTAATAGATTCTAAACCAACCGCTAGAGGACAAGTGTTAAGTAGATTTATGGGGTTGGATTTTTTAAAATCTAAAGAAGAAATAGGTAAAGAACTTTATTCTGATTTTTCTAAATCAATGATGTCTAACATTTATAATAGTGAACAACTTAAAACGGATAATGAAGAAAATTTAATAAAAATTAACAATATTAAATCAGACGTTGATAATTTAAAAATAAAATTAATAGACGTTCAAGAAAGACTTATTAAAGGTCAACAATATAGGGATGGGTTATTAAATAACAAACATACAAATATTGATATAGAAATTACATCACTACAACCAGCTTTGGTTAATAATGAAATTACTTCATTTAATCAACATAAATTAAAATTTGAAAACGATATTAAAATTATAAAAGTTTTAGAACCATCTTCTTTTTATTATGAAGAAGAACATGATAAAATTAAAGAAGAATATAATGAAAAATTAAAATTAAGTATTCAATTTGAAACCAAAATTGATGAAATCACTAAATTACAAAAATCTGTTGATGGTGGAATAAAATGCGAACACTGCGGAATTGAACTAATGAACGCGGCGTTAACTAAAAGTAAAATAAATGAGCTTGACGGGTTAGTCGTGCGTTATGACGATAATAATAAGTTAATGCAGGATTTATCCATCAAGGAAAAATTGTTTATACATTTAAAAAAAGAATTTGATGAATACGAAAAAAATAAATTAATTCGTGAAAAATTAGAATTAAACATTGAAAGTCTTGATTTAAAAATTTTAAACCTCCAGGAAAAACTTAAAAAATATTACGAATTACAAGATAAAATAAACGAAAATGGTAAACTTGAAAGTCTAATAATTAAGGCCGGTATAAGATTGGACGAATTAGAAACTGAAAAAAATAACATTAATAATAGTGTTAGTAATTATTTATTTCAAATTAAAACATTAAACGATAAAATATTGTCCAATAAAAAAATTATTACCAGTATTAATGAAGAATCTGAAAAAGAAAAAATATATAAAATTTATTTAGAAATTTACGGTAAAAATGGAGTTTCAAAAAGTATTATGAAAACAATGATGCCGTTATTAAATTCGGAACTACAAAGAATACTTGAAAGTAGTTGTCATTTTAGATTAGAAATTATTATAAATGAAAAAAATGAGGTTGAGTTTTTAATGATAGACAATAATACTCAAATTGAAAAACTAATTTCTTCTGGGTCAGGGTATGAAAGAACTATTGCGTCATTAGCGTTAAGAGCGGTTTTAAGTAAAATATGTTCATTACCTAGAGCAAATATTATAGTATTTGATGAGGTTTTTGGAAAAATATCCAATGAAAATTTAGACATGGTTTCCGAATTTTTTATTAAAATTAAAGATTATTTTGAAAAAATTTTTATAATCACACACAATCCGTTAGTTTCAAATTGGGGGGATAATACGGTTAAAATCCAAAAAATTAATAATATTTCCCAAGTAACTCAATAATTAATTTTTTTAATTAAACTTTTATTATTAATTTTGTAATATAATTTAACATATGATTTACCTTTTAGTAGTTTTTGCCAAATCAGATAAACAAGAAGAATTTGTAGAGTTTGTGGCTGAAGAAATTTCAACAGTCTCAAATCCAGATTTAATTAAGTATTATTTCGGAGAAGAGTCAATTATTTTTACTTTTGAGAGTTCAAATAATTATAAGACGTTGTCTAAATTTGTTTCTGATGTTTTTTTAGGGATGGATATTGTGTTTTTTTTAACGCAATATAATCCTGATGAAATGTTATTAAGTTTACCATCAAAAATAAAAAAATATCTTTTTGAGAATGTTGAAAATGATGATTTAGAAAATCAAATTAATGAGTCTCAAATTACGTCAAATAATGATAACGAAGAAATGTTTAATGAATTTAAGAAAAAATTAGAATTAATCTCATTAGAAATTGATGACGATGACCAAACTTTAATTAAAAAAGATAAAAAATTAACTCTTAATCAACTTTTAGATAAAATAAATGAAGTTGGATTAGAGAATATGTCAGAAAAAGAATTATCTTTGTTAAATTATTATTCAAACCAATTTTAAAACAATATAAAAATGAAGGACAAAAATACATCGGCCCCAATAAACCAAGAAGAAATACAAATTTATCTTAAGGACATTCGTAAAATAAAAGTTATGACTCCTGAAAGAGAAAAAGAGTTGGCAACATTAATGAAGTCAGGAACTCTTAGTTTGTCTGAGAGAAAAAAAATTGAAAAAGAATTAGTTGAAGGTAATTTAAGATTTGTTATTACGGTAGCAAAACAATATCAAAACCAGGGATTAGATTTCTCAGATTTGATTGCTGAAGGTAATTTAGGTCTTATTAAAGCTATAAAGAATTTTGATTGGGATAAAAATTTACGTTTCATATCATATGCTGTTTGGTGGGTAAAACAATCAATATTACAATCGTTAAATGATAACGCTAGAACTATTAGATTACCAGTAAATGTAGTTCAAGAGTTGTTTAGAGCTAAAAAAGAAATTGAGTCTAATGGAGGAGTTCTTAGTGATAAGTTTACTAGTTTACCTTCAATTATTGATTTAGACATGACAATTAATGAAGATGGTGACACATTAGTAGATATTATAAAAAATGAAAATGCTGACGCTCCTGATAAAATTTTTGATAATCAAAAACAACTTAAAACACAACTTTTTTCTTTGTTGGATTCTTTAGATGAACGTGAAAAAATTATTATACAAGATTATTTTGGTATGACAGGTTCGCCAAGAACTTTAGAAGATATTGGGGAAGATTTTGGTTTAACAAAAGAACGTGTTCGTCAAATAAAAGAAAAAACCTTAAGAAAATTAAGGAATGAAAGTTCTGTCTTATTTGATTATATTTAAAATTATAATTAATAAAATTAAAAGCCTTCTATTTATTAAAATAGAAGGTTTTTTATTATTATTAAAAATAGATACGTTATGAAAAAAATTTTAATCTTTATTGATTCGTGGGGGATAAGAATTATCACCATCCTTACTTTAGTTGTGTTTTTTAAAACATGTAATACTAATTCAAAAATAAAAGAGAGTAGTGAAAAAATCAAAACTCTTAGTGAGACTCTTATCTCTACAAATAAAAAAATGGATTCTTTAGTAATTCAATTAAAAAAAGAGATACGAAAAGAAGGGTTAAAAGTTGAAAAAAGAATGATTCAGTCTACAGATAGAACATTATTGGATGTACATCGTCAATCTGAAATTGACAAAGAATTAACCGCATTAGATTTTTAATATGAAAAACATTTGGGATTGGATTAAAAATAACCCTAATAGGACTATGTTTTTAATTCCAATTATTTTGGTTGCTGGAATATCTATATCTCACGTAGTTACATGGTATGATATTGCGAACCCAATTAGTTGGGCGGTATACCTTTCAATTGCAATTGAAGTTGCGGCAATGACCGCTTTAGTTGCGGTAATGAACAGAATAAAAGGCGGTGTTTGGTTCATGTTTGGGTTAGTTACTTTTATACAAATGATTGGAAATATCTTTTTTTCATTTAATGAGGTTGATTCTGAAGGTAAGTTATTTAAATCGTGGATTGAACTTACATCCCCACTATGGGAAGCAATAGGTTCGGATATAAATGATGTTGTTTCAATGAAAAGGTGGTTAGCGTTTTTAGAAGGTGGTTTATTACCTATAATTTCGTTAACATCATTACATTTTTTTATTAAATATGACGATAAACCATTAACATTAAATAAGGAAACAAAAAATAAAGATGAGATTTTAAAAACTGAAGTAGAAAATAGTTTTAGTCCATTTTTAAATGAAGATTCGGTTATAGAATCAAAAAATAATATTGAGTCATCAATAGAAGATTCAAAAAAAAATAATGAATCATCGACTGAAAATTTGACAAATAATAGTGAGTCATCTACAGATAATTCAAAAAATAATAGTGAGACATCTACTGAAAATTCGACAAATAATCGTGAGTCATCTACAGATAATTCAAAAAATAATAGTGAGACATCTACAGATAATTCAAAAAATAATAGTGAGTCATCTACAGATAATTCAAAAAATAATAGTGAGACATCTACTGAAAATTCGACAAATAATCGTGAGTCATCTACAGATAATTCAAAAAATAATAGTGAGACATCTACAGATAATTCAAAAAATAATAGTGAGTCATCAACAGAAAAAATTACTGAAACAACAAAAACTCCAGAAAAAATTGTAGATGTTCCTATTGTACAAGAATCAATTGAAACAACAAGTACTCCAGAAGAAGTTGTTGAAACAACAAGTACTCCAGAAGAAGTCGTTGACGCTCCTATTGTAGAAGAAGTTGTTGAAACAACAAGTACTCCAGAAGAAGTCGTTGACGTTCCTATTGTAGAAGAAGTTGTTGACGTTCCTATTGTAGAAGAAGTTGTTGAAACAACAAGTATTCCAGAAGAAATTATAAATGAACCAATTATAGAAGAAGTTGTTGACGTTCCTATTGTAGAAGAAGTTGTTGAAACAACAAGTATTCCAGAAGAAATTATAAATGAACCAATTATAGAAGAAGTTGTTACAAGTACTTCAGAAAAAATTATAGATGTTCCTATTGTAGAAAACGTAAATGAAACTACAGAAGTAAAAATAAAAAGACTTAGCTATAAAAGAACATCTTAAAGTTTTAAATAACTCATGATTGAGACATTTGAAAAAAAATTATTTAAACCAATAGGGGTACAAAATAAAAAAAACCAAATTATTTTAACTCACACTTCTAGAAATTTTGACGATTACATACACTCGTTAAAATATAGAATGAATGGCAAATATACTAAAATTCCTAATTATGTTATTACTAGAGAAGGTAAGGTTATTCAAACTTTAAAAAATAAAGAATATGGTAGTTTTTTTAAAGAAATAAATATAAATCGTAATTCTATTATAATAACTCTTGAGAATTTAGGTTGGTTAGAAAAAGAACCTTTAACCAGTAACTACATTAACTGGATTGGTGATATTTATAATGGACCGGTGTTTGATAGAAAATGGAGAGATTATTTTTTTTGGCAACCTTACACAACATCTCAAATTAATAAAACAATTGAGATTTGTAAAAATATTTGTAATGAAATGTCAATAAAAAAAAATTTGGTTGGTCATAACACTAAAATAAACGGAATTGAAAAATTTAAAGGGATTGTGACTAAAAGTAATTTTGATATCGAATTTACCGATTTAAGTCCGGCTTTTAATTTTGAAGAATTTGCAAAAGAATTTGAAAATGAATAATCACGATGAAATTAAAAAGCTATTAATCGCTTCAAGAATAATGTTGTCAAATCCAACATTAAACGAATCTATAGATGAAATTAGAAAAAAATATCATATTTTATCTGAATCAGAAACTGATATAAATGATGATAATATATCAACAAAAATTAACGTTGCTAATTCAGTAGAAAATGAAATAAGTGATGATGATGTTAAAAGTAAAAACGATAAAACCCAAGCTTATAGGATTTCAGGGGGTATTATAGTGTTACATGGTAAACAATCAAATGACGTTGAATTAACAACCGATGAAAAACTTGCTTTTCAAGAGACAATGGATGAATTTGTAAATGAAGTTTCTGATATGGTTGATTTTAATAAGTTAAATATATACCCAGATAATGTAGAGTGGTCTGGTAAAATTATTGATTATGATTTAGACTTTTTCTTTTCTATTGGTGAAAATAATGGAATCTATATTAATGGGGATATGATTAAAGCCGATGATAATTTTTTAGAACAAATTACAAAACTAAAAAATTTTTATAATAAATTTAAGTCAAAGTGGAGTAAAATAATTGGTAGTAGAAAATTAACAAAGTAAAAGCAATTTAATGGAATTTTTAAAAACCAATTTTAAGTCAATATTATTTATCATATTAATTGTTTTAACGTGGTATTGGTTATATGTTTTATTAACACCTAATATAGATATGTCGATTAAATCGCAACAAAAAATCGATTCTATTAGCGTGGTAATTAATTTAATTGAAAAAGAACAATTAATATTAAATGATAAAATTAATTATTATAATGATGAAATAAAAAAAATAGATAATAATATAACAAAAATAAAAAATGAAAAAACAATTATTAAAGAATATTATCATGAACAAATTAGTAATGCTGGGAATTTTAATGTTAATCAGCTTGACAGTTTTTTCTCAACCAGGTACTCCCACTAATTCAGAAGTTAAATGTTTTCCAATATCAATTGTTAAATTAATAACTAAAGATTTAATTATAGGAGATTCGGCAAAAAATCTTTTAAAAATAACTGAAAGACAATTATTGGAAACTGAAAATAAAATTATTTTAAAGGATAGTGTTATTAATTCTTATATAAATAAAGAAAATAATTATAAATTAATAATAAACGGGGAAAGAACAAAATTTGAGACTTTGGAAGATTTCAATAAAAATCTTCAATTATTGTTAAAAAAATCAAAGTTTAAAACAAAATTAACATCCACAATATCAATAACAATTATTGGAATTTTAACTGGGTTGATTTTAATAAAATAATAAATTATTACTAAAATTTTTGATATTTATAAATAAAAACCATGTTGATTAAAAGTAAAAAGAAAATAAGTCCAAAAATTGAAACTAAAGAAGCAACAGGTTCTGGAGGAAGTGGAGGATTTGAAACTTTATTTTCAGTAAAGAAAAAAAATATAGGTAAAAAAGTAGAAACAAAAGAAGCTACTGGAGCGTCATCTTCAGGTTCTTATGAAACTCCATCTATTTGGGCCAAAACAATGAATAAAAAAGATTGGAGAGGGGCCTCAAAACCTTTAATTCCTGGAGGTAAATTTGTGGAAGTTAAAAAAAAGTGTAAAACTTTTCCTTATTGTAATCAAGGTGATATCAAAGCTCTTAAAATTTTTGAAAATAAAACTTTAAAAAAGGTAATAAATAACCTAAGTAAAAAATATCAAGTAAACGAAAATGTAATTAAAAACATAATACTTTATGAAATAAGTTTAATTAAATAAAAACCATAATATTTATACATAAAAAAGAATGAAAAATTTATCTAAAAAAAATATCGATATCGTTATTAACAAAGTTTTAAGAGAAACTTTAGAAGAAAAGGCCAATGAAATAAAGTCTAAACTTAAAAATGAATTAGACGAAAAAATGATGGATGATTCTCACCCAACTTTTGGACATATGACTCCAGAAGAACTACGTTCATTTTATAAAAAAATGAAAAAAGATGGAATTAATTTAAAAGATAAAAGTCATAAGCCTAAACCTAAGCCTAAAGATGACGATGAAGACGAATTTCCTGATTTTGGGTTTGGAGATTCTATTTCAGAAAATAATATGTGTAATGAATGCGGAAGTGGTTATATGGAAGAAGGAGTGTGTAATGAATGTGGAGGTATGGGTAAAACATTATATAGTGAGAGTGATGAAGATATAAAACAAAATAAATTAGAAAGAGTTTGTTCTAAAAATAGTGAAGATTATGACATTCAAGCTTGTGAAGCGCATAAAAAATATTCTAAAGAAGGGGAATTAGATGAAAAACTTTATGGAAATCAATATAAATTAGATAAAAATAAAAATAATAAAATTGATAGTGATGATTTTGCTATGATAAGACGTGGTAAAAAAGAAGAAACTAAAGAAAGTTTAAAAGGAAATCAAAAAAATATTGATAAGAATAAAAACGGTAAAATAGATTCTGAAGATTTTAAAATGTTAAGAAAAATGAAAAGTAAAAAATCATTAAAATTAACTGAAGATGAATTAATTAGTTTAATCGAAAATATTGTTAATGAAAATAAAGAAACAAAAGTTAAATCAAATATTAAATTAGATGGAAACCACCCAGGATTAAAAAAATATGAGCAATCATACAAAGAATCCGGTAAAGAAAATCTTGATAATCTTAAATCGGTAGGTAAAAAAATGAAAGATTATCTTAAAGACGGTTCTAAAGGGTCTTATGAGTCAAATCCGACACAATTTCCAAAAGGTAATGGTGAATTAGCAAAAATGTCTAAAAAAGCTTACGTACCTTCTGACGCGGTTAAAGACTATACAGATAATCTTACTGCGGCGGCTTTAGAAAATTTAAGTTACGATGAAATTCATCCTGATGAAGATTGGGTTAGTAAAAATATTGAAGGTGATTCAAAAACTGGAAACAACCCTAAATGGGCAAATGCTGTTGATACTGGAATCAATAAAAAAAGAAACAAAGTTAGAAAAGATAATTTATTAGGTAAAATTAAAAAAATGGCTTATAATAAATCAGCTCAACCAATAGTTACCGATAAAACAGGTGAAAACAATGGGTCTAAGTTGTTGATGAAACTTGAGTCTATTGAAAATAAAAATAATAAAAATTTAAACGAGGAGTTTGTTAAAATAAAAAACCTTCTTGGGTATAATAAAAAAACTCAATAATACACATTATTATTTTTAATGTTATTATTACTTCATAATGTTTTTTTATGGAGAATTTATTTAAATATTTATCAAAACCGCTAACATCAGAAGATGTTGACGTTTGGTTAAGAATTAATAATATAATTGTAGAAAAATTAGAATTGTATTCTGATTTTTTTCATACCTTAAATGACATTATTAGTGAAACTTATTTAGGTTTTACTGTAGAGTCAAATGAAACAAAAATAACTTTAAATGATGAAGACAACGATAAACATTTTAATTGGTGTTGGAATAAAGTTTTAAGTAATTTTGATAAAGAAAATATTAAATTCAAATATAATGGAGAGCATTTAGATTATTTTAAATCTTTTTATATTGAAAATTTTTATTCCCAAAAAGAAAAAGACACTAGGGATATGATAAAAATATACTTAATAGAGTTATTTGATGTTAAAAAACCTTTCACTAAATCTGATTTAGATATGTTATCCACAGTATATAAAATCTTGGATAATAACTTAAAAAAAACAAAATAGTGTTTACAATACTTAGGTTAAAGTTAAATTTTATATAGAAATAAATAAAAAAAGATTAATCTAATTATGGAAACAATTGAACAAATTAAATCGTTAACTGAAGAATTAAACGTTAACATTATTAAGTTTTACAAAGGAAATAAAAGTGCTGGAACAAGAGCTAGAAAATTAGCTCAAGATGTAAAAGCGTTATTACAAACTTTAAGAACTGAAATTTTAGAAGAAAGAAACAAAACCAAAAAATAATGGTAATTGAAAATATAACATATTTTTTATTTATATTTTCAATATTAGTTATTGGTAGGTCTTTACTGAGATTAATAAGTTTTCTATTACAAAATGTTAATGATTCAAAATTATTATATTCTAATGGAGAACTTATTTTTTTAAGTTTAATTATTTCGTATTTTTTTACATATATATTTAAATTATAATTATGAGTTTATTCAAAGAATTTTCAGTGTTATTTCCTTATTTACAATCGGTTAGGAGATTAGAAAACTATATAGCTTTTGACATTTCATTACCTAAAACATGGAAGTTACCTAAAAAATATGTGGAAGAAGATAAAGTTATTGAACAAGAGTCTAAAAAAGAACTTGAAAGATTATTCACCTTTGTAAGTGAAATTAACGAAATTGATGTTGAAAAATTAACAAAAAATATTCAAGGTTTAATTACTTTTAATTTGGAAAGAGAAGAAAAAGAAAATTTATATCAAGATAAAGTTGAAGAATTAAAACAAATATTTGAAAAAACAACATTAAAAAATTTACAAACATTAAAATTTGAAATAAAAAATAATAAATCATCATTAACTGAAGATGAAGTCGGATTCAAAATTGATAAACTGGTTGGAAAAAGAGAAGTTGAAGGACCAAGTAGAAATTAACTCAAAAAAAAATGAATTAATTAATTCTATTAAAAAATTAAACAAAGAAGATATACTTCCTAAACCAAAAAAAAGTTTAACTATATGGCAGAAATTGAAGAAAATACTATTGGGGTTATAGAACGATTCGCATTACTTTGTAATGGTATTGAAGAAATATATCCTAATGGAAAAGGTGTTTTAGTGTATGAATTAAATAAAGATGATTTTGGGGCCGCTAAAGGGGTTTTTAATGTTGATGATTTAATCACTAAAAAATTTAAAATTGATATTTCAGGTGTTGAAATTATTTTTATTTTGGATGAGTTGTTGAATGTCGAAATAAATAATTCTTCGGAAACCCTTTCTGAGTAAGTAAATCATATAGATACTTTCTTTGTATAATTGAAGTGTCTTTAACTAATATACAATCTGTTTTTTTATTCTCTATAAAATAATTTGACATGGTATCAATAAATCTTTCAGAGTCACTATCATTTTTTAAAGTAAAAATCAAAACATTATCATCGTTTTGAACAACAATTTTATTATTAAGTTTAGAAATAAGTTTAAGCCCAGGGACTTCCAAATATTTTTTTATTAATTCGTTAACAGTTATTTTATTTTTAGTTGAAAAGTCATAAATTAATTCTTCAATTAAAAACGGAGAAATTAGTTTAATTTTAAAATCATCATCTTGAACTTCAATTTTAATTGTTCTACCAAGTAAGTCTTTTGTATAAATTGTTTCGTCTATATTGTCTTGTTTTGACATTAATGATAATTCATATTCAGATTTAATTCCATCGTCATAATGTTTTGAAAATATTATATTTTCTTGATTTTTTAACATTGAATTATAAAATTCTTTAGCTTTATTAAAAGTTATGAATTTATTGATTATTTTCTTTTTTGTTTTATTTTTAAATAAAACCACAAAGAAATTATATTCTTTTTTGTTTTTAATCATAATAAAAAATTAAAACTATTAATTTATAAGTAAATGAGCGGAGCAGATTACTATGAGGTATTGGGGGTTAATAAAAGTTCAACCCAAGAAGAAATTAAAAAGGCCTATAGAAAAATGGCAATTGAACATCACCCTGATAAAGGTGGGTCTGAAGACAAATTTAAAAAAATAACAGAAGCGTATGATGTTTTAGGGGATGAAAATAAAAAACTAAGTTATGATAATAAAGGAAATAATCCTTTTGAGCATTTTAACGGTGGTGGACATAATCCTTTTGAAGATATGTTTGGAAATATGTTTTATAACAAAAGAAAAAAAACAGTTCCAGATAAAATAATTGAAATTTCTTTATCTGTAGTTGAAAGTTATCTTGGAGCTGAAAAAACAATAAGTTATAATAGAAATTTTAAATGCGATGGTTGTAACGGTTCAGGTGGGGATAGGACTATGTGTTCTAGTTGTGGAGGACAAGGATTTACTA
>Ga0194045_1000187_pt1 | contig 19721 bp, 13 predicted proteins | sample JunL6211m_MetaG_FD_161686 | JGI IMG/M metagenome (GOLD analysis project Ga0194045, IMG submission 161686) | Anoxic zone freshwater microbial communities from boreal shield lake in IISD Experimental Lakes Area, Ontario, Canada - Jun2016-L626-11m | ecosystem: Environmental > Aquatic > Freshwater >...
ATCGATGACAGATCACCCTGCGGAACAAAGATGCGTCGATACGGAATCGCAGCGTTGGCCGAATTCGTATCGCTCACAGCGTTGGTCAAGTTCTCATCGCTCGCAGCGTTGGTCGTTTCCAACGTTTGCCCATAGGCCGTCGAGTTCGCATCCGACGATGAAACCCTAATCCAACAACAGATGATCAATAACGCGATATGCAACAACCGCCGGATCATCATTGGACCTCACCCATGTTGCTGGCAATCGCAGTCGATGGAGGTTCCAAAGTATTGACTTCTCGAACCGGTGAGGCGTTGAATGGGACCGCGTTAGGTAACAATCGCGATGAACCGGATAAAGAAGCGGGGGTCGTCGTTCGAGAACCCGAAGGAACTAGTGAAGGGCTAATGCGAGAAGCGAAAACACTGCGCCGACGCGTTCGTCTATCAACGACCCATTTCATGATCAGGTAGAGGACGGAAATTCCAATCGCGGCGACAAGGCTCTGAACAAGTGCAACCGAAAGATCCCACGCCCATTGAGAAAACGCCAGACTCACCAGCAACAATCCAATACCCAACCAAGGTTTACGAATCCACCGAAACTCCATGACGAAAAACGAACCGATCAACAGAAAAATCGCAACGGGGATCCAGAGCAGATAACGCGGGGCTAACCAAGCCTCCATCGATGCATTCTGGTTCAGGGAAAGAAAGATGTATTGATTCGATTGTGGACTGATATTCGGCTGAGACGTCGCGCCCATTTGCCTTTCGATTTCTGCTTGCGTCCAGTCGTTTCTTCGACTGAACCAAAGATCTTTCCACTCCCAGCGATAGCCAGGTGAGAGACTCGCTGAGCTACCAACCAAATGTGCTGTCGCCGGGACGACAACCTGCCAGATCAGGGATGCTTGACTATCGCAATTCAAGATCTTGGGCGGTTGAGCGCGGAGCGATGTGATCCATTGCGATTTTGTCGCGGGCCACATAAAAACTTCGAGTACATAACTGCTCTCATTCGAACCGGAAGTTTGCGGCGCGACTCCATCCAACGCGACATCCAGTCGATTCATTTTGCCTGCATTAGAGACCGAAACGGCCCTGCGTCCATTCAAGAGGACTTTTGTGTCCGCAAACCGATCGACAGGTAGGTCCAAGGAAATCGAATTTGCATTGGTATGGAATCGAACCACGAATCGTTCGCGATGCTCCACTGCGTTCAAAATGGATTGCAACCAAACCGACTCGGTATGAATCTTTGTTTCGTCTTCTTGGGTTATGAACAGCAACTCACCCACGAGCCGTGGGTCTTGTTGAGTGCAATCGAACTGCAGATGGGACGTATTCTCATTGGGCTTATCATCCATATCGGACCGGTCTGACTTTGGCGATTTCAGCAAGCATCGCATATTCGACTCGGGACGCAATTCACCCGAGAAATGCTCGATTATCAACGAGTCCTCGGCTTTGTCCGCAACCAGTATCGGCAATGCCCAATCGAACGCAAGCTTGGCAGCCGACTCTTTTCGTCCATTGGGCGATCGCATGCGAACCGTGAGCTTTTTTTCCTGCGCTTGGTTTGCGTTCTCCAATGCACTCGTTGGCAAAATCAAGTGTTTCCAATAATAACGGGACTGGATCTCGGGTGAGAGAAGATTATCGCCATTGAAGGAAGCGTCCTCCATGGATTGAATATTGACTGGTATATTGTCGATGTTCACTCGAAGCGATTCCACGCTTTCCTTGGAATCCAACCGCCATTCCTTTGGAATCGCTAATCGCAGCGTCTTGGGGATTCGGCCCTGCGAATTCAATTTCCATGTCTGCGTGACATCAAGCCATTCTTCGCCTACCGCGATCGTGGATTCCGCTCTCGCTTGGATCACAATATGGCTTAGCAACGCTGTTCCATTCCAATGCGCCCACGCGTCCGAGCTGTTGACTCTGTATTTCAAAACCGATCGCCAGTTGGTTGCTGGTGGTCGTCCCGATAACACGCCATTGTTTGGGTTCGGTAAGTCCGATCCACTCCAAGATAGAATGGAAGTTGTACTGCCCTCCGATTGGCTTAATATCGATGTGGATGATTGGATGGTAAGTTCGCCGCCCACGCAAACGGAGGATCGCTTTTGGGATTCTGGGTTAATCCATGAAAGCATCGGTAAGGCGACCCGAATCTGCTCCTGATTCTCGACCGCAGTCTGTGCGCGTTGCGAAAGCACGAAGGAAACACCTCGCGGTGCCAGCATACGGCTTTCCTCTCGCGGCACTATTGGATTGACTGCGGTCGAGTCGCTTCCTTGAGTCGGTATCTCGGTTGCTGCCGAATTAACGCTTGAACCACTAGGCTGGTTCGGCAATGCTTCCAGCAATTCGCTAAGACTGAGCGCAATCGACGAAAAATTTTGAGGGTTGCCATCGGTGTCGATGGTAGTGGTGCTTCGATTGGCGACAAGATCAAGATACCGCCCAGAAGGTTGTATTTGCACTCGATCCACGGACCACCCCTGGACATCCAATTGCAAAAACGGCAATTGACGAATGTCGTCCACGAATTCAATAATGCCCGATAGTTGCAAATTAGGCTGGTCGTATACGATGTTGTAGGCAGCCTTCAATTTGGAGACCCGATCTCCCGTGCTCCACTGAACGCGCAACGGTGTGGTTTGTTGATTGAAGCGAAAGTTGTACGTCAGCGCATCGCCGCCATCGCTCAACTGCTTCGAAAACTGAATGCCCTGCTGAGGCTCCCATTGAAATTTAACATTGCGAGGCACGACCAAATCCATTTCGCCAACATGTCGCTGCACACCTTCCACATTCGGAATTGCAAACTCCAGGGAATCGGACTCAGGGGCGGCTATCGTTTGCCATTCGACGGAAATCTCGATGTTCGTCTGCGATACGGCCTCTTCAAACTCCAACTTCAATGTCCTATCTGTCCCATCTTGAGAGGGCTCTGATTTGCTTAATCGATACCCCTTAAACGGAATGGACGACGAAAACGGCTCTCTCCAAAGACTATCCTTAGGAAGCGTGATCAAAAATCTACGACCACCAAGCGACTTGGGACCGCGAATTGCGAGTTTTGCAACAGCGCGAAAGAGTCCGGCGTCCGGTATTGGCGAGTAAGTCGTTTTACTTTCGACCTCGATCGACTGAATCTGATCCGCGACAATTTTTCGCGACCAATTCAGCGTAACGGGGCCTCCGGAGGTTCTCACAATCGCAACCGACATCGAATCCACTTCTAGAAATGGCTCTACCACTTCGGAACCCGTTCCCGTCAGATTGAGTTCCCATGGACCACTTGGCAATTTCAATCGAAGCGTCGTCGGAACATTTGGCAAATCCAACCGAATCGCCTGCCCTTGGCTCGTTGTCGTTACATTGCAAAGCGCTTCAAATGCAAGTTGCCTCGAACGCTCCTGGCCTGGTTCGATCTTCCATATGTACCCTGTCGACTCATTGGAAATGCGAATGGGTGGAAAGGCCAATAGGCTCTCACCAGGAAGGGTAGAAGGTATTGCTTGAACCAATCCTAATCCCAACGGTACGCTTAACCAACGCTTGTTCGGCTCAGACAGCTTAGCTTGAACGCCGACTTTCAAACGAGCCACATTCTTGTCGATCAAGACGGCGATATCGATCTGCTCGAGCGTCTCGATGGGCAAGGCAGTCGGTGAGGCATCGACTTCATCGCGCAAGAATTGTTCGAATTCCTCATAACGGGATTTTGGCACGAAAATGCCATCACCCATTTCGTTCCGCATGAGGATTGCGTCCGGGAGAACTCCAGGTGTCAACACATTGGGAGTCTTGCCCGGTAGGGGCAATCGGGGTGTGTCGCCAATTTCCTGAGCAAACGCCAAAGTTGACAACAGGCCGAAACACAACAGGCCGAAACACAACAGGCCCATGGTGCAAAGCATCCTCGCGATTGCATGCCCGACCCGCAGGAAACAACCTGTGGTTCGATGCAAATGTGATCTAGAGGAATGGTTCACTGAGTCAGCCAAGTCCCAAGCGGGACGACGAGGAAAAAAGAAGAGTTAAGCGAGCCACACAGACCGCCCGAACCATTCATTTTACGCAATCCAAGCCGACAGTGGTACGGAATTCGCCCCCCCAAAGCAAGGACTCAGAAAGGTAGCCCAGAAAAACCGACCCTAAAATCCAGATAACCGGACGAATCGATCGCGAGGACGGCCCCTCACCCCCCGACCCCTTCGCCTCGAAAGAGGCTGCTGATTGAGTGGATTCGCTGCTGGCAAAGGCTCTGTCACAACCCGGAGCGTGAGCGAGGTATTACAGTCAACGCCTCGCTTACCCGGCTGTTGATTTAATTGTACGACGGACTTCCTAGTCCGTCGAATTCCCCAGTGACGGACTTGTAAGTCCGTCGTACCGCCCTTACCCAATAACGACTTCACTAAAGCAACAAGCCGTCACGCGTCGGATTGGGATTAACGCGGATTAAAGGTAAGCGTCCATCATGACCGGGGTTAGATTTCGGCGGCGCGGGCATGATTTGCGGGATAGTTTTTGCTTGTGGCAACTTGACCACTTTCCCCGAAACCAAACCAACTCGCGAGGCATTCGTGACCCGACGCGTACGAATCTGAAAATGAACTCGCCAGCCGAGTCGGTGGCGATTGCGACCGTCCCCTATTCGCTTCCCAAACAGTAGAGATATTCGGTTCGCTGGCCATCGACTGAGTTGGAAGCACGATAATAGATTCTGCTGTTGCAGATGACGGGCGTCGATAATACTTCGTCACCTAGATGATTCTTCGCCAACTCCTCATATTGGTTCGGATCGGCACGGAATACAAAGGTGTCACCACTCTCGTTTGTCGCAAAGATCTTGTCACCCACCAAGACGGGTGATGCGGAAAAAGTTCCTCCCAGTCGTTGCTTCCAAACCTCTTTACCACTATCCGATTTCCAGCACATGGCAATCCCGGCGTCGAGTACTCCAAATAGATACCCGTCGCGTATGAGCAACGAGGGTACGTACAACCTAGTCCCGTTTTCCCATTCCACTTTGCCAGTACCGTCGGCAAGCACCGCGGACATATGATTGCGAGGATAGCCGCCGCTGGTAAACACCCGCCGACCATCCGTGACGGTCGACGTCACGCATTCGGTCGTCGCTCCCTCGATCTCCCATAGTGTTGAGCCCGTCATTGGATCAAAGCTCGAGACCTTGTCGCAACCTGTCATGATCAATTGATCTCGGTTGGCTGCATGCAAGATGATCGGCGATGGGTAGTTTGGTTGTTTGGGGCGATCGCGAGTCCATACGACGTTCCCCGATTTACGATCCAATGCCACGATGGCTCCACCCGATTTGTTGTCCGATGTAACGATGACGAGCGATTGATATAGCGCTGGTGAGGCACCGTAACCCTGATGTTCAACGTACTCCGAAATCTTCGCCTGCCATTTTTGGTTCCCGTTGAGATCGAGACAGGTCGTCTGAAGTGCTCCTTGATTCGGGAAGTTCACAAAGATGCTTTCGCCATCGCAAGCGGGTGTGCTCGAGGCTGCCGTTGATTTCTCATTCTTTCGCATGCCGCCTGAAGCATGAACGGTTTTCTTCCAAAGTTCCTTGCCGGTTTCCCTGCTGAAACAAACCACAAACTGCGCTCCGCTTGCCTCGTCCGACGTTTGCGTAAAGATTTGATCGCCCAAGATGCACAACGAGCCATAGCCTCGTCCGGAAATCGCGACTTTCCAAACCACATTCTGATTCTCGTTCCAAGTCAACGGAGGAGACTGATCCGTCGAGGCTTCGCCGTTTCGACCGGGACCGCGCCACCAAGGCCAATCGTTGGACGAAATCTTGAATCCATCGTTCACCTTGACAGTCTCAGCGGCATTAACCGTCGTGCAAAACAACGCGACCATCATCGTTGCCATCCAAGTTTTGTGAAAATCACATATTGAACGGATGAATTTCGAATGAGAACAAAAGGATTGAGAAAGCATGAAATCGTTCCGGGTGGGTGACAAAGGAATCTTGGGGGTGGGCAGGTTTTTCGACATTAACATAATCGCGTTCTGAGATCAACAACCGCTAAAACTGCGCCGATCGCATGACACAAACCGAGCCTGCGGATTGGCAGAGCTTTTCTACATCGACAGGACTATCGATGTACGCTAACCCTAGGTTTTCAACTTGATGCGATGTTAATTGAGACATCAAATAGATACTTCTTCGGCTCTTGATCGCGCTCAGAACCGATGCCGCAAAGGCATCTTCCAGGTCGCTGTTGAGCAATCTTCGCTGCAGCTTATCATCTTGCTCGTCCGTCCCAAGCTGCAGAATACCCTGCGACATTTGCTTGATATCCGAACAGATAACAATACTTCCGTTGGTGTCGAGTTGCATATCGGCGTGCGCCGCCGCCCGAGCGATATTCATCCATGACTGCTGCGTCCAATCACCTTCCACAAACGCAATTACTAAGCCATTGGCATCTTTCGTTCCTTCGCCTTCGGTACGAACCATTTCACCCGCCTTGCGAAAAACAGGATCAGGGCTGCCGCCAAGAATATTCGCGATGGAACCATCACAAGCGGGTACAACGGCTATGGCAAATTGGACACCCATCAGCCAACCCGCTTCATGGCTCAGTTTTTCTTGCCGATGCATATGATGGGTGTTGTCCTCAAGCCACGCCAAATTCCACCGATGTTGCGTGGCTGCATTTGCGAAACTCGGTGACATTCCATACTTGTCGCTCGCGCTGGGCGACTCGGGAGTTCGAACGCAATAAATGGGCAATACCACTTCCGCTTCGAACACGTCTCGTTGAATGTAGATCGGATCCGCCGTTTCGCTCGCTCCCACGTAACCGTGCGATTCTTGGCTGGTCGGCTCATGCTTAACCACTTTGATATCGCAGAACTCCTGCCCCACGAGTTCTGCGACAAGTCGATCGCGCCAGTCTTGGTTGTCGGAGCCAAGCACGATCGTAATCATTTCTTGTCGTGTCCCATGTTGGACCAGATAGCGGGCCAAGGCACATGCAATCGAGTTGGCCTCCGGCACTCCATCTTCGATCGCGATGGCGATATGGTCATCGTCGATGAGGGCAAGTGGCAAGGGAGGGAATTCAATCGGTTCATCCAGCGCCGATGTAACCATATCGTCTATCGACTGTTCCGTTGGCATGCCACCAACGCGTACTTCCGATGCGAAGTCCGGGAGCTGCAAGCTGAGTTTTCGGGTTCCGATCTTCGGTTCAAAGCAAGTGGTTTGTTTCATCGATCTTTCACCTTTGCGCGATAGAGATTCGCATGTCGTGTGACCATACTTTCAACGGAATGCGTTTGCAGCACATGCAACTGCGCATTTGATATTAACAATTTTCGCTGATTGTCGTCATTTAGCAACTGATTTGTTATTCGAGTCAATTGATCGACTTCACCGACACCAACCAACATGCCAGTGCGACCGTGCTCAATCAGCTCTCGATTTCCTGGGATATCCGACGCGACAACTGGTATCCCCGATTGCATCGCTTCCAAGATGACGTTCGACTGCCCTTCGTACAGACTACCGTTCCAAAGCAGATTGCAATGGGGTAATAATTCGCCAACGTCCGATCGCTCACCCAAGAATTTGACGTGTTCAGCTCCTTTGATATTGTCGCGAAACTGCTCTAGGCGTTGCCGCTCGGGGCCTTCACCAATGATAACATAACAAAGATCCTGGCGTGCAATTCGCAACAACTCCGCCGACCAAATCAAATCTTTGTATCCCTTTTGTGGCCACAATCGACCAATCGAAATCAAGATTTTTTTGTTGAGCTCAACGCCCATTCTCTCAAACGCTTGCTCGCGCGTGAGAGTGCTCGGCTGCAATGGTTCGATTCCGTTCGGGATCAAGTGAAAGCGATTGGCGTCGATCCCGTGCTTCCCATAAAAATCAATCGTACCTTGGCTGTTGGCTGTTAGACCTTGAGTTCGCTTTGCCAAGAATCGGTCGAGCCAAAATTGCAGGCCGTTCTTCCAAGGGTCAACGGATCGCTCGGACCCCATGATGACTGGCACTCCGGCGGACCATGCGGCGGTACGTCCATATGCGTTGGCCGCAAAAATCCAAGTATGCACCAAGTCCGGCTTCAGTTTCTTGAGAAGGCATCTCAATCGCCACCATGCGAACGGGTCTAGCTTGAGTCGCTTGTTGACATGGTGCACCTCAACACCGTTGTCCACCAGTTCGCGCTGGCGAGGACCAGTTCGCGTCAGCACAACGACAATCGGTTCTATCTCATGACGATGTAAGCCGCGAGCCAAAAGCGTCAGTTGTTTTTCTGCTCCACCTTGGTCCAGCGTAGGGATGACTAAACAGACTCTCAATCTCATGCTGTTCGTTCGATGCTAGAGTCACGAAACAAAGTTAACCATTGCTGAGCACAATCGTCGCTGAATTTGGCGCGACGCAAATTTTGACGCAAGGAACTCGCCATCGACGTCCATCGCTCTCGGTTTGAAAGCCAGTCTTGAAGTTTTAGGTCGAAAATTTGATTTGTCGAATAGAGCTGAAAGGAGTTGGAATCGGGAAGCCAAGCTCGACAGTCTGGGCTGTCCGCAACGATCATCGGCACCCCGGCTTGAGCTAGCATCTGCAACGAGTATTGTAGCGTTTCCTTAGAATTCGAGGCGATTGCCAAGTCCGCAACGCGAATCAACTCTTGAAGGTCATCGAAACCGTCAAACAACAGGATTTCGCGATGCCAACCTCGCGACTTAATTAAATCATGCAATGCGTTGAGCGGAATTCCGCTCCCGATCACCCACATTCGCAGCATTGCTCCAGCATCCAGCTGATCACAAACCGATTGAAGAACGGCTCGAAGAGGTTTCAGTTCAGACAGCCCCAAGTGAACGAGGATGTCTGTTCGGCCGGGAGTGACAAAGTCGCTGCATGTTTCAAACAAAGCATGCGCTGCCGATGCCTTCACTTCTTCAGACCGAGTGACTCCAGCCCAAGCGATGTCGGCGATCCTAACAATTTGCGAGTCACTCACACCCTGCGAAATCAACAATCGATGCGCATGTGGCGTTGGGCATACAATGCGAAAACAACGTCGGCACGCATCGGCCATCGCAAGTTGACTTATCTTTTGACTATTGGACAAGCCAAATCCGGAATCATCAGGCGAAAATCTTGCAATGATCGGCTTGTTCCACTTGGACGACTTGCCTTGCAATGTGGAGAGCAAGCCGTCAGCACGATCGACATAGATGCAATCAAACTTTGCTATCGATTTGGAAATCCAGCTGACGACATTTTTTTGGAAATGGTTCTCGTTCCAATTGGTCGACGGAGCTGGCAATAATCGATAGACGGGCACTTCTCGGCACAATGCGAATTCGGGCCAGTTCGGATGCCAACGAGCTGTCAAAAGTGTTACATCAGCTCCATTGCGTTTCAGAGCCGCGCAGTGGTGCATTAGGCGTTGGCAAGAGTCATCCGTGAATGGCCAAAACCTGCGAGTGACAAGAAGTATTTTTGGAACGTGCATAGTCGCGTCGCCAAGTTATGTGGCAACGTGATTCTTCAAATCGGATTCCTCGAGAACTCCGACATACGGCATGTTGCGATACAAATCCTCATAGTCCAATCCGTAGCCAACAACAAATTCATTTGGTATTTCAAACACAACAAAGTCAGGCACCGCAGTCACCGTGCTTTGCCCGAGTTTGTTCAAAAATACAGCCGTCTTAATCGACTTTGGGCCCATATCTTTCAGCCTTTTCGTAACTTGAACCAGTGTCTTGCCCGTATCAAAAATATCATCAATGAGCAAGACATCACGGTCTTTGATATCGAGCATCATATGGTCATGAATGATCAAGTCACCCGACTTAGTCCCACCTCGGTAAGAGGTGGCTTGAATCAGGCTAATGCGAACCGGCATTTCAAGGAGTCGAATCAGGTCTGCAAGCATTACGAGACTTCCAGTCATAATAGAAACGATGGTCAGCGGCTGGTCCTTGTAATGCTCCTTGAGTTGGGCAGCCAAGCGATCGATTCCGAGTCCAATTTGCGTTTCAGTGAGGAGAATTTTCAAGATTTCTACCGTGGGCTGTGTTTCGGAAAAACGATTCCTTCCAAGCAAAAATCGCTGCCAGGTTGGCCAACAATGTAGAGCCGACAGCGGCTCATGTCGAGTCGCGCTCGCTTGAAATGAAGACCAAGGGGGAAATAGTCCTTCGAGAATAAAATCACAGCCGCTGGGTGTGCCACTCGGGCCTGGTACGTTTCAGTCTGCCGATCGCCTAAGCAACCTTTTCGTTCCATCAATATTGCCTTGCCAAAGTCTGGGGTATTTTCTTGACGTTCCGGCAGGCTTCGGTTAAACCAAGAGCATGAAACCTTCTATTCAAATACTTGGCCTTTTCGTTGTTTGCAGCCTCGCATGGATCAATGGACTACCCGCTGCCTTTCCGGCAGTTGCGAACGTACAGTCCAACAAAGATCGTGGTCCGCCCAACATTGTGTTCTTGTTCACGGACGACCATGCGTATCAATCGATCGGCGCATATGGATCCACCCTTGTCGAAACGCCTCATCTGGATCAGTTGGCCAAGTCGGGGATGCGATTCGATCGCTGTTTGGTGACCAATTCGATTTGCGGCCCAAGCCGCGCGACGATTCTCTCCGGAAAATATTCGCATGCAAACGGCTTCCTGACGAACAACCACGGCGTCTTCGATGGTTCGCAAGTGACGTTCCCTAAACTCCTGAAATCCGTAGGCTACCAAACCGCGATGGTGGGCAAGTGGCATTTGGTCAGCGACCCAACCGGGTTTGACTATTGGCACATCTTGCCGGGTCAAGGAGCTTATTACAATCCGCCCATGAGTGAGATGGGCAAACAGATCAAACACACTGGATACACGACCGACATCATTACCGAAATTTCGCTCGATTGGCTCAAACGTCGCGACACGTCCAAGCCGTTTCTGTTGATGTGTCAGCACAAAGCACCCCACCGCAATTGGCAGCCGAACCTCAAATACCTAGGTCACGATCAGGATCGAAAGTACCCTGAGCCATCGACACTCTTTGACGACTATTCCGGTCGAGGCAACGCCGAGCATGAACAGGACATGACGATCGCCAAAACGATGTCAAAAGATGACCTCAAACTCGACGAACCCAAAGGGATGACTCCCGAGCAACTTGAAAAGTGGAATGCGTACTATAAGCCTCGCAATGAAAAATTCCGTAACGATAACCCTCAAGGTAAAGAACTCGTGCGATGGAAATTTAATCGTTACATGCACGACTATTTGGCTTGCACCAAGAGTGTGGATGAGAGTGTAGGTCGGATTACGGACTACTTAAAAGCCAATGGTCTCGACGACAACACGCTGATCGTTTACTCCTCCGATCAAGGGTTTTATCTAGGGGAACATGGTTGGTTCGACAAGCGTTGGATATTCGAAGAATCGTTGCGAACTCCATTGATTGTCAATTGGCCAAGTGTCGTCAAGCCAGGTTCGACCTCTTCGCAGATCGTTTCCAATGTCGACTTCGCGGAAACGTTTCTGGAAGCCGCCAACGTGCCAGTCCCAAGTGACATGCAAGGCAGGAGCCTGATGCCACTTTTGAAAGGCGAGACTCCCGCCGATTGGCGCAAGAGCTTCTACTATCATTACTACGAATTTCCTGGTCCCCACAGTGTGAGCAAACATTACGGAGTGGTAACCGATCGCTATAAATTGGTCAGGTTCTACGACAAGGACGTGACCTATTCGGAGTTGTTTGACTTAAAGACCGACCCACAAGAGTTGCGTAGCGTGCTTGGTGAACCAGCCTACGCGTCGGTCCAAAGCGAACTTGAAACGGAACTCGCTCGCTTGCGAGCCGAGTTAAAAGTTCCAGATCAAGATCCGCCAGAGGCTCGAAGAGGGAAACAATAGCAGACTTCTCGCTCCGCCACCGTATTTAGTTGCCACCGTATTTGGTTCTCGTTCCCGGGCTCTGACGGGGAACGCACTGTCTAAGCACAACGGGTTGAGTCTTCGAGTGAAACAAACTGAGTGCCTAAGGGCGCCAGCCCCGGTTCTCGACGAATGTCGAGCAATCGGAAAACCGGGGCTATCGCCCAACGGCTAATTGGGTTGAAAAACAGTTGCGGATGTGCTTACAACCTTCGCTCGGATACTTCCAAAGCAATGTCGCCGAGAAACTCCGTCAGCGGTTTTACTCCTAAGTCCCCCTTTTTGGCGTGACGCACACTGACGCTTTGTGCCGCTGCTTCTTTCTCGCCAATCACCAACATATACGGGATCTTCTGTAACTGTGCGTTACGAATCTTGGCACCTATTTTTTCGGCTGCATTGTCCAGTGTTGTGCGTAGCCCCGCAGCTTTCAATTGCGAGAGCGCTTGGGTTGCAAACTCAGTGCTTTTTTCGCTAATGGTTAGAACACGCACCTGCTCCGGTGCGAGCCAAGCGGGGAAATGGCCTGCAAAATGCTCGATCAATACGCCACAGAATCGTTCCATACTACCGAACGGCGCGCGGTGGATCATCACGGGTCGGTGCTTTGTATTGTCTGCACCGACATAATTAAGATCGAAACGGACCGGCAAAACATAGTCCACTTGCACCGTCCCTAATTGCCATTCGCGACCGATTACGTCTTTCACGACGAAGTCAATCTTCGGACCGTAGAAAGCTGCTTCGCCGGGCTCTTCGGTGAACGGAACACCCAAGGTTTTGGCAGCAGCTCGGCAAGCATCTTCGGCTTTGTCCCACTGCGCAGGGTCTCCCGTGAATTTGCTGCTATCAGGATCTCGCAAACCGACGCGGACTCGGTAGTCCGACATTCCAAGCGTGGTCAGAACCTTCTTGACAAGGCTTAAGCAACCAAGCAACTCTTCGGCGATCTGGTCCTCCGTACAAAAAAGATGTGCGTCATCTTGAGTAAAGCCCCTGACTCGCGTCAAGCCATTGAGTTCACCACTCTGCTCCCAACGGTAAACCGTTCCGAATTCCGCAAGCCTGACAGGAAGATCTCGATAGCTTCGCGGCTGACTGTCATAAATTTTGATGTGGTGCGGGCAATTCATCGGCTTGAGCATGAATCCATCGACAATCTGATCATCCGCAAGAACCCGATCAAGAGGAATCACTTCCTTGCCAGTGCGTTCATTGATGCCATCCGCCAGACGCTTGCTGACTCCATCAAGTCGTTGCATGATCTCGGCGCAAGTACAGCCTTCGGCAGCGCATTTTTGAAACGCGTCGTTCTCGACAATCGCTCCGAACTGGCTTTCTTTGTAGTAAGGGAAATGTCCGCTGGTTTTGTAGAGCGTGAGCTTGCCAATGTGAGGCGTAAAGACTTGGCTATATCCCTGTTTGCGCAGTTCCTCACTAATAAAGTTTTGCAGTTCCTGACGAATGACCGAGCCGTTGGGAGTCCAAAGGATGAGACCCTGGCCAACATCATCATCGATGTGAAATAGCTGAAGTTCCTTACCGATCTTTCGGTGGTCGCGATTCTTGGCTTCCTCGAGAGCGACAAAGTGCTGTTCCAGTTCCTCCGACGTCGGGAATGCGGTACCGTACAGTCGCTGAAGCTGGCCCTTGGATTCATCCCCCATATAGAATGATGCAGACACGCTGGTCAGTCGCACGTTTTTGCACTTGCTGGTGTAGTTGACATGTGGACCTGCACAAAGGTCGATGAAGTCACCGTTCTGATAACAAGAGATTTCCTCTCCTTCTGGGATCTTGTCGATGAGGTCGAGCTTGAATCGGCTGACATTCCCAGGACGTTCAGATAAACCACCCAGCCTACCGCTTTCTGCCATCAGCTTGGCTTCCTCGCGGGTGATCACTTTCCTTTCCAATTTTTGGTTCTCTTTGGCAATCTTCTTCATCTCTGCTTCGATTGCAGGAAAGTCTCCCGTGGTGACGCGATGCTTCATGTCGAAGTCGTAATAGAAACCGTACTCGCCCGGCGGACCGTAGGCAAACTGGGCGTCCGGCCAAATACGCAAAATTGCAGTCGCCATCACGTGGGCACAGGAATGACGGAGGCGATCCAGATCGGACATCTGGGCGCGGTCTTCAAGAGTCTTGCGATCGTTCATGAGAGTTATTGCAAAGGTTTGTTGGATATTCGAAGAGGATTCACCGTTAACTTGGGACGGAACTTGGGACGGAATTCTACCCTGTGTCGCAACCGCAAAGATGGTCCCAATTAGGTTTTTCGTTGGAATCAAGATGGATTTAGCCCCAAGGAGCAGCAATCTCGAAACCACTCCCAAACTTGCCCACAGAATGCGCCAGCCTTCAAAAAGCACGGCTGCTTAGTCGCGGAGCGAGTCCACACGAGCGCTGGTGTTTGCGTCGATCGCGGCACCACTAAATAGGCTTAAAGACAAAATTTCCGTCTTCTTCCCGAAATATTCGTAAAATCGTGCGAGTAGAGGGAGATACTCTTGATGCGGTCTTATTCCACCGTAGTTCGGGTTTGAAATAATTTTCTTTGGCGGGAGTGGAGTGTTATGACAAAAAAACGCAAAAGTGGTTTCACGCTTGTGGAATTATTGGTGGTGATTGCCATCATTGGGATTTTGGTTGGTTTGCTATTGCCTGCTGTGCAAGCGGCTCGCGAGGCGGCTCGCCGAATGCAGTGCACCAATCAGCTCAAGCAGTTTGGGTTGGCGCTTCATAATTACGCAGATGCGTTCAAGAAGTTTCCAGCGGGTTCGGCTGGCACCGGAGCGGGTAACCCAAACGGCAATAACAATCGAATCAATGCGATGGTTGGGCTACTTCCATACGTGGAGGAGAGTGGACTCTACAACATGGTCCAGTCTCCACAAACGTTTAACGGTGTCGTTTTCCCGGCGGGCGGACCAGCCCCATGGGAGGCAAGGTATGATCTTTGGGGATCCCAGTTTCAAGTCAAGGGTATGAATTGTCCTTCGGATAGCCCCGTGGGTGATAACCGCGGCGGGCGTTGGGCGAATGGAGCTGCGGCTACGACGAGCTACTCTTTCTGCCATGGTGATCACCAGACCGGTGTTCGCGACCAAGGCCCCTATCAACGTCGAGGTATGTTTGGGACTCGTAGCTTTGCAGGATTCAGGGACATTACAGACGGCACCAGCAATACGATGGCGATTTCCGAACGCTGTTTTCCAAAAGGGTCACGTAGCGTTTTTGGAAATACGATCGAGAGCCTGACTGGAATCACCGCCAATCCCGCGTTGTGTCTGGCGCAGGCAAATCGCGCGACACGCGAATATCTCCCTACGGCTACGGTATCAGGGTATCGAACGGGCGGGACCCGAGCGTACGATGGCATGCCAATCTATACGGGCTTTAACGCTATCCTGCCTCCGAATAGTCCATCTTGCTTGATTGGGAACATCAATGCGCAGGGTGTGATGACAGCGCAAAGTTGGCATACGGGTGGTGTAAACTGCGTCTTTGCGGATGGCTCAGTTCGTTTCATTAGCGAATCGATTAACGCTGGAAACTCCGGTGCTCCAGAGAGCCTCAGTGGACCCAGTCCATATGGCGTGTGGGGTGCACTAGCAACCATCAACGGTGGCGAAGTAGCCAGCGAAGATCAATAATGGCACGTTCTGACGTGGTAGAGAGTGAGCCTCTATGCGCCACCATGCGGGCCGGAGTCATGCGTGATTCCTGCCCTTCCAGCCGGTAGGCTAACGCGTTGCTGCCCAAGGCTGGCGCAACGGAGGAATGAGTCCCGACGACGCGTTGCGACTTATCGTACCATTTCAAGTCATAAGAAAGTGATTGTTCAAAATGTCCCGATGGATTCTAGGTCATGCGCTCTGCTGCTTAGGCACTCTCTCCATGTTCGGTTGCTCCGGGGGGCAAGCGGAGAACTCAAATTGGCCGAAGCGGTTCAAGGCGACAGGTACCGTGACTTATCAAGGCAAAGCGATCGAAGGCGCTGACGTTACATTTACCAACACTCAAGCAAATTCCACGGGTACGGGCAAGACCGACAGTTCGGGGCGATTTACGTTGACTACCTACCTTCAAAATGATGGCGTGGTTGCCGGACCGCAGGTGGTCTCCATTCGACGGGTGGATGTGATTGATAAGACACCCAAGGACGTGGACGTGTCTGCGGGCGGCAAGGCGCTTCCGCTAGAGATCACCTGGATCATTCCAGAAAAATTTTCTATTCCGACCAAATCGGGCCTTACAGCGAGTGTCACCGAAAGCGGTCCTAACGATTTCAAGTTCGAACTGAAGTGACCGCCAATTCAAGCCGACACGCTTTTTTTCTGCGTTCGTTCACTTCCAACGAATCGGCGATCCGGGCCTATGTCCGGCGGCTTCTTCCGTCGCGAGCAGACACCGATGACATCATGCAAGGCGTGGCGTTGGTGCTCTGGGCCAAGTTCGAACAATTTCGGGAGGATGGTGACTTTCGAAGCTGGGCGATGGGAATCGCCCGCTACGAAGTACTCGCGTGGCTGAGAGATCGAGGCAGAGATCGATTGGTCTTGGCTGGCGATGTCGCCGAAATGATTGCGGAGGAAACGGCCATCGATGTCGCCCAACTCGAGCAGCAGCGCATCGCTCTCCAATCCTGTTTAGAAAAACTAACTCCCAAGAATCGATCCCTGCTTTTAGAAAGCTATGGGTCGGAATTGATGATTCAAGAAGTGGCAGCCAGCAGCGGGCGGTCGATCGCGGCGTTCTACCAGTGGTTGCACCGCACGCGAAGACTTCTATTGGATTGTGTACAACACGAAGTGGCTCGATAACCCAAGTCTCCATGCCTCAATCACCCATGCCTCAATCTCCCATAAATGATCTCGAATTCCTTATCAATCGTTACGTTGATGGTCAAGCCACCCTCGAAGAAATGGATCGCCTCAATGAACTCTTAAGGGCGGATACCAAGGCACGGCAAATCTTCGCTGCACACCTCAATTTGGACTCAGCGTTGGCCGAAATCGCCGCAGGCTTGAGCGGTGAGAAAGCGGCGGTAAAAGATATCATCGTGCTCAATCGAAACGCCATTTTCTCGAACGCTGCCGCTTATTGCGCTACGGCCGTTGCCCTCTTGTTCGCTGTGTCCCTAGGCGCTTGGTGGTGGATCTCCAACAGTCGACAACATGATCATGATGCACAATTAGCGACGTCGGCCGAACCATGGACCGCCCCAAAAGAAAACGTTGCTGCGATTCTCATCGATGAAGCAGGTGCGGTTTTCGCGGAGGGAAATGGGCCGCAGGGGACGCGATTCGAGGCCGGCGACTATGATTTGCTCTCCGGGATTGTGCATCTTCGCTTCGCCCGCGGCGCCGAATTGGTTCTCAATGGCCCGGCGCAATGGACCGTGAAGGATGAGATGCACGCGTTCGTAAAGCATGGCAAGATGCGGGCAATCGTTCCTCCCTCGGCAAAAGGGTTTACGATCTCGACACCATCCGCCGAGTATATCGATCTCGGAACGGAATTCGGACTGGATGTGGATCGAAATAATGGATCAAGTGATCTTTTTGTTTTCGACGGGCAAGTGAACGTGACCGACAAAGCAACGAACGAGGTCGTTGAAGAGGTTTTAGAAGGAGCCTCCACACGTTATGTAGCAGGTGTTGCCAAAACAGCGCCAGACTTTCATTCAAGAAACTTCACGACACCGAACCAGATCGGCCTCATTCGTTGGCAAGAGTATGCGCGGAATTTGTCGCATTCCCCAGGCTTGATTGCTTTTTTTCCGTTCCACCGAACGCTGGACGATTCCGAGCTTGCAAATCAAGTTAAGGCCAAAGAAAGTGTAGCCCTACGTGTTTCGAATGGTCGAATCGAAGGAGCTCGTTGGACCTCTGGACGCTGGCCTGGAAAAGACTCGCTTCTCTTCGATGGCGACGACGAGTTTGTTCAAATCGATGTTTCGGGCGAGGCCAAAGAGATAACAATCGCTGCTTGGATCAAAATCGACAGACTCGACTATGAAATGAATGCGATCCTCAACTCAGATTATGGCGACGATGGCGATGTGCACTTTCAAATGACTCGGCAAGGGCTTCTCCGGGGAGGCGTGCAGGGAGGAGAAACGAACGACACCTTCATCGGCGAACCGCTGGCATTAGGAAATTGGCTCCACGTTGCGATGGTGATTTCTGTTCCGGACCGCATGCGTTGGGTTTATGCGAATGGCAAGCTCGTTCGGCAAGGCAACCTACAACGCGAAGTGAAAATGACTCCCGGTTCCTGTCGTCTCGGCAATTGGTTGCCTGTCGTAGGTCATTCAAAACGCAATCGTGCATTTCGAGGTCGGATCGATGAATTGGCGATCTGGGATCGTGCACTTTCGGAGTTCGAACTTTTACAGTTGGCACAAGAGGGTCGAACGAGCCTCCGATAGTAGCTCATTGCTCCGCAAAAGTTGCGTTGAAGGGCGCTGCTTTGGTTCCATTGGATTTTGGGGTAGCTAAAAAGGTCAAGAGTTTTGGATCGCGTTGGAATAACCGAAAGTCTTGACGACTTTCGTTACCAACCTAACCCTAAAGTTGAAGATGGTTGAAGCACGAGTGGTTCGTCAGTATCCAGAATGAGGGTTCGAATTCAGAGGCAAGGTGCTCTTTACAATAGAATTCAATATTGGCGAACGACAAAGAACGAAAGGCAACAATGCAAAACCGGCCCCGGCAATCGATATGCGTACTGATGCAAATGAGTGTGGTGATCGCCCTGGCGATCGATACTCCTAATCTAACTTTTGCCGATGCACCGAAATTCGAAACCGACCTTCAACCCTTTTTGAAGTCCCATTGCAATAAATGCCATAACGCCGAGAAAAGAGAAGGTGATTTCCGCATCGACAATCTTTCAGACAAAGTTGGGCTTGAGGACAACCCACAATGGGCTGAAGTCATGGAACGCATCAACTCGAGTGAAATGCCTCCCAAGGAAGAAATAAACTTGCCCACTACCGATCAGCGGGCTGCGATCGTCGCTTGGATTGCGGCCCGACTCAAGGAAGGAGAATCAGCCCGCATGGCTGCACGTGGTCGCGTTTCGTACAACCGTTTGACCCGAGATGAATACGTTCAAACGATTCGCGATCTGATCGGCGTGCAATACGACGCCAAGGACCCCGGCGCGCTGCTCGATGACCCAGAATGGCAAGGCTTTGAACGCATTGGCTCCGTGCTGACGCTCTCGCCCTCGAACATCGAGAAGTATCTCACGGCGGCGGAGACCATTCTCAATGAAGCGTATCCTGATCCGCTGCCGAAGAACGCGAAACCCTCGCCCCCTTTCGGTGGCTCTAAGCCCGTGCTCTACGAAGAACAAATCAGCGAGCGACACCGAGAGCGGCTGCGCGAGTTGGGTCTGCTCGACAAGGTGCGATACGAGATGTGGCCGGGCGACATCTTCCGGTATTCGCTGCTGAAGGATCCGCTACCCGAGGCGGGCATCTATGAGATCAGTTACACGCTCAGCGGCCTGAAGCCTGAGAAAGGTCGTGTGCCGCGACTCAAGGTGTATGAGTCGACGCTGGACCGCGTGTTGTTTGAGCAGGACATCGTTGCTCCCGAGGACAAGCCAGTCACCGTGAACTTTCGTGCGCACCTGCCCAAAGGAAGGCCCAACATCGAAGTCTTTAACGATGTGCCCGGTCCATCGAATAATCCGCGTTCCGGACGTCATGGCGAGGTGCCGTTCATCAGCACGAAGGTCGGCCGTATCCCG
>Ga0194045_1000188_pt1 | contig 19577 bp, 19 predicted proteins | sample JunL6211m_MetaG_FD_161686 | JGI IMG/M metagenome (GOLD analysis project Ga0194045, IMG submission 161686) | Anoxic zone freshwater microbial communities from boreal shield lake in IISD Experimental Lakes Area, Ontario, Canada - Jun2016-L626-11m | ecosystem: Environmental > Aquatic > Freshwater >...
TGGACGGAACGCTCGGTGGTCCAGTCTCAAAGAATATTTCTGAAGAAGAGCAAGCAGGAATTGCGGCCCTTGTTGGAGCAAAACCAGGAGATGCAATCTTCTTCGCAGCGGGAGAACGTCCGGCTTTGCAACAATTGCTTGGTGCTGCCCGACTTGAAATAGGTAAGCGATGCAATCTTATTAATGAAGGTGCATGGGAATTTGTGTGGGTTGTTGACGCGCCAATGTTTGAACCAACTGAAAATGGTGGTTGGACTGCAGTGCATCACCCATTCACTGGTCCAAAACCAGAGTTTGCTAAGACATTTGCATCAGAACCTGCCACAGCACTCGCTTATGCATATGACATAGTGCTGAATGGAACTGAGTTGGGCGGAGGATCTATTCGTATCCATGATCGCGTTATGCAGAAGGATGTCTTCACTGTCATCGGTCTGTCTGACGAGGAAGCGCAGAGCAAGTTTGGATTCCTTCTAGAAGCATTCAACTATGGGCCGCCACCTCATGGCGGAATTGCACTCGGTCTCGACCGTGTCTGCGCACTGTTGACTGGCTCTGATTCAATTCGTGAGGTTATTGCATTTCCTAAGACTGCAAGTGGTGGCGACCCGTTGACGGGTGCACCAACACCGATTACTCCTGCGCAACGAAAGGAAGCTGCCATCGATTGGACTCCTCCCAAGGAGTAAGTCAGGTAGGCTAATAACTATGGGTCCAGGCGGAATTGCAACGATTATTGCAGCGGTATCACTGCTGGTAATCGCCATCGCTATCTCCTACACCGTTCTTCGTGTCGGCAGATTTATTGATGAGGCAAAAGTATCCTTGAAAGCATTTACCGAGGACACGACTCCACTCATCACCGAATCGACTCGCACCCTCGAGCTGATCAATAGCCCACTTGAAAGTTTCGCCAAGATCACCAAGAACGTCGAAGAGGTGACATCAAAAGTTACTGGTGCAACTACCGGTTTCATGGATAGTCCTACTGGTCGTGTAGCTGGGGCGCTGTTAGGCGCTGCATCTCTGAGCAAGGGTCGCAAGTCGAAGAAAAAATCTGACTAGTGGAATCCGCCGAGATCCGTTCGCGCTGGCTGCGCTTCTTTGAATCTGAAAACCGACAGGGCTTAACGCATACCGTTGTTCCATCCGCATCGCTCATCGCCGATGATCCAAATCTTCTTCTCGTAAACGCTGGAATGGTTCCATTTAAGCCATTCTTCCTTGGTGAGGTCACTCCACCGTATAAGCGAGCGACTTCGGTACAGAAATGTGTTCGTACGCTCGACATTGATGAGGTTGGAAAGACAACACGACATGCATCATTCTTTCAAATGTGTGGAAATTTTTCATTCGGCGACTACTTCAAGGAGGGTGCAATCTCTCTTGCGTGGGAACTTCTCACTCGTCCCATCAGCGATGGTGGTTATGGTTTTCCGGAAGAACGGTTATGGGTAACTGTCTATCTGGACGATGATGAAGCTGCCGATATCTGGCATAAGAAGATCGGAATTCCTCGCGAGAGAATTCAACGTCGCGATATGGCCGACAACTTCTGGTCGATGGGCGTACCGGGACCGTGTGGACCGTGTTCTGAAATTTATTACGACCGTGGACCTGCATACGGGATCGAAGGTGGACCCGTCGCTGACGAGAATCGTTATATGGAGGTGTGGAACCTCGTCTTCATGCAGAATGAACGAGGCGCAGGTGGTGGAAAAGATAGTTATCCGATCCTCGGCGAATTACCTGCCAAGAGTATTGATACCGGTTTAGGTCTTGAACGTACTGCAGCACTGCTTCAGGGTGTTGAGAATATTTATGAGATTGATACAACGATGCAGATTCTTGCTAAAGCATCTTCGCTTGCTGATGTCTCTTATGGAAAGTCTCAGAACACCGATATCTCACTTCGCGTTGTTGCAGACCATGCACGAACATCAGCGATGCTCATTGGTGATGGAGTAACTCCAGGAAATGAAGGACGAGGCTATGTATTGCGTCGCATGATGCGTCGCACCATCCGTAATATGCGTCTGATGGGAGTTAACGACCCCATCATGTCCGAGCTCACGGTCGCCGCAATCGGAGCGATGGGTCCGCAGTATCCGGAGCTCATTGCAGATAAGAAGCGAATTCTCGCTGTGTCTGTAGCTGAGGAAGAATCTTTCCTTCAAACACTTAAATCCGGAACACAAATATTTGATATGGCTTCCACGCAGTTGAAGGCAAGCAAGAAGAACCTTCTGCCTGGCGCTGAAGTATTTAAGCTACACGACACGTACGGTTTCCCATTTGATCTCACACTCGAAATGGCGCGTGAAGAAGGTCTTGAAGTTGATGAAGATGGCTTCAGACGATTGATGAACGAACAGCGTGATCGCGCTAAGGCTGATTCGAAGGCGAAGAAGAGTGGACACACAGACCTCTCTGAGTATAAGAAAATCGCGGATTCAAAGGGTGCATCAACTTTCGTTGGCTATACACATACCGAAACCGAGTCAGTAATTAATGGGGTACTCGTCGATGGAGTAAGCGTGCCAGCTGCGATATCAGGCCAAGATGTTGAGATTGTTCTCGATCGCACACCTTTCTACGCAGAAGGTGGTGGACAACTTGCAGATGGCGGGCGCATCACTCTTTCAAGTGGTGCTGTCATTGATATTGACGATGTGCAAACTCCTGTCAACGGACTATCCGTTCACCGCGGTCGTGTCATTTCAGGTGAAGTAACGACGGGTTCTCAGGCACTTGCTGCAATCGATATCGAACGTCGTAACGCTATTTCGCGCGCGCACACTGCAACTCATATGGTGCATAAGGCTTTCCGTGAAATTCTTGGAGAGACTGCAACACAAGCAGGTTCCGAGAATTCACCTGGACGTTTCCGCTTTGATTTCCCATCTACTGGCGCTGTCTCTGATCTAATCCTCAATGAAGTTGAGTCTCGCGTTAATACTCTGCTTCTTGATAACCTCGTGGTTACTGCTGAAACAATGACCCAAGATGCCGCAAAGAAGATTGGAGCCATGGCTCTCTTCGGTGAAAAGTATGGGGATCAAGTGCGCGTAGTCAGCGTGGGAGATTGGGCACGCGAACTCTGCGGAGGAACTCACGTGGAGCGCTCGGGTCAATTAGGTGTCATCAAACTCTTGAGTGAATCATCTGTCGGCGCTGGGGTACGACGCGTTGAAGCACTTGTCGGAGTAGACGCCTATAAATTCCTAGCCCGCGAACATATCTTGCTCAACTCGCTTACCGAAATCATCAAAGGTGCTCGTGCAGAGGAGCTACCAGAGCGGATTTCCGATCTTCTCATCAAGATCAAGGATATTGAGAAGGAATTGGCAGCGGTTCGTTCATCGCAGGCTATGAGTCAAATTGGTGCACTCGCTGATTCGGCTCAGGTAGTCAATGGGACGTCTGTAGTAACGGCGGTGCTCGCAGATGGAATCACAGGAGATGATCTGCGCAAGATTGCACTTGATCTTAAGGCGCGAGCCACACAGTCAGCTGTTGCACTTATTAGCGTTAACGATGGCAAACCTGTACTTGTAGTAGCAGTGAGTGATGCCGCAAAAGCTAAGGGCCTTAAAGCGGGAGCGCTCGTCAAGATTGGATCAACAATTCTTGGTGGTGGCGGTGGTGGAAAAGATGACTTTGCTCAAGGCGGCGGAACAGATTCGTCCAAGTCGCAGAGCGCTCTGCAAGCAATCGTAGATTCAATATCAGGGAAGTAATAGATATGAGAGGCCGTCGTATCGCCTTCGATTATGGCGATGTCCGTACAGGTGTCGCTCTGTGTGATCCAGATGGAATTCTCGCTTCACCGTTATCTGTCTTGCAGAGCCAAGATAAGAATTTTCTCGACCAGGTTGTAGGTCTCATTACAGAACATGAAGTGATCCATATCTTTATTGGGCTGCCTGTGAATATGTCTGGGGTTGAAGGGGAGAGCGTCGAGAAAGTGCGTGCTTTTTCGCACTCTCTTGCAGATCGTGTAGATGTGCCTATTTCGATGGTAGATGAGCGTCTCTCGACAGTGAGCGCGCAGAAGAAGTTGAAAGAGGCAGGAGTGTCAACGCGGGATGCAAAGAGCCTTATCGATGCGATGGCAGCTGTTGCGATTCTTGAACAAGGGCTCTTACGTGAAAATCTGGGGTAACTCAACGCTCTTTCGTATCGGAACTGCATGTGCATTATCTGCTGTTCTTACCTTCTCCTTACACCTGGTCCGAGTCCCGGGTTCTGGTGCTCCAGATTTTGCATGTACTACGCAGCCATCTCAATCATCAAATATTGAGATCACAGCCGGTGAATCAGGTTCTTCCATTGCGCAATCTCTCTTTTCAGCAGGTGTAGTGAAATCTGCTGAGGCATTTTTCCGCCTTGCAGTAGGAGATCCTCGAGCACAAACAGTGGCACCTGGAAATCACCGAATCGAAATCGGTATCTGTGCGAAGTTGGCACTTACCCAATTACTCGACTCTTCTCGAATCTCTGGTCTGATAAATATCACCGAGGGTGCATGGCTGAGTGAGATTCTTCCGCAGTTCTATGTAGCAGGCATGACGCCAAAAGATGTGGCTCATGCGATCAGAACTATGGTGAAGCCACGGGGGTTCACCTCAATCGAAGGACTGCTCTTCCCGGCCCAATATAGTTTTCAGAAAGGCACTGCACCAGCTGTTGCACTGCAGACTATGGTCGTAAGAGCCCTCGGTGAGATGGAGAAAGCTGGATTTACTCAATCTCCCATGAAATTTTCGTCACAACAGTTGCTGATAATCGCCTCCCTTGTTCAAGCTGAGGGAAATACCAAAGACTTCGCAAAGATCTCGCAGGTGATTCGTAATCGTTTATCGAAAGGCATGCCGCTTCAATTTGATTCGACAGTGCATTATGTGAAGAAATCCCGTGGAAGTGTTTTCTTAAGTACAGAATCCACCTTGATAAATTCCCTCTATAACACCTATAAGCATTATGGACTTCCTCCAGGACCGATCAATAACCCAGGTGCGGATGCCATGTATGCCGCGGCGCACCCCGAAGCTGGGGATTGGCTCTTTTTCATCACCGTAGCGCCCTTTGACACGCGCTTTACCAATAATCTCGACGAGTTTAATCTTTGGAAAGTAGAGTATGAAAAGAATTTAAAAGCTGGAAAATTTAGGAGGACTCCGTGATACGTGGTGCGGTCCTGGGTTCACCGATTAGCCATTCATTGTCGCCCATCCTGCACACAGCAGCCTTTGAATTCCTCGGCATCGAAGGCACCTACCAAGCGGTAGATGTTCCCTCAGGAACTCTGAGCAACTTCATCACTGAACGAGGTGCGGATTTTGATTATCTCTCTCTGACAATGCCCCTCAAAGAAGAAGTCATGGGACTTGGCTTTGCAACCGATAGCAAGACGAAAGAGATTCAATCAGGCAACACTGTGTACTGTCGTGATGGTGAGTGGAAATTAACGAGTACCGATGGGAGTGGCTTTCTTTCTGCTCTCTCACACGCAGGGCTCACAACATTTGATCGAGTACTCATTCTCGGGGCTGGTGGAACCGCCCGCGCCGTGACAGGTGCACTTGACTCGATCGCTACTGAAATTCACGTATTGGGACGTTCGAGTATCCGACAAGAGGCGCTAGCACGTTCGATTCACTCTGCGCAGTTCGAATATCAACGATGGACGCTAGATATCGATTTTTCACAATATGACTTAGTTGTTAATACAACTCCCGCAGGAGCTGCGGACTTACTTGCGGATGCCGTATCTCTGGGCACAAAGACAGTTCTCTTCGATGTTATTTATAAGCCATGGCCGACCGAACTTGCTCAGCGATGGGTTGATTGTGGGGGAGCGGTAATTAATGGACTTGAGCTTCTGCTCTATCAAGGAATCGACCAGCTCGAAATCATCCTTAATCGAAAGGTTGATCGCTCAGCGCTTGCCCAGCATCTTCGTGTGGTGTTGGCGAAAGCGGCGAAGTAATCCACAGCCAACATACGGGCGCTCTGAACTCTCGTACCTTAGCGATGTGTTAGTCGACCTTATTCTTCTCTTTATCGCAATTGAGGATTTTAGATCTCATCGTATTTCCAACAGGTCTCTTATTCTGTTGATGTTGTGCATAGTTGTTACTCGAGATCCTCATTTCAATCCAAGCTATTCGATAGCAGCACTTGCCGTTGCGTTTCTTGCCTACCGATTGTGTGGCTTAGGTGGTGGCGATGTGAAATTGATTGCGGTCATTACTCTGCTATTGACTCCGCATGGCGAGATCGTGAATTACTGGCTTTACACCTCGATTTTTGGTCTCGTGCTCATTGCCCTGCACCTACTGATTTTCCGCACAATCAAAGGTGCGATCGCCCTGGCACCGGCTCTATGTGGTGCAGTTCTCTGCATTTCATAGCCGAGCGCCAATTAATAATGCTCATCTCTGAGCGATTCTCTGCAAGAATACGCACATGCGTTGGATAACTGCGGGCGAATCACATGGCCAAGCTCTCTCAGCAATCGTTGAAGGAGTACCGGCACATGTCCAGGTGACAACTGCGGATATTGATTTCCATTTAGCGCGACGACGTCTTGGCGTTGGACGTGGCGCTCGTCAGAATTTCGAAGCAGATAAAGTCACCATTCTTGGTGGAGTTCGATTAGGAATCACGCAAGGTGGCCCTATCTCAATACAAGTTGGGAATAGCGAATGGCCTAAATGGGAGAAGGTGATGTCAGCCGATCCTGTTCCTGCATCCGAGATTGAGAACTTGGCTCGAAATGCTCCACTATCTCGCCCGCGTCCAGGGCACGCAGATTTGGTCGGAATGCAGAAGTATGACTTTGACGATGCCCGGGCAATTCTTGAGCGAGCCAGTGCGCGTGAGACAGCCGCCCGAGTTGCGTTAGGCGCCATAGCTCGTAAATTTCTCGAGCAAAGTGTGGGTATCACGATTCTGAGCCATGTTGTTTCTATCGGGTCAGTACGAATTCCTGATGACTACTCATTGCCGTTGGAAACAGATATGAATCGCATCGATGAAGATCCTGTGCGCTGCACAGATCCAGCAACGAGCGCTGCGATGATTACGGAGATTGAATCTGCGCACGCAGATGGCGACACACTCGGTGGCGTCTGCGAAGTTTTGGCCTACAACCTTCCACCGGGTTTGGGTTCACACGTTCACTCTGATCGTAGATTAGATTCGCGATTAGCTGGTGCGATGATGGGAATTCAGGCGATCAAGGGCGTTGAAATAGGTGATGGATTTAGAACGGCAACGCGTCGAGGTTCGGTTGCACATGATGAGATTGAACGTGGAACAGATGGTGCGATCCAGCGACGCACTGATCGCGCGGGTGGTACTGAAGGTGGAATGTCTAACGGTGAAATACTTCGCGTATCTGTTGCGATGAAACCCATCTCAACAGTTCCTAAGGCGCTCGACACTATTGATGTGAAGACAGGTGAGGCTGCCAAAGCAATTAATCAGCGCTCCGACGTCTGTGCTGTTCCTGCTGCAGGAGTCGTGGCGGAAGCTATGGCAGCGCTCGTCTTAGCGGAGGCCGTACTTGAAAAGTTTGGTGGAGATTCTGTGCAAGAGACTCGTCGTAATTTCGAGTCATATATGAAGAATCTTCGTTTTAAGTAGGACGCCATGCCACCGCGTCTGATACTGATAGGACCGATGGGTTCAGGCAAAACCACTATCGGCAGGATCATTGCCGCTCGTCTGGGTCTTTCGTTTCGCGACACCGATCACGTTATTGAGGAAGAGGGCGGCAAGAGCGTGTCAGAGATATTTCTTGAAGATGGTGAGGATGCCTTCCGAGCGCTTGAGAAGTCAGTTCTGCGCCAAGAACTATTGAGTGATGACACTGTTCTAGCCCTTGGGGGAGGTGCGCCAATGTCACTGGATGCCCAATCTGCGCTGCGAGCGATTGCATCGCCCGTTATCTACTTTGATATCTCACTTTCTTCGGTCGCACCGCGTATTGGATTTAATCGCGATAGGCCGCTACTACTCAACAATCCGCGCGGACAATGGGAACTTTTGATGCAGGAGCGTCGCCCAGTGTATGAATCAATCGCCGATACAGTAATTGATGTGAACGGAAAATCCGAGAAAGATATCGTTGCAGAAATTCTGCTGGTGATTGCATGAAGAAGATACATATTTCTGCAGATCGCGAGTATGACGTCCTCATTGACACCCCATTTCTGGGTGCGCTCAAAGAAGTGGCGGCCTCGCGTTCACGCGTTGCCATATTTTTTAGCGCTGATATGAAGAGCTCGATTCCACGCATTGATGGGCTGGACGCGGAATTTTTCTACTTCCCAATTCCTGATGGCGAAGCCGGGAAGAATATAGAGATATTGCATCAGAGCTGGAACTGGCTCGGCGCTGCCGGATTCACCCGCGATGATCTCATCATCGCAATTGGGGGAGGCGCTGTGACGGACTTCGCAGGTTTTGCAGCTGCTAGCTGGTTACGCGGGATTGATTGGGTAGCAATCCCAACAACAGTTGCAGGGATGGTCGATGCTGCAATCGGTGGAAAGACGGGAATCAATAGCGATTACGGAAAGAATCTGATTGGCGCCTTCCACTCGCCGATATCGGTGATCATCGATCCGCAATGGTTAGACACTCTCTCTGATCGCGATTTTTCAGCTGGTTTGGCTGAGGTCATTAAGTGTGGATTTATCCACGACGGCAAGATCCTGAGCGCCGTGAAAGGCAAATCACTTTCAGATATTAGAAAATCCCGTGACCTCACAATCGAATTAATTGAACGTTCGGTGCAGGTAAAGGCTGGTGTTGTTTCAGGAGATTTCAAAGAGAGTTTTGGTCGCGAGATTCTTAATTATGGCCATACCTTTGGCCATGCTGTTGAGTTATCTTCCAAATTCGCATTACGCCACGGTGAATCCGTTGCAATTGGAATGGCCTTCATTGCTCACCTAGCCACCGAAGTTGGAGTCATGAGCAAGGCGCTTCTGGATGAGCATCTAGCAATATTGTCAGCGCTGGGCTTACCTACGACATATACAGGTGCACAATGGCCAGAACTACTAGCGACGATGAAATTGGATAAGAAGTCCCGAGGCAACTCACTTCGTTTTGTGGTGATTTCTGACATTGGAAAGACACAACGTTTAGAGAATCCAATTGAAAGCGCGCTGCTGGCTGCTTATGAGAAGGTGTCCCAATGAAGGTATTAGTTCTTAACGGCCCAAATCTCGGTCGACTTGATATTCGTGACTCTGCGATCTATGGGGATATGACCTATCCCAATCTTGTTGCACATATTCAATCTGCGGCGACAACACATGGATTTGAGGCGGATGTCCGTCAGAGCAATGATGAGGCCGAAATTATTGGATGGCTTCATGAAGCAGCCGACTCCAATACACCCGTGATAATTAATCCAGCTGCTTTTACGCATTATTCCTATGCAATTCGAGATGCTGCTGAAATGGTTAAAGCTCCTCTCATTGAGGTTCATCTATCCAATCCGTTATCTCGTGAAGAGTTTCGCCATACATCTGTAATTTCTGGCGTTGCCAATGGCACAATCGGGGGATTCGGACCTAATTCATACGTCCTGGCACTCATCGCTATGAAGGCGTTGGTCGCCTGACTCCATAAGGTAAACTCGGCGGTCTATTGTCCTTCGATGAGCGAAGACATGAACTGGAGTTATCGTGGCAACAACAAATGATCTAAAAAATGGCATGACCCTCGACATTGAAGGTCAGTTATGGACTGTTGTTGAATTCCAACATGTGAAGCCAGGTAAGGGCCCGGCATTCGTGCGCACGAAGTTAAAGCAGGTCATGACCGGCAAAGTTGTAGATAAGACTTTCAATGCTGGTGTCAAGATTGAGATTGCAATTCTTGAGAAGCGTGAAATGAACTTCCTGTACAAAGAAGGCGACGATTATGTATTCATGGATAACGTCAACTTTGATCAGATGAATATCTCCGAAGCAACTATCGGTGATGCGATTAACTACATGCTCGAGAACACCGTAGCAATCGTGGCGATCCACGAAGGAAACCCTCTCTATATCGAACTTCCTGCATCAGTCCCACTCAAGATCACCTACACCGAGCCTGGATTACAAGGTGATCGTTCATCTGGTGGTACAAAACCAGCAACAGTTGAGACTGGTATTCAGATTCAAGTCCCACTCTTTATCAAGCAAGATGAAATTATTTTGGTCGACACCCGCGATGGTTCATACCAGGGTCGCGCCAACTAGTGTCAGCTCGCAGTAAGGCTCGTAAGCAAGCGCTAGATCTGCTGTACGAAGCTGATATCCGTAGCTCTTCCGCTACAGATCTCTTGACTCTCAGGGATGTTGAAGAAGAGGGTCCAGATGCACGCCCTATTCGAGAATTTACAAAGCTACTCGTCACGGGTGTTACTGAGAATAAGCGAAAGATCGATGAGCTCATCGCGACATATGCGCAGGGGTGGGATATGGATCGCCTGCCTGCAGTGGATCGAAATATTCTACGTCTTGGCATCTATGAGATTGTTTGGAGTGCAGATCTCGATGACGGTATCGCCATTGATGAGGCACTTACCTTGGCAAAGGACTTATCAACGAACGAATCAGCTGGCTACATCCATGGCGTACTCGGCCGTATCTCATCGATCAAAGAGAGTATTGCTATCTAGTTTGTGAGGCAATTGTTACCGCCGCGCAAGTAAGACCTTCTCTCCATCAAGCCAGTTCATCAACTCTGCATAATCAATGTTGAGTATGAGCGCCAAGACGCCACAATCTGCGCTACGAAGTGAGAGAACCTCACCGTTCCAATCCTGCCTTGACTCGACGATCGCGCGAGTGAAGCGGGCCAAAAGCGTGAAGCGTTCTGTCCATTGGTTCTGAATCTGTGCTCTGCGACTAATCGTGCGCAGATCTAACATCTTCCGACCCTGTAATGGAAGCGATGTGTATTGCTTCTCAGTGAAGAGCTGTGAAAGTGGGACTTCGTAAAAATCTACAATCTCAAGGGCGCGCTTGACACTTAAGGTTCGCGATCCTCTTTCGTAGGAACCGAGCACGACCGCTTTGATGCGACCCTGACTTTCTCGCTCGACATCCAGAAGAGACCACCCGCGCGCATGGCGCATAGTGCGTAACTTCGCGCTGATATCGGACATAGTGACTGTGTTGGGGTTCATGGTTGCACCATAGGAGTCTGCGCGTACACGCCCAGATAAATTTCCACAGGTGGTGAGATTCAATGATAAACTCCCGCCAACATCCTTTAACGACCCGTCCTGCGAGGCGGGGAAGGAGATTGACATGAGCCTTGCCCTGCCGGCGCCAGATATGGATCGCGCCATCACTCGTATTTCCCATGAAATCCTCGAACGTAACTCTGGTTCGGATTCAATTACCTTGCTCGGAATTCCTACACGTGGTGCACATCTGGCTACGCGTCTGGCGATGAAGATTGAGGCAATCGAGGGAAATCCAGTGCAATATGGAACTCTGGATATCACTCTGCATCGAGATGATCTACGAATGCGTCCACCGCGCGCCTTGATGCCCACAACAATTCCCACTTTAGGAGTCGAGAATCGCAATGTGATTCTGGTCGACGATGTTCTCTTTTCAGGAAGAACTATTCGCGCCGCACTCGATGCTCTCGGTGAGATCGGGCGCCCAGCATCGGTACAACTTGCAGTCTTGATCGACCGGGGCCATCGCCAACTACCGATACGCGCCGACTACGTGGGAAAAAATCTCCCCACCTCGCTCGCGCAGATTATTAAGGTTCAATTTACCGAGTTAGATGGCCTGGATGCGGTAACTCTAGAAGAAGGTGCACTCTAATGCGCCACTTACTATCGATCGCAGACCTTTCCTCAACTCAAGCAATTCAAATTCTTGATACCGCTGAAGAGTTATCACGCGTTTCCGATGGGCCGATGAAGAAGTTACCCACGCTACGGGGACGCACAATCGTGAACCTCTTCGCTGAAGATTCCACTCGCACGCGAATCTCATTTGAAGCTGCTGCAAAGCGGTTATCAGCAGATGTTATTAACTTCTCTGCAAAGGGATCGAGTGTCAGTAAGGGCGAATCTTTGAAAGATACTGCGCAGACTTTGCAGGCTATGGGCGCCGACGCTGTCATTATTCGTCATAGCGCATCAGGTGCTGCGCAACGCCTTGCAGATAGTCAGTGGATGACTGGTTCGGTGATTAATGCCGGAGATGGTACTCACGAGCATCCCAGCCAAGCGCTGCTTGATGCCTTCACAATACGTAAAAATCTTGTGCACGGAGCAAATGATCTGACTGGAATACATGTGGCGATTGTGGGTGACATCATCCATTCACGTGTAGCGCGATCGAATGTATTACTTCTTACCAAACTAGGAGCGCATGTAACGCTCGTTGCTCCACCAACGTTGCTCCCCACGGGAGTTGAATCTTGGCCGGTTGCCATTTCTTACGACTTTGATTCAGTGATTGAAAATGTAGATGTTGTCATGATGTTGCGCATCCAGCTCGAGCGCATGTCTGAACTCTTCTTCCCTAATGCGCGAGAGTATTCACATTACTTTGGCCTCAATCGAGACCGACTTAAGATGATGAAACCAACAGCGATAGTGATGCACCCAGGCCCAATGAATCGAGGGCTTGAAATCACAGCTGATAGCGCTGACAGTGCACGTTCCGTTATTTTGCAACAGGTAACAAATGGAGTGACAGTGAGAATGGCGATTCTCTATCTCTTACTCGCTGGTTCTCTAGAATTGGGAGTGCACCTATGACAACATCGTTCGTGATCAAAGGCGGCACACTTGCCAATGGATCTCTGAGTGATATTGCAATTTCTGATGGAGTCATTACGCAACTCGGCTCTGACATTGTTGTTGCAGGTGCCACCATCATCAGCGCCGCCAATGCGTTAGTCCTACCAGGACTCGTAGATTTACATACCCACCTGCGCGAACCCGGCAAGGAGGATGCCGAAACGGTTCTCTCTGGTTCACAAGCGGGTGTTCGCGGTGGATACGTAGCGCTCAGTGCGATGGCAAATACATCACCTGTTGCAGATACCGCAGGTGTGGTCGAACAAGTATTTCGTCTCGGACAGAATGCCGGTCTACTTGATGTCTTCCCAATCGGGGCGGTTACTCGCGGACTTGAAGGGCAAGAGCTTGCCGAAATTGGTGCAATGGCTGATTCAACTGCACGCGTGCGAGTATTTAGCGATGACGGTCATTGCGTCTTCGATCCACTCGTGATGCGAAGAGCGCTGGAGTATGTAAAGAAGTTTGATGGAGTCATCGCCCAACATGCACAAGAGCCGCGGCTTACGCAAGGCTCGCAAATGAATGAAGGGTTCGTATCTTCGCAATTGGGTCTGAAAGGTTGGCCTGCGATAGCCGAGGAAGCGATCATCGCACGCGACGTTCTGCTCGCTGATCATGTGCAAGCGCGTTTGCATATCTGCCACCTCACAACTGCTGGGGGAGTAGAAATTATTCGTTGGGCAAAGCAGCGCGGGATTCAGGTAACTGCTGAAGTAACGCCACATCATTTACTTCTGACTGATGAGTTAGCGCGCAGTTACGACCCTGTTTATAAAGTGAATCCACCGCTTCGTACTGAAGCCGATGTCATGGCGCTGCGTGAGGCGCTAGCGGATGGAACCATCGATATCGTTGCAACCGATCATGCTCCGCACCCGGCAGAGAGCAAAGAGTGCGAGTGGCAAGAAGCATCGTTTGGAATGCTTGGACTTGAAACAGCTCTCTCGATTGTCACTCGGACAATGGTTGAAACAAAGTTGTTGGATTGGGCAGGTGTTGCCGACCGGATGAGTATCGCTCCAGCTCGCATCGCACGTTACGAAAGTCATGGGTTAGAGATATCAGTGGGAGCGCCGGCGAACCTGACTGTGATGAATCCGACCGCTACATACCGCGTGGATAGAGACTTAGTTGCATCGCGTAGTCGTAATACTCCCTTCCATGGCATGGAACTTCCGGGCGTGGTGTTGGCTACCTTCTTCGGCGGCAAACTCTCATACGAATCGAAGAAGCTATGAGTAAAGCTTTCTTAGTTCTCGATGATGGACGCATATTCGAAGGTTTGTCATGGGCTAAGACAGGTACAACATTTGGTGAAGCTGTCTTTCAAACCGGAATGACTGGCTACCAAGAGACGCTCACAGATCCTTCCTATTACAAGCAAGTTGTAGTCATGACGGCCCCACATATTGGAAACACTGGCGTAAACACCACTGATAATGAATCTAAGAAGTACTGGGTTGCCGGATTTGTGGTTCGTAACCCATCTACATTGACCAGTAATTGGCGCAGTGAAAGAGATTTAGAGGCCGAACTGATTGATCAAGGCATTATTGGTATTCAAGGCATTGATACTCGAGCGCTAACACGTCATCTGCGTGATCGCGGTTCAATGCGAGTAGGGATTTTCTCAGCTCTGGATATCACACGTGAAGAGATGGTGATTGAAGTGCGTAAGCAGTCTCTGATGACGGGTGCCTATCTCAGTGATGATGTGTCAACGACGCAGACATACATAGTGCCAGCTATTGGCAAGAAACGGTTTACCGTTGCCGCTCTCGACCTGGGCATCAAAGGCGCAACACCACGAGCAATGTCTGAGCGCGGAATTGAAGTTCACGTTATGCCGTACAACTCAACGCTCGAATCGATCTTGGCAATGAGCCCTGATGGAGTTTTCCTCTCTAATGGCCCCGGTGACCCTGCTGCGATGACATCAACTATTGACTTAGTTCGTAAAGTTCTTGAGCTAGAGATTCCTATATTCGGAATTTGTTTTGGACATCAAATTCTGGGAAGAGCGCTCGGCTTTGAAACCTATAAATTGCAATTTGGTCATCGTGGAATTAATCAACCGGTTATCGATAAGCGCACGGGTAAGGTCGAAATCACAGCGCATAACCATGGGTTCGCTTTGCAAGCACCAACCGAGAACGCATTTAGCACTGTATATGGACCGGGCCAGGTAACACATGTTTCGCTCAATGACGGTGTGGTCGAAGGCCTAGAACTCACAGAACGCGGTGCGTTTAGCGTGCAGTACCACCCGGAAGCTGCTGCAGGACCACACGATGCCGCCTATCTATTCGATCGTTTTATTGAAGTGATGCAGAAGTATCCAAGAAAGATTGGAGTGAATTAATGCCTCTCGATTCCTCCATTAAGAGTGTTCTTGTGATCGGATCAGGCCCAATTGTCATTGGACAGGCGTGTGAGTTCGATTATTCAGGAACTCAAGCTTGTCGCGTTCTACGCGCAGAAGGAATCCGCGTCATCCTTGTCAATTCAAATCCTGCGACGATTATGACTGATCCGGAATTCGCCGATGCGACATATATCGAACCGATTACTCCAGAGTTTATTGAACGAATTATTGCTCGCGAAAAACCAGATGCAGTACTTGCAACACTGGGAGGACAGACAGCCCTCAACGCAGCCATTGGTCTCTTTCAAGCAGGTACTTTAGATCGCTATGGAGTAAAGCTGATTGGTGCCGATGTGGCAGCAATCGAACGTGGAGAAAATCGCGAAATATTTAGAACGATCGTAGAGAAGATTGGTGGAGAGTCTGCGCGAAGCATCATCTGTCACACGATGGACGATGTCATGGGTGCAGTTGTTCAATTGAAATATCCTGTTGTGATTAGACCATCTTTTACGATGGGTGGCCTAGGTTCAGGTATCGCATTTGAGGAAGAGTCTCTGCGCCAAATAGCCGGAGCCGGTCTGCGTCATAGCCCAACCTCCGAGGTCCTGATTGAAGAGTCAATCATCGGCTGGAAAGAGTATGAACTTGAAGTGATGCGAGATAGAGCGGATAACGTGGTGATTGTCTGTAGCATCGAAAATATTGACCCCATGGGAGTTCATACGGGGGATTCGATCACCGTGGCTCCTGCGCTGACTCTGACTGATGTGGAATATCAGAAGCTGCGAGATCTATCGATAGCGATCATCCGCGAAGTTGGCGTTGATACAGGTGGCTGCAATATTCAATTCGCAGTGAACCCCGATACTGGACGCATCATCGTGATTGAAATGAACCCACGTGTATCGCGATCCAGTGCCCTGGCATCGAAGGCGACTGGCTTTCCGATAGCTAAAATCGCGACCAAGCTCGCAATCGGTTATACGCTAGATGAAATCAAGAACGATATTACTCAAGTAACTCCAGCATCCTTTGAACCAACCTTGGATTACATCGTGGTGAAGGCGCCACGCTTTGCTTTCGAAAAGTTCCAAGATGCGGATCCTCGCCTTACGACAACCATGAAGAGTGTGGGCGAAGCGATGGCCATCGGTCGCTCATTCCCAGAAGCGCTGATGAAGGCGCTGCGTTCGTTAGAGCGCAAGGAAGCAATCTTCACTTTTCCGGCAGAAGTTACTGTGACTGAGAAGAACTCTCTTTTAGAATCGATGAAGATTCCTACTGAATATCGATTGCAACAGGTACAGAAGGCGCTATGGGCCGGCGCCACTATGGAAGAAGTGTATGAAGCGACGAAGATTGATCGTTGGTACTTACGGCAGTTAGAGATCATTAATCAGGTGGCGCGCGATATTGCTCTTCCGGGAGAGCTTGATACAGAGAAATTACGACTTGCCAAGAACCATGGTTTCTCGGATTCACAGATTGCTTCACTGCGGGGGATTTCAGAAGCTGATGTGCGAAAGCTGCGTCTACATCTGAATATCAGACCTGTTTATAAAACCGTTGATACTTGTGCTGCAGAGTTTGAAGCATTCACTCCCTATCACTATTCAAGTTACGAGGAAGAAACCGAAGTACGTCCTCGCACAAAACCAGCAGTGATTATTCTCGGAAGTGGACCAAATCGAATCGGTCAAGGAATCGAATTTGATTACTCATGCGTCCATGCCTCCTTCACTTTGCGTGAAGCAGGTTATGAAACAATCATGATCAATTGCAATCCTGAAACAGTTTCCACCGATTATGACACCAGCGACAGGCTTTACTTCGAACCGCTCACCTTGGAAGATGTATTAGAAGTTGTTCACGCTGAAACTCTTGCTGGCCCAGTTCTGGGCGTTATCACTCAACTGGGAGGACAGACACCACTTGGTCTAGCTGCAGGGTTGAAAGCTGCAGGGGTCACAATCCTTGGAACAAGTCCAGATGCCATGAACCTTGCAGAAGAACGTGGTGCATTCGGTCAGGTATTGAAAGAACAAGGACTCACAGCTCCGGAATTTGGTATGGCTGCATCTCAATTAGAGGCGGTTGAAATTGCCCATCGCATTGGGTACCCAGTACTTGTACGCCCAAGTTTCGTTCTGGGTGGGCGCGGGATGGAGATTGTCTACGATGATGAATCTCTGAGTGGATTTATCTCTCGCGCAACAGACATCACACCAGATCACCCAGTCTTGGTTGATCGATTCCTTGATTCGGCTATTGAGTTAGATGTCGATGCTCTCTTTGACGGCACAGAGTTATTCCTCGGTGGAATCATGGAACACATCGAAGAGGCGGGTATTCACTCAGGTGATAGCGCCTGTGTTCTACCAGCCATGACAATTTCTGCCGTGCAGCGTCAAGAGATTAGGGATGCAACTCTCAAGATTGCACAAGGTGTCGGAGTCGCAGGACTTATCAATATCCAATTTGCGATGGCAGAGAACGTTCTTTACGTACTTGAAGCAAATCCGCGCGCATCTCGAACAGTTCCTTTTGTCAGTAAGGCAACCGGGGTACCACTGGCAAAGGCAGCCGCGAGAATTTCGCTTGGAACGTCGATTGCAGAGCTTCGAGTCGAAGGAATCTTGCCGGCTGCGGGGGACGCAATCGCAAAAGGTATAAGCGTCAAAGAAGCGGTACTGCCATGGAACCGATTCCGTAGGGCCGATGGTCGTGGCGTTGATGCCGTATTGGGACCTGAGATGCGATCAACTGGTGAAGTAATGGGAATTGCTGCCACATTCGGTGAGTCCTATGCGAAGTCGCAAATTAGTTCCTTTGGCCCACTTCCTAAGAGTGGAACTGTCTTCGTATCTCTTGCTGATAAAGATAAGAGTTCAGGTGTAAAACCAGCACAGGAACTTACTGCTCTTGGTTTCCGCCTCTTAGCAACTGAAGGAACTGCAGCGTTTCTCTCTGAGCATGGCGTGGGTTCGGTGACTGTTCGTAAGAATTCACAGGGCACAGGACCGATGGGTGAGAAGACGATTGTTGAGATGCTCAATAACGGGGATATCGATCTCGTTATTAACACACCGGTTGGACGTGGCACGCGCGCTGACGGTTGGGCTATTCGTACCGCTGCGGTGCAACGATCTATTCCTATTATTACGACGACTGCAGGGTTCCGCGCAGCAGTTCAAGGTATAAAGTCACTCCAATCCGGTGACCTATCTGTTGCCCCAATTCAAGATTGGTTATCTCGTTAATGTCTACCATCAATCGCAACGCTATTCAGCAACAGGTCACGATCGTTGGCAATAAGCGAGTTGGTGCATACCACCAAATATTGCTCAATGTGGGAGATCTCGTAAAGAGCTGCAAGCCTGGAAATTTCATAGCGATTGCAGTTGGTGGAGATTCTTCGCGCATGGTTCTGCGCAGGGCTTTCGCAATCTCGCGAGTCTCTGATAACTCACAATATGGCGGAACGATGGAACTCATTGTTGCTCCACACGGTTCAGGCAGTAAATGGTTATGTGCGCAAGCAGAAGGTGTTGACCTAGATATCGTTGCGCCTTTAGGTACGTCATTTGGAATTCCTACTGAGCCGATAAATGCTCTACTTATTGGTGGAGGTTATGGTTCGGCCCCTCTTTTTGGCTTAGCCGATGTACTCAAAACACGTGGCTGTAAAGTAGATATGTTGCTCGGTGCCAGCGTCGGTAGCAAGATTTATGCGCCGATGGAAGGCAAACGTTCCGTCAATTCACTTCGTATCTATACCGAAGATGGATCAATGGGAGAGACAGGTCGCGTCACTGAGTCGTTATTACAGATCATTGAGCAACGTGCAATTGATGTGATTTATTCATGTGGTCCCATGGCGATGCTTGCTGCGATTACCGCACTCGTTTCTGAGACAGATGTGATTCACCAGTGTGCAGTAGAAGAAGCGATGGCGTGTGGTATCGGAATCTGCATGACATGCGTATTGCCAGTTACTAACTCTGATGGCACGACATCGATGCTCCGTTCATGTATTGATGGTCCTGTGATGGACGGTTCTTACGTCCGGTGGGATCTTGTAGGTAAAGTCCCTGAGGTGCAACAGTGACTATTCCTGTCGATCTTTCAACAACACTCGGAAACGCGTGGTTTCCCACCCCTATCTTCACCGCTAGCGGGTGTGCCAGCAGCGGAAAAGAGTTAGCGCAATTCTTTCCACTAAAAGATATTGGCGCTGTCGTAACTAAATCTGTTATGACAAAGCCACGTCATGGACGTCCAACTCCTCGTATGGCTGAGACTCCATCCGGAATGCTCAACTCCATTGGGCTACAGGGACCAGGTATTGATTCTTTC
>Ga0194045_1000191_pt1 | contig 19313 bp, 21 predicted proteins | sample JunL6211m_MetaG_FD_161686 | JGI IMG/M metagenome (GOLD analysis project Ga0194045, IMG submission 161686) | Anoxic zone freshwater microbial communities from boreal shield lake in IISD Experimental Lakes Area, Ontario, Canada - Jun2016-L626-11m | ecosystem: Environmental > Aquatic > Freshwater >...
ACTGTTTCTTGATCACAATAAAGATAAGTCTATCGAATTTGACTTTGAAAAACTTGCATTTATTGATTCTAATTCTCATATTTGCTACCTCAGAGCTGTCCCCATGGGAAGCAACCCTAGCTATAGAAGATCACTTGCTGGGAATAAACATTCCACTGAAAATAAAAATAAATTAAGAACTATCATAGACAAAACTAAAAGTGCGAAAATTATCACTTCTGTCAGCAGATTCGAACTTTCAAAAGGATTAGAGTATGAACTTGATTTGATAGAGAGTCTTATTCAAAATAACCCCAAAATAAAAACAAGTTTTGTATTTGCAAGATTCTCTTACATTTCTGAAGCGAAAAAGAAATCTGATGAATACTTAAAACAATATGACAAAGTAATGGAAAGAATAAAGCTGATTAATGATAGGTATAGAGTTGATAATTGGAAACCTATTTATGTAGATTTCACTAAAAAACTTAACGACTCAGAGATAACTGATCTTTACAGAGCAACAGATATACTCCTTGTAGCAAGCCTTTCTGATGGCTTCAATCACATTTCAATTGAAGGGCCCCTAAGCAAAGTTGCTGGCTTGGACGAACCACTTCAATTAGCACTTGGAAGAGTTGGATCAGCTGAATATTTGTCAAATTATACCAATCTAGGCATGACTCATCCCGATAAGGATGCTGAGAAAATTTCAATTATGCTTAAAAGAAATCCCAAAATAATTGAATCAAATTTCAAAAGTCTATTAAAGTCATGTGAAAAATTATCATCCAAAATTTGGTACACTTCTATACTTTATAATGTAATTGAACCAAATTCAGTGCCTAATATACTATTAGAGGAGAAAGAGCTTCTATGATTAAACTTCCCAGCGATTTCAAAAATTATCTACATTCACACCCCCTTGTTGTGATAACCCCTATTAACAGATATTTAGGATTTTCTACCACAATACAACCTACGGATCAATTTAAGCAGGCTGCCGATGAAATAGGGATTGAAGTAATGTTCAAGGATCCTCAAAAAATAATAATAGAAACAGGGGCTGATCTAAAGCCAAGACTTGTAGACGAATCGGGAGTTATTGATGGGTCTGTTTATTTCCCTTTTGGACATGATCTTCTCGATAGAAATATGACTAAGCTTATAATCATGGCAGCTGAAGCAAATAATGCAAAAGTAGTAAATAATTCTCATTGTTTAACCATTAATGACGATAAAGCAATGTTTGCAATTTCACTATCTAATTCTGGAACAAAAAGCGCTATGTCATGGATTTGTTCAGCTAGAGCACCATTCGATACCATTTTAGATAATAACCCTTCATTGCAGTCATCAAAATACCTTATAGGCAAAACTAGTGGTTTTACCGCAGGAGGAGTTGGCATACAACCATTGCCACCTCACATCAATTATATAGCTCCTTTTAATTGGTCAAGTCGTTCTGATTCACGTCCTAAGATAATTCAAAATAATATCTCAGTACAACGCGATAATCCTAGAAACAAGGTTATTAGAACATATGTAGTTGGCGGTAAAGTTATTGGCTCATATTATACTGAAGGTGAAGGTATTGTGAATTGTGCAGGACTTGCCAGAGAGCCAAAATCCGGCGTATTTAAATTATCAGATCTTCAAAATAAAAAACTCATAGCTGCAGCAAATGCAGTTGGAGCAACGGGATTTAGTAGAATTGATTCAACTGACGAAAAAGAGCCTGCAATTTTTGAGATTAATCCTCTTGCAAGAATTGACGCTGATGCTCATGGGTTTAGTGTGGCAAAATCAATTTTAGAATATATGCTAGATTTAGCTAAAAATAAGTTCTATAAGGAAAATCATGAATAATAAAATTTATAAATTCCCAGTTATTTTCTGGGGTAAGGAAAAATCTACAAAAGTTCAATTTAAAATATCTAATTCTATGCCACTTGATGCAAAATCAGTGACATCAGTTATGTGCGCTGTGTATAGAGGCGAGCAGATATTATTAGTAAAGCCGAAAAGAGGATGGGGTTTACCTGGTGGACATATTGAAATTGCCGAATCTCCTATAGATGCAATAAAGAGAGAGTGTGCTGAAGAAGCATCAATAGAAATAAAAAATATCAAGCTAGTTGGGTATTGGGAGGCTAATAAAATTAAAGAAGTTGAAGAAAATAAAAAATATCCCCGGAGAGGATATCAGTTATTATATATTGCCGAAATAGATAAAATACATGAATTCGATGGAGAGTTCGAAGTAACTGATAGAAAATTCGTTAATCCTCATGATATTTCCTCACTACATCACAATTTCAAAGATTTTGAAGTAATTTTACAGTATCTAATCGATCTTAAAGGGGATGGAAATGCTTGAAATTAACGTAGTAAGACATGCGGAATCTAAATCAGATGACTTAACAATAGGCTTGAGCGATATAGGCATGCAAGAGGCTCGAGACCTGGGTCTAAAATATGATCTGAATGGAAACTATCCAAAAACTATGATATCACCATTTCACCCAAGGTTTACGTCAACATTGGCCCTAATGACAAGGCCAGAATTGAAGACCCGTCAAATATCTAGGTACATAACAGAGTCAATAATTATTGGGCGCTTTGTTATTAATAATGATTTAGATTATCGTTCGCCCGAAGCCAATCCAGAATTCCAGTACCTCATGGATAAAGCCTATAAAGATAAAGAAAACTTAAGATTTTTATTTACTGAGGCTGAAAAATTCAATACAGAAAAAATTGAAATAAGCTCGGCACAATCAATGCACAATGTCATGGCAAAAACCATTCAAGATCAAGTTCATGAATATGACAATCAAGTATCTACTTCAGCAATTAATATTATTTGTGCACGTGAATTTTTTTTCCCAAGCTTTAAACTTGAAATGATTAACAGAGTCGATGGTAGTAGTGCGGCGAATAATTATATAGAGTGGTATTCAGAAAACATGGAAAGAACCGAATTCGCTCATTTAAAAATCGGCAAAATTGCAATTATTGGATGCGAACTTTCTAGAGAGGTAACTATTAGTGACGATTTTGGTGAACTCAGTTTTGGGATAAAAAATGCCTATAGTTCTAATTCGGAAACCATATTTGATAAGGAAAATTTATGTTAGAAGAAAAGAAATCTAAATTAGAAGATCTAGAATTTCAAATGTTTGTACTAGACGAACTCGCCGAAAGCATTGAGAATAAGGGTGGAGACGTCATTAGACTAACGCTAGGTAAATCACCAGAACCTTTAAACCCCAAAATAATCAAAAAATATCATGATGCAATCGATGATATTTCAAAAAGAAATATTGTTTATCCGCAAGGCTTGCCCGAACTTAGAGAAGAGATAGCCAATTGGTACACATCGTTAGGAAATAAAATAGATAAATCTTCCGTAATTATCAATACGGGTACAAGCCCATTTTTCAAAGATTTGATGAAACTTTTAATAGATTCGACAGATCAAGAGATATTAATGCCTCATCCATATTATTCTGTTTATTATGTTAGCGCCGTACTTGCTGGTGCTAAAGTTAAATTTTATGAAATAGATCAAAATTCACTGAAGATAAACATGGAAAGTTTTAAGAACAACTACAGCCAGTCTAAAACAAAATTAGTAATCCTATGTAGTCCAGGAAATCCATATGGCAACATATTAAGTAAATCTGACTTCAATAAAATATTAAATATTGTAGGAAAAGATACCTTCATATTGAGTGATGAAATTTATCGCAATGTTAGTTTTCGGAATGATTCTCCTTCGATTCTTGATGTAACAGAAGATGATAGTCGTGTAATTGTTACTAATTCCTTTTCAAAAGGCTTTAGAATGTACACTTCTCGAGTAGGGTTTGTTATTTTACCAAAGAAACTAAACAAATATTTCAGGGTACTTCAACAACACACTTTATTAACCACTAATCCTGTGGAGCAATATGCAGCACTTGAAGCCATAAAGCAGAGGAGCGATGTTGATATTATAAAAAAAATATATTCTGAGCGAAATAATTACATAGATCGTCGTCTAAGGAATATAAAAGGAATAAAGAACATAAAAGCACTTGGAGGATTTTACTGCGTAATAAATTGCTCAGAATACATGAATGATAATGGTATTTCTAGCTCTGCGGTACTGGCGCGTGACATTCTCGAGAAAACTGGAGTAGCTGTAGTACCAGGAACAGATTTTGGTATTAATGACTGTCTTCGAATATCTTTTACAAGCACAAGATTCGTTGAAGCAGTTAACAGATTAAGGGATTATTTCTTAGGCCAATAGTTCAATGAATATAATTTTTTCAACAAATGATAATGGAGTATGCTATCTTCTTGTATCCATGTATTCGATTATTATAAATAACAAAAGATCCGAACTACATTTTTACATTTTAAATTCCGGATTGAACGATAAAAATATGGAAAAAATAAATCTATTAGGCGATGCTTTGCATATTAAAATATCTTTCATAAAGATACAGGACAAATTAATTAAAGGAATGACGGTCAAAAATAATGCCGTCCCAATTGAAAGCTACTACAGATATTTATCTCCAAATATACTTAATGAAGGTAAGGCATTGTATGTAGATATTGATATGATGTGTACTGAAAATATAGAGGAGTTATATTCAACTGATTTGGAAGGCAGTGATATAGGCTGGGTATGTGACAGTATGGTTTTTCGTAGAGATGATAGTGTGGTGAAGAAACTAGGTTTCGACGAAACTACTAAGCCATATTTCAATTCGGGACTAATTTTAATGGACCTAGAATCAATGCGCAATAATAAGCTAACAGAAAAGTTTATTGAAAATATTATGAATAGAAAAAAACTTATTCCCGCCAAATATGATATATTCAATGATCAAACAATTGCTAATTTAACTTTTACAAATTCAAAAAAATTAAGTATGAAGTTTAATACATTAGTCAAGTTATTCGATTGCGAAAACATAAAATACAAACCTGTATTTGTTCATTTTTCCGGTAGACATAAGCCTCTAACCTTTTATAAAGACAGAACAATTGTATATATGGACTTATACTACAAATATGCGAGGGAGATAGAAGAACAAATTAGTTACGATGTTGTTTATGAAATAGTGAGGAATGCAGGCCATAAAACTACTAGTTATATAAATAATTAACATTGACATAAGTGTTATAATAGTTGGCATAGAGTGGTAAAAAAATAATTATGGGGTTTGAACATAGATTGGTTGAAAAAAATTATAATTAAAATAAAGAGTTTTCCTCATATCCAATCAATTTTATTTATTTTCTATGAGGACAACCAGCCCAACAGCATGGTCTTCTTTTTCCGGAAAGTAATTCGGTCAAGGTTCTGTCAATATGATTTTGCCTAGTTTCAGGCTTTTTTGTTGTTACAGTCCAGCAGATCCACTCGTTTCGTGCCAGGGGAGTTAAATCATTCCATCTCTCAATAACAGATTCGTCTGAACTTAATTTTTGTTTCAGATCTTTTGGAATCTCGTGGACAACACCGGGCGATAAAATTGTATTGTTCATGTATATATTTTATCTTAATAGTTACAAAAACATAATTTCTGGAAGTTATAGAAATTTCTCATAAAGCCTAGTATCCTCTTCAGACACTTCATAGCCCTGCTTGATATAAAAATTTTCAGTATCAAAATGAGGCCTAAGTTCAGCCGCAAAGCAGCCCAGTTTTTTAGCCTCAGCTTCCATGCTAGATAAGATCATTGCACCAAATCCTTGACCCCTCATTGTTCTTTCAATAACCAAATTGGTTATGTGTGCAATTTTCCAATCCAAACTAACTAAATTGAATGATCCAACAGCAATTAACTTATTATCCGACTCTATACAGTAACTTTTGGCTCTTTCGGTCATAACTTTATGTAGAAAGGGAATACCTCTATCAGCAGTTATAGAATCTGAGTAAAATGCATCATGAACCATACCCACTGCATTAGCAGTAAAAGGGTCAACATTCAGATCAATTTCTCGAAATTCCATTTATGTATATTATATAATATTTTACTTATTTATCCAACGATAAACCCCTTAGCATAAGTTAATTGCTTGTATTATATTCAAAATATTGTTATAAACTTGGTATGGATAATAAAACAACTCAAGCAACCAAAACATCAATTTTAAAAGAATGGCCAGGAGCATTTGGGATATATAAATACACCAAATCTGCCGTAATGAACAATCTAAGCTTCCTTATAATATTATCACTTGCGTCTACAGGCTTAGGTTTTTTAGCGAGTCTAATTAGCAACAAGATTGGGCACAACAGCTTTAGCGCAATTGGTAGCACAATTTCTTATTTTGTTTCAGTAGTAGTGAGTGCAGCCTTGATCTATTTTTTCATAGAAATATCTAAGGGTACGAGTATCAGATGGAATGATATTTACGAAATTATAATAAAAAGATTTTGGAAGATAGTTGGTGCGCTTATTCTCACCGGATTGATTGCAGTTGCTTCAATTCTTCTACTAATAATTCCAGCTTTTTACGTAATTCCACGACTAGCCCTAGTTCAATACTTCGTTTTAGATAAGGGCATGTCACCACTCGACGCTATTAAAACTAGCTGGGACACAACTGAAGGAAACTATGGCAAGATATATGGGATTGTTGGTGTGTCCATACTTATTGCACTTCCAGTATTCACAATTGTTGGAATCATTGCCACAATATACTTCACCATTATGTACTACCCAGTATTTGCCATGCTTTACCTTTACCTTACCAAACAAGCAATTGTTGCCCCTGAAGAAGAATAATTAATCAGTAATTATTCTTCTTGTGGACTCAGATAGTCCGGTCATTAAAGAGTAGCTAAATAGTCCATTAATCTTGGATAAGTTTCTTATGGAGTTAATATCTTCATTATCCATACTAATCACTGTAATCTTATCGCCTACTTTCAGTTCTGGTTTCTTATTGATATCGATCATTGTATGATTCATGCAAACTCTTCCAAGTATCGGCAGTTCAGTTTTATCTTTAGCAATGAATAAACCTAAATTACTTAATTGCCTTGGCACTCCCTCATAATAGCCTAGAGGAAGAGTTGCAATTCTGGTTGGCTTCACTGCCTTATAAATTCCGTTATAACTTACACGATCTCCCGATTTGAGTTTTTCTGTTTTAACTATAGTGGACTCTAGACGTAGAACTGGCTTAATAGGCCCTAACTCACGGAATTTTTTATCGGTTTCGGATAGGGGATTAATACCATAAAGCGCTATTCCCAATCTAAGTGAATTAGCATATTTACTCCTTGCCTTTGTGCTCCCTGCGCTTTGAGAAATATGTATGTAGCCTGGGCGAAACCCTTGTTTTAATATTTTTTTAATTGCCTCATCAAATATCGAGACTTGTTTTTCCGTGAATGAATTATCTAATTCATTGTCGGCATCAGCTAGGTGTGACATTACTCCTTCAAGTTTGAGATTGGGAAGGCTTTTCAATACATTCAGATATTCATCAATATCTTCAGGATTAATACCTAAGCGGTTCATACCTGTATTTATTTCCATATGAACATTAATCTGCTTATTTGTTTCAGCGAAAGATTTAAGACTATCAATATCCTGGATAACATATGAGCATCTCTTTGTATCCAATATAGGGTAGTTCTCAGGAAGAATATATCCGAGGACTAACATTCTATGATTTGTTGTTTCAAGTAGCTTAGAAGCCTCGAAATAACCGTCTACGGCAATTAAATCACAATCAACATCATTGAGAATTTTTCCAACTTGTTTGAGACCATGCCCATAGGCATTAGCTTTCAAAACAGGTATGAGACTGAATCCAGGGTTTTGTCCTTGAATGTATTCAAAATTATGAATAAGCCTACTTCTACTAACTTCTATAATATTTAGAGTTTTATATTTATTTTTAGAAACTGAACTTAACAAAGTTTTAATTCTTCTTCTAATCATTACTAGAATTATATATTATTTATCTGAAATCTTATCTAGATAAATAGATTCAGAGGGAATACCCTGCAATGCGATATTGCCTAAAGCAGATAGTGTAGCTGGATCACTAAAATGACCAATATGATCCTCATACATCAGCGCAATGCAGATATGTATTGCTAGCTCACCCATTGGCTTATTAGCATCTCGACGTAATTTTGTTCCTGAGTCTCTGAATTCTTCTTGAAAAGCTACAACTTCATCCTCAATTGCATCACCATAAATACTAAAACCTAGTTTATGCTTGGAGTGTGAACCATATATACCAAGACTGCCAAGACCTACTTCGATTTTCTTTGAAGATGATGGAACCTTCTCGGCAATTTCTCTCGTTGAAGCTCCAAAACGTTTGTGATGGTCATCGAAACGACTAAAGCCAATAATAGTGACTCCAAGCGTCTCTGGGTCAAACAATCTAGCCGCGTTAGGAAGCTCAGGTATTAGATTTGTGGCTATTTCCTCAAAGATTGGGATAGTTGTTTCGTGTAGTGGTCTCCGAACGGCTATGATTCCGCGCTCTCTAACAATTTCCCTCATGGAAGGTTTCTTGTTTTGAGTCTTTTTCCTATGATAGCGATTGACCATAATCAATATATTCTATAATAATTATTGATATAAGCAAGCATTTTTATTCCATAATATAGTCTGTCGTAAAGTCTTAGAAGCTTGATATCCTTTCTCTATCTGTTATTATCCTTTAATGGATCTGGAATCGCTTAAAATGAAGAGTCATCAAAGCACTATTACTAAAAGTGGCTTCGAAATTCTTTGCACGAATGAAAAAATTTATAATATCCTTGGTAAATTTTGTATTAGCTCTAATTTAGCCGAGTCAGAATTGCGCGGCGAAAAATATCTCGGAAGCGGTAATCATTCAGCTGTTTGGTCTATAAATGATATCGCATTGAAAATATCTAGTCATTCTACCGGAAAAATAGCCTGGAAGAATCCAGCCAGATCTAAACCAGAGAACCTAATCAGACAATTATCTTTTCTTGAACTATTTAAGAAATATAATGATTCTTCAAGTGATGGCTATATTACTGTTCCTGAACAATATTTTGCCTTCAGAAATATCGACGGCGATTACATAAAAGGAGAAGAAGATATGATAGGATGGAAACAAATTAAATCAGTTTGTGACGATCTAGGCATAGTCGAACAAGACAGGACAGAAATATATGAGTCGAAAAAATCAGAAATTAATAATTATCTCAATAAAACATACATGAAATATGGATTGACCGACCTAGGCCTTAAGTCTGGAGCTATGTTGCATGGGGGCAATATTCTACTGCCAGAGAACACGAGAGATATCTCAAATTCACCAGTTTGCATAATCGATCAGCCAAGTAGGGGTATTAGGGGTAAAATAGCCGAGACCCTCATACGTCATCTCTATTGAAATCTACGGCATCACTCAAATTACTATTGGTTTTTAACTGATTTTATGTTATAATTAGCTTATGTCAGAAAGCCTCAATTACTTCAATGGACTACCAGTTCCAAGTTATGAAGAATTATTTATTATTCAGTCTGAACGAGCAATCGATGCCGATACCGATTTAAATCCATATCTTGTATCTGAAGCCATAATGCTTAAAAACCCTCTGTTGGGACAAGTAATCCATCACGATATTCGACATTGGATGAATTTCGAACTCCCTGAACACCTAGATGAAAATGAAATTGACGAATTCGCCAATGGTATAGCGTCAGGTTATTCATTTTTCATAGGAGTCCATGGATTATTAGCATTTCTTAGAAGCGGGGAAGATAACATTGATGATTTCTTTGAAAGCCAGCACCAAGATAACTATATAATTAATATGGATGATAGAGATGTTGAAAGAGTTAAGAACGTTAGATCTGGGCAGGCAATCATAGACAAGGTTAGCGACCCAGAATTTTTAGATGATAGTTCTGATTTAGCATTTATTGATGCGGGAAACTATACTTTCGAAGCAATCAGATTTGAGGCCTTGATGGATGAAGAGATACATAATATACATCAAATGCTTTCTTACAACTTTAGGGATAGTTTTGATGATAGAACAGTCGCTCATATTGAGGGTTTTAAGCATGGAATCGCCAATGCAATTGAGATGTTCATGCAAGTAAAACAAGAAAAACTAATTCGAGAAATCGAAAATAGTATATCTTAGGATATGCCTATACTAGTCTTAACTAGTTTAAGAGCTTCTTCGGCTAATGGCCTAACTTTATCGGCACCTTCACTTAGTATCTGATCTATTTTGTTTGGATTTTTAAGTAATTCTAAATATACCCTGGAAGGCTCTTCAAATCTCTTAACTATCTTATTTAGAAGATCTTCTTTTGCTTCTTTCCAGCCAATACTGTGATTAACGATAGACTCACATAGCACCCGAGACTCTTCGTCGCTGGCTATATGGTGATAAATTCCATAAAAAGTAGTGGCCTTAAAAGATTCTATGGTATGGCTCGCTTCAGAATCAGTAACAATCTTTCTCACACTAGCATGCCAATCTTCTTCAGTTCCATATAAAGGTATAACATTACCGTAACTTTTGCTCATTTTTCTACCGTCAAGACCAGGAATTTCTTGAATATCTTTTTCAATTATATATTCGGGCAATGTAAGTACATTTTTAGAATATTTAGAATTAAACCTAGCGGCTATATCTCGAGTAATTTCAACATGCTGAACCTGATCTTTGCCAACAGGAACTTTATTGGCATTAAAAATTAGAATATCTGAAGCCATAAGAATAGGGTAGTTGTATAGACCCATATTAACGTCAGTGTCTACATCCTTATTATCTGCGCGATTTTTATCTACAGCGGCCTTATAGGCGTGCGCCTTATTCATCCATCCCTTAGGCACGGTTGCGTTAAGGATTGTCTCAAGCTCAAATATTTGTGGGATATCAGACTGCCTATAAAAATGACATTTTTTTGGATCCAATCCAGATGCAATCCATGATGCCGCAACAACATGAGTTAAATTCTTCAACTCTTCAGCTGATGAGATAGTGTTTAGGGCATGGTAATCGGCAATAAAAAAGAAACTACTCTCATTATCCTTGCTTCGCCTTAGAGCTGGTTCTATTGCGCCAAAATAATTACCAATGTGAGGTTGGCCTGTTGGCTTAATGCCGGTTAGAATAATATTTTTTTGTGTCATATATGTTTATCTATTAAATTTACTCTTTAATCATATATTTTAGAGAGGAGATTATCAAGAAGTAAGCAAGTATTATCGGTTATGACTTATCATCTCAACCGACAATACGTAGGCTGCTAATTGGTTTAACTTCATTTGATCAACGCTAGGATTTTCAACAATCTTTGCACTATCGAACCTGGGCAATTTTGCATCAGGATAGTTACCAATAGAGCTAATGTTCCAATCTGTACCTTTTGAATTTGGCTTCAGATCAATACTAATCGCTCCTTCATGACCGTTCTGTGAACGACCAATCATAAGCCCCTCAATGTGATTGAATTTGGGTTGTCCGTCTTTTGTAACCCAATATTCTGTATCAGTATAAGTACCGGTCTTCGAATCAGTCATCATAATATCTATAGTTGAGCCGTCGTTGACTACATCAAATTTAATATGCTTGCCATGATGATTGATGAGTCTATAAGTATCCTTGCTTATGACATTTGCAACATTACAAACCGATTGGCTGATTTGTTTATCAATAGTGGCTATTTGATCATACTCATCCTGATAAATATCTTTAGAAAAACTGAGGTTATTCGGAAATATTTTCACACATTTCTCAGGAACATATTTATCAGCTCTTAGTGTATTCGACTGCGCACTATTATTACTGCAAGCACTTAAAGCCATCGACCCGAAGGCAAGAGATAAACCTAGACCGACTGATTTTATTTTGCGGCTAGATTCATGTTTCATATTTAGAGCCTTTGCTTGAGTTTATCTGTTTCGTCTACGATCTCATGCTGAAGGATTTCTTCTAAAAGATCTTCTATAGTGACTACACCAACAATTTTATCATTCTTCTCAACTGCAATCATATGTGAATAATCACCGAGGATAAACTTCCTAAATAATGTATCTAGTGCCATTAAGCTACCAACTGTCTGTGATGGGTGAAGATAAATGTCATCAATCTCTACTGTTTCTTCATCAAAGTCTACGTCGACTAAGTCCTTCATAAGAATTACGCCGTAGAAGTTTGTAAGCTTACTATTAAATACAGGTATACGGCTATAGCTGTTGGCTTTCATCTCATCAATCTTGTCGGGAGTTAGTTTAGTATCTTGAGTGAACCAGTATGTTTTATCGATTGGAGTCATAATTGATTTAACTTGTTTTTCGCTTAGTCTTAGAGCTCCCATCATAATTTCAATCTCATCTGAATCCAATTCGCTACTCTTAGAGTCAGTATGTTCAGCAATCAAAATACCAAGTTCGTTTCGTGACATTAAATAATGATTTTCATTACCAAGTAGTCTATCCAATAAAATATCAAGGGGTTTGGATATAGGATAGGTTATAAATATCAACACCTTCATTAAGGGGACTAATTTGCCAGATAAATCCAGAGATCTCCTTATAAAGAAAGCTTGAGGAAGAACTTCAGAGAAAATAACAATTAAAAGAGTTGAGATAAGACCCGCAAGAAATCCGTTCAAGTGTCTTTCCAAGATCAGAGATACTGCAGAAATAGTGGCGACGTTAGCAATAATAATGCTGGCAATTGTTAGGTTGCTATTTCTTCTAAGTGGTAATAATTTTTTGGCATAAGCATTCCCGAGTTTAGCTTTACGCTCTAAATCTGGAATATTCAAAGACAACAGTGCTACGTTGAGACCAGAATAAATCGCAGATAGAAATACTAGGACTGCGACGATGATTAGTGATAAAAGTAAACTCATTTTCTTAAGTGACTATTATATACAAAATATGACTAAATTTAAACTTAATTATTAAATCGTGCAAAGATAAGACTTATCCAAACATTTAGGCTATAATAAAAATAATGATAGAGGTTAAAAATCTTACCAAAATTTATGGTAAAAAAGAAAACAAATTTACCGCCCTTAGTGACGTATCACTCAATATAAAAAGCAAATCAACAGTCTCAATCATTGGAAAGAGTGGCTCTGGCAAGTCTACTCTTATGCATATTATGAGTGGTTTAGATGAACCCACTTCAGGCTCTGTAGTGATAGGTGGTAAAAACATATTTGAAATGAGCGAGAGAAAAATAGACTCATTCCGAGCAAACGAAATGAGCTTCGTTTTTCAATCATTTTTCATAGAAGCCAATGCAACATGTCTGCAAAATGTCTTGCTCCCGCTAGAGATAGCTAGAGTTAGTCTAACCAAAAGAAAACAACTGGCAATTGATGCGCTTGAAGCTGTAGAACTAGAAGATAAGGCTAGCGTGAAAGCATCTACGCTTTCCGGCGGTCAAAAACAAAGATTAGCTGTAGCAAGAGCCATAGTTAACAAACCTTCAATACTATTTGCCGATGAACCTACAGGCAATTTAGACAGCGTTACGGGAGATAAAATTATGGATCTCATATTTAGCCTCAACAAAAAACTAGGCTGTACAGTTATTCTAGTAACTCACGATAATGATCTCGCAAAACAAACCGATATGAGAATTAGACTAAAGGATGGCAAAATCGAATCAATAGAAGAGAGTAAGAAATAATGTTTTATGTAGATATAATCAAACGAGCACTGCGGAACCTACTAAGCGCTAAAGCCAGGACAATTCTTACCGCCCTAGCAATTGCTGTTGGGACATTTGCGCTAACCTTAACTCTTGGTGCTAGTAATGGTGCTCAAAATTATGCACAAAATATAGTTAAGACAAATTTTGATCCTTCCGAGTTGCTAGTAGCTAAAGACACTGGACTATTTAAAAGGCAAGATGCTTCACGGCCACAATTATACGACCCAAGCTATGGATCAATAACTACATTTGGTGGAGAAACTAGGCAAGTAAAAATGTTGGATACAAGTGACATCCAAAAACTAGCCAAGATTAAAGGCGTTTCTTCAGCTCAGCCTGGAATTAACGTCAGTCTTCAGTACTTAACAAAAGACAATACTAATAAATACATTGGAACGTTAGCTCCATACAACCCTTACCAAAATCCAACGCTACTTGCTGGTAAAATACCACCTCAGCTTCAAGAAAATACCCTTATTCTACCAGAAGGATTTCTTGGATCTTTAGGATTTATAGATGCCCAATCAGCTATAAACCAAACGATAAAGCTTTCTGTTTTAAGTCAGGCTACTTCAAGCATGGTTCCTGGAGCTTCCAAGAGTCAAGTTACAGACTTTAAAATTATTGCTGTATACAAAACTCCCAATACCGCAATCTCGGCTGCTACATCATTAAATCTTTACGCAAGCTTAGGCTCGGTTGAAAACTTGAATAACTTTATATACAAGGGGACTGGCAATTACCAGAAATATTTAGAAGCTGTAGTTAAAGTCACCGACGGCACAAACACAACTAAACTCAATGATGTCGAAAACCTCATCAAAGCACAGGGCTATGGCGTACAAAGTGTGATTGATACCGAAAAAACTATTACCCAAATTATTGGCGTTTTGGAAGGAATTGTAACTGTGTTTGGAATTATAGCTATAATCGCTTCAGTTTTTGGAGTAGTCAATACAATGTATATAAGTGTCCTTCAAAGAACTAGAGAGATTGGTCTTATGAAAGCACTAGGCATGCACAGAAAAGATATATCTAGACTGTTCAGAATAGAAGCCGGGCTGATTGGCTTACTTGGTGGCATAATTGGATCGTTACTTGCAATAGTGGGTGGCACGGGACTTAATCCAGTAATATCTTCTAAGCTAGGACTTGGTGATAGCAAATTACTTATTTTTAAATTTAGCCAAGTTGGACTATTAATAATTGCCTTAATAATAATTGGGATCATTGCTGGATTACTACCTGCACGAAAAGCTGCACATCTTGATCCAATAGAGGCTTTAAGGACTGAGTAATGAAGATAGCGATAGTTGGCGCAAACGGATACATTGGCAGAAATCTACTAAACAAACTACTTGAAGACAGTTCGAATGAAATTGTAGCAATTTCTCAATCAGCGCAGTCAATTCCAAGAACCGACAAAAGATTAACTAAAATTAATCAATCTGTTTTTGATCCAAGTCTAAAGGGAAGTATTAAAGATTGTGATGTTGTTTATTATCTAGTTCATATGATGAGTCAAAATAAAATGGACTATGCAGAAGCTGAAAAGAAGGCAGCAGAAGCTCTTAATCTATCATTGGTAGACTCTAAAGTAAAAAGGGTTGTATACCTCGGCGGACTTGGCGATGACAAGGATAACCTAAGTAAGCATCTCAAGAGCCGTCACACTACAGGAGATATTCTGAGAACTGGAAAAATTAATGTAATTGAGCTACGGGCCTCAATGGTTATTGGAAGAGGAGGAATATCCTACGAAATAATAGTTAACCTAGTATCGAAACTACCTTTCCTAACGGTTCCTAGGTGGTCTGAGACGTATACCCAACCAATCGGTCTAGATGATGCTCTTAAGTATTTGGTTGCCTCAAAAAGCCTAGATACATCTAAAAACCTCATCATAGAAATTGGCGGGCCTGAAGTACTAAGCTATCTAGAGCTGATGAAAAGGTATGCTAAGTGGAAGGGTATGAAAAGGGTATTTATTAGAATCCCTATAATTCCAATAGCTGTTTCTGCATGGTGGTTGAACCTATTCACTCCAAGAAATCAGGCAAAAGTAGGAAGAATAATGGTTGAATCAATGGCTAATGAGATGGTTGTAACCAACGATTCGGCCAAGGAAATTTTTCCGGAAATAGAACCTGAACCTCTGGATAAAGTTTTTCAGTAATCTAAACCTTCATGTTTTTCGGTACCTCGTAAAGCCCTTCGCACAACTTGATCAAAAAAGTTCACATTTTCAGAAGCTAAATTGCAAGGTACAGTTTCAACCTCACCATCATCAAATATTGTTAAGCTGTTATCTCCATGGAGTGAAATTATTACGCCGTCCTCTGCATAAACTATCGATTCGCCATCAGAAAAATCAAACACCTGGCCATATAGTCCATGTGTCAATTCGAAAACCGTTCCAAGTTCAGAAAGTATATATTTTACCAACATTTCACCACCTGTAGTTGGGAGTAGTTCAACATCAAGAACTTCCGATACTGGTTTTTCTGCTCTCATTCAACGCCTATTATAGTACATTTGTGGATTTTTGTAGTATCTATGGAATAAGAATAAATTTTTGGATATAATTTTTGCTATGAGCGAACTAGCGTTACCAAAATCTGCATTCTTATCGCTTGAAGAGTATGATTATGAAAAAATTAATAATATTCCAGTTTATGCGCACGACAGAACCTTAGAGGAAATTTCTGAAAACGAGCCTATATTGGCCACAAAGATTATAAGCAGCACTTTAAGTTATGGGAGTTATCTAAAAACAGACATTCAGATAGTCAGTAATATCGGACTAATTTCATCAGAAATGGATGGAGACAGTATCGCTTATGGTGCTCTTGAAAGACTACTAAAGAGGAGTGTAGATGGAGACAACATTTTAGAACCCCTGGATATCGTGGTATCGACTTTCATAAGAATGGGCACGGGTAAGAATTACCAGAAAAAACTAGTCAGCGTACCGAAATTTATAATCAATCTACAAACTACTATAAGCTAATTACTTTTTTTGCGAGATAACTTTGATGGCCACCAATTCCATCTACCTAACAATACTGCTACCGAAGGAACAAGTAATGTCCTTACAAAGAAGGTATCAAGAAGTATTCCGAAAGCGATTGAGAATCCGATTTGCTGAACTTCAGTTGAGCCTCCAACTAAGCTTAGAACAATAAAGGTTCCAGCAAGTATTAAGCCCGCAGAAGTAACTGTTGTTCCGGTCACAGAAATAGCTTTAGTTATTGCTAATTTTAAGCTTGCATCTTTTGCAGATTCTTCACGAATTCGACTCATAACTAAAATGTTATAGTCTTCGCCTAATGCCATCGAGAAAATAAATAATAAGAATGGAAGCACGAAATTGATTCCGGAACTGCCTGGAGACAAGTGGTTAAAAACAATATTTGCAAAACCCATCGATGCTAGATAAGTAAGGCCGACAGTTATAACTAAGTAAATTGGTGCGATTAAACTTCTAAGCAAAAAAGCCAGCAATATAGCAATTAGCGCTAGTACAATTGGGATGATCTTTTTGAGATCTTGGTTAGAAAGGTGGTTAATATCATATGTAAAGCTACTAGCTGAATTAATGCCAGTTTCAGAAGCTCCTGCCGCAGTACCTGCAGCACTCAGAACATCTCTTAGTAGGGGGATCTTTGAGGAAGCTTGTGTGCTGCCTTGTGTAACGCCACTTATGGATGCAAAGAATTCGACTGTTTGACCGTCAGCACTAATAAACTGGCTAAGAGACCTGTGTTGCAGATAAACTTGATTCGGTAATTTTACTGAGGCTGGCTGCTTCAAGGGCAAATTGCTTGGTGAACCTAGTAATTTATATAGTTTAGATATTTGAAGTTCGCTTGTTTTTGGTTGGCTCAAATCTATTGGCCCAATAAGATTACTAAAATCTTTTGATTCCTGAAGGGAAGATTGAGCAATAGTAATATTTGATAGATTATTCCACTGGGAACTATTAAAGTGCATTACTAGAAGTTGTGGGTTGCTAACAGCCGATGGAAAATGCTCATTGACTATTTTTGTTGCTATATATGAATCAGAAGTTGAAGGTGGTCCGCCGTTGGTTAAGCCTCCAGTTTTCCAGCCCTTAGTTCCATATATAAGACCCGAAAAGATAATTAGAGCCACAAATATAGTGACGTATGGTGTTTTAATAACTATGCTTGCAAACTTACCCCAAATTCCGAGCTTTGGTTGCCTATCAATCCTAACCTTAACTGGCCAGAAAAGTTTTTTTCCAAAGAATGTTAGCAGCGCAGGTAATAGAGTCAGGGATGCAAGCAAGGTTACTGCGACTCCTATTGCCAATGATGGGCCTAGGCCTTTGTAGAAACCAAACTTTGCAACCAATAAACAAAGAAGCGCGGAGATGACTGTTAATGCGGAGAAAATCACACTTTGACCGACTTTGGTTAAGGCTTCAATTGTGGCCTGTTTCGAATTATGGCCTTTTGCTAGCTCTTCTTTAAATCTAAATACTAGAAATAGCCCATAATCCGTTCCAGCACCTAATAGCAGTACAATCAGAAGCAGCTCAGTTGTTGGCGAAACATCTACGCCAATCTTAGTTGATTCGGCAATAATAGGACTAGCTATAAGTAGAGCAAATAATGGTGGCAGCAAAGTAACGAACGAAGCCAAGAATGATCTATAGACAATTATTAAAATAATAACAATAAAGGCAATCGACCAAAGCTGTGTGTTGTTCTTACTAGCATTGGTTACGCTATCAGAATCAGCCGTTGATGCTAAGTCACCGCCCATATGTAATGAGAAATTGCTATCAGAAGAATATTGTTTGAGCATATTGCGTATAGAATCTACTATTTGAGTTCCTGCTGGACCATAACTGGCGCTCTTGAAGCCTATATTAATAAGACGTACGCTACCATCTTGAGATACTGCTTGATCGCTAACATTTACAACACTTGGGAGTGATCTTATTTGAGATTCAATTTTCCCTATAATAGTATCATCCTGTAAATTTATTTTGCCATTGCTTCTATAGGCGACAACATAGGATGTATTTGCTGTGCCTTTACCCTGAATTGGTTCAGATAAATATTGAGCTCTTTGAGAAGGACTAGAGTCAGGTAAAAAAGCTGAATTAGAAGAATTGGTTACGCTCGCGAGAGATGGCAGAGTTAGGTATGCAATAGGAACGGCAGCGATCCATAATATAATAATGGGCCATCTCATTTTAACCACGAACCTAGCTAAAAGATTAAACATTTATTGTTATACCGCAGACTCTTCAGTTGTATTTTCCGAAGGCTTAATTTCAGCAGTGGCTGGCTGTACATCATCTTTGCCAATATCAGAATTATCGTTCGCTGAAGTAGACTTAATCTCATCCATATCATTAGACATAGTACCCTCACCCTGATCAATATCCAGAGTTTTATTCATAGGTGGATTTACACTGACTGCCAAAGCAGCGTTTGCTGGCATTTCAGATTTTATAGGTAAAGTGAATCCAAACAAAGAGCCCTTACCAACCTGAGAAGTAAAGATTAACTTACCATGCTGGTCAGTAATGACTCTTTTAACTAGGTAAAGACCAATACCGGTTCCATTAGGGCTTTCTTTTCTAGCA
>Ga0194045_1000193_pt1 | contig 19291 bp, 11 predicted proteins | sample JunL6211m_MetaG_FD_161686 | JGI IMG/M metagenome (GOLD analysis project Ga0194045, IMG submission 161686) | Anoxic zone freshwater microbial communities from boreal shield lake in IISD Experimental Lakes Area, Ontario, Canada - Jun2016-L626-11m | ecosystem: Environmental > Aquatic > Freshwater >...
CGGTATGGGCGTGGGATTTGTTAGACTCGCCAGCTAGCAGTGGCGATATCGTTGCGTCGCGAGTCACGGTGGTCGATCGCAAAGGAAATGTTTCGCATTCGCCCATCGTTCAGTTCAGCATAGCCTCTGCGGGTTACGACCGAAACCGGCATGCCAGTTTGGTTCGGAGGGCTCAATTGGTTGCGCCCATTCGAGCATTCGCAGAACATTTGAGTTCCAAGCGTGAGCAAATCCGACCACTTATCGACAAGCTACGAGAGGCAAACGTACCCGAGAGTCAACTGGACGCGTCCTTGAAGGAAATTCGCGTTATGGCGGACGAAGGAATCGCAAAGGCACAAGCGATCCGTTCGCTTGCCAAAGAAATCATGGTCGACCTGACGCATTGCATCGATCAAAACGAGCTCGAACTGACCGTCCGCACGGTTTCAAGAATGGAACGAGAGTTTCTCAAGTATATCCAGCACTTCGCAAACGTTCAGGAGCTTTCGACGTCTCAAAGCGCTTCATCCGAATTGGCTCCATGGCATCAAAGCGATCGCGTGCGGAAAATCGATCGAATGCTTCAAGCGTATGACCGGACATGCGAACATTCCAAGCGATTGCTTGAAATCTATTGCCAATTTATTGGTCTTGAGCTTCAGGCCGCGCTCACTAGAGACCTCACGGCATTGATGGAACACCAGAAGAATAGTTTGAATCGAGCGACGGTTTCCGACTTTGCAACACTGACTCGTTCGAACACCATTTCGGAGCAGACCATGGATTCCGTTGTTAAGTTGGCAAGCGACATGGAGAGCAACGTCAGTCCAAAAGTCAAAGAGGGTTTAAGCAATCTCTACCGTTGGATCGATCAGACTCGTTTGGAAATTCGCGATATCGCTCAAGCAGACGAAAGCGCACAGTCTGTCAATCAGTTAAAGCAACGCATCGAACGCAGCTCAAATGAGCTTAAGGGAATGCGATGGGGATTCAACCTTGGCGAAAACCTTATTTGGGTGACCATCGACAGCCGCAAGGGATTGCTAAATCAAGGTGGATCGCTTTGGACCAGCTTTGAGGATTTATTGCAAAAGCTTAATCAACGTCTCGAGGCCACCGCAGATAAGAGTCTTGCGACGGATGAACTTTTGTCCCGCGTCAATAAACTGGACTCAGAAACGACAGGTCCCTTGATTTCGGCACTCGCTCAAATGCTAGATCGACGTGACATTCATCAACTGAGAACGGTTGCCGACCCGCTATTCCCCATCGACATGGGGATGGCCCATCGCGCGTTGACCAACCACCTTGAACGATGCTTGAGCGAACCAACGAATGCTGCCGAAATCATCAAGGACTTAAGAGAGATTGCCAAGGCATATCGAATTCTAGAAGCAGCTCACGAAACCGTCGAAGCGCGATTGGCTGTCCAAGCTCTTCGTCCACGAGAGCAATACGAGTGGAAAACGTTGGACGGCCAACTAGTCCACCCCAAGCAATGGGACAGCGTGAATCTTCGTATCGAATTGGCTCACCAGTGGATGCAGCAAGCGGGGTTCCCCGGTCCGGTAATCGAAAAGTTTAACGCGTTACGGTCGTGTGAAGCTGCTCAACGCATTTCACAAAAGTTAAACGTACGTCGAGATGCCAACAATACGAATGTTTTTTCGGCCTCGGAGGATATCAGGGAAATGTTAGAGCTCTGGGCAGTCGCCGATAGCCAAGCCAAACCAACCATTGATGCTGCCAGAGCGGTACTGGCCAAATATGCTCTCTCCGTCTCGCAGCTTGCACTCAAGGCAGCAGACGCGACGCGGCAATTGAAACAAGCGACCGAGTTGCCTTCGCCTTCTCAAATACAAATGCAGCAACAGGCCGCCGAGAGAACTACTTCTCAGCTACAAGACGCGCTCATCGAATTGGCCAACAAACAAGACCTACTTAAAGACTTTGAGCGGGATTTAGCCCGCGACAGCGATGCCGCATTGAATCTGATCGAATCTGTCTCGGCCCCAATGCGAGATTCGATTGCAACTGCCCTGGAAGCCATAAATGCCATGGCGGACTCCAGGCCAAACGACCAACAAAGTGCATCCGAGCAGGGGCAACTAGAACTCGCAAAAAAAGTAAGCGAGGCCATTCAACGCGAGTCCGCGACTATCGACGCCATCACTAAAGTCGCAAACCATTTCGCGATGTTGGAACAACAATCGCAAAATACCGACAGCGCCCGCGAAAAGGAGCTCGCTCAATCTCGTGAAGATTTATCCAGTTTGGCGACGGAAGCGGCAAACGAGCCTTCACTGCCACCAGACGCAATTCCGCTACGCGACACTACCGAAGACTACGAACGAGCGGAGGAATTGGCGAGCCTGGCCAAAAGCGATCCGTTGGAATTGCTTCAAAAGCTTGAGCAAGAATTGAAAACTAACCCGTTGATGCAGGACGAACTCTCGGAAATCTCGAAGGCCAACGCCCAAGCGGTAGCCCTCGAATTACGAAACGCAGCCAAAGACGAGCTTTCGATGGCCATTCAAAATGAGAACTCGGATTTGGTGTTGGCCGGCGAAAAGCGATTGCAAATAGAGAAACTGCGTTCCGTCAGCGAGCAAGCCGAACGATTTGCTGCCAGACTTCTTACAAAGGCTTCGACGATTGCGAGTCGGGCTGGTAACAACGCGGAAGCTATTGCTTTGGAGCAATCTTCGCGAGAACTAGGGATCGCGGCAAACTCAGTAAAGCGGTTGAATGAACAATCGACTCGTCTCGAATTCGAACAGTCATTGCAACCGCTTTCGGAAAAACTTTCACAAGCTCAGCGACAGATTCAGGTAACCAGCCAAGCGATCGAGCCCAAGATTGAAAATCGCACAGCAAAAGATGAGCAAACGCGGCAGGCCAACCGCAACGAAATGCGAAACCTGCAAAATCAAATTCGCGAGGAAATGAATAAACAAGCCCGCGACACTTCGAAAGAATCATTGCAACGTTTTGAACAAGCAAAGAAACGTGCCGAACAACTTGCTACTCCATTGAAGAACGCTAGGCGTCAAACCCAAGAGGCCAAACGGGCCCTCGAAAAGGCACCCGACAACGATGCCTCCAAAGAACGCGTCCGGAACGCATCCATCCAAGAAGAACAGCTTGTTGCCCGTTCACAAACCGCTCAAAGCGAAGTTAGGCAGGCAGAAAGCTTGGCAGAGCAAGCTAAATTACGTGCAAGCAAGTTTGATGAATCGGTGCGCAAGGATGTCGATAAACCTAACCCAATTGCTGCGTTAGCAGCCGAGCAATTGGAAAAAGCCCGGGAACAAGTCGACGAGCTTCAATTGCAAGTATCGTCACTCATTCCAGAGACGAAGTCGCTCTCCGAGCCGAGGAGTACTTCAGCTGCTTTGTCGGCTGAAAAAAATCAACACAAAGGCATTCAGGAAAAGGTCGGGGGTGCCGCTCAAGAACTCGCAAGAAGTGCACGGCACGAAGAGCGACTTGGGAATACCAGCGGTGCAAAGGTTCTTGCCGAAACTTCAACGCAGGTTGACAAGACCAGCAATGAATCGCTTCAGCAAGTTGCGGATAAACTGAATGCCGCTGCCGCCGATGCAGTTCGCTCAGAAACAGACCAAGCCACGGCGAACCAAGACAGCGAGATACAAGAACCGTTTCGTCGCCCTGCGACCCAAGCATTGCAAGATACCGTTACTCAAGCAAGTCAAGAATTAACGAATCTGGCCCGTCAGCTGGATCAAGCGATCGGTTCGACAGAGTCGTCTCAACGAGGGACTGAAATTCCTAAGCCCAATGCAGATTCCAGTCGACCGAATCAAGGTTCGCAAAGCAAAGGTTCAAAGCAAGAGCGAGACGAGAAACAAACGGCGGCTCGTGAGTTAGCAAGAATGTTGGATGAGTTGGATCGCTCGACAAACGCGGATCCAAGCTCGAATGGAAAATCCGCACAAGGAGAGAACTCGTCCAAGAGCGAAGGGCAACAGCGAGCGTCGGCCGAAGAACAGGGCGATCGAAATGGATCTCGAAGTTCGTTTCAGGATTCGGTTCGCAATTCTGCGGAAAACCTTTCTGGTGCCATGAATCAGGATCGGCTGAATCAGCGTTCGGCAAGTAATCAAACGCGTAATAGCTCACGCAATGAGTCGAGCCAAAGCCAATCGCAAGCAAACAAGCAAGGTCGCGGAATGGCGGGCCAAGAGCCGGGTGCTTTTGTGTTGCCAGGGCGTTCGAAAGAGCCGAGCCGCGACTGGGGGAATCTACGAGAGCAGCGGGCCGAAGATACCATAGAGGGGCGTCGCGACGAATACGACCCCGAGTTCGTTGAAGCCATCAAAGCGTACTTCAAAGCGATGGGTAGCCGCCCGTAACTAGTAGCCTATCCCACTGCACGGCGTCGTTAACGTTTCTCTCGTGGGCGAAAACATATCGATGCCGTGACGCGTCGAACCTGTCGTTGCAAGATCTGCTAGGATCTCTCCAATCACGCTGCAAAACTTGAATCCATGCCCTGAACAGGGGGACGCAATGGTTACCATCGGGAATCGCGGATGCGGCCCAAGCACAAAGTGATGGTCTGGAGTATTGGTATACATGCACGGAATTGCTTTGACGATTCGCCCCGATAGACAAGGGATACGCCTCTGCAAACAGGATCGTATTTGCTGTACGAATTCGTCTCCTATCAATGGGTTTACGTTATCGGGGTCGCACGGATCCTCATTATAGAAGATAGCTACCTTAATCCCGGCGTTGGCTGGCCCGTGCTGCGGGAATCCATAAAACTGAACCCCTCCATCGCATTCCCAAATGTAGATCGGAAATCGTTCTAGCGCAAAAGCCTCAGGGTCACAAAGTGGCTCGATCCAAAACAAAATCTGCCTGACGGCTTGCAGTGCAACGTCTAGTTTAAAAAGCTTCGGTGCCCAGGCTCCGGGGGCAAGAACCAAGGAGCCGGTCTCATACGTATCTCGCGTCGTTCGCACCAAGGCTGTCGAATTCTTCGAGGAAGGCGTCCAATCGATCACTCGCTCTCCAAAATGCAGATCCGCGCCCGCCGCTTCGGCCCTCGCAAGGTGTGCTTGGATGCATCGCTCCGGTCGAACAAAACCAGCATTTTGCTCATACAACCCAACTAGTTCTGATGTTGGTGTCAAAACCGGAAAGCGTTCATGTATTTGTTTGGCCGTGAGCATTTCGTGCCGAAGATGGTGCTGCAAGGCACTCTGTTGACTGCCGACAATCGTTTGACTGTCGGGGCGCCCAATCATGAGTCCTCCGGTGATCGTCATCAAATCCAGACCGGATTCGGATTGCAATTGCGTCCAAAGTTCATACGCTCGAAGAAGCAAGGGGACGTAGTTCGGATGTTCGAAATAGGACTGACGAATGACCCGCGATTCCCCGTGGCTTGACCCGCGAGTATGCAAGGGATCGAATTGTTCGAGCCCCAGGGTTTTCACTCCGCGCGTCGCCAAATGAGAGGTAGCCGCACTACCCATCCCTCCCAAGCCAATCACAACCGCGTCGTAGCATTTCATCGCAAATAATCTACTCAACCACGCGGAAACTGTCACCTACCGCAGCGGCAACAATTTGGGATGCACACTTGGCCTGGTTTGAGCTACTTGCCCGGCTCAACGCTAACACTTGCAAGGATGACATTGACCTCGGCTTGAAATATCGACTTTGGGTCGCCTCGCTCGGCTAGCGATTTTGCGATGACTTCGATCGTTCGATCGACTTTGCCTTCGAATAGGACCACGCTGCTAGACGTAATTCGAACGCTTTGGCCGAAGTCAATCATACTGTCATTCAACCGAATTCGGATTTGATCGACGTCTTTGGAAACGATGTCGATGTTTTGTCCGTCGCGATTCGCAATGACTTGCGCCCGATCACGAATGTCCTTTTGATCGACCGCCATCCAATAGAAACGATTCTCGACGACGTCGTCCTGTTTCCAAACGATTCGCTTTGGAAATGGGTCGCGGGTGTATTTGGCCATCCACGGAAGTGCCTCCGCATCTTGACGATCCATCCAGTGCCCCTTGCCCGCATGGATTTTGACAAGATGCGGATAACCATCCGAATCGTTTCGCTGAAGTTCTGCGAGTTTCTCGGCCCAGTTGGCTGCGATTTTATTGCGATTGTAGGCTGCATCATTTTCACCCATGTGAATGGTAAAGGGCAAATTGCGCAGTCCAAGAGGGGACGTCTCGTTGGGATGCCCCGCCATCATCGAAGCAGCCGCAAATCGATCGGCCATTCGTGGAGCCAATTGAAAGACGCCGTCACCGCCTGCCGAATATCCCATGAGGTACACACGGTTCGGATCAACGCCTTCGAATACGATGAAGTTCTCGATAAGTCGGTCAAAGAAACCGCCGATGTGCCCTTGATGCCAAAGATCCCATGTGTCGGTTGGCGCCCGCGGAGCCACGTAGACACCTTCCCCCAACTGATATAGCTTTTTTTGGTTTTCCCATTGCTGCGTATTCACTTTTGGAGGAGCCCCGCCGCCGCCATGCATCGATAAAACCAAGCTCCTGCCTGAAGCCGGTTTTTCGCCAAATATTTGGTAAGCGAATGGCATCTTAAGCGAGCCAATCACGATTTCGCGAGCCTCCATCTCTGCCGTGCGTGCGTCTCGAATATGCTTGACATGATCCGCCCATAACAATTTCAGGGCCTCGGTAGCTTCGAGTTTCGTCAGCGGAACTTTTGCAAAAGCTTGGTCGCCCATTGCAGGACGTTGATCCCACGCAATCGCGAGATGCGTATTCAAAGCGTCGATTGCATTCGATGAAGAAACGTCGTGCGACTCTGTCTTGGGCTGATTGGCCACTGGGGCAGGCTTGGGCTGATTGGCCATTGGGGCAGGCTTGGGCTGATTGGCCACTGGGGCAGGCTTGGGCTGATTGGCCTTTGGGGCAGGCAGAATAAAAGTAAAGTTGATTGGTCTATCGCGTGGCTCGCTCCGGAATTTCTCGTTGATAACGCGCTGTCCGTCACGAATTTCGATCGTGAACTCTTGACCGCTTGGCAAGTAGGTCAGTAAATGATCATTGGCATCAAAGCGCTCGTCTTTCGAAGTCCCCTTGAAGACGGACAACCCATTTGCGTCTCGCACATTCACCTCCGCAGCGATTCGTTGCTGGCTCGCTTCATCAGCAACGCGAAACATAGTGAGCGTAGATCCCTCGGGCGGTTTGAATCCTTGATTGGTGTATCGATCGGTTACGTTGACGGCTCGGATGTAATCGATGGAACGGTCCCATACCAACGGAAACGCTTGCGGTGTCTGTTGAAAACTCACTGCGTAGATAGCGTTGAGGGCGTTGTCGCGAACGGCGGTCGAAGCTCGCCCAATGAACCATGCTTTGTCCAATTCATCTCCATTGGGTTCTGCGGCACCCGTAAAATGCCAACCGTCATCCCACACTTCAACCCATGAGTGATTGCCGCTGTTGTCGGACCAGAGCGGAGTTCCCACGAATCGCGCAGGAATTCCACAGGCTCGACAAGCATCGATCAGCAGGATCGAAAGACCTGTGCAGGATGCAAGCCCGGACTTAATCGATTCCACGGGGCTTTGGTCTGCTTTGGCACGCTTGGTCGAGTAGCGGACGTTGACCAGAGGGAACAGTCTTTGGTTGAGCATGGCCGCTGCTTGAGAGGGCGATTTAGCGCCGGCAATCAATGGCAGGAACCGTTGTCGGAAGTCCTTGCGCCATTCGTCGCGACTCTCGTTGATGTTGGCATAGGGCAACACATTGTTCAAGAATATTTCCCAACTGATTTTATCCTTCCAGGCTGAAGCGTTCCATGCGTCGTATGCCAGCCGAGTGTTTTCGAGCAGAAAGTCGGCGGACAGGCTTTGAAGGTCGCGCTCCGGCATATTGGCGATCAAGAACTCGATGGCTTCGATGTGCTCGCTCGTGGCTTGTTCAAGAGCTCTTTCCAATTGCGATCGGTTTGGTCCTGCTCGATCGAGCGCCGCTTGCACGCGTGGGTTGCTCGGAGTTTCCCACAGTCGCGAGTCCTGCTGAACGTGCCAGCGTTTGAGTGCTTTGCCATTGGCAGAGGTTTCGATGGTTGCTTGGTATCCGGCGTCCGTAAGATGCATCGACAACTTGGCAGACTGAGGCAATTGAGTTTGCCCCAGTTCGAGCTCTTGCGGATTGCTTGCCCACGTGCCATTTTTCGCTTGGAATGCACGTTGACGATGGTAGATCTCCATCAAGGTATCGCGGATCGGCAAACTTTCGTCATGGACAAACGTTGGTGAGCCTGCGGGGGAACTTGAAAACTGAACGAAGCCCCATCGTTCGGGTCGGTGCATGTCGATGATGCCTTGAGGCGACCAGACCCAATTGTCTTCTTTGGTGTTGGGCACCTTGCGGTATTGGCCATCGACGATATCGAACTGCCATTCCACGCGTGAAAAATCGATGCGCCACCGATCGCCGTCCTTCGGCGGACATGCCTTGTTCGCGTGTTTGCCGAGTGAAACCCATGGGATAGCGATTTCGAGAGTCCATCCGGTGTCGGTATCGGACGGATTGTTGAGGGTGCCTTGCAGATGGACTGCGGACTTGAGTCCCTCAAACTCCCAGCTATTATCGGCGGTGCCTGAATCTTTGTAGGGGCGAGGGAGAAATAAGTCCCATGTGGTATTGAGGGCATTCATTTCGAATTCGTAGTAGGCATGATTGTCTCCGTCTGGGTCGATAAAAACCTCGAAGTCGTTGTCTTGGAAGATCACCGCGTCATGCTTGACGATACTGCCCTGGATGTGTTGTTCGGAAAGCTCGGCTGCAATGTACAGGTACTGGGAGTCCCACAGCATTTTTGCTCGAGTGCGTTGGCGAGGCTTGGGTTTGCGATCGGCTTCGATATCGACGAAATCCTGGGTCCAAGGCGCGGACTGCCACGAAGCATCATCGAGTTTGCCGTCGATCACCAGCGGCATCGCTGAAAATCCGCAAACGTATCCTTGCGGCCGGATGTCTTTCATGAACTCCCAATCTCCCATGGATCCGGCAACTACACGGGTATCCATGCAAAACGAGAATACGATCGCCACCACTGAGAGATGGAATAAAAAGTTCCTAACATGAATTCGACTAAAATGCATTGCATATCCCCGAAATCTCACGAGTCCGGCTACGTCTCAATCCAGACCGCGTGAAGAATAATTGAAAATGGTCGACAGGGCAGAGAAGACAAATGGAGAGGGAACAGTTAAGTATGATAATTGAAATCGTGGCGAGCGTGGAGTGTTGCGATAGCCCCACGACTTGAATTTGTGCGGTATGATGTTTAGATCACTATCGATCTCAAACTTGATCGGCCTCGCTAGGGGCACAACTGGAGCTTGTCACGCATGAAACTGCACTGCTTAGGAACGGCAGGGTATCACCCAAGTGCAACGCGTCATACGAGTTGTTACTTCATTCCCGAACATAGCTTGATGTTAGACGCTGGAAGCGGCCTATTCCGGGTTGAAAAGTTGTTGGAGGTTGAGGAAATCTCGATTCTTTTGAGCCATTCGCATATGGACCATGTTTTCGGGCTGACATTCTTACTTGACTATGTTTCCGTGACGCCGCTTCGCAAAATCCATGTTTATGGTGAACACGTAAAGCTCGAAGCAGTACGAAAGCACCTTTTTGACGAATTACTTTTTCCCATTTTGCCCCCGATCGAGTGGCATCCGATTGAAGCTTTGGGCCGTCGTTTTGAACTTGGAATGGCGAAATGTAGCTGGTTTCCATTGGAGCATCCAGGCGGCAGCGTGGGGTATCGGCTGGATTGGGAGAACCTCTCGCTTGCCTATGTTACCGATACTACCGCCAGCCCCCAAGCGGAGTACTGGCGCGAGATCCAAGGTGTCGATTGGCTGATCCATGAATGCAACTTTTCTGATGAGTGGATCGAATTGGCTATTAAAACAGGGCACAGTTGGACCTCTGCGGTTCTGGAAAGTGCCGCAGCATCTGGTATTCGACGCTTAATTTTGACTCACATCAACCCTTTGGCGACGGATTCGGACCCATTAGGATTGGCCAAAGTCGATAACAAAATATGGACAGCGAGGCCCAAGCAGATTGTGGTTGCAAGCGATTCGCTGATCGTTGACTTGTCAAGCCTTTGAATTGACGGCGCATAGCTCTATACTTGTGCCCGTCAGGAAGTATTTTTCGAGGCTATCACATCAGCAAGTTGCGAGGAAACACAGCACGATGAACCCATACAGTTCCCTGAGCGACGATTTCTATATCAACATGCATTTGCACACGGAGATGGACCTGCCTAGCCAACGCGAAACCGTTCTCCATTTTTTCGAACAAATGCAACGCCGCTTTCCCAAGCTTCGACATTTCTATCAACGTGAAAAAGGGGAATTCGTACTGGAAGAAGACAAGGAACATGGAGCATATCGCTGGGTGGCGGCTGAACCCAAGCGAATGTGTAGCGGTATCGTAAATCCCAACTCGCTGGAAGAAGCGATGGACCAGCATTGCGAAGTACTCGATGTGGTACCGTACGCAATGTCAATCAGCAAATTGGATTGCGAATCGATCGGACTTATGTACGGATTCGACTATTCTTGTCGCGGAAATCACAATCAGATTTTGGCCGATGCGCTCGGGATGCCCGCCGGTTTTGATGCGATGTCGCATCGACCGGGCTCGCATTTGATGAGCTACGAGCCCGTGATTCAGTTGTCCCTAGACGATACCTTTCGGACGCACGCACGAATCAATTTCGAAACGCGAACCACGGTATTTCAAGCAAAAGCAGGAGAATTCGGCGATGAGTTGCTGAGCGTATACGTGACTGTTCGCCGATTCGATTCGCTTGGACCGGACGAGGACTTCAAAACCGAATTGATGCGGCTTGAACGCATGTTGCGAGAGCTGATGGACAACTACATTGTTGACCATATCCTGAAACCGCTTCAAAGCTGCATTGCAACGCGTTAGGATGGTACCAAGAAACTTAGATGGTGTGCGCAATGGGCCAGTTGCAGCCCCACCCACTCATCGTAACTGAGTTGCCCAAACAAGGGTGACGGATGGATCGGGCTGCGATGTGCAGAAAGTGCGCAAGGGGCGTAATTTTCGCATTGAAAGTGCCGCAAGACAATCCAAATCGTTAGAAACAACCGCAAACCCACTTTAGCAAATTGCTGATCTCCTGTGGATCGACTACACTGCCGAACTTCTCATAAGCTCACTTACCAGTTCACTAAGTCGTATCCCTGTCGAGACATGCATGGGTCAGTTGCGATTCCGCGTTCCAAATGCTCAAAGCTACGACTCTCAGATCTGGAGCACAGCCTTCGTTTCGGGGATTGAGGGTATTCCGTGGGCAAGCCGGAATTGGTTCGAAAACGATTGTTTAGTCATCGATCGCAGTGTGGACGAATCAGGAAAGCTCTCGATCGTTTGGCCGACGGATGAGTATGGACCGATTATGCTTTCGACGGCTTCGCTGCGTTGCCAAAACGCTCCGTATTGGCTACATGTCGAGCTTGCGAGAGGAACCATACACCGCATTCGTGGTCGAGGGGTCGATTGGCTTCGACTTGGCCTCAAACTTCCGGAAGCTTACACTTCTCAGATGGATAGAGCCGTTTCTGCGTTCGTCCAAGCAGTGTTGACCACCGATGAACCAGAGCGGTGCGTTGCATTCGCGCAGTCGGCGATCGATTTTGCAATCGGTGCTTCAAAACCGTTGTCGCGAGCTTTCATTTCGCAGTCGTTGCAAGCTCGCCATCAGGCCGAAAAGCAACTTGGTACGCTGCTAGGCGTTAAGCTCATACCAAATAAAAACTGGCAAAACGATATCGAAGCAATTGTGCCAGCGATCAACACCATCCATATTTCGATGGAGTTGGGGCAGATCGAATCCGAATCCAAAAGCGCAACATTCGCTATTATCGACAAACAATTGGATTGGGCTCGCAAGAATTCAATGCGCATCTTTGCAGGTCCGCTTGTCAATCTACAAGCTCACGCAATTCCGAAATGGCTTTATTTGTTTGATGACTTTGATTCGTTGTACGATGCAGTCTGCAAGCATGCGGTGCAAGTGGTTGAGCGCTATCGCGGACAAGTCCATCTTTGGTCTGCGGCTGCTGGACTAAACGCACCCAACACGCTTGGCATCAGCGACGAACAAGTCTTGCACTTAGCAGTTGGCGTGATTCAGGCCGTGCGACGTTGCGATCCGAAAACACCGGTTGTCCTAACCATTGATTCACCTTGGGCGGAGTACTTGGGGCAAAAAGCAGATGGAATCAGCCCACTGCATTTTGCAGATGCGTTGATTCGAGCGGATCTTGGTTTGTCTGGATTGGGGCTAGAGCTGAACTTGAATTATTGGCCTGGTGGCTCGATGCCTCGCGATTTGGTCGACGTATCCGATTTGATCGACCACTGGAATATCTTGGGGCTACCTTTGCTCGCCCAGATCTCCGGACCGTGCAATCTGCAAGCCGATCCAAACTCGATCGCAAAGTCTGGCATCGTATCCAATTGGGCTTATCCGGTTTGTGCCAACTGGGACCAGTCGCAAATGTCCGACAGCGGCTCCATCGAAGTGTCCGATTCCATAACTGTCGGTCCAAACGTCACAGAGAAAGAGAAAGCTTTTTCGCAGGTTCGTCGCGATAGAATGCCGGTCAATGGTTTGGAAGTGGTGCAGATGTTGTTGGCCAAAAGCAATGTACATGGAATCATTTGGAACCAATATTCGGATCGAGACGAACACACCTATCCAAATGCGGGTTTGATCGCGCCAAGCGGAAAGCATCGATCACTGCTGGATGGACTTGCGAGGCTACGGCAATTGCATATTCACTAGTTAGACCCTAAATTTCTTAAGAGAGTAACGATGTTTTTTTGGTTGCGAGAATTGGCAGGTTGGGGACTGATCCTAGTGGCGCTCTATCTTGTTCGCACCGGACTTGTCTTTATTTCCGATATGCAAAGTCCACGCATCGTTGAATCTGCTGTCGTTATGCTGACTGCATTAGGAATCTTGAGAGCGGGTGTTCTACTGATTCGAATTTCAACTGCCGCAAGAGTTGCGAAGTAAGTTGACATGGGTGTCTCAGCGTAACGGAACCTCCCGCTCGCCCCTGCCGCTCTCTGCAAAAAGATGGGCGGCAAAAAGATGGGCGGCAAAAAGATGGGCGGCAAAAAATTCTGTGGAAATGGATGTCGCAGATTCGCTTTAGAACTCCCATTCGGCGACTGTCGCATGAACCCTCTTCAACTTGCTCCATTGACTTCAACTGCTCCCATCCGCTAAATAAAACGAGGCGAGTGGCAATCAACTTGGCAGGTCGCGAAGAATTTTCCTTTGAAATTAGGGGGATTTCTCCGATTATGCCTGTTGTATTGATGCCCGCCTGCCGAAACAAGAGATAGAGGCGTCCTAGACAAGAACTCGGTTCTCCTTCAACGAACCTACCTAAACAAATCAATGGCATCCTTGCAATTTGGCAAAGGTGTTACAAGCTACCAAAGGGAATTGATAGCCATGCGAATGAGACTCGCTAACTGGACACGACTCGCAGTGGTCGTAGTAGTTGTTGCCGGAACACAAACTGGATGCAAGAGCGGGTGGAAAATGCCAGGCTCTGACATGTTCTCTTGGTCCAAGAAACCAAGTGAGGCCACGCTTGCGGGTAGCAGTCCAAGCCTAGCGATGCCTTCTGGAAGTTCAAGTGGACCTGTCAGCCCGGCCCAACGAAACACACCGTCGCCCCTGGCCAATAACGCTGCCAACGCGGGTCGAAGCGGGTCGCCGTACGGTGCGCCGAACGGTGCGCCGAACTCACCCGCCCCAACATTCAACATGCCACCTAACAACCCGATCGCAAACATGGGCGGTGCAGGTGCAGCCGCCTCCTCCAATGGCTACACAAACGGCCCATACGGTATGGTGGGCAATCAGCCACGACCCAATGGCGCACCAGCACAGGGTGGTTACGGTACACCAAACAGCAACGTGGCAAACAGCGGATACGGCGCTCCGTCGAATGGCTATGCTCCCAACGCTCCTGCCGGATTTAAGCCCTCCGGACAAACCGGTTATGCACCGCCTACCAATGTTGTTGCCGCAAATCCCCCATCGCTTCCGCTAGCGTACGGCGGCGGACTTCCACCTGGCGCAGGTTCACCGCAAGCTGGAATGGGTGCACCTGCCTTTGCGAACAATTCGCTTCAAACCATGCCAGCCGCGTATAACACTGGAGCGGTAAACCAAATGCCACAACCGCTGCCTGTTCCTAGCCAATCAAGCATGCCAAACGCCTTGCCAAATGGCTTTCAGCCAAGTATGCCATCCGTTGCTACACAGCAGTACAACGGTGCTGTCCCTTATCGACCAGGCAGTGTTGCAAGAACGACAGGTTACGATTTTTCCAACCAGGGACCGGGAGGAGCCGTCGCTAGCTCTATACCAACCATGTCCCCAGGCATGGGGCTACCTCCAGCGATACAGAACACGGCGAACGGAACGCCCAACGTGATGAACCGATAAAGCGAGCGTCCCAACGATAAGAAACGTCGGATACGTTTCTAGCGATCCTAGCCTGTAATAGTCTATAAAGCACAGGCTAGCAGCCTGTGCTACGTTGTGTCGAACTAGCGGGAAATGCCGATCCAAGTTTCGTTGAAGCTCGCGTGCTTCATGCTCTTGCCTTCTTTGACGAAATAGCTGTAAACGACATGGATCATGCCATCTTTGCTTTGCATGATCGCTGGATAGTGATATGAACCTTCCGCATGATCTTCAATGGAACGGGACGTTTTCCAGGAAAGTCCTTGGTCCTCCGAAAGCAACAAAGTCAAGCGATTGCGTCCGTTCTTGGTGTCATTGCAGATAAGAATCCAATGCCCGTTCGCCAAGCGAACGCCGTCTAAACCAGAGCCGGGATTTGGGATGCTGCTCACACCAACCGTTCCCCAAGTTAAGCCTTCGTCCTTCGATTCGCATTGCCTAACAAAACCTGTGTAGCCATTCTCACGCATGTATGCGACCAGCGTTCCATCGTCGCGCCGAAGCACGGTGGGTTGAATGGCACCGAATCCAAAGAGCGGCTTACTTGAAACCCAATTTTCTCCTCCATCGTCGCTGATCGCCATGATCGACAGCGAATAAGTATCGGTATAAAGCGGTAACAAGATACGTCCACTAGGTAGTACCGTCGGTTTGCAGCGAGGTTGCCAACCAAGTCGCTGCAATAGCTTCTCGCCCAACCTCGCCTTTACGGCCTCGACGGTCTTGGCGCTTCGTTCGGTCAGCTCACCTCCGAGCCCCTTGATTTGGTCCTCAAGTTGCTTCAGTGCTTCCTCTTGAAAATTATCCGGCTTGAGCAGAATCATGCTATCGCGGTTCCATTTTGGGCAACCCATCCCGATAGGGTTTTCGGAAACGCGAAATCGTGTGATGCATGACTCCCACGAGTTGGCGATGATGACCGGCCAGAACAACCATAATCGCCCCTTGGCATCGGTCATGAGGCAAGTATTGCAGTCGGGGAAACCTGGCGTATCCGCCATCAAGAATGCTTCGCTCCATGTCTTGCTACCCGCTTTTTGTCGGGCACCCCAAACGGCAACATCATCGGCCGAGCGTTCACCCGATCCTCGATACCAAGAAACCAGGAGATCACCGTTAGCAAGTTCGGCGATCCCAGGTGCATGATTGTGTTGCGGATGAAGCGGAAAGATCAATTCGTCGGAATAGATTGGTTTCGGCTCCTCGGTTTCCTCTGCGGAGGTCAAGCGGCAAATCGCAATGGAGATCAATGTGATGAACATTGAAGTTAGTGTCGCGATCATTCGAAAACGCAGTTGACGGAGAAGGATAGTCAAGGCGGAGAGTCCTTTGTTTGAAATGATCCTCGAAAACGTATTGAAAACAGATCGGATTCGATCATGGATAGTCTCAATTTGATCGCGCGACCTTCCAAGACACGAACATTGCTGCCGGCTTTCCAGCGAACAACCCGGTCGATTTCGTCGCCAATGATGTAAATCGATTCCTTCTCGGAAAAACCATCAATCGGTTTCCCTTGGTCATCTTGGATTTCAATTCGCAGACTTCCTGCTGCACTGGTCGCATAATTGATGGACAATTCATCGCCCACAAAACGAAACAACTTGGTTTCAAACGTGCCAGGATCAGCACCTGCATGAACCGACGCAAAACCATCCGTTCTAAGGGTAAAACGTCGAAAGGGAGTTGTGTAAATCGACATCTCCGTTGGACTCGTTGGCACTACATTCAGGGCGGCATAGTTCGATCGATTGCCCCACCGTTCCGGATCGAGCCCAGGCCGAATGAATGCCTCTCGGAATGTTCGATCGTATGGGCTACTCTGGCGAGCCGTCATAAAAAGAATGTCCGTGCTCTCACCTCGCCCTGGATGAAATCGAGTCGGAGTTGCAATGTAAATATGCGGTGCACGAAAATAAGGATGAGTCAACGTCGTATAGATATGCTCTCCCTCGAAATTAGGTTTCATCGGGATCGCTTCGGTCCACGTCATGAAATCGTTCGAGGTTGTGCGACAGACCGACCTAAGTTTCTTGTCGAGAAAATGCCGGAAATAACAAACATAGCACTGCTCGCTTTCCGACCAGAAGGAAACGTTCTGTGAATCAAATGCATATTCACTCGTGTATTGGATCACAGGTCTATCGCTGAGTTTCCGCCAGTGAATCCCGTCCGCCGAAACAAAAGCGTAGAGCATCGACTTGACTGTGCCAGCCAAAGCCTTGAATCGCTCGCTCGCCGGAACGCCGGGCCTCGCATCCAGCATAGGCGAAAAGTTATGGCAGAACGGAGCTTCGTGAAGGATCACATTGTTGTCTTTGCTCCCATCGAGTTCAACCAGTCCAAGCATTGGCTTCGTCCAATGGATGCCATCTCGGCTTTCGCAATAGCGAGTCACCTCCGACTTGTCGCCGTCGAACTTAGAACCGCGGGCTTCGCGTGTATAAAGCCGATAAATGTCGCCATCCTTGATAACCGTGCCGTACTCAAGATTATCGGCAGGCTCGCTCATGGGTGGAGCAAGCTTGGGCTCATGAAGCTTGAGCGAAACGTTATCCAAGCGTGCAATGAGGAATGGATCGACAAACAACTCGCGACGCGAGCCAAGTTCGATCGGCTCCTCAGCGAAAAGAGGTTGTCGCGCAACAGCCTCCACAACCGTTAGCGTGAGTAACAACCCAATAATATGAAAGGCTCTTCGCATGATAATCCTTCTCGTCATACAGTGGAGACGTGCGGATAGTTCGCTCTAGTTGCGCTCGTTACAAGCTCTGATCCGCTCTCGCTACCCCGCTCTGCTTGCCCCCGCTCTGCTCTCGTTACCAAGCTCTGCTTGGTAACGCACACTCTGGAAGCTCCGGTTCCCGTTCGCGTCAATACCGTTCAACTAGTTGTTACCTGTCAGCCGATAGCTTACGCGACACTAGTTTAGTATGCCTTCGACTAACGGTTAAACGAAATTCTTGCAAATTTGGCTTCGCTGGACGGTATTGCCTTTAGCACCACCGTTATGAAAAGCCCGTAGCAAATTCCATCGCACAAACTTGCCTAGGAGGCTCGGATGTCATAGCAAAGGATTTTGTCTTGCTCGCGGAGATAGAGTTTGCCATCGAGAATGACCGGGTGCGACCAACTAGGACGTTTTCCGCTCTCTGGGATCTTAAAGGAGCCAACTTCTTTGTATTCCTTCGGATCTGCCTCAACCAACGCCATGACGCCGTTTGCGTAACGAATGTAGAGTCGATCACCACCTGCGACCACGACGGCTGAGCCCGAACCTGAGCCCTTGCTGGCCCATCGAACTTCGCCAGTCATTAGATCAGCGCAGTAGGGACGCCCCGCATCATCCGAATCGCCATACACATGGTCTCCGACCAAGACCACGCCACCATGTTTGTTAGCCAGCTTGGTAATTAAAGGATATACCTCCTTAATGGTTACACTGCCGTTGGAGGAAGGAATTTGTTTGACCAGAGCCGCACCGCGTTTGTAACCTACCGAATAGAAGATCAAATCATCGCGAACAATGGGTGTAGGAATGACGGAGGTGGTCTTGTCGATGGGATAAGTCCAAAGCAAGCTTCCAGTCTCAGAGAAGCCCATCAGGCCGCTGCCGGTCGACTGAACATAGACTTTCATATTGCCAACCTTGGAGATACCAACCGACGAGTGCCCCGCACCGCGGTCGTCAGGGTTCTTGCATGTCCAAAGCGTTTCACCGGTTTTCTTGTCCAACGCGACGACTGTCGAGCTCGCACCACCTGGAGTGCAGATGACTTTGTTTCCATCGACCAATACCGATTCACTGTATCCCCAGCTATCCGCGTTTTTCCCACTGAGATCCTTCTTGAGATGCTTCTTCCAAACTTCTTTTCCATCCGTTGCTTGACAGCAAACAAGTAAACCGTCGGGTGTTACGACATAAACTCGACCGTCATCCACCGTTGGCGTGCTGCGAGAACTCTGCCAATCCGGTTGACCGCTCGTCCAGGGAGTGCCCGTCTTTGTGGCCCAAAGTTGTTTGCCTGTTGTTCGGTCAAAGCAGGTCAAGTATTCGTCGGCATCTTTCTGAGTCGAAGCTCCATCGCCCAAAGTGTACATTTTGTCGCCGACAATCGCCAAACTGGCGTACCCACGACCAGCTCCCGACGTTTCCCAAAGCAACTTGGGTCCTTCAGCAGGCCACGATTTCAGCAGCTTTGGATCGTTGACAACCGCAGTTCGATTTGGCCCCCGAAAGGTTGGCCAATCGTCACCGAGGGTCGTTTGGCAAATCGAAAAAGTCAAACCGAGTCCGAGGAATAAAATGGAATTCCAAGACTTGAACCGCTGATGCATGAACTCACTCCTGATAAAACAATTGGTAAAATGGGGAAGCTTTGTGGGGAAGGATTGTCGAAATCCATTCTAACCGAAATTCCCGCGAAGGTTAAATGGCTGCTAGTTGCGAAGCAACCGATCCATTAGTGTCGCCTTTCGCTTCGCGAAAGTTGCGTGGAGATCGCACCTTTTGCGGAGCAAAAGGCGATAATCGGACATTTGTTTCGTTTTTGAGTATGTTCCTAGTTGTGCGACGCTCCGCGTCGCATGAATCACGCTTAGTTGGGCGACGCTCAGCCGTCGCATGAATCACGCTTAGTTGGGCGTCGTGCAACTAACTCCACCAAAGCACGTTCTCGTCGGAACAATTGAGAACACTTAGGTCAGAAAAGCCATGAAG
>Ga0194045_1000195_pt1 | contig 19238 bp, 18 predicted proteins | sample JunL6211m_MetaG_FD_161686 | JGI IMG/M metagenome (GOLD analysis project Ga0194045, IMG submission 161686) | Anoxic zone freshwater microbial communities from boreal shield lake in IISD Experimental Lakes Area, Ontario, Canada - Jun2016-L626-11m | ecosystem: Environmental > Aquatic > Freshwater >...
ATCTGCCGAGTTCGTGACAACGCTTCAAGACATTTGGAGTGCAGGCGACTGCGCATTTCCCATCGATCAGCGCCTTCCTCACAAGCAAAAGGACCTGCTCGTTAAGGATTTCTGCGTCCAAGAAATCGTCACTACGGAAGGGCGCAGCGTTCTTGGATCACAAGAGTCAACGATCACTGAGAATGATGCAGTGCTCTTCACAACCTCTGGAAGCAGCGGCACACCAAAGGGAGTAATACACACGCACGAATCACTGCGCGCCAACGCCAACATCGTTGCTCATTATTTTGGCGTCACCTCGGAAATGCATTGGCTCGCCTGTTTACCCCCATCCCATGTTGGTGGGTTCGGTGTGATTTCTCGAGCACTTTTATGGAATTGCAAATTGACGACCGTTCCACAGTTTGATGCGGAACAGGTAGAGAGCCTCGCCTATAAAGGCGTCACGCATACATCACTCGTAGCAACAGCACTCGGACGCATTAATTCCGCACTTTTTGAAAACATCCTCCTCGGCGGAGCGAAACCGCCGCCTACTTTGCCGTCAAATGTCATCACCACATACGGCCTCACCGAAACAATGGGTGGTGTTGTGTACAACCGCACAGCTCTTACTGGCGTAGAAATTTCGATATCTTCAGATCAAGAAATTTTGGTACGCGGACCCATCCTCATGAACCGTTACTACCAGCAACAATTGAGTCACCCCATTGACAATGACGGATGGCTACATACCGGCGATCTCGGAAGCATGAGCTCAGATCATCAGCTGTCAGTGACTGGGCGTCGAAACGAGCTCATCATTTCAGGTGGCGAAAATATCTGGCCAGAAGTGGTGGAAAATGCCCTCATGAATCACCCCGACGTGAGCGACGTATGCGTTGTGGGCGTAGACGACCACGAGTGGGGCCATCGAGTTGTTGCCTTCATCGTGCCGACTAATACCTCGGCTACGCATTCTTTGGCCGAGTGGAGAGAGTTCGTGGCCGAATCACTGCCTCGATTCATGGCCCCCCGTCAGGTTGTCATCATGAACAGCATCCCGCGAAGCGCCCTCGGCAAACCTCAACGACAGGCGCTCAAAGAAACACTCACTCCACAGACGTAGAGTTTTACGAGTGTGCAACTCCCGCACCACCATCAATGACGTAGGTTTCGCCGGTAATCCAGCTTGCGGCGTCTGAAACAAGAAATGCAGCCAAGTTCGCAATGTCTTGAGGTTCACCCAGACGACCCAGTGGTGTGCGCTTCGCTAAAGCATCTCCAAAATTGTCAACCAACACTGCAGCAAAGTCTGTCTTCACTAATCCAGGTGCGATGCCTACCACACGATTCGGACCTATCTCGCTAGCGAGTTGCCGGGTGAAATGGATGAGCGCTGCTTTGGTGAGGTTGTAAATACTCAAGCCCGACTCTGTACGCATTCCCCCGACAGAGGCAATATTCAAAATAACGCCTGGTTTTTCTTTGAGCGCCATCTCATAGGCCATTTGGGTCCAAAACAATGGTCCTTTTAAATTCACTTGAAACGTTTTGTCGAACCGGCCTTCATCAACACCGAGCGAATCGCCGTAATAGGGATTTGTAGCAGCGTTGTTCACAAGAATGTCAATTCCACCAAAGGCTTTGATGGTTGCTGCAATGCAGTCACGACCTGCGGAAATGTCTCCAGCATTTGCTGCAAATATCTCTGTAACGCCATTGATTTCTGATGCCGCCTCGCGCAATGCATCTTCTTTGCGAGATGACAACATCACTTTTGCGCCACTCTCAGCAAGTGTTTTCGCAATCGCTTTTCCGATGCCCTTAGAGGCTCCTGTCACCAAAGCGACTTTGCCTTCAAATGAAATTTCCATTTCCCTAAACTAGCCCTGTTTCGGGCTGCTCAAAAACTTCACTTCTCTACTGCATCTTGCACTTGGGCAGAAATCAGTATGGTGCGTATTCGGCGACCAACTAGTTCCTCTACCGTGAATCTCCAGCCTTCAGCCTCAACGCTCTCGCCTGGCTCAGGGACATGTTCAACCATATTGAAAACAAAACCGGCCAAAGTATCCCAATCAGAATTGGGTAAACGGGTCGCCAATAACTCATTGACATCATCTATTGGCATCTTGCCATCGACACGGTAATCACCATTGGGAAGACGCACGACGCCAACTTCATCATCATCGAATTCGTCGACGATTTCGCCAACGAGTTCTTCCAAACAATCTTCCAGTGAAATAATGCCAACGATTGAACCATGCTCATCGGCCACAACCGCCAGATGATATTTTTCGCGCTGCATTTCTCGCATTAATCGATTCACTGGCTTTGTTTCAGGAACAATCACTACCTTACGAATGAGTTCAGTCATGACGGAACTACCCGATCCATCACGCTCAGCGCGCATCAGATCTTTTGTATAGGCAATACCCACAACATCAATATCTTCTTCGCCTTCTTGGATGACCGGCAAGCGGCTGTACCCCTCGGCAATTGCAACATCTAGCGCCTGAGAAATGGTCATATTGTGATCGACTGTCACCATGTCGGGACGAGGAACCATCACTTCACGTACAACCGTGTCGCCAAATTCAATGACCGACTCAATCAACTCACGCTCTTCATGCTCAATGACTTCGTCTTGAGCAGCTGCTTCAACGATCCCGAGAAATTCCTGTTCACTAACAAATGGCCCCGATTGAAGACCTTTGCCGCGCACAATGACGTTCGTGAGGGTAATAAGACCTCGAGACACAAACTGAAGTGGCCAAAAAGAAACGATAAAACTTGTTGGCCTGGCAATAATGAGCGCTGCTCTTTCCGGATACAAAACTGCATAAGTTTTCGGCACTGCTTCAGCAAAAACATAGAACACTACGACGTTGAGTAGAACACCAACGGCAACTCCTGCGGCTCCAAAAAGACGACCTGCAACTACCCCAGTCAAAGTGGCTTGAACTGTTTGGCAAATGTTGACGCTGAGCAATAATGGGTTTACCCAGCGCGCAGGGTCAGAAACGAGTTTTGCCAGTGATCGGGCCGACTTCACTCCTTGGTCGGCCAAAGCTGTGGCCTTTGGTTTAGAAATTCTCGATAGCGCCATTTCAGCAACGCCGAAAAAGATGAGAAAGACAAGCAAGACGAAAATTGCCACCAACATCCAATAGTCGGCACTAGTTGGCGTGGAAGCAATCATTGTTCGTCCTCTGCGTGATCTATACGGAATAGCGCTGGGGCGACAGATTTCCAAAAGAACTGCTCTAAGAGTTCCTTTTCGCGACCCTGCATCCGATCTCGCTCGTCTGGTTCGGCATGGTCGTATCCCAATACGTGCAAAGAACCGTGCGTCACCAGTAATGCAATTTCATCGTCAAAGGTTCCTGCATGGGTTGGAGCTTGAGCAAGAGCAACTTCTGGACAAATCACCACGTCTCCGAGCAGAAGTGGCGAGTCTTCAATGTTCTCTCCAGCCCGATCAGGGCCGCGCGAAACGGTTCCAGGACCGCTAGCGAATTCAGGCACAAAGGCATCGATAGGAAAAGCAAGGACATCGGTAGGCCCAGACTTGCCCATATGAACGCTATTCATTTCAGCCATTACGTGAGACTCCACGAACAAAATACTCATCTCAGCTGCGCCGCGAACTCCCTCGGCTTGCAATACATCAGTAGCAAGTTGCTGCCAGCGACCTAAGTCGATGGCAATTCCTGATTGCTCTGACGCACAAAACACCGTGAGTTCTCCATCGCCACCAACACGCTTTGGTTTTTTGAACCTACCTAAAAAGTCAACCATTCAGATGTCAGCGCTGTCTTTCTTCATATGCAGAAACAATATCTGCAACGATGCGATGCCGCACGACATCTGATTTAGTCAAATGCACGAACTCAAGGCCTTCGATGCCTGTCAGAATTTTTTCCAAACCCACAAGACCACTTTTACCGTTTTGCACATCGATTTGAGTGATATCGCCCGTGACAACAACTTTTGAGTTAAAACCAATTCGTGTCAGAAACATTTTCATCTGCTCTGGAGTCGTATTTTGTGCCTCATCAAGGATGATAAATGAGTTGTTCAATGTACGCCCGCGCATAAAGGCCAACGGGGCTACCTCTATCGTTTGTCGCTCAATCAATTTCTGGGCACCTTCATGATCGACCATGTCGTACAGCGCGTCGTATAAAGGTCGCAAATACGGGTCGATCTTTGCCATGAGATCACCAGGAAGAAATCCGAGGCGCTCGCCTGCCTCTACCGCAGGACGCGTAAGAATAATGCGCTGAACCTGTTTTGCTTGAAGTGCCTGCACAGCCATTGCAACAGCTAGCCAACTTTTACCCGTACCCGCTGGCCCCACGCCAAAGGTGATGACGTTTTCACGAATAGCATCGACGTAGCGTTTTTGCCCAGCGGTTTTTGGTTTCACCGCACGGCCTCTCCCTGCTCGCATCACTTCATCAGTCAACACGTCGCTTGGGCTCTGATTGTTGCGCACCATGTCGATGGACCTATCGATGACCAATGAGTCGAAGGCCTCACCTTTTTGAAGCAGGACCACCAACTCTTCAAAGAGTCGCCCTGCTTTTGCCGAGTCTGTTCCTACCAACGAAACCACATTGCCGCGAACGGAAATTTTCGTTGAGGGAAACGCATCTTCAATCCGACGCAAATGCTCATCGCGCATCCCCAGGAGATCTGCCATCAAATGAGAATTGGGGATGACCACGTCAACCGTGGGAGAAGTGGTACTCATCTCCATGAAACGTAGCGTATTCACTAGTGCGTGAGCATGGTCGATTCGTTGATTGCTTCCTGTGCAGGGCTTGAGTCCACTGCACTTGCGAGCGGACCAACGAAATCTATGGCGTAGTACCGCTGTGTTGTAATGGGAATCAACTCAGCCCGAGAGACCATTCGCGCCAGGCGCACCATCAATTCAGCCGCCCCACCGGTGGCTTCAGGCTGATTACTCTCAGGGGTGTCAAACACCAGCAAGGCACCCTCAGAAGCCTCTACAGCAAGTGCGTGCTTCCCAAGATGAATGACCGCACCCTTTGCGACGTACTCGGGGTCAACCACCGCCCACACCACATAATGCACGAGCCCATGACGGAAGCGCTCGGGATAATGCTTGGCGAAATACAATTCCGATAGCCAGCGGGTGGCCCGCACATCGGTCGCGATCAGAGTCATGGCCACTGGAACTCCGTCGTCCCACACCACCCACGCCCGATTGCTGTGCAAAGACAACTGATCGTTGAACTCCAGACGATCCAACATCTCATGGGTTGCTGTGAGTTCCGCCTCAGGCAAATAGGCACGCACGTAGAGATTCCATAAGGAATCTTGTAGATCGAGGTCTACGACGTGAGAGTGGCGGGTGACATACATGAGAAGTGGTACTCCAAAAACGAGGCACTCCGCCTGTCTCAATGGTAGTTGATCCACCCCTCCAATTCGGGTCATGTGTAGCCTGAAAATCCAGTGCGCAAAAGCTTTTCTCAATTGGCATGGCTCGTCGGGGCCGTGGGAGTGGTCCTAGGGCTCGTCAATATATTGACCCCTTCGTCCGCGGTGGGAAACACGTTCTATTTCATCGCCGCAGCGCAACTTGCCGTGGGCGTCATCATTGGGTTCTTTGCCCACCGACCAGACCCTCGAACATGGCTTGTCATTTTAGGTGTATCAATATTCACCGTTGCCGGGCAAATATTCGCCGAAAGTTCACAACCTTCTGAACCACTTCGCATCGTTTCGGAATCTCTCTTTCTCACCGTGCAAATACTTTTAGCTAGTGCATTACTGCTCGTCACTTTGCGACGCAATGGAACCGCCATTCTCAATTCGCTCGGAGATGCTTTAGTTGTGGCACTCGGAACATGGCTCATTATTTGGGTTGGGCTACTGCAACCTTCGCTCAACATCACTGGAGAACCTACGGTAGTGAGTGTGCTGCGCGGCATCACGCTTGCAACAAGCACAATTGTTTTATTCCTTCTTGTTTCTTTGCTCTTTAGCGAAGCCAACCGTACGCCTTCCATTTGGTTTCTCTTTGGAGCAATCTCATTTTCTCTCCTCGGAGATTTTCTTTTCGCCCTCGACAAGTCGGGGCATGCAAGTATTTCCGACCGGTTTCTCAACTCCCCGTACGTCATCAGTCTCTTTTTGGCATCTGCGACTTTTCTCCATCCATCTGTGCGTAGCTTGACCCATAGAAGCACCACGCGACAGCGGCAACCGTTGCTTGGCCGTTTGGTGCTCACCACTTTTGCGCTCATAATTCCGCTCATCACCATCGCACTTTTTGATCCTCGGAATCAGGTTGACCGTTTAGTGCGCGCAATTTCACTTTTCGTACTCGCCGGTTCAGTGACAGCTCGAGTGGTTCAAGCAGTGCGCACCAATGCGCGTACGCAGGCGATGCTTGTGAAGACCGCCCAAACCGACGCACTGACCCTTCTTCCTAATCGTGCACTCATGTTGAAGCACATCGAGGAAGCTGTTGACAATGCGTGGAGAACGGGAAAAATTCCTACTGTTCATTTCATCGACGTCGACCGTTTTAAAAATATCAATGACTCACTTGGGCATAGTGCCGGAGACGATGTGTTGGTGGCCGTTGCTCAACGACTTACGAACGCGGTACCTCTGAACGCAATTGTTGGTCGTATCAGCGGAGATGAATTTGTAGTACTCGAGCCCGACAGCTTCAGCGATGTCGATGCCATGAAAACTGCTGAACGTATTCTTGAGTGCTTTCGCGAGCCACTAGCACTGCGGCAAGGTGATGTATTCGTCTCAGCAAGCATCGGAGTGGCTTGCTCTAGTGGCGCTCACTCCCCTTCACCAGAAGAATTGTTACGTCATGCAGATGCCGCGATGTATAGAGCAAAAGATGCAGGCCGCAACTGCATAGCCCTTTTTGATGCATCAATGCTCGAGCGTGCCACACAGCGACTCACACTGGAAACGGCGCTGTACCGTGCTCTAGAGCGGCAAGAGCTCACTCTTGTGTACCAACCCATCATCGACCTCCAATTAGGAGATGTTCTTGGCTTTGAGGCACTGATGCGCTGGGAGCGCGAAGACGGGTCAACAAGCTCTCCCGCACAATTCATACCGATTGCCGAGGAAACAGGAATCATCGTACCTATCGGGGCATGGGCGCTCATTGAAGCGCTAACGCACCTCCGCAGTTGGATCGACGCTGGAATTTGCCCCGACAATGCCTCAATGTCAGTCAACGTGTCTCCACGCCAGCTTCATGATCCCCAATTTGTTTCGGTCGTCAGCGAGGCACTCTCTCGTTCACGCATTGCCCCTGCGCAGCTATGGCTCGAGATGACCGAAAGCATCATGATTACTGAGCCCGAGCAGGCACTCGCCGCATTACGCCGCCTCAATACACTCGGCGTTCGCATTGCTATTGATGATTTTGGAACTGGATATTCATCACTTTCGCTGTTGCAAAGTTTTCCTATTCAGCGACTCAAAATTGATCGCTCGTTCATCAGCGGCATTGCCGATGACATCAGTGCACGGTCATTAGTGAAAACAATCTTGGCCATGAGTGAGGCACTCGGACTCGACACGGTTGCCGAAGGGGTGGAAACGAGTCGGCAGTTAGAGTCGCTCATTGAATTACGTTGCGCCAAAGCACAGGGTTATCTCATCTCGCACCCAGTTGCTCCAGAACAGATGCGTCATACGGTGATCTCTCTCGAGAGATTTTCACAGTGGCCAAAATATTCTGGTTAGCGATCATTCATAAACGGAAATGACTCACGCGTTGCCGATACGTGTTGTTCCGAAACATCTGCATAGAGGATTTCTTCTGTGTCGCCTCCTGTTGCAAGAGTTTCGCCTAAGGGTCCAAAAATGCGGCTGTCTCCTGAATACACCAATGCCCCACCAGCACCAACACGATTCACTCCGACGACATAGGCCTGATTTTCAATAGCGCGTGCTTGCAGTAGTGATAACCAATGTTCCCGGCGAGACTCTGGCCAGTTTGCCGGTAAGAGATACATGTCAATATCTTTTGCAATATTCCAAAATTCTTCGGCAAATCGCAGGTCATAACAAACAAAGAGGCCTACTCGTACGCCTTCAATGTTGAGCGTCACAATTTCTGACCCGGCTCGAAACCATTTGTCTTCACCGCTATAGGAAAATGGGTGAATTTTCACGTAACGGGTCAACTCACCAGTCGGAGAAGACATGATGAATGTATTTCCTGGTAATTGACCTGCGACCTCTGGCAATTCAGCACAGGTGCCACCTACCCACACTCCAAAATTTCCTGCCATGCGTTGCAGAAATTGCGAGCTTGGCCCATTGAACGGCTCTGGCAATTCATTGATCCACTTTTCACCCATTGCAAAACCTGTGGAGAACATCTCACTCAATACAACAAGCCTGGCCCCCGCACGAGCGGCCTCTGCAATGAGAGCTTCAAGATGCGAGAAATTGGCCTCTCGATTAAGCCACTGAACATCGTGCTGAATTGCGGCGATTTTCATTGCACCCAGTTCCGCAGCCGCTGTGCTGCTTCTGAGATTACAGTTTCTTGTTTGCAAAAGGCGAAACGCACTAGATGTTTTCCATGATGCGCATGTTGAGGAGTATAAAAAACAACATTTGGTATAGCAACAACTCCGGCCTCGCGCGCCAAGCGGAGACAGAACTCACGCCCGTCTCCATCTGGATGCATATTGCGGATATCGGCGGTGACGAAATACGTCGCCGAGGAGGGAAAGTAATGGAAACCTGTTTCTTCCAAAACTGCACATAACTGGTTACGGCGATTTTCTAGATTTTTTGCCAGTTCAAGAAAGTAACTGTCTGGCATGGACAACCCATGTGCGATGGCTGGTTGAAAAGGAGCTGCGTTGACATAAGTAAGAAATTGCTTGGCAGAGCGCACTCCCGCTATGAGGTGCTCTGGCCCAACTGCCCAGCCCACTTTCCAACCTGTTGTATTGAATGTCTTTCCACCACTAGAGATCACCACTGTGCGATTTCGCGCTTCTGGAATTTCAGCAATAGATGCATGCCGATACCCATCAAAAACAAGATGTTCATAGACCTCGTCGGAAAGGATGATCAAATTGTGTTTCACTGCAATACGCGCAATCAGTTTTTGCTCTTCACGTGTGAGCAACATCCCTGTGGGGTTATGCGGAGAATTAATGAGCAAAATTTTTGTTCTGGGCGTGATGGCAGATTCAAGGGCTGAGATATTGGGCCGATAAGTAGGAGGTTCGAGGAGAATGGGTACGGAAACTGCACCCGCAAGCGCAATGCACGCCTGGTAACTGTCGTACATCGGCTCAAAGAGAATTACTTCGTCGCCCGGTTCTAATAGCCCCAACAAAGCCCCTGCTATTGCCTCTGTGGCTCCTGCAGTAACGATTACCTCTGTGTTTGCGTTATAACTCACCCCGTAGAACCGTTCTTGATGTTGCGCAATTGCCTCGCGCAAAACCTGCATTCCGTTTCCTGGTGGATACTGGTTGAGTCCACCATTGATGGAGTTGATAGCAATGTCGAGCACTTCCCGCGGGCCATCAGAGTCGGGAAATCCTTGGCCAAGGTTAATTGCCCCAAGTTCTGCTGCAAGGGCAGACATCTCTGCGAAAATAGTGGTGCCAAATGGCCGCAACCGCGATGCAACTGCGGAAACCGGCACGGCGTTCACAACTCTCGGGTCAGCGTCTATTTGCCAGCGAGAGCTGCAACAACGGGAGCCATTGCTGCAGTTGCATCTTGCTGAAAGGCGATGTAAGTAATGCCCCAACGCTCGCGCAACATGGTGATGTTCTCAATAATTTGCTCCACACTTCCAATTTGGAAATACGGTGCCTGCAACACCACTTCTGGCGGCAGGCCGAACATCGGAGCCATTTTCTCTGCAACCGACATGGGGTCGTCGGTAACAACTGTTGCGAAAACTTGGAGTTGCAATTCAAGCTGGTCGAAACGGTCACCTGCCGCTGCTTTCACGTAACCAATTTTTTCATCAACCACATCTGCGGCTGCAGTAGCCATCGAGCGAGGGTTAATGGAACGGCCAACAATTTTTGGGTTAATTCCAATGACATCCGCTTTGCGTGCTGCCATGGCAAGCAACTTTGGCCCGCCACCACCAACCGTGATGGGAATATTCGAGATCGGTTTTGGTTGAGCGTCAATTTCAGAGACGCTGTAAAACCGTCCTTGGTGCGAGAACGGACCAGCACCCCACAAGCCGCGCATCACAGTAATTGCCTCTTCAAGACGCTCAATACGTGTCATCGCAGTGTCTTGAGTGATGCCTGTGATGGTGTAGTCCTCTTTCATCCATCCTGCACCCAAACCCATCATGAATCGACCATCAGACAACAGGTCAATTGTTGCTGCTTCTTTGGCAAATACCACTGGGTTGCGGAAGTCATTACCTGCAACCAACGTTCCTACTTGCAGAGTCTTTGTTGCAGCAGCTGCAGCCATCAAGGCCGGCACTGGCGCGAACTGTTTGGTGTAATGATCGTCCATCTGCAACGAGACATAACCCAAGTCTTCAGCTTGCTTGGCAATATCTGCCCATTCTTTACCGCTGCCTGCGGTTTTTGCTTTTGCGCCGAATTTGAAAGGTTTGAGAGTAGCCATTTACTCAGACTACCTATTTCGCGTCGTCGGCAACGAGTACAACCTTGCCAGCTACTCGCCTCTCCTCTAAGTCTATTAATGCCGTGGCTGCTTCGCTCAGTAAATACACCTGTGGTTCGACGGGGCGCAACTCTTTGTCGGCTATTTTCTTTAACACTTCTTGAAGTAATTCGGCATTTCCTTGCGGGTTGCGCCCCGCCCAAGCGCCCCAGTCGACTCCAATAATTCTGCGGTTTCGCAAGAGAATCTGATTTGCAGGCAACTGAGGGATCCCTCCGACAAAACCGATCACAAGGTATTGACCATCTTCACCAAGTGCGCGCAAACATGTTTCACCCAGTGTTCCTCCGACCGGGTCGTACAAAATATCGACTCCACCACCAGATATTTCTTTTGCCCGCTCCTTCACGTCCTCGCTACCCGAATCAATCACTGCGCTTGCTCCTCGCGCCACAGCCAACTCACGCTTTTCTTGCGATGATGCAGCAGCAATTACCTTGAGCCCTAGCGAAACACCAATATCAACTGCGGCAAGACCCACCCCACCTCCGGCACCTAATACCAACATCCATTGATCTTTTCCTGCAGTCGACTCAACGCTGATGTGTGCTCGCCGCGTGAGAGCGAACCAACCGGTGAGGTAACTCTGCAAAAAACTTGCGGCTTGACCTGTTGTCAATGTGTCGGGAATTGCGATGGCACGATCTGCACGCACCACTGCCTCGGTAGCAAAACCGCCAAAGCCGATATTGGCAAGGACGCGTTGACCGAGAAGCGTTTGTGCAACGTCTTCGAAGCATTCAATGACTTCACCCACAACTTCCATTCCCGGGATGAATGGCGTGGGCGGCTTAATTTGGTATTTGCCCTGAATGAGTAGTCCGTCCACATAATTGACACCACTTGCCAGCACACGAAGTCGTATATGCCCACTCAGAAGAGGAACCGTTGGAACCTCTTCAAAGGAAAGATTTTCTAATGGGCCTAATTCTTTACAGATCACCGCTCGCATAGACACGATGGTAGTTCGCTACTCTCGGTGGAATGACAAGCACCCCCAAAACCGCAGCAGAAACTTTCGCCCCAGGTCTATTTCATGGTCGTACAGTTCTGGTGACGGGCGGAGGCCGCGGCATCGGACGCGCTACTGCTCTTGGATTTGCGCAGTTAGGCGCCGATGTGGCTCTTGCTGCTCGAGATGCCGACAACCTCGCAAAGACTCATGCCGATATTGAAGCACTTGGCGTTCGCTGCATTTCGCAAGTATGCGATATTCGCAATACCGAAAGCGTGGAGTCTCTGCGCAATACGGTGATGAGTTCATTTGCTCAGCTCGATTTCCTCATCAACAACGCTGGCGGACAATTTCCTGCACGACCTTCAGAAATCTCCGACCGCGGATTCCGCGCTGTTGTTGATCTCAACTTGCATGGAACGTGGAACATGCTGAGCAGGTTCGTTCCCGACCTCATTGCAGCCGGAGATGGGTCCATCGTCAATGTTGTCCATAACCAGGTTGGCGATCGCGGCGCTCCCCTGTTTCTGCATTCCGGTGCTGCTCGTGCGGGCGTAGTCAACATGACAAAAACAACTGCGTTATACCTCGCTCACCGCGGTGTCACTGTTAACGCTCTTGCACCTGGCCCCGTTGACACTCAAGGATTTCGCGAAGAGGAAGTAGCCAATATTTCTCCTGATGTCGTGGAGTACACCAAGCGCATCATTCGCGATACACCAATTCAGCGGCTGCAGAGCCCTGAAGAGACCGCTGCGCACATCTTGTTTCTGTGCTCCCCTGCTGCAAGATCACTCACTGGGCAATTACTCATTGCCGATGCAGGAAATGCAATGGGAAATCAAAACGCCGTGTATTCGCCCGATATGCAGTGGTAGACACGAAAGATATTCGCTACCACTTCACAGGCAACGTACGTTTTCCCCACAGCAAAAAGGTTTCAATTCGCTCTGGCTCACCGTCAAGTTCCAGTGTTGGGAATTTCTCTATGAGTTCGCGCAGTGCGATGCGCGTCTCTGTCCGCGATAGCGCTGCCCCTGGACACACATGCAATCCAAATCCGAAAGACAAATGGCGCCGTAGTTGATTGAGGTCACGGTCGAGTCGAAAGGTGTCGGGATCTTCCCACGCAGCGGGGTCACGGTTCGCAGATGCGTAGAGCACCATTACTTTTTCATCACCAGGAATTTCCACTCCCGACATCGTTACCGAACACGTGGTGGTGCGATACAAGCCAAGAACCGGCGGGTCGAAACGTAGACTTTCTTCAATAGCAACATCAATGAGGTCTGGATTTTCCACCAACTGATTCCAACGACTGCGATCTTCAAGCAAACGCCATACAAGGTTGGTAATGAGGGATGTTGTTGTTTCATTTCCTCCCACCAGAATCTGCACCAGCATCGACAACATTTCTGCATCTGTCAGAGGTTCTTCATGCGATATTGCGGCTTGAGTTAACTCTGAAATGAGATCATTGGGCAAATCATGACCTTGCGCTATTAAATCGCGTCGTATGTTCACTTCATTTATGAGATAGTCGCTCATTGCTCGGCGCGCCGCAATTTCTCGCTCTGGGTCGACCATGTTCATACCCTGCAATTGCGAGTCACTCCACTCTTTAAATATGTCGCGCATCTCTTCAGGCACACCAAGCATGCGCGCAATTACAATGACGGGCAGAGGCATTGCCAAAAGGTCGTGTAGATCTGCTTTTCGATCTTCTTGAGCGCTCATAGAGCCCACTAACTCTTTCACCAGAGCAGTCATCATGGGTTCAAGTGCCATCGCTGCACGAGGAGTAAAGGAAGTGTTCACGAGACGGCGAAACTTTGTGTGGTTTGGAGGATCGCTAAAGAGCGCGATTGCCGGTTTACGGCCTGGTCCTTGACCCCACTGTGAAGAGAACACATCAATATTCTTCAAGGCACCCAAAACATCTTCGTGTTTGGTTAATGATGTGAAATGCGGCTCGTGTTCGCGAAACGCGTGCACGGGGCACTTATCGCGCAGTTCCTTATGAGCTGCTGCCGGATTTGCCAAAACTTCAGCACTAAATGGGTTGTAACGAACATTTTCCACTGGACTACTCATGAGATGACCCCCGTCGCCATAGTAAGGCATGCGAGTCACTAGTCTGCGTAGTGGACCACAGGGGGACTATGAGCGCACTTCAAGACAAATTCGAATACAAGTGGATCGTGGCGGTCACCTTTGTCCTGGGACTCTTCCTTGAAATCATGGATACCACCATCATGAATGTGGCCATTCCGACGCTCGAAAAACAATTCCATGCATCTGCGTCTTCAATGGAGTGGGTTGTCATTGGCTATCTCCTTGCCTTGGCCGTTTGGATCCCAGCATCGGGTTGGGTCGGTGACAAAATCGGCACCAAGAAAACTTTTCTCTTTGCCTTATTTCTCTTTACCGCAGCCTCCGCGTTGTGTGGCCAATCGCATAGCCTCGGTCAACTCATCTTTTGTCGCCTCCTCCAAGGCGTAGGTGGAGGAATGCTCGTACCTGTGGGAACCGCAATGTTGTATCGCTCGTTTCCACCCGCTGAACGTGTTCGCGCTTCAACCATCTTGATTGTCCCAACAGTTGTTGCTCCTGCCCTTGGACCCATCATCGGTGGCGCAATTGTCGACAACTTGTCGTGGCGCTGGATTTTCTATGTCAACTTGCCCATTGGCGTCTTTGGTTTTATTTTTGGCGCACTCTTCTTGAAAGAGCACCGAGAGCCACAAGCCGGAAAATTTGATGCGCCTGGGTTTGTGTTATCGGGAGTTGGATTGGCCGGCATTCTTTATGCACTCTCCCAAGGTCCTTCACATGGCTGGTTATCCACACCTGTTTTATTAACAGGCCTCGGTGGAATCATTCTTTTTGCCTTGCTTGTCAAAGTGGAACTGACGGTGAAAGAACCGATGCTTGCCTTACGGCTCTATAAAGACCGCATCTTTCGCAATGCAAACATTACCAACACCATGGCCTACGGAAGTTTTGCAGCATTTCTCTTTTTGTTGCCGCAGATGCTTCAAGGCGTATTCCACCTAAGTGCTCTCGGATCTGGTCTCACTACCCTGCCACAAGCATGCGGAGTGATACTGATGAGTCAAATAGTGGGGCGCCTGTATCACACCGTTGGGCCCCGCCGTCTTGTCACGTGCGGACTCCTCGTCGCATCGATTGCCTCGTTGCCATTCGCATTCATCGGGCTCGGCACCAGCATGTGGACCATCCGCGCACTAATGTTTGCACGAGGTTGTGGTGCATCTTTTTCCTTTGTGGGTCTGCAAGTTTCAACGTACTCAAATATTGAAGCGCGCGATACCGGACGAGCATCTTCTATCTTCTCTGCGCAGCGTCAAACATCAGCGGCTTTAGGCGTGGCGATCTTTGCAACTATCTTCATTTCACGCTTGAACCATGCTTTGCACACTTCAAGCGCTCCTAAAGCTGCCTTAACTGGCTACCACGCAGCCTTTCTCGGTTCGGTAGTAGTGACACTTATTGGCTCTGTTTACGCCTACTTCAATATTCATGACGAAGATGCGGCAGCAACGATGCGACCACGTCCAAAGAAATCCAAAACTCCACAGACAGCGTGACATCGCTTTTCCCCACTGACTCTGTTGAGGTTCTCCCGTTTGACGGTAGCGCAAAGCTCATCCCTCATTTCTTCGAGACTCGCGCAGCAAACGAGCATCTTGAATCGCTTGCATCTGAAGTGCGGTGGGAACAACACCATCTCGTCCTCTTTGGTAAAAAGGTTCCAGAGCCAAGACAATCAGCATGGATTGCAGATGACGGTATTTCTTACTCATATTCAGGTATCGCTCGTGAAGCACATGCGTGGACACCAACGCTCACAGTTATAAGAAGTGCTCTCATTGATGAAATACAACATCCTTTTAATTCGGTTCTCGCAAACCTTTACCGCGATGGCAGTGATGCCATGGGCTGGCACTCTGATGACGAGCCATGCAACGGACCAGAACCAGTAATCGCCTCGGTCTCATTTGGGGCGGAGCGTCGTTTTGACTTTCGCCATCAACAGAGCGGAGAAAAGGTTTCGGTACTGCTTCCCCACGGATCACTTCTCGTAATGAGCGGGCTATCGCAACATTGTTGGCAGCACAGTATCGCTCGAAGCAAAAAGATAACTGCCCAACGCATCAACTTGACCTTCCGCTCTGTAGCTACCGAGACTTCGCCTTCATCACGCCTCACTTCGACGTGACAAGATATGCCATGGCTGTAGTTGATATATCTCACCCCGAAGTAGGCATTGCTCTCATCACACTGAATCGCCCAGAGAAACTGAATGCGATGACATCAGAGCTGGTTTCCGCTCTACACAGCGCCTTCGATGAAGTATCAGTCGACCCGAATACGCGTGTAGTGATTCTCACAGGTGCAGGCAAGGGGTTCTGCGCGGGGCTTGACCTCACGGGCTACGGTACGGCACCTGGCATGCCCCACACGGGAAAGGTGGAATCGGGATTTGCCACACAAAAACACATTGCGTCACTCATTCCACATATGAGATCTATTCCACAACCGATCATTGCTGCAGTCAACGGTGCAGCCGCGGGCGGAGGGTTTGCGCTTGTACTTGGTTCAGACATTCGTATTGCCTCTACAGTTGCCAAGTTCAATGCCGCATTCATTCGTATCGGCCTATCGGCTTGCGACATTGGAACAAGTTGGCTACTTCCACGACTCATCGGCGCCGCACGAGCTCAAGAGTTAATGCTCACTGGTCGAATATTCCAATCCGCAGAGGCCGAGAAAATAGGACTTATTTTAGAAACCGTTCAGCCCGGAGATTTGCTTGATCGCGCCTACACCAAAGCACGCGAAATCATGCTCAATAGCCCAATTGGCGTTGCGTTAACAAAAGAAGGAATGTGGAGCGCTCTGGAGATACCCGGTATGCAGGCCGCAATAGACCTAGAGAACCGCCAACAGATCATGGCTACGTTCTCTGAAGATGCAACCGAAACGTGGAAAGCCTTCGCTGAGAAGCGTTTGCCTCAATATAAACCTGCGTAACTTTATTTCACGTCAGTGCGCACAACATCCATCACTGAAGATCGCGTTCGCACCAAAGCGATAACAGCAAAAATAGTGGCAAGTGAAATAACAATTGCATACGTTGCCAAAGGCATTGCCCTACCTGAGCTCAACATGTACGTGTCAGGCAACACGTAACCAATCAGCGTCAAAAAACCCCAACGCGCAGATTGTTTCCGGTCCCTTTGAGCAAGTGCATGAACTAATCGAGCAGAACTCGTGCCGTAGACAACGGAGGAAGACAGTTCAATAGCCGCAAACCACCATATATTGACGCCATACCCCACCAGCCAGACCTCAACTGCCAAAATGCGGATGCCAGCCCACAACATGACCAATGCCACCCACAGTCGAGCAAAAATCTTTTGACGTGTAATACGAGCCATCCTGCGAGACACGGTACAGTCTCTACGTGCCCAAAAAAGTGACTGCCGTCGTGGCAGAAACCCGCGGAGATCTCTCCATACATGCGCTCACCGTTACAGGCATCCTCGCCGGAATGGCCGCATTAGTAGCCGTGCTCGATAAAGCCCCTACCAGCGCAGTGGTCTGGCTCATCGTCGCTCTCATTATCGATGGCGTCGATGGTCCGATCGCGCGCAAATGGCTCTCCGAATCTGATGTGCCGCGCTTCGATGGTTACATCCTCGACCTTGTTATCGACTACGTAACATGCGTCATTGTTCCAGCAGCTTTCATGTGGCAATTCGGAGTTGTGAGCCACGGCAACCTTGGGAAAATTGCTGTTGCTTCCGTCATTGGTTCTTCTGCGCTGTGGTTTAGTCAAACAGACATTGAGACAAGCGATCATTATTTTCGCGGTTTCCCTGCAGCATGGAACATGATCATCCCCACCCTCTGGTTGCTTGACGCTGGGGCAGGTGTCAATATTTTTCTCACGTTGATGCTTTCTATTCTCACCCTGAGCAATATTGAATTTGCACATACCATCAAAGTTGCACGGTTGCGCACGCTCAATATTCTCTCGATGACCGCCTGGGTCATTTCCCTTTTAGTGATGTCATTTCAGTCAGGTGAAGTCAATATTGCGGAGAAACTCATACTTCTTATTGGGCCACTCGCCGTTGCCGGCATCACCACAGATCGTGCATTGAACTCCATGCACACAGCGCCGAACGAAAATATTCCCCACATCTAGACACCGAATTCCATTTGTTCTTTCTTCCACCCATGAGCCAATTGAATGAGCTCGCCACCAGACAATGCAGGAAGATTTACGTGACGTATCTCTGTCACCAACTTGTATTCATTTGGTAGATGTTTACTGAAATACTCAGCGAACTCTTCAACGATGCTCGATTTTCCGGAACCATGCCCAACGAGCATAATTTCTGATGCCGCAGCGAGTACAGCAGCGACATATTTGTAGTACTCACTGCTACCCGCATCACTTCTATGACCATGGTGCTCTTGTGCTTGACGAACATGATGATGTTCAGCACCTTCATCGGGACGATGCAAATGCATCACCTCCCGTTCGGGCCCTTGAACCACATGCCAGACATCACAGTAATCACGCGTGACGGCAGCAATTACCCATTTCCCCGATACATCAGCAAGCGAAGTTTCATGCATACATTCAACGTACGCCACTCACTACTGAATATGTTCTCTACAGAAATTTAGGTATTAATGCACTCGCAGCATGAGTTTGCCGTAGTGACCGCCATCGAGCAGCATGCGCACCGTTGCAGGAAAGTTCTCAATTCCCTCTTCAATTTGCTCTCGCACCTTCAACTCGCCGCTCTTTAGCCATTTCCCCATCTGCGCTTCTGCTTCTGCATGCTTATGGGCATAGTGGAAAATGGTGAAACCAAGCATGCTTGCATTGCGCTCTGGAATTTTCAGATAGTTCTTTGGGCCACGAACGTCGGCCATGTTCTCGTATTGAGATACCGCCCCACAGAGAACTACACGAGCTTCCTCAGCAATGTTCATCAGCACAGCATCGAGCACTTCGCCACCCACATTGTCGAAGAATAAGTCGACACCGTTTGGCGCGAGTTCAGCTAGTCGCTTTTCTACATTTTCGTTGCGGTAATCAATTGCTGCGCTATACCCAAGTTCATTGACGAGAAAGTCGACCTTGTGCTTCCCACCAGCAATTCCAATGACAGTGGTGGCTCCAGAGAGTCGAGCCACTTGGCCCGCCATTGAGCCCACAGCGCCAGCAGCTCCGGAAATAACAACAGTATCGCCGGGCTTCGCTTTGCCCACATAAACAATTCCTGTATACGAGGTGAGTCCTGTGGCCATTCCTAATGCACCAAGAAAAGCACTCGCAGGGGCAATGGACGTATCTAACTTCCGCAGCATCACAGCAGGCATCATTGCGAAGCTCTGCGAGCAAAATGGGCCAGTCACCGTATCGCCAACTGAAAACCCTGGGTCTGCGCTTTCCACCACGGTGCCAGCGCCTAAGGCAGGAACAACTCCACCTAATTGTGCAGAGGTATGGAATCCGCCGCCGTCGAGCGTCGTGCGA
>Ga0194045_1000199_pt1 | contig 19066 bp, 11 predicted proteins | sample JunL6211m_MetaG_FD_161686 | JGI IMG/M metagenome (GOLD analysis project Ga0194045, IMG submission 161686) | Anoxic zone freshwater microbial communities from boreal shield lake in IISD Experimental Lakes Area, Ontario, Canada - Jun2016-L626-11m | ecosystem: Environmental > Aquatic > Freshwater >...
GAATCATCGTGCCCGTATTCATGAATGCATGCGCTGGATCATGATTAATCGCTTCAGTATACATCGATCGAATAATGCACATCTGATCCGCAGCACGGGCCCCTAGCTCCGGAAAAATCGAACTGAACTCGATACCACTTTTCCCATACTTCACAAACGGATGCTGCGGCCCGAAACAGTTAAGCTTAGCGCCCTGCAATTGAGCAATCTGCTGACCCTTGGTAACCGATTCAGGCATGGGCTGACCATGCATTTTCGCAAGCGTGGGTTTCGGGTCCCAAGTTTCCAAATGCGTCATGCCCCCCGCCATATATAGGTAAATCACCCTTTTTACTTTAGGGTTATGATGCAGAGGATTGACCACGCCTTTATACCCGCCCGAAGCTGCGCCCTGCGCTTGATTACCCTGCAAAAGAGAAGCCAGCGCCATTGCACCGAGGCCCCCGGTGGACTGCTTCAAAAAGGCTCTGCGTTGAAAAAAGTTGTTATTCATGGGAAGTATTCCTAATTGCGTGTGATGGTTTCATGGAGGTTGAACAGTGCACGGGCGACACCGCCCCAAGCTGCGAGTTCCTCTTCAGGAAACTCCTTGCTTGCGGGCCTATCCCCAACACTCAGAAATTCTTTTGCAGCTTTAGGATCTTTCGCAAGCGACTTACGATACTCAACCACCAGATTAAGAAGTACTTCTTTTTCTTTAGGCTTGGGCGATCTGGAAAGAGTTCTAGTGAATGCAAAGTCGATTTTCTCTGCATCGGTTTTCCCGCCCTCCTTCAAAATCTTTTCTGCAAAAACCCGGGCCGCCTCTACCTCGCAGGGGTCATTCAACAAAGCAAGCGCCTGCAATGGGGTGTTCGATCTAACGCGATCTGCAGAACATTCCTCTCTGCAAGAAGCATCAAATGCAAGCATCGCGGGGTGCAGATATTGCCTCTGCCAATGGGTGTATAACCCCCTGCGATAAACCGACTCTCCATTATCTTTTTGCCATTCTCTGGTGGGGAAGTTTAAATAAGACCAGTAACCTGGGGGCTGGAATGGCTTGACACTCGGCCCGCCCTGCTTATCAACCGCCAATCCGCTGACGCTTAGATAGTTATCACGGATAAATTCCGCATCAATCCTGAAGCGCGACTGCCTCGCCAACCAGCGATTATACGGATCCTTCTCCTGAATCTCGGTGGAGGGAACCGAAGCTTGTCGATATGCTCCGCTCATCACCATCAGCTTAATCGTTTTCTTGATATCCCAGTTGTTATCCTTAAGGTAGGAAGTCATGAAATCCAAAAGTTCTGGATGGCTGGGCCATTCACCCTGCGAGCCGATATCTTCCAGTTTTTTCGAAAGGCCCTGCCCATAAAAAAGCTTCCACAAACGATTTGCCAGCACCCGCGATGTCAAAGGGTTGTCATTGCTGACCAGCCATTGAGCCAGATCTAAGCGGTTCAATCTTGCCTTGCCATCATTCTTGATTGCAGGAAGAAAAGCGGGAACACCGGGGGTAACCACTTCGCCCGAATTGTCCATCCAATTGCCCCGTGCCAGCACCTTAATGGTGCGGGGTTCGCGTGCAATGGTAACCAAAGTAGTCGGGAAGGATTTTTCAAGATCGGTGCGCTTGGTTTGAGTTACTGTAAGCTCTTTGCGTGTTGCTTCTAACATAGGTGCAATGGTTCTATAATGCGTTACAATCTTTAATTTTTGCTGTTCATTGCGCTTTGCAGGCTCAATAGTAAGTGATGCCAGCACATCCACAGGAAGCGAAACTCCACCACCTGCTTTAACCGGCCTCATCGCATCTGTAATCGAAACCCGAAAACTTCCAAGTGTATGGCTACCCTTACCATGGTTTTGGTCCAAAGTAATTACCACCGAAGATTCACCCGAAAGGTTTTCTTTCATCTGAAACACTGCGTGCTGCGGTTTTGCAACTTCGGGCAGGATCGCCCAACCCCATTCTTCTCCCTTGGTATTACCATCAATCGCAGATGTTGCAGTCCACTTTTTATATGGGTTGGTTTCCCCTGCAATTACTTGTTCAAAAGTAGCGCTGGCATCCATAAATGCGATGGCTTTTTTATCTGAACCAAGTGCGCTGAATTCTGAAAGTACAAAGTTGCCATTGCTTGCCCTGCCCGATCCCCCACCAGGCATCGAAGCATTAGGCAGTGCCTCAATTTTCATTGCGGTATATGACCCCTTGGGCAGTTTGATGTCTAAGGTGTAGGTGTCCTTATCCGCTTTTTTACCCGAAGCTAGAATGGATCCATCCTCTGCGATTGCCAGCTTTGCACCGCCCTTAGATACAGCCTTCACGGGCTTTAGAACCGTCCATTTAACCGAACTGGTAACCGAGGCTTCCCACTCAAGTTGTTGTTTGGTTAGTTCAGGAGTCGAAGCTTCCAGCACCTTTTTCAATTCAAGTATCTTTGCATCCAACGAATCTAACTGGGCCTTTTGTTCTGCTGAAGGCAATGCCATGCGTGTGCCAAAATCGTTGCCACCATACAAACCCTTTTCGGTGATGTCTGCGAAGAATGCTTCCATGCTGTAAAATTCTTTGGTGGTGAATGGATCAAACTTATGATCATGGCATTCCGCACATCCAAGCGTAGTACCCAGCCAAACACCACTAACATTTCGAACCCTTTCAGCAGCATACTTTGCAAGGTACTCGCGATCTTGCACCCCACCCTCTGCACTCATCATGCCCAAACGGTTGTAACCACTCGCAACTTTATTCTCGATGGTTGCATTGGGCAAAAGATCCCCAGAAAGTTGCTCGATCGTAAATTGCGTAAACGGAATGTTCTTGTTGAAGGACTGAATAACCCAATCGCGATAAGGCCACACGGTAACAACCTGATCACCATGATAGCCAACGCTATCTGCATAGCGCACCAGATCGAGCCAAAAAACAGCCATGCGCTCGCCATAATTAGGCGAAGCCAATAACTGATCCACCAGCGCTTCATAAGCCTTGGAACTATTATCTGCGAGGAAATTCTTTAGTTGTTCAGGGGTCGGGGGCAAACCAGTAAGATCAAAGCAAAGCCTACGAAGCAAGGTAACCTTGTCAGCTTCTGCAGAATGCTTCAGCCCGTTTTCCCGAAGCTTATCAAGGATGAAGTTGTCGATGGGGTTTTTCACAAACGAAGGATCATCAACTTTAGGGGGTTCTGGTTTCTTTACAGAAAGAAACGCCCAATGCCCTTCCCAACTTGCACCCTCTTCCAGCCAGCGTTTTAACAAAGCCTTCTGATTATCATCGAGCTTCTTGTTACTCTTGGGGGGTGGCATTAATTCATGCGCATCGGTTGAAATTATGCGCTTGTATAATTCGCTTTCCATCGCCTTGCCTGCAACAACTGCGGTATTACCCTTCCTCTTGGATTTAGCACCAGCCTCGGTATCAAGCCTAAGGCCGGCTTTTCTGGCACCAGAATCAGGCCCATGGCACGCATAGCAATTCTCCGAAAGTATCGGCCTGATATCCCGGTTGAACTCGATCTTCTTATCCGCAGCATGCGACTGCGTTCCAATAAGCATCATTACTGGGATTAACATCGGGAGAATAAATTTTTTCATGATGGTTTTCATCTTAGCCAAGGTTTGTAGGCGGGTTCACTTTTTACTACCCTACGATTGTACACCCTTTGGTATTAATTGTGGAGTCTTTTTGCGCCTTCCTCTCTCAAAATTCAATATTATTAGCCATGTTGCTATTTCTGGTATCAGCCCTTAGGAACTCCGCAAATGAAAGCCATCCTTCTCGAACAACCCAAAAACTTCAAACTCATCGATACCCCCGAACCCGCCAAGCCTGGCCCAGGCGAAGTTCTTCTCAAAGTTCACCGAGTCGGTATTTGTGGTAGCGATTACAGCGGGTATCTAGGCAAAATGCCCTTCTACAGCTACCCCCGCATCCCCGGACACGAACTAGGTGTCGAAATCGCTGAAGTGGGCGAAGGCGTTACCCACATCAAAGTAGGCGATCGCTGCTGCGTCGAGCCCTACATGAATTGCCAGAAATGCCATAGCTGCCTTCGTGGCCATACCAATGCTTGCGAATTCAACAAAACACTGGGCGTTCATGCCGATGGTGGGCTCAGGCCTTACTTCGTTCTTCCCGCAAGGAAACTTTTCCCCTCTTCCAAACTTACCTATGAACAACTCGCTCTGGTAGAAACCTTAGCAATCGGTTGCCATGCTGTTAATAGGGCTAAAACCCAACCTGGTGAAAATGTCCTCATTATTGGTGCAGGGCCCATCGGCTTATCCACTCTTGAGTTTGTGAAAATCGCAGGCGCCCGACCCATCGTCATGGATACTAACGAACAACGGCTCGCATTCGTCCGTAATACCATGGGTGTTAAAGATACCATCCTCGTCAAAGGCGAAGGCAAGGAACTCGACACCCTCAAAGAAATGACCAATGGTAATCTCGCCCATGTCGTTGTCGACGCCACAGGCAGCAATGTTTCCATGAGCCAGGCTTATAACTTTGTCGCCTACGCGGGCAGGCTTGTTTGGGTTGGTATCACCCTCAACGAAATCAGCTTCACCCAGACTCTGATGCACCGCCATGAAATGACTTTCCTCGCAAGCAGGAATGCCCTTCCCGGCGATTTTGTTCGCATCATCCAATTAATCGAAGATGGTAAGATCGATACCAAGCCTTGGATCACGCACCATTCGACCCTTGATGGTATGATCGATGCTTTTGGCGCTTGGTTAAAACCCGAAACTGGTGTCATCAAAGCGATGGTTCAAGTTTCTTAAGCTAATAAAAGGAGTCAGGTCTTTTTTTACAAATAGAAAAAGAGACCCGACCACTTATTTAACTTATTTGCTTATGGTCAAGGTTGTGGCTTGCCCAGCGACTTTGACTGCAGGGATGGTGATCACACCCTCAGCATCTGCTTTTCCTTCACCCTTGGTTTCGCCATAAGCCCATTTGAACGCTTCGCCAGGCTTAAAATTTAGGTTCTGCAACCTGCGTACCGAAACATCCGCAGTCGATACCTCAGGAATTTTGAAGCTGGTCTTCAACTCTTTTGCACTTACCAGAAAGAGCGACATCTCAAGTTTATCCTTGGTATCACTAATATTTTTCCAACGATAAAAAGCGTTGATCTGACCGGAAACCGCAGGCTTTTCGCTTTTCACATCTGGCCAAGGCATCTTGCTATTATTGTCACCATTAGCAAACACCGGATATGCCTCATTCTTTTTTACACTCAACCAATCAAATGAGTTTACTAGATCGTTAACCTTCTCAATATTTGCGTGATTATTCGCATGACCAAACGGGCCCCAATAAAAATAAAGCGCATATTTGCGATCATTCATCGCCTTGGCAAAACGATCATGGCCAACCGACCAAGAATCATTCTGACCAGAATAATCAATCACAATGGGTGGATCAGGAAGCTTCACATTCTCGGGAACCGACAAGGGTGGGAAAAACATCCGCTGAGAAACATGCTCGATACCCGCGGGCACATTCGCCTTGATTGCTGCAAAAACATCGCCATTGCGCATACCAATGCCCAGGGTGCCACTACCCCCCATAGAGTTACCTCCAAGGTAAACCCGGTTAGGATCAATTTCATATTTTTTAATCACCCATTGAACCGTATCCATGACCCGTTTTTCTGCAGGCGTGGGCGAGCCACCTGAATTCTTTTTGGTAAGGTTTGCATCGCCGATGTGCATGCCACCCCACCACCAATCGCCTTGATTACGCCTGCAATCTACATACAGCGCATAAAAATCATCCGGGGTATGATAAATATCATGATTGCCCACCATGCGCGTGCATTTCACACAAGAAATAACATCGTGCCCTGCGGAATGAAGGACAACATAGAGGGGTGCATTCTTACGATCTTTTTTTGGATGGATGACAACAAAGTTATCCTGCTGCGGGGCTTTGTAACCCCATTCTGGTTTCACATCATGCTCAAAGATTTCATAGCTTCTTTCCTTGATGGTTAGGTCTTCGACCTGTTTGCCCTTGATTGCAACAACCTTCGAAGGCACCCAATCTTTGTCTGCTGCAACAAGAGGATACACTGCAAAAAGAAGTATAAGAAAAGCTGCACGATTCATGGGGTTTCTCTTTAGTAAAGGTACGGGAATGCAATTACTGTTATAGCAAAGTAGTTCTGAGACGAAAGAAAAAAGCGATACGACTAGAAATACCTGCTTACTTGGTCTTTAATTCGAATGGCTCAAGCATGGTCGGTTGATTGGTGATAGTAACTTTGAAAGTGGAGGTTTCAGGTTTGGAAAATCTGCCTTTGAGCTTATCAGGGCCATGAAATTGATTTTTGAATGTCCCGGATTTTTCCCGCCATTCAAAGGCGACCAAAAAGTCTCCCGCTGGAACGCCATCCCCTGAGGTAAAGGTGTTCAGTTTAAAATCACCATTCTCATCAGTTTGAGCGTAGGGAATGAAAGATTGATCATCCTTCTTTGGCGTGGGATGAAAATAGACAAAAAGATCAGCAGCGGGCTTACCATTAACCAAAACTTTGCCCGTAACCGGGAAAGTGGGAAGCCGCTTCGGAGAACCACAACCTACAACAAAGAAAACCATTAAAAGAATCATCACTGGGCGATAAAACAAAATCATGAAGCTGGTTTCCGTGATACACAAAGTACAGGGATTATTCTGAAATGATCTCGCCTTTTTTAGCAGTGATCATGTAAACAAAATTCTTCGGATTCATACTGGTGTTAAGAAATCGAACTGAGCCATCCCCCATCACCACCGTTGCACCATTCGTATGAAAACCATAAATGCCCCTGCCGTTAACATTAGTGCAATTAATCATGCAAGGGCCTTGAACACCGGTGCCATCATACAGCGAACCATTGACCCAGTTTTCACCGTTGTAAGGATTGCCCCATCCCGCACCAACGGTATTAGTATTTCCACTATTGGGAACAACAGGAAAACCATCGGTTGCAACACGAATATTTGTTTGCCAAGCTTCTGGCCTTCCTGCAAGCTCCACCAGTAAAAGAGTGTTGGATACACCATCAGAAACACCAGATATTGTCGATGATTTCAAAGGCGGGGTTGCAAGCATGCCTTCACGGTAACCACCCGATGGCGCGCCAACAACCGAATCCCAGCCTACCGAAGTTACCCCAGAAATTACTGAATAATCACCCGCTGCGGTTGTAAAAGTTGCAGCAGGATAACCAGGGATAGCACCTGCAGGCAGGCTTATGGTTTCAGAACGGTTTTGAGTTGGAGTCGAAGGGCACTGCATCACCTTTAATTGGGTCTGCAGCACCGCAATGTTCGAAGCGGTGTTAAACATTTGATTAAAATTGTACTGTTTGTATAGGTTTTCCTGTTCGAGATAAGGAAGCATAAGCGGTGCCCAGCTATAGGCAAGATTGGCTGCAGGTGGAAACGCCACGAAATAGGCAGGGGGCAGTGCTTGATAGGTATTTTCGTAATTAAAAAAGGCCAACCCAAGCTGCTTAAGATTATTGGAGCACTGCAACCGAGATGCGGCTTCGCGCACTTTCTGTACTGCGGGCAAAAGCAAACCGATAAGAATCGCAATGATAGCTATCACCACCAAGAGTTCGATCAGGGTAAAGCCAGACTTGCTTTCTTTTCTGAGCCTTTTTAAAGCCATGAAATTAACCCCTTTATTACTAATCAATCCAACATTACTTTATTAGGCTTATATAGCTAAACTATTACAAGAAAAGTTTAAATTTTCTCACAATTTTTTGAAAGAGCAATCCTCATTAACGATTATATGATAATTGGTATGTAGAAACCAAAATAAGGGCCAAAGTCCTGATTCCAACAGGTTATAATTCAACCACTACTTCAGGGAGAATTTTTTGCCCGTGGTCAATTTGCCGATGACTGCAGAAACTGCGCCCAGGCGACTATTTGCCTTCGATCTAGTGATAGTGCAACCAATAAAGGAGGCCTTGATCGATTTCCTGCGTGTGGCTTCGAGAAGATTCACAAAGAGATCCGGATGCGCATCCAGAAGATTACCTATGATGAAAATACGCTCTGGGTTAAAGAGATTAACAACCGTTGCAACACCCGTGGAAATATGATCAATCATGAGATTGATTTCATTCATGGCATCGACTGCGCCCCCACGAAAAAGATTAATCGCACCCTGAATATCAATCTTGGAATCAGCAAGCCTAGCTATAGTTTTACAAAAGAAATCATCCGTAGCGACTGCATCGAGGGTTGCGCCATTTTTGTCGATGGGAAGCTTTCCGAGATTTCCCGCAAGGCCCAAATGCCCTTGAAGTTGCTGACCATTAGAAACAATACCTAGACCAAAATCATGGGTGATATCGATAACAGCAAAGTTAGAAAGATTGCGGGATTCGCCAAAGATGGATTCAGCCAAGCAGAGTGCATGCATTTCTTGAAGCAGAAAAGTTTCGAACCCGGTGTTGGCATCGAGGTCTTTTGCAAGCATTTGATTTTCGAGAAACGGAATGGATGGGCATGAAGATATTTTATGCTCTAGTTGGTTGAAAAGGCCGGGCGTGCTAACCCCAAGTCCCATCAACTTTACGCCATTTTTAGGCTTTGCCAGTTTGAGCTTTTGACTAACAAGACTGAGAAACTCAGAATAAGACCTTGGCATGGGGAATCGATCTAAATTTCCCTGCAACTTCCCATCAAGGCCTGATGCTGATATTTCGCAAGCATCCTTCCCAATAACAAGCGCCATGACCCCGGCCTTGGAAGTTGCAAGGTGAATCATTTTACCCGGCCTGCCCAGCATCGCCTTGGAAGGCTCACCTTCTTCTACCAATTTGGCATCGAGAAGATCTTGAACGGTTCGGGTTATGGTCGGGCCGCTGATGCCGGTTAATCGAGTGAGGTCTGCGCGCGATAGCCCTCCATGCTTTAAAAGCATCGCTAATACTTCGCGAGTATTTAAATGTCTGAGCAAGCCAGCTCGGTTTTGGCTTTTGTGTTTCGGATTAGGGCTTTTTTGGGGCATTAGTCAGTCGCATCAAGTAGTATCAAAATACCAAACTAACATATTAAAAGATTATGAAACACCGCTCAGATAAAAAGCTTAATCCATGTGAAGTTTTAATTAATGTGGCTGTTTTTCAAGAAATAATAGAGGTTTCAAGTTTGTGAATTTTTGGTAAAATAATGATGGAATTGGTTGTTTGCATACCTGCCTGGAGAACTTATGGCTTGTTTCTTACATAATTGTTTATTTCTGGCACCGCTAATTGCCTGCATCTTTAGTACCATTAGTCTCGCAGCAGAGCCTGCCAAACCTGCAGCAGATTTATTCGAAAAAGAAGTTCTGCCTATTCTTCAAGCGCATTGCTTTTCATGCCACGGTGCAGAAAAAAAAGTCAAAGGAGGCCTTGATATGTCCTCCCGCGAAGCCCTCCTTAAAGGCAGCGACAATGGCGCAGTTGTCTCACTCGAAAAACCAGATACCAGCATGATGATTGACGCCATCCGCCATGGCGAACTGAAAATGCCCCCCAAGGGCAAGCTCCCCTTATCGCAAATCGAGATATTAGAAAAATGGATTAAATCCGGTGTACCATATTCTGCAGGCAAGGCTGTAGCCAAGCAGCATGGCCCGCCAAAAGTGGATGAGGAAGCCCGAAACTTCTGGTCCTACAAGGCTGTTAAAATTCCAACCATTCCCAAAGTGAAGAATCAAGCATGGGTCAAAAATCCCATCGATGCATTTATCCTTTCGAAGCTCGAACAAAATCAGTTAACTCCAGCTTTGCCTGCAGAGAAAACCGCACTGTTGCGAAGGCTCTATTTCAATTTGATAGGCCTGCCTCCTTCAATCGAAGAAACAGAATCGTTCCTTAAAGATACTTCACCAGATGCTTATGAAAAACGAGTTGATCTTCTTTTAAACTCCAGGCATTACGGCGAAAATTGGGCCCGCCATTGGCTTGATCTTGTCCGCTATGCAGAAACCAACAGTTTCGAACGCGATGGCACCAAACCCAATGCGTGGAAATATCGCGACTATGTAATCCAATCGTTCAACTCAGACAAACCCTACAACCAATTCATCAAGGAACAACTCGCTGGCGATGAAATTGAAAAAGTAAGCAGAGATAGCTTGGTCGCAACCGCATACTATCGACTTGGCATCTGGGATGATGAACCCGCTGATCGCGAACTGGCTTATTTTGATCAACTCGATGATATTGTTTCTACCACTGGGCAAACTTTTCTTGGCACCACCATCGGCTGCGCAAGATGCCATGATCATAAAATTGATCCCTTCCCACAAAAAGATTATTACCGCTTCATGGCTTTTTTTCATGGTGTTAACGGCTACAGCAATGGCCCCGCATCGCAAAGAGTCGTTGATGGAGATATTCAAGATCTTAAGGGTATTGTTGGTACAGGCAGAAAGCCCGACATTAAGAAACTTCAAGAACTCGAAATCAAAGCCAAGGAACATGAACGCGATGCCAATGATGTCAACAGGCAGATAGGCCGTATCGAGGATGATTTCAGAGCCAAGCTTCCCGGTGGGCAGAATGATGATTTCAAGCAAGATATTCACAAACCCATTCTGTTTGAAAAACATCTAGGCAAGCTTGTTACTGCTGAAGAATACAAGCGCTGGAAAGATCTTATCGCTAAGAGAGAAGAACTGAAAAAGACCCGACCTCTGATTCGAGAAACCTCCCTCGCAGTTACCGAACAAGGGTCCAAGGCAAGAGAAACCTTTATCCTAACCCGTGGCATGCCCGCTGCAAAAGGCGATAAAGTCGAACCCGGCTTTCCCACTGTCATGATCTCAAACAACTCTCCCGAACCCAAAATCCCAGATCCAGATGCCAAAGCTTTATCCTCGGGCAGAAGAGTTATCCTCGCTGATTGGATTGCTAGCGATGAAAACCCCCTTACCGCTCGAGTCATGGCCAATCGACTCTGGCAGTTTCAGTTCGGCAGAGGTATTGTTCGTTCCTCCAGCAACTTCGGCTATATGGGCACACCACCCACCCATCCCGAACTTCTGGATTACCTCGCATCTCAACTTGTTGCAAACGGCTGGAAAATCAAACCCATTCAACGCATGATCCTTACCTCCAATGCATTCAAAATGGGCTCCCAAGTTTCACCCCAAGCAATGATGAAAGATCCCGAAAACGATCTTCTCTCACACTTTGATTTGCGCAGGTTAACCGCAGAAGAACTCCGCGACTCCATCCTAGGCATCAGTGGCAACTTGAATTTAAAGAAGATCGATGGCCCTAGCGTCTACCCTATCATTCCAAGGGAAGTGCTTGCAGGGCAATCCGTACCCGGCAGCGGTTGGGGTAAATCCACACCCGAAGAAGCTGCTTCGCGAAGTGTATTTGTATTTATCAAACGATCGCTGGCTTTGCCCATCCTTCAAGTATTTGATGCACCAGACCCAGATTCCCCCTGCCCTTCTCGCTTCACCACTACACAACCCGCACAAGCCCTCGCTCTCATCAACAGCGAGTTTGCAAGCGAACAGGCAAAAGTGCTTGCTGCTGATGTTGCCAAGAAATCTCCATCAACTCCTTCAGCTAAAGTTCACGAAATCCTTCGCAGAACTCTGCAACGACAACCCAAACAAGATGAAATTGACCGAGGCACTACCTTTATCAAAGATTCCATGAACAAAGATTCTCTCAGCGAGGAAGATGCTCTCCGCAGGTTTTGCCTTATTGCTTTCAGTCTCAATGAATTTATCTTCCTTAACTAACCCAACGACAAACTTTATAGGTGATCCATGAAAAACTTCTGTGGCAATACCAGACGCGAATTCATCTGGCAAACAGGCGCTGGCTTTACTGGCGTTGCTCTCGCAGGCATGCTTGAAGATTCCTTCTTCAAAGCACAAGCCGCACAACCCTTCAACCCCCTCGCTCCTAAAAAACCTCATCGCACCCCCAAGGCCACCAGCGTTATTTTCCTTTACATGTATGGCGGCCCAAGCCATATGGACACCTTCGACTACAAGCCAGCAATGAACGGTATGGATGGCAAAACCATCGAGGTTAAAACCTTCGGCAGAGGTGGTAAAAAAACCAGTGGTCGTATCGTCGAACCCCGTTGGAAATTCAATCAGTATGGGCAATCTGGCAAATGGGTTTCCGACCTTTTTCCAAACCTTGCCAAGCATGTCGATGATATCTCTTTCATCCACTCCATGACTGCTGATTCACCTATTCACGGATCCGCAATGATCCAAATGAACACCGGTAAAGTGCAATCAGGCGCACCATGCATGGGTTCATGGGTTAACTACGGGCTAGGCTCTGAAAACGCAAACATGCCTGGCTTTGTTGTAATGCTTGACCCACGCGGTGGCCCGATCAGTGGTGCAAAAAACTGGTCCAGCGGTTATATGCCCGCCCAATACGAGGGCACACTCTTTCGATCTCAGGGTTCGCCCATACTCGATCTTTCCAGACGATCCGACATGACCGATCCACAACAACGCAGAATCCTTGATACCCTCTCGCAGTATAACGCCCAACATAGTCTGCAAAACAAAGATTACTCCGCCCTTAACGCTCGCATTGCAAGCTACGAACTCGCCTATCGCATGCAATCTTCCGCCCCTGAAGCAACCGATATTTCCAACGAACCTCAGAAAGTTCAATCTCTCTATGGCATGGATAATCCCAAAACCGCTGTCTTCGGCAGGCAATGCCTTCTCGCTCGCAGACTTGTAGAACGAGGCGTTCGCTTCATCCAACTTTATTCAGGCGGCGCGCATAACGATGACAACTGGGATGCCCATGGCGATCTCGAAAAAAATCACAACCTGCACGCAGGCGAAACCGATATGCCCATCGCTGGCCTGCTTGCCGATCTTAAACAACGCGGCCTCCTCGATTCCACACTCATCATCTGGGGCGGAGAATTCGGCAGACAACCCACCGCTGAATATGCCAAGGGCAGCGGCAGAGATCACAACGCTTACGGCTTCACCATGTGGATGGCGGGCGGCGGCATAAAGGGCGGCACTACCGTGGGCACCACCGATGAACTAGGCAGCAAAGCAGTCGAAAAACCTTTCCATGTAAAGAACCTTCATGCTACTGTACTTGATCGCATGGGCCTCGATCCTGAAAGGCTTACCTACTTTTATGGCGGCCTCGATCAAAAACTAGTTGGGGTCGAAGGCGCTGAACCCATCAAAGAAATTTTAGTCTAACCATCTTTTACAAGGAGCTTCTTTCGTGAAATTCAAACTCGCAATCCTCGGCCTATTCGCATCTTCATTCATGGCATTTGCTGCAGATCCTGCTTATAGAGTTCTCGCAGGCGACAAAGGCAAAGTTGCAATCGTTGATGCCACTGGTAAAGTCCAATGGGAATACGCTAACAAGACTGAAACCCACGATCTCCACCTTCTCCCCAATGGCAATGTCCTTCTAACTCTTCCCAAAAGCACTGTTGGGGAAGTCGATAAAGATGGCAAAATAGTTTGGCAGTTCGAATGCAAACCCAAAGAAGGTAGCAAAGATCGCGTCGAAATTCATGCCTTCCAACGCCTCGAAGATGGCCTCACCATGATTGCTGAATCAGGCAATCGCAGGATCATCGAAGTCGATAAGGATGGCAAAATTGTTCGCGAAGTTCCTCTCACCGTCGAAAAACCTAGCTCCCATCGCGATACCCGCATGGTCCGCAAACTTGCCAACGGCAACTACCTCGTCTGCCATGAAGGCGATGGCAAAATCCGCGAGTACGAACCCTCGGGCAAAGTTGTCTGGACTTATGTAATGGAACTCGGCGGCAGACCTCGCTCACCCGGTCACGGCGTCGAAGGCCATGGTAACGAAGTCTTTGGCGCAGTTCGCCTGCCCAATGGCAACACGCTCATCGCAGGCGGCAACAACAACCGTGTGCTTGAAGTTAACCCCAAGGGTGAGATCGTTTGGAAACTCGATCAATCCGAATTACCAGGTATCAAGCTTGCTTGGGTTACTACGCTTCATGTTCTGCCCAATGGCAACATCATTGTAGGAAATTGCCATGCCGGCCCTGAAAACCCACAGCTTTTTGAAATCACCCGCGACAAGAAAGTCGTCTGGACATTCAAAGATTTTAAAACCTTTGGCAACGGCATGGCTTCCGGCCATGTACTCGATATCAAAGCCATCAGGTAATAAACTCTTCTAGAAAAATTCTAAGAGGCCCACGGAGCATCATAGTCCGTGGGCCTCTTTGTTTTTGTATAAGGGAAGTTAACAAAAGAAGTAGCAAGAAACTATTTCACTAACCTACCTTAGTAGAAGAATTGAATTCCAATCCCGCAAGCGTACCGGTGCTTGTCCCAAACTTATCCGTGGCGATGCCAAGGGCTTGGAGCATGTTCACGAAGAGGTTACACAATGGAGGCGGGTTTTTCGGATCGAAATGAAGATGCTGACCGTGCTTGAATCCACCCCCAGCCAGAAAAACAGGCAAGTTCTGAGTAGAATGGCTACTACCATCGCCTAAGTTACTACCCAGAAAAACGGTAGTGCGGTCGAGCAAGTTACTACCATCCTCCTTCGACTGCTTAAGTTTAGCCAGCAAATCTCGCACGGTCTTCATCGTTTCAACCTCAACGATCTTAAGCTGCTCTAGTTTGCCTGGATCCTTACCGTGATGCGAGAGGTCGTGATGACCTAGCGTTACGCCTTTGATGGGTGGTGCGTAGGTAGAGCCGGCCAGCATGATAGTGATAAGCCGGGTGGAATCGGTTTGAAGTGCGAGATGGGTGAGATCAAAGAGAAGGCGGGTGCGACCAATGAGGTCAGCAGCGTTTAGAATATCCTTGGGAGATTCTTCCTTCACTTTGGGCTTGGGAGTTTTAGCCCAACTCTCATCGTTTACCATCCGTTGCTCCAACTCACGAACGCTAACGAGATATTCATCCAACTTGTCACGGTCGTCGATTCCTAATCCAGATCGCAGCGACTTTGCCTGATCACGAACATCATCAAGAATACTTCGGCCATCGGCTAATCGGCGCATCTGCCCCTGAACTTCGTCAGCGCGACCTTCAAGAAAAAGCCTGGCGAAAACTTTGGAAGGCACATTATCCGCTGGGATAAGGGCACCAGTTCGAGTCCAAGAAAGTCCCCCCGAGCCCTCGCCTGATAGTGCAAGGCTGGGAAAACGCGTCTGCGTACCGATGTGGTCAGCGGCAAACTGATCAAGGGAAATCGCATTGCGAAATCCGGGCCGCCCAGCTCCAGGCACTCCTGTAAGGAAGCTAGCCGATGCCTGATGCGCAAAACTCGAACCCATTCCGGCATGAGCCAATCCAGAGACAACCGTGAATTCATTTCGGAATTCCTTGAGAATATCAAGGTAGGGCGAGAGAGCATAATCCTTACCGGTTTGTTCGGGGAAGAAGTTGTCGGGATGCAATCCCAAGGGTGCGCAAATGCAAATGATTCGACGTGGCGGCTGTTTGCCTTGAGGTGCTTTGCCATTCGGCTTTGGATCGGAGGCAAACGCTTCAAGCGAAGGCAGCGCTAATGAAATGCCTGCAGCACGAATAAAAGTTCTGCGTTGAATAGTCATGAATGAATCTCCGGTTACTTGCTCTGAAAAATCGGGCTTTGAACAATTTCATGAATCAATGACTTAAAACCATATTTCTGATCTCGTAGCCGACCGACAATAGCCTCTATCTCTGGTTTGTCCACCTTTGTTGGTGCTGCACCAGTGGAATAAGCGAGTAGTTTTTCTGTCAAAGATCTAGCCAGTTGGTCTTTATCTTCAAGCAACAACTTCTTGTATTCGTCTATATCACGAAACCGCCTTCCGTCAGGCAGAACATCGCTAGGATCGACGGCCGGGCCAACCCAGACTCGAACCCGCCGGCCATTTACTTCTTTCGGCTCGCCGGTGGCCCGGTAATGATCTCGCCAACCCCCTGTGACATCGAAACTCTCGAGCGCGAATCCCGGTGGGTCGATCTTGCTATGACAACTCGCGCAGGATGCAACATTACGATGTTTAGCGAGTTGATCGCGGATTGTTGTAGCACCGCGAATGTCAGGCTCGATAGCCTCTACATCCGCAGGAGGCTTAGGCGGTGGCGTGCCTAGAATCCGTTCCAGCACCCAAGCACCGCGCAAGATAGGCGAGGTTGTTGTACCATTGGCTGTCACTTTCAACACACTACCCATCGTAAGAACACCGCCACGATGACTTGTTGAGGGCAACGCCACCTTGCGCATCTCCATGCCTTCCACACCAGGGATACCATAATGCTTTGCAAGGCGTGCGTTAAGAAAGGTAAAATCCGAAGCCACAAAATTCGTTAAGCTTAGATCATTCTTTAATACTTCGTCGAAGAACAACACCGTCTCTTTGACCATCGCAACCTTGAGGATATCATCATATTCTGGATAAAGGGTACGATCGGGCGAGGTTGCATCAATGGCCCGCAAGCTCAACCACTGGCCGGTAAAGTTTTCGGTGAAGGCCCTCGCTTTGGGATCACGCAACATCCGATCGACCTGCCCACGAAGCACGCTTGGTTCGTGCAATTTATGCGCTTCGGCCAACTTTAATAGCGGCTCATCAGGCATCGAACTCCACAAGAAGTAGGAGAGCCGACTGGCCAGCGCAAAATCATCGAGTGCCGGGGTACTCGGCTTGGCTGGCTTCTCGCGCAAGAACAAAAAACTGGGTGAAATCAACACAGCACGAAGGCCAACTCGCATCGCCTGCTCGAACGAGTAGTTCTGCTCCAGCCGGGTTTTTACCCGTGCAAGGAACGGGCGAATATCTTCATCCGTCACAGTCCGTCGAAATGCCCGTCGTGCGAAGTCTCGAAGAATCCGCTCAGCATCCACCATCGGCTGCTGCGATACCACCTCCAATCGCTTGGGATCACTCGGGCTGGGTACTACCGCTTGCTTCAAGTCACCAAAGATTGCCTTATGACTAGGCGGAGGCCACGATTCCAGCAATGGCCCTTCCACATCCACCCACTGAATCACTAAGCCGGGGCCCTTGTATTTCTCTGCCCCGATTTTTTCCACTGCAGGAGGTAGCGCAGGCAAGCCCTCAGCAAGAATGCGAATTCGGTTCTCGGGTTCAAGTTGCTCGGTAAACTCGATAACAGTTGGCTTGTTCGCAGGCACTGCAAAGTAATCTATAAGCCTTTCCTCGGTAACTTCTTTGAGGGTGCCGGCAGTCACGCGGAAGTTAATCGGCTTACCCTCGCTCTGAAACCCATAGCCCGAAATGCGGAAACGATACTTGCCACGCACATGGCTTCGAAAATTCCACATCGTGACTCGGATGTTTGCCGACTCCCAAGAAGCGAAAATGGCCACGCCATCATCCACATGGCGATAAACACTTCCAGTAGGTTTGACGGATTTTTCTTCCCGAATGTCGAACCGCTTCTTTAGCAACCAAGGCTGAGGCTGATTGGCGATAGCCTCATTAAGCACGCGATCCGCCGCTTCGAGATAGCTTCGCATTAGATAGGAAGAGGTATGCAAGGCTTCGGCACTATTATCAAAACCACTAGTTGAAGTGTCAGGCGGCAAAAGATCGGCCAAATCAACTTCCACTCCAAGTAGATCGCGCACCGTATTCGCATACTCGGCCCGGTTCAGCCGCCTCAATACCACCCTGCCCTCCGTGGCCCGAATAGCCAACTCAGCTTCGCTAGTCCGCTCGTTAATCCACTTGATCGCAGCCTGAACCTCTGTTGCCGGGGGCCGGGGTTTGTCCTTTGGCGGCATATCACCCTTCCTAAGTTGGTCCAGCACCGTTAGCCACTGTTCACGATTTTTCCGATTGGCAAAATCCGGTGAAAGACTCTCGATCAGGAAGTCGCCTTTTGGCTTGGCGCCCGAATGACATTTCAGACAGTGCTGGGTAAACAACAAATGAGCAGGGTCATTCGCCGTCTTGTTGTCTGCACCGGTTGCCTGTGTTTCAGAAACAATCAAGCCAATTAAAGCGATGATACAAAAGCAGAAAGGGTTAAAGTTTAATTGAAGAAAAGAACAAAGGGCTGAGAATGTTGATTTCATTTTAATCTATAACTCATCGGAAGTTGCTTTTCGGGCGCTGCGGGGTTCAGAGGGAAGTTGCTTTTTCATGGATTAATTAGGCTGTATCGTACCCATTCATGACCAATTGTCAAGCATCGTTTAGGCAGGCATTGAATGTGCATTACATAAAAAGACGAAGAATTAGCCACGAAATGAAGAATCTGTAGAAGCATTTGCCACGGAAATAAGAATTAGCAGAGGCAGAGGCATTTGCCACGGAAAGAAGCAAAGACAGAAGCATTTGCCACGGACGAACACGGAATTACACGGAAATAAGCAGAAGCCACGGAAGGAAGAACAAGCAGAAGATTAGACATGGAAACAAAACACTGCATTGAGAGCCGGATGCGTGAGTGACGGTATAAATATACTGTTTAGACTGAGCCAAGTTTTGTAGATTTTAAGTTAAGTCCGTAGCGATTATTCCCGCTTTAACGCCATCCTGGTTCCAACCCTTGATCCTGTTTGAGTTTTTTCCCTGCCGATGGGTCCGTAAGTTCGCCGTGCCCCTCGTCCAGCGAGGCCGGAAGGCCCTTGGGGGCACGGCGAACGAGGATCCAAGAGCAGGGACTTTTATTTCTGAATGAATGTTTTTTTTGATTATCACTTTCTTGGCCTCTAATGTGTTTTCATATTCCTTTGGCGATTTATATTTCAATGATGAATGTGCACGCTTGCGGTTATAAAACACTTCTATAAATTCAAATATCGCTTGCATTCTTCCCTCGCGTGTTGGCAACTTCTTCAGGTCTAACTCTCGCTTGATTGTTGCAAAAAAAGATTCCATTGGCGCATTATCGTAACAGTTTCCTCTTCGTGACATGCTGCAATTGATAGCATGCTTTTTTAATTCTTTTTGGTACACCTTACTTCGATATTGACTACCTTGATCCGAATGGATGGTTAGCTTTTTAGGAAACCCTCTCTTCTTTAACGCATTCCGGAGCGCTTGTAGAGGCAGAACTGCTGTTATTCG
>Ga0194045_1000200_pt1 | contig 18975 bp, 19 predicted proteins | sample JunL6211m_MetaG_FD_161686 | JGI IMG/M metagenome (GOLD analysis project Ga0194045, IMG submission 161686) | Anoxic zone freshwater microbial communities from boreal shield lake in IISD Experimental Lakes Area, Ontario, Canada - Jun2016-L626-11m | ecosystem: Environmental > Aquatic > Freshwater >...
TGCAAAATCTCCTAAGATATGAATCGTTGCATTTCTAATACCTGCCTCTTCGTTTCGAAGTTCATCAACGATTTCAGTTTTATAGCCATTCCTTTCGGCCCAGCGGGAATACATACGAAGCAACATCTGCGCCCAATCACACGCCTCGGTCCCACCACCGCCCGCCTGAATTCGAAGGTATGCATTGCTTGCATCTTGCGGTCCATTTAGCATGGAGCGTAGTTCAAATTCTGCAAGATTGTTGTCAGCTTTATCTAACTCCGCAGCGAGATCGACCTCCAATGAGACTTCTTCTGCGCAAAGCTCTGCAAGCGCTCCAATATCTAAATTGGCGACCTCGATTTCCTCATACGGTTTTAATAGGCCGTTGAGAGGTTTTAATGCATTGATTGTTTGTTGGGCTTTCTCCTGATTGTTCCAAAAATCAGGCGTGCCCATAAGATCTGTTAATGTTTGCCTTTGTGTTTTTTTTCCAGCAATGTCAAAGAGAGTCCCGTAGCTGGGTCAACCTGATGGTCAGATTTTCTACACGTCTTTTCAATTCACTATTCATGCTGCAACCCTTTGATAATGCAGGAATTTAATTCCCTAAATAAAAAGTAATATGAATCTGATCTATGTTCTCATATTATCATACTATTAGGAACCACCACTAGATCCTCACCTAAAGGTTAACGACAATGGAATTTCAAGGAAAAACAATTCTGGTAACTGGCGGCGGCAGCGGTATCGGTCTTGCTTCTGCTCAGGCATTTCACAATCTAGGTGCCAAAGTTGCCATTTGTGGAAGGAATAAAACCAAACTTGATAAAGCTGCCGAACTTATTTCAAAATCCAATGAAAGAGTTCTATCTTTGGTATGTGATGCTGGCCAACCAAAAGAAGTTGAAAACACGGTCAGTTCAACAATTAAAGCGTTCGGCCCCATAGATATTCTGGTGCATTGTGTTGGCATGAATCTAAAAGAACGGTCTTTTCAGGAACTCAATCCAGAAAGCTGGCGTTCATTGGTGGAAGGGAATCTAGACAGCGCTTATTATGTGTTTCATGAAGTTTTAAAAGGAATGAGGCCGAGAAAAAATGGGTTGGTGATTGTTGTAAATTCCATCTCTGGATTGCGGGGAAACCCCTTGGGCGGCCCTGGTTATGTCGCAGGAAAGTTCGGGCTTAATGGTTTAGTAGTTGCAACCGCTGCGGAAGAATCCAAAAACAATATCCGATTTTGCAGCATTTTCCCTGGAGAAGTAAACACGCCTATTCTTGAAGCTAGACCCAATCCCGTTTCTGAAGAACATAAAAAATCTATTTTGCAACCTGAAGATGTTGCTCAAAGTGTTTTATTTGTAGCTAGATTGCCTGAGCATGTGGTTATCCCCGAGCTCATCATTATTCCTTCAAAAGCTACTTATATCTAATGCCAAAATAGCAATTTAGGTTTCGAGTACATCAATAATGATGGCAGAGGTATTGTCAGTTGATCCGTTTTTCAAAGCAATCTGACAAAGTTTATGAGAAAGACCTTCCAAAGGTTCTGTCGCAAGATAATTTTGAAGGTCATCCGAGTTTATACTGCCTGACAAACCATCCGAACAAATCAGGTATCTCTGCCCGGGATGTAAATGATGGATAAAAACATCCGGGCCGCCCGTAAAATCTTTTGAACCTAGATATTTATAAATCCTATTTCGAAATGGGTGGGAAGCAACTTGCGCCAGCGTGATTGAACCCGCAATATAAAGCGCATGAGCAAAGGAATGATCCGCTGTTATCAATGACAATTTTTGCTCTTCCAATACATAGCACCTGCTATCACCAAGATTAGAGATCAATGCATTTGGGCTATTCTCACGATAAAACAGTCCTACCATGGTCGTGCCCATGTTCAAAAATTTCGGATTAGTTCGGGAAAGGTTCAATAAGGATTGGTTGGCAGAAATATATCCTTGGTGAATAAGTGCAGTATCGCCGCCTTCTGATCCGTCTAAAAACGGTCCTTGGTCAAAAACCTCTTGCTCGATACTTTTGATGGATTCAGTACTTGCAACTTCGCCTGAAGCATGCCCGCCCATACCATCTGCAACCAATGCTAGAAACAAACCATCAGCCTTGATGCATTTTATTGCGTCTTCATTATTTGAACGAAGCCCCTGAAGTGATTCAGAGGAAACTTTGAACTCAATTGCCATCAGTAAGAATATTCCTGAAAAAATCAATTTCTCAAACTACTGTCATTATCATAATTTTCACTCATCTGCCATAAACAATTATTAATTCTGGAGATTGATTTATAAAATGCATTTTAATAAAGAAATGATCAATTTATTGCTCCAAGCACTAATTGCACTTGCTAAGATATAATAATATGTAAGGAGAAATAATATGCCTGTCGAAATGGGTCTTAGAAGAATCATTATTAGCGAAATTCATGAACAACAAGTCATCGTTTTAAAAGAACTGGAGGGCGAAAGAAGTTTTTCAATTCAAATTGGAATTTTTGAAGCCACCAGCATTGATCGCAAAATTAAAAAGATTCCCTCCCCCAGACCCCTAACCCATGATTTATTGTGCCAAACGATAACAAGCCTGGGGGGCGAACTTCAAGAAATTCAAATTAATGAACTCAAAGACAAAACCTATTTCGCCACTCTTAAAATTAGGCAGGATGGGAAGTTTGTGAAAATAGATTGCAGGCCTAGTGATGCCATCGCCTTGGCAGTCACCATGAATGTTCCAATTTTTGTTTATGAAGAGGTTTTAGAACAAATCAGCGAAGATATTTGATATCTTTGCCTTTTTTCAACCAATTCCACAATTCCATTGACCAAAAGTTAAGCTTATCCGCTCATCGTCCGATTAAAATGGACTAGATAGAATCGTTAAAAAGCTTTATACGATCATTCTTTGAAGCAGCTGAACTTTAACTTTGTACTAAGTTTAGTTTTTTTCCTTTCTGCTTCATTATTAGAGTTTTGGTTTTTGGGGGATATCTCTATGCCTGTTTCTTCGACCGCAAGAATTCATCCTAGTGCTATTATTTCTTCCGACGCTGAGATAGGCGAAAATGTAGAAATTGGCGCACTCGCCGTTATTGATGGCCCGGTGAAAATTGGCCACAACTCCGTAATCAAACCAGGTGCAAAGTTATTTGGCAACCTTTCCCTTGGCGCCAAAAACATCGTTTATAGTGGTGCTATTCTTGGCGAAGCTCCCCAACATATGAAATATGATGGCGAACCTACCAAAACCATCATTGGTAATAACAACATTATTCGTGAAGGCGTTACTGTTCATCGGGGAACTACCTCTTCTAACGAAACAGTCATTGGAAACGGAAACTTCTTGATGGCAAACAGCCATGTCGCCCACGATTGCAGAGTAGGAAACGGCTGTATTCTTGCTAATGGGGCACTCATGGGAGGGCATTGCGTGATGGAAGATGGCGCTTTCTTATCAGGAAACAGCGCTGTGCATCAATTTGCCAAGGTTGGAAGGCTGGCGCTTTTAAGCGGCGTTTCTGCCACGACTAAAGACATTCCGCCTTTTATCATTGTACAGCGAATCAATGTAGTATCAGGCGTCAATGTTATAGGAATGCGTAGAGCTGGAATTTCACATACGAACATTGATGGAATACGAAAAGCATTTCAAATTATTTACCGCGAAGGCTTGATCTTGCCTCAGTCGCTACTTAAGGTTGAAAAAGAGTTAAGCCACATCCCTGAGGTTGCAGAATTCATCGCATTCATTCGTACTGCAACCAGGGGTATCAGTCTTGAAACCAACAGGCAAGAAGCAGCATAGTAACTAGCTTTTTGCTTCGAGTTCCTTAACAAGTTGAGCCAGTAATTCTGGCTTATCTTGTTCTACTAGGTGTTTGATTCGGGCTTCGGGAACTTCCAGCTTTTTCATAGTTTCAACTATGGTGCTCCAAACTTTTTCCCTTTTCTTTCCGCTGCTTAGATATAACTCTCCCACGAGTTCAGCCAATCGCTCATGTGCAATCGGGTTTTGGTTATCGTAAAATCGTTTAATGACTTTTTGCTGGTAGGGGCTGAAATCACGTGCCATTTTAAATACTCCGTTACATAACTTCCGAATCCAAGTATTCCTTCCTGAACATTTCATCTTTTGAATATATACCACAGAATTGCTTTTACGATAAATTTGATTTTCCAGTTTTTCTATAAAATTGTATACTTCGCTTGGTTTCTAAAGGTGGTGGTAACGGAGTTTTACCTTGCGTGCCGTAATTCAACGCGTATCTATGGCCAAAGTCACTGTGGAAGGCCAGATTTTGGGCGAAATCCAAAAGGGGCTACTCATCCTTATAGGAATAACCAATGGTGACAACGAAGAAAAAGCTGATTGGCTCGCTGAAAAAGCAGCTAGTTTAAGAATATTTCCCGATTCAAACGGAAAAATGAACCTCGATCTGGTTGAATCGGGCGGTGCAATCTTGGTTATCAGTCAATTTACACTTTATGGGGATTGTTCGAAGGGCCGGAGGCCAAGTTTTATAACCGCAGCAAGGCCTGAAATTGCTGAACCGTTGTACGAACATTTTATCCGAAAATTAAGATTGCTGGGAATTACCACACATACTGGGAAATTTGGCGTTGATATGAAAGTTGAACTGGTTAATGATGGGCCTGTAACCTTAATAGTTGATGCCTAAAAGTGTTAAAAAACGGAGCAACAAAATGTCAAACGGAATGTTTAGGCGAAAATCTCTTCAAAAAGTAATGGCAGATTCTGAAAGCGGGCATAACCTTAAACGCGTGCTCGGGCCTTGGGCATTAACTGCTCTTGGTATCGGCGCAATCATAGGCACCGGAATTTTTGTTTTAGTAGGTAAAGCTGCCCGCGATGTTACTGGCCCTGCTCTTATGCTTTCTTTTGTATTTGCAGGCCTTGCATGTATTTTTTCAGCACTTTGCTATGCGGAATTTGCATCCATGGCCCCTGTTGCTGGCAGTGCTTACACCTACGCCTACCTTACCCTCGGCGAACTAATGGCATGGATCATTGGGTGGGATCTCGTTCTCGAATATGCAGTCGCAAGTTGCACCGTCGCACACGGTTGGTCTAAATACTTCCAGGATATACTTAAACAATTTGAGTTTCATATACCGACAGCTCTTACAAACGCACCTTTTGATATCGCCAAAGGTGGTGAAATAGTTTCAACAGGCTCTATCCTCGATCTGCCCGCAGTTGCTATTTCTCTAATCATCACTTTCATTTTGGTGCGAGGCATCAGGGAAAGCGCTTTCATCAACGGCATCATGGTTGTTGTCAAACTTGCTGTTGTTTTCTTTGTCATTATTGCAGGCATTCCTCACATCGTCACATCCAACTGGACGGACAACTTCGCACCATTCGGGTATGGCGGCTTAAGCTTTTTCGGAACTTTGGTCTGGGGAGATATCAACCCCGCTACCAATGCTCCGTCTGGGGTTTTAGCTGGCGCAGCGCTTATTTTCTTTGCCTACCTTGGTTTTGATGCAGTTTCCACAAGTGCAGAGGAAGCTAAAAATCCTAAGCGTGATATGCCCTTTGCTATCATCGGCTCTCTTTTGATTTGCACAGTTCTATACATTGCAGTGGCTGCGGTTTTAACCGGCATGGTTAATTACAAAGACATTCCAAAAGAAGCCCCGGTCGCTAATGTTTTTGCGCAAGTTGGTATGCCCTGGGCCAGATTACTCGTTTCTATTGGCGCATTAACAGGAATTACCTCTGTTCTTTTGGTGATGATGTGTGGGCAACCTAGGATTTTTCTGGCGATGGCCCGTGATGGACTTCTTCCTGAAAAGTTTTTCGCCAGTGTTCATCCTGTTTACCAAACACCTTGGCTTGCAACCATGCTTACCGGGCTCATTGTCGCATTAGGTGGCAGCTTGCTCCCGCTTGATGTTCTTGCGGAACTTACCAACATTGGAACATTGTTTGCCTTTGTGGTGGTTTGTGCTGCAGTACTTATTTTAAGGTTCAAAGATCCGAATGCGCCCCGCTCTTTTAAGGCGCCTCTTGGGTTATTTTGCCCCATTGGCGGTATTGTTTTATGTTTGGTACTCATGTTCTCTCTTGGTTGGGAAAACTGGGTTAGGCTTTTCATATGGCTTGGAATAGGACTTGCTATTTACTTTGTTTATGGCTTCCACCACAGCAAACTTCGGATCGAAGATAACAACCTTGCCAAAAAGTTATAAGCATGGACAACAAACAATTCCAACAACGGCTAGGCCTTTTCGATTCCACAATGCTTGTTGCAGGGACTATGATTGGGTCCGGCATTTTCATTGTTTCCGCAGATATAATCCGTGATGTAGGTTCCCCCGGAAGCCTTTTGCTGATTTGGATTTTAACGGGATTCATGACAATTCTAGGTGCACTCAGCTACGCAGAACTCGCAGCTATGATGCCTCGCGCTGGTGGGCAGTATATCTATCTTAAAGAAGCTTTTGGCCCGCTGTGGGGGTTCCTTTATGGCTGGAGCTTATTCCTCGTTATTCAAACAGGATCCATTGCAGCGGTTGCTGTTGCTTTCGCAAAATTTCTCGGCGTGATAGCGCCTAGCCTTGGTACTGGGGAAGAAGCGCAAATCATAAACTGGAGTGGGTTAAACCTAGTAATCTCACTTCCTCTGCCCTGGCTTAAAGAGCCTTTGATTATTTTCAAACGCACAGAATTCGCAATTACTTCAGGCCAACTGATTGCGGTTGCAATTATTGCTTTCCTAACCTTGCTTAATTGCAGAGGCGTTAAAGAAGGCAAATGGATTCAAAACCTTTTTACGGTCATCAAAACTTTAAGCCTTATCATTCTCATCATTCTTGGGTTTAGCATTGGTGCAAATAGTGAGGTCATAAAGCTTAACTTTGCAGACCTTTGGGCTGGCTCTTTCTCCACCGACCGCTTTAATTCCATCTCAGAACTTGTGGGCGGGGCACCTTTGCTCGTTGCTTTTATGGTTGCTGGCGGAGCTATGGTTGGGTCTTTATTTAGTGCTGATGCTTGGAATAATGTAACCTTTACTGCAGGCGAAATTCGTAATCCCAGTCGTGATCTACCACTGAGTTTGATTTTCGGAACTGGGTCCGTCATCCTTCTTTATCTTTTGGTTAATCTTGCATACCTTTGCGTTTTAAAGGCAAACGGCAACCCGCTGGTCAGCATTCAGCTTAAAGCTGAAATCGAAGAAGGACTTGCAATCAGAAAAGAATACGCTGCAGAAGCCAATTATCTTTCGGCAACTGCAAACCGCCTTGAAAGCGAATCCCTTTTTCTAAAAGCAAGAGTTGCATTACTTGACAAAGATGGCCAAACAACCAGTGGAAAAAGACTGATCCAAGATGCGGAATCCAAACTTGAAGAAGCCTCTACCTTTAAAATTAAAGCTGACATTGCCAAGGATGCAAGCAATTCTGCAAATAAAGAAACGAATCGAAGGCTTAACGAGCGAATCGTTAGAAGCACGCCCGAACTTGGGATTTCCCATGCACGGGATGACCGGGTTGGAACTGCTGTTCTTCAAATGATTTTTCCTAAATATGGAATGATAGCGATGGCAATTGCCATCATGATCTCCACTTTTGGATGTGTGAACGGCATGATTTTAATGGGGTCAAGATTATATTATGCCATGGCTCAAGATGGACTGTTTTTCAAGGCTGCAGGCGAATTAAACACTAGGGGCGTGCCTGCATATGGCTTAGTACTTCAGGGCGCATGGTCCATTCTTTTAGTTTTCTCCGGAACATATATCGAACTGCTGGACTATGTTATTTTTGCTGCACTACTATTTTATGCCCTTACGGTTTCCGGATTGTTTGTTTTGCGAAGAACAAAGCCAGATGAAATTCGCCCATATAAAGCTTGGGGCTATCCATTCCTTCCCTTTCTTTATATTTTGCTCTGTACCATTGTAATGATTGATTTGTTGGTCGTAAGGCCGGAATATACTTGGCCTGGTTTGATTATTGTAGCTTCTGGGATTCCTGTTTTTTATTTTTGGCGCAAAAGGAATCCTCATACCATTTGAGTAATTATGCAAATTCAAGAAATTAAATTCAGTCTGCTAAGCATTCCTACCAACCCAACAAGATCTTCTGCCACCGAAATCGCTGCTGGGAGAAGTGACAAAATCACAACGCTTGTTGTTCGGATTAAAACTAAATCGGGCATCGAAGGCATTGGATTTGCTTATTCTCTGCAGGGCGGCGGCAAAGCTATGCTTGCATTGGGCCAGGAAGATTTAGCCCCAATTTTAATAAATGAAAACGCATTAGATAACGAAAAACTAGCTGCCAAAGTTTATTGGCGCACCCAAACAATTGGCAGAACCGGACTGGTTCAACAAGTTTATTCTGCAATCGATATCGCCCTTTGGGATATCAAAGGCAAAGCTGCGAATTTGCCCCTTCATAAATTACTCGGAGGATTCCGAGAATCTATTCCCGCTTATATCTCCCACACGGGATGGCTCTGGATGAGTGTCGGGCAAATAATTGATCTCTCAAAACCTTACCTTGACCAAGGTGTAATGGGCCTTAAGGTGAAGGTTGGTGCAAACCCCCAAAGCGATATCGAACGCATTGAAAACTTACGCGAAGCACTAGGAGAAGAAATTTGGCTGGCAGTTGATGCAAACGAACGCTACGACACCGGCACGGCTCTTGCTATGGGAAACTTCTTCCAAGATGAAATTGGGGTAGGTTGGTTTGAAGAGCCCATCAGTTGCGAGAATATCAAAGGCCATGCTTATCTTGCCAAAAAGTTAGATATTCCGATTGCGGCTGGCGAAATGCTTTTTTCCAGAGAAGAGTTTCACAACTATGTTGAAAAAAGCGCACTCGACATCGCTCAGCCTGATATCACCCGTTTAGGGGGCATCACCAACACTTTAAAACTTATTCATTACTGTGAAAGCCAGAATATACCTGTTAGCCCTCATTTGTTGCCCGAATTAGCGGTCCAAATCGGGTGCGGTTTGGCCCAAGTAACCTCAGTGGAATACATGCCTTGGTTTGAACCACTATTCAATGAATACCCAAAATTTAAAGCAGGCAAACTTGTACCTCCTGAAGGCTCTGGGTTAGGCTTAAGCTTTTCGGAAAAAGCTTTGCAAGAATTCGCCGTAACCTAGCCAGAAGCCTCAGTTTTCCCATGCTTCCAAAAATCCGACTTGCATCATTTAATATTTGATGTATCTGACTCCATTTGATTCTTCATTAAGTAAAGAGTTTCATGGAGTAAGAAATTGGCAGATTCTCAAACAACGGTATTTGATTTAAGAAAAAAGATGGCGGGCTTTGTTGCAGCAAGAGATTGGGAACAATTCCATGATCCTAAAAATCTTGCGATGGCACTTTGCGCAGAAGCTGCAGAATTGCTTGAGCATTTCCTTTGGATCACTCCTGAAAATTCAAAACTCTCGGTCTTGGATCCTATTAAACGAAGAGAAGTTTCTGAAGAAATTGCAGATGTCACCTGCCTGATCATGGCATTATGCAACTGCATGAATCTTGATCTTTCTGATTCTTTAAATGCAAAAATGCTTAAAAACGAACTCAAGTACCCTGCGGAAAAGTGTCGCGGATCCTACAAGGCCCCAGAAGCCAAACCTTCTAATGAGTAATTCCATGTTGAACACAAACTGCTTTGCTATTTTAATGCTTTTAGCTGGGGCATTCTTTTCACTGGCTCAGGTTCCGGGCACTTTACCCATCGAATCCGACAAAGAAACGCCTACCTTAAAAACAGATGAAGGCAGCCAAGTTTCTGTTATCACACGCTTTGTTGATAACCCTGAAATCGGCAAACCTTGCACCATGGAAATCACTTTAAAAAACCTTGGCAGCCTACCTCTTGAAGAACTTGTTCTAAGTCAAGAATGGAAAACTAAACCTGAGATTTTAGAAGTAAACCCAAAACCTTTTATCCAAGAAAACAAATGGACATGGGAAATACCTGAACTACAACCAGGCACCGGCAAAATATTCCAATTCAAAGTTCTTGCTGCAGATAAAGATAATTTAAACTTTAAGCCCGCAGTCGTTTACAAAGTTGCAACATTCAAGAAAAACGCTGAGAAGAAAGATGGGCTGCTAGTCCAAGTGCAAGGGCCACAATGGGTAAGGCGTGGGCAAAGAGCCATTTTTGAAATCGTCGTTGCAAACCATGGTTTAACTCCCGCAGAAAATGTAACCATCCGCGACAAACTTCCCCAAGGCCTCAGACATCCGGAAGGCGAACTTATTGAAGCAACCTTGGGCGATATTCCCGCAGGGCAAACCAAATCTATTCGGCTTGAAACACTTGCTGTGGAAAACGGAAAATTCTCCCAGAACATACAAGTAGCATCAACCAATGGCGAAAAAAAGCTCTATCAATCAGATATCTCTGTCAGTGATGGGCAGATAAACCTTCAGTGGAAAAAATCTTGGGAAGATACCGCCAAGGGCGAACTCGAAATGATTCTTGAAGCTAAAATAGATTCCATTAAAGCTGGGGAAATCCAGCTTGCCATTCAAACTGTTATTCCTGAAGGGCTCGAAATAGTAGGAAGCAACCCGCAAGCGAGATTTGAATCAACTGCTCCTACAAATAAATTACTTGTATGGAACAATCCGCAAATTGTCGGGGGAAAATGGTCTGCAAAGCTGCGATTAAGAGCAGCAAAACCAGGTGATTGGCAACTAAACGCTAAGGCTTCGATGGAGAATAGTGCAGATACATCCTCAATGTTTTTAGTTCGTATCGAAGGCACCTCCGAGATCTTGGGTGTGTTTGCACCCGCAACTGTGAAAGCAACCTTGGGCAGTGAAAGCGAAATTAGGTTTTCCCTGAAAAACAATGGTTCGATTGATTTAAACAACACCAGTGTTAGGTTTCTTTTTCCCGATGGAATTGTTCCATTGGCTTGGAATGGGCCAACCATTGCGGGACTCAACGGACAGAACTTAAATTTCGATGATCTACCTGTTTTAGCAAACCGAGCAGATAAGATTTATTCGGTAAATTTAAAGGGACTCAGCCCTGGGGAATTCCGCGTAGTCGTTGAATACGGGATAGGAAATATCAAGCGCAGCAGTGCATGCTCTATTACTGTCTCCCCCCTACCTTAACCAACCTTTTCATACTGACAAAATTTGTTTTCATTGTGTAAATATTTGGTTGTTCATCAAGCAATATTTTTGTATCTTAATCACTTCAACCCAAGATGAGATTTCATCTTGGATCGCCAAGGAAGCGCAGATTAACGGGGAAGGGAATCCCCCCTTTTATCATCCTTTTCTTGCTTCTCAAATTTCCAACATTTATTTTAAAAACACCTCTAAGCTCAGTGATTTTCATGCTGAAAAATACCGATTTTAATTATGTGGGTTTTATGAACCTTGGTCTTGTAAATTGTCTCGACCGTTGCTAAATTCCGCCCGCTTAACTGATCGAAAGGTCCTGACCTTCTTTCTTTTTCGCATAGGCCTTTAGCCGAATTGGTCGGCAAAGGAACATGGCTAATTTACATGTCGGAACCATGGTATGCCATGCTAACGGACAAGAGGAGTTTTTAATGAGCGGTAATAAGACAGAAAAAGAACAAGTTAAAGTACATATTCGCTGGATGATTAGACGCGACATGCAGGAAGTATTACAAGCAGAACAACAATGCTTCCCACAGTCTTGGACTGAAGAAGATTTTTTACGCTGCCTCAGGCAACGGAATTGCATTGGGATGGTAGCAGAGGCAGGCGACAAAGTAATCGGGTTCATGATTTATGAACTTCACAAAAACAAACTTCACATTTTGAATTTTGCTGTGCACCCTGATTATCAACGGTCGGGCGTAGGATTGCAGATGGCAGTTAAATTGATCGGAAAGCTTTCGAGCCACCGTAGAACAAGAATCACATTGGAAGTCCGAGAAACGAATCTATCGGGCCAGGTGTTCTTCAGAAATCAAGGTTTTAAAGCAATTAGAGTGCTTCGCTCGTTTTATGATGATAGCAATGAAGATGCATACCTGATGCAATACAAATTGCCTTCAGACACCGATGAAGACTTTGAAGAAACTATCAATCGTATTGCTCAATACGAAGAAAACGCTTAATCGAATTTGCAAAAATCGAACTAAAGCCGGGGAAACCCGGCTTTATGCATTTTACCCCTTCTTAGGTTCTTTCGTTATAATCGTTACATTTTAACAAATTGCCCACTGCATTTTCCCTTGTTTTCGATTGCAAACAAAGTTTGCAACCTCTAATCTGAAGGGAGACTTAGATTTACTTAATGCTTATTATTAGACGGTGTAACAATGAAAATTATCTATTCAATCACGATGATAGCCCTAATCGGCTTTTCTTACGGTGCAAGTTTTGGAGGCATTGAAAATACCTCCGATAAAAAAACTGAACCGCCTATTGCCCCAGAAAAAAAATTAGATGTTACAAATATCGATTCGATTCAAGCTCAACTGAAAGAGATTCAGCTTTCGCTTCAATCCATAAAAAGTGCTGATCACGAATTAAAGCTGAAAAAAATTGAAGCTGAGATTAATATTCTTAAAGATCAAATGAGCAGAATGGAACAAGCGATCAGCAAACTTGCAGCAACTCGTGTTGCTGCGTCGTTCACTCCTGCAGTTCCTGCGAACGGAACCATCAAGATTGCTAACACTTCAAACGCCAACACTAGTGTGATCATCAATGGCAAGGTATACAAAGCTCAGGCAAATCAAACGCTTTCCGTACCTAATCAGAATGCAGGCGATTTTACTTACGAAGTTCTTGCTGATGGATTTGGGATCATCCAAAAACAAACCACCAGAAGTCTTGCTGCAAATGAAACATTCACCATCAACATTTATCCTAGGTAAATGATTTTAGTTTTGCCAAAAGTCAGGCGACCCTCAGTAGGTCGCCTTTTTTTATGAAGTACATTTTTTATTATCATCGTTTTAGCTTGGGGACTAGATCATGATAATCACCATTGATGGGCCAGCGGGGGCAGGCAAAAGCACTGCTGCAAAACTACTAGCAAAAAAAATAAACTTCCAGTTCTTAGACACAGGCGCAATGTATAGGGCTGTTGCACTAGCAGCTTTAAACACCGGTGCATCTTCATTCAACGAGCCCGCTCTTGAGCAAATACTAAGCAAGTTAACAATTAGACTTGAAGAAAACAAAGTAATCCTAAACGGTATGGATGTTTCGATTCAAATCCGAACTAAAGAAACAACGGAATTAGCGGGTGTAATAGCAACCAGCAAAGTCGTGCGAACAAAGCTGGTCGAATTACAACGCGCAGCCGCTTTTGAAAGAAAAATGGTTTGCGAAGGACGGGATCAGGGAACCACCGTTTTCCCTGAAGCTTTTTGCAAGTTTTTTCTGACCGCCAGACCTGAAATGAGAGCCCAACGAAGATTTATAGAACTGCAAGAAAAAGGGGTAAACACAACACTTCAAGAGATTCTTGATGCCATCATCTCTAGGGATTTACGTGATGAAAACAGAGAGATAAGCCCATTGATACCTGCCCATGATGCTATGATTCTTGATACATCGGATATGCACATGAATAATGTAATTGAAGTAATGCATCAAGAAATTCAAAGGCGTGGCATGCGATGAAAGCAGGAATGTTTGATTACAAATTTGTGACGGAGCAGTTAAATTCTATTTGGTATGGATTAAATTACACCTCTTATAATTGTATATACACGTTTCTTTTCAGCCTTCGAAAACAAGGCTGGAAAAATGTACCTCGCAAGGGCCCAGTCCTTTTAGTTGCAAACCACCAAAGCTTTTTGGACCCGATTGGTGTTGGATTAACAGCCTGCAGAGAACTCTCTTATCTTGCACGAAAATCGCTTTTTAAAAAACCTTTACTAGATATTTATCTAAAATCCGTTGGATGTTGCCCGGTTGATCTGGAAGGCGTTGCGAAGGAGGGCATCAGGTCCACCTTGGAACTTTTAAGCACTGGACGAGCAGTGCTTGTATTTCCTGAAGGCACGCGATCTGAAAATGGACTAATGCAAGACTTAAAGCCAGGGATTCAGCTTCTTATTCGAAAATCCAATGCAATAGTTGTTCCTGTAGGAATCGCGGGTGCACATGAAGCTTTATCGCGAGATAACTTCTGGCCAACTCTTTGCCCCCTTTTCTTGCGTGGAAATCATGGGGCAATTGGTATTTCAATCGGTGCCCCAATCGAGGCAAAATTGTTTACTGCGCTTTCACGGGAAGACTCGCTGAAACTCCTAAAGGATTCTATTAACAGGGAAATCATCCAAGCAGAACATATCCGAAGAAAAAAATAATTCGCAAATCAATCTTTAACGATGGCGGAATTTGATTCGCCATTCATGTGACGCCAAAGATTCTGGGTCGTTGCAACCCCTTTGGGGTCATCATTATTATTAGAATATTGAACATTTAATAAAACCTGTTGGAAGGCATAATAAGCAGGTTCAATACGAGGCATTTCGTTTGAAATAATTTCCTCTAACTCGGAGGGAGTGCACCCTCTTGGAATATTGATGTTTTGAGATTTGCACCAAGCTAATAAAGCTTTCCAAGTATACCCTGTCAATTCACGAAGACTAGATTTTTGCCAATCTTTACGATCAAATGGGTTATCAAACTCTTCGAAAGGCAAGGTTTCATCAGTAATAGAGGCGTCTGCAACATCTTCTTGTTTTTTCTTTTTCTTCGAACGATCCATCCAGTCAAAAAGATTACGGAACCAATCTAAGAGATCATCAGCCCAACCAAAACTGTAACTCAACTTGTAAACGACAACATAAAGAACAAACAAAAAAGTCCCAACTGCAAAAACAACTTTAAGAATAACTTCAAGTGCAGCCATGATTTTATCAAGGCCAGGAATATTAAAAGAAGGAGGCGGCGAGGGAGGGGTTTCTTGATTCGGAGTAGAATTCGACTTCAGGTTCCCATCATTTTTTCGAGTATCACTTTTACTCTCATTATTTTTAGCTTGATCTGATTTCTGAGGCCCTTCCTTAGAAGAACCTTTTTCACCAGAATCGCTACCACCTTTTCCAGACTCCTTGGAAGCACCTTTGTTTTCTTTATCCTCAGCAGGCTTGCCCGCTTTCTGATTTCCATCCTTGGGAGAACCTTTATCACCTTCTTTTTCGCCTGGCTTCCCGTCCCCTTTACCAGATTCCTCGGATGATTTTGCGTAGTTACTTGCATCCTTATCCTTATCCTGCCCCTTGGAAAGAACCAAGGCAATGGGATCTAAAAATCCCTGAGGCCTAGGCAACAATGATGCAAAAACAAAACAGGATATCAATAAGAATAAACCAGAGAACAACCAAAACCCCGCTGTAAACAAAGGCATGGATAGATTACGCCTTCGTAAGTCGGACCTTATAGTTAAAAAAGAAGTGCTCATTAACAAAGAGATGCAACTTGCAAGATAAATGCAAAGGCAGACCAAAAAGTATTTTCCAAGATTTGGGTCAGTACTATTTTGAGTTGACCCACCTAATCCAAAAACAGGTATTGAACCAAATAAAAAATACAGCACCCAGACACCGCGACCTTTTCCGCCCTTAACTTTCTTAGGCTTTTCCTTAGCTAATTCCGCAAGGACTTCCTCTGCTTCATAATTAAATTCGGTACTTTCCTCTCTAGTATCGCCCCAAGATTCTGAAACCTTTTTATTGCCCGGGTTCAACTCTTTTTTAAATCCCACTGAAGCAAGCAATCCATCTTCATCCTCTTCTCGTTCACCAAGATCTGTCACATCCCAGGTAATCTTGTAAGTAAACCACCCAACAAAAATCATTAGAGCGGTAACAATTCCAAGAATTTCCACTTCTCCAAGTAAAGCAAACGGAACCCAAATAACCATTCCAAATACGAAGCTATAACGACCTGCAACCTTTTTCAAATCATCGATAAGAAACATACGGCTAATCAGAACAGTGGCAAGCACTTCCCAAAATAAAAGCCAATGTGCTACAGTCCATTTAGATGAAAGGGAAAAACGACCTAATATAAAAAAAGATAACGAAACCATCAGAAAAACAATCAACACCAACCCTATCGTACTTACCAATTGATCCAGCACTTCAGGTTTATCGCGATAAGCATATGCCTTTTTCTCTGCCATGTACGTTTCCTAGACAAGGCTTAAAGGAGAAGTTCGATCGATCTGGGATCTGCAAAGCTGGGGAAGAGACTCTTGATCAATGGCATGGCGAATCTCGCGAATACCATTAGAAATCAATTTTTTAAAAGCTCGGTTCAAGCCCTCATCATCAAATTGAATTAAAACAACGGAGACAGCAAACCCTTGTTGTTTTAAATTTCCTAGCATCATAGCCGTTTCTTCGGTTACACCTGAAAGAACAGCGACAAGAGTTAAATCTCTGGGCAAATGAATCGAGACTTCTCTAATCATCTCAGAGAATTTGAGGGAATCTGATTTAAGCGCACGCCCCATCATTTCCCTTAACAATTGCAAATGCTCAACACCTCTTCGCGATGGTAAAAACATTGGCTGCAAATGGTTTGGCCTACTGCTATCCAGCATAAAAGTCCGAGCTTCTGCCCGAGTATCAACTTCAGGTTCACTTTCATTCTCTTGAACATTGAATGCAGCATCGGTGGCATTAGTCCCAATTCCAAATGGTTGATTCAACAAACAAACTGCATGGGCAAGCGAGACCGCAGCGTCGATTGCAAGTTCCGAGCGAAATGGTTCACCTCGTGGTGGAAAATTTGATTCATGAAAATCCAATAAGATCATCGCACCAGCAAGGCAAGTTGGCTCGAATATTTTACATTGAAACACACCTGTTCGGGCACTGGCTTTCCAATGGATACGAGACATCGGGTCGCCTGGTTCATAATCCCGAACCCCCGCTATCCGGGTAGGGTCTTCGAATATTTTCATAACCATTTGAATTTCGCCAATCGGCCTTCGTGAGGTTAAATCGTATCCAAGCAAATGCGTTATCTTGGGAAGCACGAGCAAATAAAAAGGTTGGCATCCAATGCGATATCTTCGCATGAAACCAAAAGGGTCTCCAGTTTCTGCAAAAACGGGCCCAATCTGAAAAAAGCCCCGATGCATGCATTCCAGAGAATATGAAAACTCTTCTGTTTGCATCGAAAACATCGATAAGACTTTAAGCCTTTTACCTTTTAATTTTAAGAAAGGATGCCGAGAGTCAACAGCATCTTCAGGTAACAAATCTTCTAAAATCACCCATGGGATTGGGATCAAACCCAAATAACGGACTAGAACTTTAACTCTTACCTTATCGCCAACTTCTGCAAGGGTGCAGCGCATTTTTCTTTCAATTCTTAACCCGCTCGCCCAATGCCAAGCTAACATCCGACTGCTTATCAAGATTAATGCCATTAAGTAGGCGGAGAATGCAAGAAGCCCTGAGCCCAAAACTTGGGCAGAAAATCCGATCAGGGTTATTCCGAGGAGCCAATACATTAGAAATAATCTTTTTCAGTGTGATAATCCGAGGAAACAGGCACAGGAATATCATCTAAAACATCATTGATGACATCTTCCGTTTTAATTTTCCTAAGTCGGGTTTCGGGCTTGAGAATGATGCGATGTGAAAGCACTGGAGCAACCAACTTTTTCACATCATCCGGAACCACAAAAGTTCTTCCTTGGATTGCAGCACTTGCTTGTGCCGCCCTTTGCAACGAAAGCGATGCCCGAGGACTTCCACCCAATAAAATATTTTCGTTATCCCGGGTGCCATGAACGATCTCAAGAATGTAGGTTCGGATTTGATCATCCAAATGAATCTTTCTTACCACTTCCTGGCAAGCCATCCAGTCTGCAGAACTAACAACGGGCACAACATCATCAATCGGGTGGCCAAACTGCAACCTTTTAAGCATCAAGGCTTCTTCTTCAATGGTTGGGTATCCCAGACTTAATTTTATTAAGAATCGATCTAATTGAGCCTCGGGTAAAGGAAAGGTTCCTTCATGGTCTACCGGATTTTGAGTCGCTATTACTAGAAAGGGTGGCTTAAGGTTATAGGTTTGGCCATCCGCAGTCACCCTTCTTTCAGCCATGGCTTCAAGGAGTGCTGCCTGAGTTCGTGGGGTAGCACGGTTGATTTCATCTGCAAGAACAGTTTGAGCAAAAATAGGTCCTGGCCTAAATTCAAACTCAGATGTTTTCTGATTAAAAATAGAAACCCCATTAATATCGCTTGGAAGCAAGTCGGGGGTACATTGGACCCTTTTAAAGACACAACCAACACTGCGGGAAATCGCTCTAGCTAATATGGTTTTTGCCACACCTGGAACATCTTCAAGAAGTATGTGCCCCTCTGCAAGGTAAGCCGCAAGAGCCAGCAGAATCTGTCTGCGCTTCCCCAATATTACTTTTTCAATGTTCGCAGTTACTTTTTCAGCAACGCCTTGCACATCGATTTGGTTGGAGGCGACTGGCTTCTTTTTATCTTTTGCAGGATTTTCTCCGGGCTCTGGTTTAGACATTTAAGGCCCCTTTAAGATTGCTGGAAATCAATATTTATTATTGCAAACTGAAGTATCAAAAGCAAAAAGGAAGGCCTAATAATAATTAGGACTTCCTTTTAAAGTATATCAATTTGCTAATTAGAACTGATCTAGCCAAAAGTGGAAACCACTATAATATTTTTGGGGTTTTTGGCTTTCGTAGCGCCAATGGGGCTCTCTAAAAGGAGGGTTCGCCATGTATGCAGGTGGGGGCATATAAGGCTGTCCTGGTCTCTCAGGCCATTTTGGGCCCATAGAAGGCCAGTAATTGTGTGGGAAATAATAATAAGGATAATGGAAAAACCTTTGCAAGTTTCCATCATTTGTTTGAGCTATTGCACGATTTTCAATTGCACTTTGCCCAATAAATCCAATCACAACCACCATTACTATTTTGTAAATAAGCCTCATCGTAAAATGTCCTCCTGACCCGATG
>Ga0194045_1000201_pt1 | contig 18961 bp, 10 predicted proteins | sample JunL6211m_MetaG_FD_161686 | JGI IMG/M metagenome (GOLD analysis project Ga0194045, IMG submission 161686) | Anoxic zone freshwater microbial communities from boreal shield lake in IISD Experimental Lakes Area, Ontario, Canada - Jun2016-L626-11m | ecosystem: Environmental > Aquatic > Freshwater >...
GCTTTGCGTCTGCGATTTCGCAGGGACCTGCGGAAATTTCTGCGGGTTTCTTCATCGAGCTCCGCATTCATTATCTGATTGAAATCTTCCTGGTTTTGCTCCATCAATCTTTCTAAGGTTCGAAGATTGTGTGGCATTCTTTGCAGGATTTTGTCTTTTTCAAGATTTTCGGTCAGCGATACCTTGATGGTTCGATCAAAAGGCAGTTCGCCCGAATGTACTCGTTTAAGGGTATCAACCACTTGGTTCATCGCACCATCACACTCTAAAACTTTTCTGCGGAAGCGCTTGCGTGTGACTTCGATTTTCTTCGCAAGGTTGATTTCTTGTTCCCGCTTCAAGAGTGGAATTTCGCCCATCTGAGTCAGGTACATGCGCACTGGGTCATCAATGCGTTTGCCTTCTTCTTGTTCGATAAAGCTAAAATCAAGTTCGGGTTGGGTTTCTGTGGTTGCGCCAGTGGCAGCGCCTTCCCGATCTTCAACCTCGGATTCATCAATCAGTTCGATTCCCTGTTCTTCAAGAACAAGCAAAAGCTGATCGATCTTTTCGGGGTTGGCATCATCTTCGGGCAGGTGTTCGTTGACTTGGGTATAAGTCAAGAAACCTTTTTCTTTGCCAGCTTCCAACAATGCCTTGAAAGTAACTTCAATCTTTTCCATCAATGGCCTCCATCAAGACGGGAAGGGGTTGGAACCGAACCGGATCCAACCGAACGGGACTGCAATTTTCTCAGAAGCTCCATGGCGGTTTCGTGGTCATTCGCAGCATGTAATTGGTCTTGGAGGACCCTTACTACTGGTTTAACCTTGCGCTCATTGAACCGCTCAAGAATATTGCCATACCATGTCACGGGTTCTGGATTTCGCCGACCTTGGTCTGCTAAATCCAACAGCCTCGAACCAATCGGGCTGTCACCCATGCGGGCGCGCACTGCATCCAAGTCAGGAGTTCGTTTCTCATCCAGTAAATCGAACAGGATGGAAACAATCTGCCTTAACCCGGGATGATTCAAATCGTCGATGCTCAAATCCTGCTTGGCACGAAATACCAGATCAGGGTTTGCCAGCAGAACTTCAACCAGTTCTTTTTCTTCAGGGACTGGCTTGGCTCGACGCGACTCTTCAGTTGTATTAATTATATTCGTGTCCACCTTGCGAGATTCTGTTTTTGGCCTTAACTCGTTCACTCGGTTTTTCAAGGTTTCATCACTCAAACCTAATCTTTTGCCTATCCGACCTAACATCAATTGCATTTTTAGTTGCGAAGATGGGCTACTTTCTACTGGAATTCTTGCCAACACGCTTAAAATCGAATCTGTCGCTTTCCGCTTCGTTTCTACCGATGCGCCATCTCTGCTGATTTCAGCAAGGATGGAAGTCAGCTTAAACTCAAGTGCATCCACTGCGCCCTTTAATACTTCTTGAAACGCCTCGGGCCCATCGTTTAACAACATATCGCAGGGGTCTAATCCCTCGGGAAGCGTGGCGATTGCTAAATCCATGTCATTGGTCACGAATAATTCCAATGCCCTATCCACACCTTGCTCACCGCCGGCATCTGCATCAAATACCAACACAACTTTACTAGTCCAGCGCCTAAGTTGGCGCAAGTGCCTAGCATTAATAGCTGTTCCCATCGTTGCAACAATATTCCCGACGCCCATTTGATGTGCCATCATCACATCGGTGTATCCTTCGACAACTGCAAGATACCCTGCTTTTCCAATCGAATTGCGAGCCTGATCGATTCCATAAAGTTGTTCGCTCTTCGAAAACAAAGGGGAATCAGAAGAATTATAGTACTTGGGCGCTTTATCTACGAAAGGAGATGAAGGCATTATTCTGCCACCAAAACCAACCGTATTCCCCAGCACATTACGGATAGGGAACATGATTCTGTCCCGGAATCGGTCGTAAAGCCCAGGCTTATCTGTTTTGCGGCCTATCAAGCCTACTTGTTCCAACATTCCCACATCTACCCCATCGTTATGTGCAAGCTCCAACAGCCAATCCCCTCTGCGTGGAGCAAAGCCCAATCCGAACTGCCTGATAATTTCATCTTCTAATCCCCGGCTGGATAGGTAACTTCTCGCTTCAGCAGCCAAGGGTGATTCTTGCAAGCACTGGTGATACTGATCTGATGCCCAGCGCACTGAGTCAAGCATTGACCCGCGCAGACGGTTCTGCACTAAATTTTCTTTTTTTTCTAAATTTATACCTGCCCTCTTGGCCAGAATTTCCAAAGCTTCGGCAAATTCGACTTTTTCGTACTCTTGCACAAAGGTGATTACATCCCCATATTTGCCACAAGACCAACAACGGTAACGACCCCTTTTAGGGTCAACATCAAAAGAAGGCCTGTGATCATCATGAAAAGGGCAAAGGCCCTTGAAGGTTTGCTGGCCAGCGGGGCGTAAAGAAATGTAACTTCCAACGACATCCACAATGTCGCTGGCTTCCTTCACCATTTTAACCCTGTCATTATCCAAGTGGATTAACCTTTTGAATTTGCAGTCTTTTAGTAAATTTCCGGGCCATTATTACGATTAATTGAACCAAAACTAAATAAAGCAATTAATAAAGATACTCGGGGGGTTAACTAGCCTTATAAAAATACAGGTTGGAGAAAGTATCAGCTGACCTGTTGGACTTACGCGTTATCGGAAAAACTCCTGATACATTGCAATTAGGTGCATGGCGTTGCGTCGTTTTAAAACAATTCATTAAGTGGCACTCCTTTGCCAATTTTACTGCGGGCCTTTAGGTATGCTTCACAATCCGAGAATAAACTTAGATTACGAGGCACCTATTGATAATTGTAATTTTTTCATGAAGGGGGTCAAGGACAGCAGGCATAAAGACTTAGGGAATGTCTCCTATTTATTTAATGACTGAAATTAAATGGGTTGACAAACGCTCGTGCACTCTATACCCGTTTTTCGGGTTGTAACCTTTATGTAAACTTTTTTGATTTTAACATCAACTTCCACCCCCACTTTTGCCGATCTTCTTTCTATAGGGGGCTTTATCCCCGCTTTTTTATTGGTTTCTGTGAAGGAGTTTGGTATGCGGAAGTCTTGGAAGTTTGCTGGTCTTTGTTCAGGCACCCTCTTTTTATTCGGCTCAGCCTTGCCTGCTTTTGCTGCGCCACCCGCCGCTGCGGCCATTCTTTCTTTTAAACCCAAACAAGATGGCGTTGCTATTTTTACCCCTTCTGCCGAGGAAGAAGCCTCTTGCAAAGTTGAACTTACCAAGGGTGTTAAAAAAGGATCAGGCTGGGTTCTTAAAGATGGCCAAGGCAATCTCGTTCGTAAATTCTTCGACTCGAACGAAGATAATCGCATCGATGTTTGGTCTTATTACAAAGATGGCATCGAAGTTTATCGCGAAATTGACACTAACTTTAATGGCAAAGCAGATCTGTATCGTTGGCTTAATGCAGGCGGTACCAAAATAGGTATCGATGAAAATGAAGATACTAAAATCGATTCTTGGCAAGCCATCAGCCCAGAAGAAGTCAGTCAGGAAATCTTGAAGGCTGTTGCTACCAAGGATTTCTCCCGCCTTAAACCACTTCTTCTTACCGAAGCTGATTTGAAAACTTTGGATCTTCAAGGCGAAGCTGCAAGAAAAGTAAGAGAACAAGTGATCGCTTCGACTGCAAAGTTCCAAGCTACACTTACCAAGCTTCCAACCTTGGATGACAAAACCACTTGGCTTCATGTCGAAATGGGTATTCCCCAATGTTTGCCCGCAGACCAAACCGGGAGTAAAGGCGATATTTTCCGCTTTGCAAAAGGTACCATCCTTTATGAAGCTGCTGGAAAAACCGATTGGCTGCAGACAGGCGAAATGTTTCTCGTCAATGGCGCATGGAAACTTGCTGATGCTCCAATCCCAGGCGCTGTAAGCGAAGAAGAAGGTAGCGTTCGCCCAGGCACTAACAAAATTGATCTCGAAAAAGATCCTGAGTTGAAAAAATTGGTTGATGAACTTGCTGCAATCGATGCCGCAGTTGAATCAAACAGCACCGGTGGCGCCAGCGCGACTCTTGCTAAACATCACCTTCGCAGAGCGGATCATCTCGAAAAAATCCTCGCCAAGGTCAAACCCGAAGATCGTGATCCATGGATTAGGCAACTTGCAGACAGCCTAAGCAGTGCTGCTCAAAATAGTGCCGCTGGCGATATGGTTGCATCCAAACGCCTTGTTTCCCTTGAAGAACAACTCGCGAAAGCTTTACCGGGCAGCAACCTTGCTGGTTATGTTTCCTTCCGTGGGTTGCAAGCCGACTACGCTGCACGAATTTCCAAACCAGGCGAAGACTTCAACAAAATCCAAAACGATTGGATGGCCAAGCTTGCTGCTTTTGTTCAAGCTTACCCCAAAGCCGATGATGCCCCTGATGCTTTGTTGCAACTTGGTATGGTGAGCGAATTTTTGGGCAAAGATGTCGAAGCGAAGAACTGGTACACCCAGATCGCCAAGAACTTTGCTGGCAAACCCCAAGCTGCCAAGGCTGCTGGTTCTATCCGTAGGATGGAAAGCGAAGGTCAACCCTTCACTCTTACTGGCACAAGCCTTACAAACCCCAGCCAAACTTTTGATATCACTTCCATGAAGGATAAAATGGTTGTGGTTTATTACTGGGCAAGCTGGAATGGCCAGACCCTTGGCGATTTCGCAAAGCTTAAGCTGATCATGGAAACTTATGGGCCTAAGGGTTTGGATCTGGTTTGTGTGAATCTGGATACTACTTCTGAGGAAGCTGCAACTTTCTTAAAGAGGTCGCCTTTCACCTCCCAGCATCTGTATCAACCAGGCGGTTTGGAAGGAAAACTCGCTACCGACTATGGTATCCAAGTACTTCCCCAAGTATTCTTGGTGGGCAAGGATGGCAAGGTTGTAGGCAAGAATCTTCAGATCTCCACGGTTGAAGAAGAGATCAAGAAGAGTCTCAAATAAGTTGTACTAAAAATAATTGAGCCACCGGTTTGAGTAATCAAGCCGGTGGCTTTTTTGTTGTAGGTAGTCTTCAAAGCCAATGGACTGCCTTACATGAGACTCCCATCATGAACTTTTCTGCAGGTACTAAAACCATTTCTAGCTTTACTCCTTTTCCAAGGTCTATCACTTCGACCTTGCCAGGTTTCACCTCTTGGGCAAACAATGGCAATGCCCCCACTAAACCAAACATCATTATCAACTTAATTATTCGCTTCATATTGCGCCTCATAGAAATAAAGTTAAATAACACCCTAGGTTTTTGAGCATTGGGAAACAACACCATTGAATTAAATTTGAAGCGATGGGCTTGTCTGTGCGTATTGCACTTGGTATTTGAGTAGAAAAAAACATCCCCAATCATGATCATTCAAAACTATTGCGCTGCAATATGGTTTAAGTGATACTAAAGCTTGTAGTGCCTGCCGACTATTGATTTTCTCTTAAGCCATTTTGGGCATTGCTGTTGCGATTTGTATAAAGGTTGTTTCCATGAAGACTTCCCTGCGTTACCTGATTTTCATCTTCTCCATAGCTGCAACAGTACAAATTAGTTTAAAGACTTCGGCCAAAGAAACACAAAGCCGGGAAACTTCCAAGGCTAAAACAAATTCCATCATGTGGAGATATGATGGTAATGGAAACTTCCCCGATATAATCCCCCCAAAGCAATGGAGTAGCAACAAAACCATTCTTTGGAAAAGTACTGTTGATGCAGGTGGGTACTCTTCCCCAATCGTGGTAAAAGATAAAGTTTTTGTAACCGCCGAGATGGGTAGTCTGATTTGCCTAGATCTTACCAACGGAAAAACCCTTTGGAAGAAAGATTTGTTCAGCAAGGAAAGCAAAGATATTCCCGAAGACTTATCCAAGCGATTGATGCGGGGTTGCGGTGGCGACAGTAAACAGTCCACCCCGACTCCAGCGAGCAATGGCGAATTTGTTTTCTATATAAATGCTATGGGGCTTTGCGCCTGCTACGATCTGGATGGGAACCAGAAATGGATCCAAATTATTGAAACAGCCAAGGAAGAGGAGCACTTCAGTTCTTCCCCGATTTTCATCAAGGACCAAATCATACTTTCTTGGGGATGCCTTCTTTCTTTAAACGCAAAGGACGGTAGTACATTATGGAAAGCAGCCAAGGCAAAACCCACCCATGGCACCCCCACAATTACAAAAATAGCCGGGGATGAAATCATTGTGACTCCTTGTGGAGATATTGTAAAACTGGCAGATGGCGAAATCATTTGCTCAGGGCTTTTTGAATCACTCTACACCACGCCCTTGATACATAACAACATTCTTTACATGATAGATTCCGAATCCAAGGCGTTTGAATTTCCTACAAAATTAACGAAAAACATGAAACTGAAAGAGCTCTGGAAAACAAACCTAACGGGTACGGTCATGGCATCGCCCTCCTATAAAGATGGCCTAATTTACACCACAGAAAACCAAAGGTGCATCCTGTATGTCATCGACTCCAAAACTGGCAAAATTCTGACTTCATCCAAGACTCTCGATGAAACCACCAAAAAGGAAAAAACTGATCCTGGAATTAAAATCGACGGATTAATTCCTGCGAAATATGTCTACGCTAGCCCTGTCCTTTCAGAAAAGTATGCCTATTTTTTTGATGATGCCGGCACAACCGCCGTTCTCGAATTAGGCCCTAATTACAAACCCGTTGGAATCAACAAAATCGACGACGCCCTTGTTGGCACGCCTTTTTTTATTAATGATAAAATCATCATCCGTGGCAGCGAAACAATTTACTGTATTGGCGAGAAAAACCAATGAACATGAAATACATCTTGGTAGTTATTTTTTTTGTTTGTAACCCACTAGCAAATGCAGCGGACAAAACGCCTGCCAACCCACAAAGCAAAGACTGGCCCCAATGGGCTGGCCCCAACAAAAATTGCACCTCGGATGAAAAAGACCTTTTAAAGAATTGGCCAAAGGATGGCCCCAAGGTGCTTTGGAGAATTAAGGTTGGGACTGGGTCCAATCATCCTTCGGTTGCAGGAGATGACCTCTGCTTTGGCCAGTTAGATGAAGATTCATTACATGAAACCTTCAAATGCGTAAGCGCCGCCACTGGCAAAGAAAAATGGGCTCATACCTATGAAGTTCCAGCTGTGTATACGGTCGGCTGGGGTGAACTTGGTGTTCGAGCGACCCCCACGATCACCGAGAAAAATGTTTTTGCAGTTGGAACCTTCGGAAATGGATTCTGCTTCGAAAGGCCCACCGGAAATATTGTCTGGAAAAGTAATTTCAGGGAGCAATCACCTTACTTAGACGGATCAATAAAAAACAATGGGAACCTTGAATGGAAGGGGTTCAATGGGTCTATTTTACCGGTTGGTGATAAGATCATCATGTTCTATTGGCAGGGGGGAAACCCCGCCATACCTGCTTGGGCAAAGACGGAGGTCAGCGACAAAATGCAGGTGTACGCTTACAGCACAATAACTGGAAAAGTAGTTTGGAAATTTGAAGAAACCTGCACCCAAGGTACACGCGGTCCGGGGTTGGTTACAGGAACTGGATTGCCCATCACCTTTAACAAGGAAGAGTGCATGGTGATACATGGCAATCGCCAGTGGAAAATTCTTCGCCTATCTGATGGCAAGCAAGTTTGGAACTGGCAATGCTCTGGCCCAAACGAGGCACCTGCTTGGGCTAGCGGGGCACTCAAGCCTGTTGGACCAAACCTTTACATGGACGAACTCAATGGCTGGCAGAAAGCTCTGGTCGAATGTGATTTTTCACAGGCAGATCCCAAGCCCAAAATCTTATGGACGGGCAATCAGGTTCATGAAGCCATCACCCCGCCTGTGATATTGGATGGCCACCTTTATGGATTCTGGGTCGATAATCGAAACGAAGCTTCCGAGTTGGGTGGCAGCCCAGGAAAAGCAAGTTTTTCCCTTCGATGCACCGAATTAAAAACAGGAAAACTACAATGGTCTCAGCCCGGATTTTTCATGGGTCTTTCAATGAGCGGTGCCGATGGGCATATTTATATTCGAAGCCATCAAACCTTGACATTGATTGAGGCAAATCCAAAAGCATATGTCGTGAAAGGCAGGGTAGAAAAACTGCATGACTTAAAAAACACCGGACCCCGAAGCCAAAAAGGCCTGCTTGATTGGAGCATGCCCGTGATTTCCAATGGCCGTATGTTCATCCGAACACCCGGAGAAATCATTTGCTTTGACATCCGCGAGCGCAAAAGCCCAGCAGCAGCGCAAAAAAACAACTAAAGCCCTAAAATACCTTATTTACTTACTGCAAATAACGGTTAAACTTTAGGGAGTAAAACCTTACTAATGTTCACCAACATTTAGAGACCTCTTCGTGCCTTCCCCTATTATTTTAACTTTCCAATTGGCAATAGTTTTAGCCCTATTCATCCTTGAGGCCAACCCCTTGCAGGCCAAGGATGATGGCTTTATGACCGATATCCGCCCGATCATTTTGAAAAAATGTGCGCAATGCCATGGCCCAGATGAAAAAGCAGGGAAGATTAATTTTACAAACATCGCTGATAATAAGTCCGCGGTGCTGCAAAGAAAACTCTGGCGCAAGGCGATGGCGCAAATTGAAGCTGGCTCGATGCCTCCCGAAGAAGCAAAAGAGTTGACCAAAGAAGAAAAACAACACTTACTTTCTTGGATGAAACGAACCGTTGAACTCGTGGATTGCAATGATCAAGCAAACCGCGACCCTGGCCCAATTGTTATCAGGCGCCTTAGTTTGTCCGAATACAATCGCACCATTCGCGACCTCATGGGCTTTGAATTTGATGCAGCTTCCACCGTGGGCATGACTGCTGATACTAGTGAAGGTAATAGCTTCGGAAATCTTGCAGCGGCGTTGGATATGCCCCCGGCACTGATGGAGAAATATTTTGCTGCAGCAGATAGAATTCTAGACAGGTTTTTTGGTACGGAATTAAGTTCCTCGGTGGATGGCCGTATTCAAGAACAAGCTCGGAATAGTCGGGAGCAAATGTTTTCGTTAAAGCCAGGCGATTGGCGCAAGTTTGAATACGAGGTTACCCCGCCCGCTGGAATCGAGCCTCGAACTGCTGCAAAATCATTGATTACAGCATTCGTAAGGCGGGCTTATCGTGGCCAAGGTACCCCGGCAGAAATTGATCAATTGATTGCGCTTTTTGATCGCGCAACGCTCTTGAAAAATAGTTATCGCGACTCTATTTCCATCATGCTTAAAACGGTTCTTGTTTCGCCCAAGTTCCTTTATCGGATTGAAACATCACATGGGCAAAAACCCGGAGAAATTGTCGCAATCAATGATTACGACCTTGCAGTTCGACTTTCCTATTTCATATGGTCGAGTATGCCCGACGATGAATTACTTGATCTCGCAGACCGCAAAAAATTAACATCCACTGCGCAATCCACCGAACCCGTAAAGTTTTCTGGTAAAGCAATCTCCGCTGCAGGTTCGGAATCACATCAGGGTAACAACCGGGAAAAAGTTTTTGATGGCGATCTGCAAACAAATTTGGATGGCCCCGATGCGAATAGTTATTGGGTTGGCCTTGATCTTGGAGAGGCAAAGCCCATCAGCCTAGTGCGATATGCAGCCAGAATTGGCCAAGAGCAACGATTGGTTGGCGGGAAATTCCAGGCTTCCAGCACTGCAGATTTTAGCACGGATGTGGTCGAACTTTTTGAAATCAAGACCCTTCCTTCGCGAGGTTGGGTCACTCGAAATCTGGATCAACCTGTTGTTAGGCGATTCATCCGTTACATACCTCCAAAAAATTCCTACGGCAACATTGCAGAGATCGAAATCCGCGGGTATGGCAAAGGAACCGTTTTGGAACAACAAGTACAAAGACTTTTATCAGACCCAAGATCCCGGTCTTTAACAGAAAACTTTGCGGTTCATTGGCTTCAGATAAATAAACTTCCTGTTGCACGGCCAAGCACAGAATTCTTCCCCGAATTCAATGGCAATATTCGACAGGCAATGTTTGACGAAGCCGTATTGTTTTTTGATTCTCTTCGCAAAGAAAATCGAAGCGTTCTAGAACTGCTTGATGCTGATTATACTTTTGTGAACGAGGAACTTGCCAAATACTATGGCTTGCCTGAAGTGAAAGGCAAGGAAATGCAAAAGGTAAGTTTGAAACCTGAGGACCATCGGGGCGGATTACTTGGCATGGGAAGTGTTCTTTCTTTGACTTCGCACACATCGAGAACAAGCCCAACAATGCGCGGGAAATGGATTTTGGAAGTTGTATTTGGAACCCCACCTCCACCTCCACCCGCCAATGTCAGTCAGATTAAGGAAGAACCAGGCAAGAAGAAGGACGCCCAGACTTTCCGTGAAAAATTGGCCCAGCACGCTCAAGATCCCTCTTGTACCTCATGCCATCGCAAAATGGACCCTCTTGGTTTTGCGCTCGATAACTTTAACGCGGTTGGCCGTTGGCGCGATAAACAGGGCGAACAGTCGCTAGATGTCACAGGCGAACTTCCATCAGGAGAAAAATTGAATGGTATCGCTGATTTAAAACGAGTGATCCTTTCCCGTAAAGATGATTTCGTTCGTAATCTGTCTGAACAAATGCTGAATTATGCCATTGGTCGTGAATTGGAAGACACCGATGATTGCCCTGTTCGCCAAATCACGAACCAATTAAAATCAAATGATTATCGTTTTTCAACGCTTGTACTCGAAATAGTGAAGAGTTATCCGTTTCAATACCGAAAGAACCAATTGGAGAAATGACGCAAAGTCTTTCTTCAATCCTAGATAGGCAAAACCTTGTACATAGAAAGTTTGCAGCCATGAAACCAATTTCCCGCAGAACCATGTTACGCAATACAGGCGCTGTTCTGTCGTTACCATTTTTCGAATCGTTATTCCCAGCACGATTGGCGTCAGCATCAACCGCTGGAAAGCCCCCTCTACGACTAGGAATCTTTACGGTAACAGGTGGCACAGTACTCGAATCTTGGAAACCTGCCGAAGCAGGCCCACTTACAAAATTGCCCTCCATCCTGCGTCCACTTGAATTTGCGAAGGATGATATCACCGTAGTTTCTGGATTGTCTCACGCTGGGCGTTCAGACAATCTAAACGCGCATGAGCATTGCGCAATGTTACACCTTACTGGTGCAAGCTCTGCAAAGAAGGAAGGGGGAAAGTTATTCGCTGATATTTCGGTTGATCAGGCTGCTGCCAAAGTGCTTGGAAAGGAAACCCTGTTGCCTTCCATGGAAATCGGACTTGCAGGCGGAGAAAAAAACTACTCCTTTCGATCACGCGATGTTTTGGTTCCTTATGAAGGAAACCCCCGGTTGATATTCGACCGAATGTTTAGAGGCCGTACACCTGTAGTACCCAACTGGAAACGCAGGGCCGAATCCGCATCAAGCAATCAGGTAAAATCTCCTGAAAATGTATCACTCGAAAGAAGCGTGCTGGATCTCGTACTTGGGCAGGCCAACGACCTTAGGCGTAATCTTGGAAAGACCGACCAGCAAAAACTGGATCAATATTTAGACTCCGTACGATCAGTTGAAAAGCGAACGACTTTCCTTGAATCTAGACAACAGCAAGATTTAATCGACCTGGCTAGTCCTGGTTCATCCAAGCTCAAAATCCCCGAGGCATTACCAAAACTTGGAACCCCTATTTGGGAAATCACCCGCCCTACCGATCACGATCCTGCACGCCATGCAGACTACATCCGCCTTATGGCAGATATGATGGTGCTGGCTTTTCAAACCGATATGACACGCGTTGTAACTTTGGCAGCAGGCAGCGATGATTGCATGTTTCCAGGCGTTGTAACTGTTGGTTATGAACGCCATTGCCATACGCTTGAACATCAGGGCAATGCATCTCGACCCGAAGAGGCAGACCCGATTGCGCGAGAAGCCTGCCGTCAGATTCACGCATGGTATACCCTTTTATTCGCTGAAACAGTGCGAAAAATGAAGGACATTGACGAAGGAGGCAGCTCGCTTTTAGATAATACCGTGCTGCTTTATACTTCTTATATGTCGGATGGCGGCCATGGCCGTGATGAATATCCTGTCGTTCTTGCAGGCAAAGCTGGTGGCGCACTTAAAACTGGCAGGCACTTGGCGTTTCCTAAAAAAGCACCCATGGCTAACCTGTATGTCGAAATCCTAAACCTACTCGGTGTCCCAACCAAATCCTTTGGTGACAGCCAAACCTCAAGAGTTGCAGGCAGCCTTAACGGGCGATTACCCGGCTTGATTTAGTACCGCCTGAGAATGCGCTGTTGAGGAATCAACCCGCAGGCCAATACTCGAATAGATAAACTTTGGTATTAAAATCATGAATCAAGATAAATCAGTTTTTGTTGCTGTGGGGCATCGCGGATTGCGCATGACCTCGTCTGATGGAATCAAATGGAACAATTTGCAGACGGGTAAAGAGGGTGAAGTCTACCGTTCGATAAGTTTTGGTAAGGGCAATTTTTCTGCTGTAGGCTCGTTTGGTGGCGCTAATATCATTGCTTCTACCAGCGATGGAATCACTTGGAAAACCACCACTCGTGATGCCAAGTATGCAAACTACCTTCGGGGTATTGCTTATGGCAAAAACATGTTTATCGGACTTGGTGGCGATCCGGGTGCTGTTGGCGACTCTCGGCCTTTTATCATGACTTCCGAAGATGGCCAGACTTGGAGTGAACTCACGCCCATAGCAGGGAAAAATATGCTCCGTAGGATTTGCTTTGGGAATGATTTGTTCGTTGCAGTCGGCGACCGCGGGCGCAGGGCCTCTTCCAAAGATGCCAAAATCTGGGTTGATACCCCTGGCGTCAAAGCCATCGACACACTAATTGATATTACTTTTGGCAACGGTATCTTTGTTGGTGTAGGACTTCACGGATTACGCATCAGCAGCGAAGATGGCGTGAAATGGAACGATCGTCTGGTCGGCGAAGAGGGCGAGCATATCAATTCCGTTTTTTGGACGGGAGATCGCTTTGTTGCTATCGGTCAGGGCGCAACTTATTTCTCCACCGATGGTAAGAAATGGGATAGGCAACCAAATTCAAACCCTCCACTCGTTGCAGTTTTTGGTAACCGCAATTTCATAGGGTGCAATTGGCGCGGCCGTATCCTTCAATCTGCCGATGCAATCACTTGGAAAGATGTATACCAGGCAGAACATCATGTCGAAGCCCTGGCGTTCGGATGATTTAAATAACTTCCCATCGATGCTCTTTGTAACTTATTTCACCTGAAGATAAACGATCACCAACTCCCTCTATGGAATTGCAGGTGGAGGCCTAAACAATCCTCGCCCTCTAACATCTAACACCTGGGTCGCCCCACTTCCCGCCTTAAATAAATAATTAATAGTTCGTTTTAATAAGCGCCCTAGCGACGAGATTTTGAACTAAGCCCTAACTATTCATCTTTCACCAAACGAAAACCGTTCACATGGATTCGAAGCGCTGGGGCGCAAATGATCCGACTGCAAGATCGCGCCCTCGAACTATTGACAGTGAATGATCCTCCTCTCAAAACACGGTATTGCCCTACTGCTGGCCCCTTCGGATCTTCAACCGGCCAACCGGGATATCCCCCATACCAATCTTCACACCACTCCCATACATTTCCATGCATGTCATACAAGCCAAAATCATTGGGCTTATAATTTCCGACTGCTACCGGTTTACCAATATTGGATTCATCGTAGTTGGCATTCCTGGGCGTAATGTAATCCCCAAATGAATACTCTGAGGTTGTTCTCGCCCTACATGCGTATTCCCATTCCGCCTCGGTAGGAAGGCGGTAACCTCCATCAGTCTTTGCATTCAACTTTTTGATAAACTCTTTGCAATCATTCCAAGAGATTTGGTTAACCGGCGACTTAGCCCCTTTAAAATAGCTTATGTTATTACCCATAACAGCTCGCCATTGTTCCTGCGTTACCGCATACTTTCCCATGTAAAATGGGTTGGTAAGTGTTACTTCATGCCTTGGCATGTCATTTTCATAACGGCCGTTTCCGAATGAACCCATCTTAAAAGTGCCCTCTGGAATGAACATCAACTCCAGCTTGATACTTTCGCCCAAGTCTACTTCTAGGGTTTTAGGAATTTCTTCGTATGAATTATCTACGAAACTTTGGCCAGCCTCTTCAGCCAATTTTTTATCATGTGCTTTACGCAATCTCGGTTGTGATAAAACAGCAATAGCTTCGTTAAGTATTTTCATCATCACTTCGGCAGATGCATCGCCGATGTTCCTATCGGGGTGATATTGCATTGCCAATTTATTAAATGCTGCTCGGATAATTGTGGGATCTGAAGTTTGTTCGATTTCAAGAATTTTGTAATAGTTGATTAAAGTCATAATCGTTTTTGTTTTCTTATCAGACTTCATGCTTCATGAAAAAGGCGAAGCTCTCTTCAGTAGAATATAACAAAGTTTTAAAAAATCTCGAAAGTAATAACCACGTAAGGAAGTAGAAGCAGAGACATAAGCATTTGCCACGGATTAACACGGAAATAAGCAGAAGAAGATTGGCCACGTAAGGAAGTAGAAGCAGAGGCATAAGCATTTGCCACGGATTAACACGGAAATAAGCAGAAGAAGATTGGCCACGGAAGGAAGCAGAAGCATAGACATAAGCATTTGCCACGGATTAACACGGAATTTCACGGAAATAAGCAGAAGCAGAATAAGCCACGGAAACAAAACACTGCTTTCAGAGCCGGATGCGTGAGCGACGGTAGCACTCATCCTTAGGTGCAAGACCTAAAGGTTCAAATGGAGGAGTTGCAGTGGGGCTTCCCCATCGCAACTCCTCTGTCTTTAAACAAAACCACATCAATCAACGGCAAGTAAAAATGGTGGAGGTTAGAAGCTCGGGCTAGCGAAGCGAAGGGCCCTTTTCCCGGAGGGAAGAGGGTTGGGAGTTGGGGGAAGAAAGAAAGTAAAAGAGCAAAAGAGAAAGTGTTGATGTTAATAGCAAGTGTATAAAAGAAAATCCCATCCACTTCAAAGAGGTAGATGCGGAACGGGTTTCCGATCTTCCAGAAAGTGCGATCAGCCCTTAGACGAGCCTGCCTTGAGGTAAGCCACAAGACAGCTTGAGACTTCGTTCACCAGCGCAGGGGTGTCCATCGCCACGCCGGTGATTTCTTCGTCGTCGAACATCATCTGCTGTGATAAAACCGCAAACAATATCCGCCAGGCCACGTCGGCAGCGATTGCGGGAGAGGCATGAGCGATCTCCGCGCGATGGCTTAGCATAAGCGAGGTAAAAATGCCGGCAAATAAGGTATTCGCCCGAATGCCCTGTGCCCTCAGGATCGGATCGGACGAACGATGAAGGACGAAAAAGCGGGCCGAATTGCGGTATTCTTGCGTGGCGGTGAAGAGATGCGAAAGGAACACCTCAAGCGCGCCTGCCAAAGTTTTTTCGTTGCCGGCTGTTGCGACTGCTACATGCGCTGCGCCTCCGATTCGTAAGAGAAAGCGTTCGTGCATAGCTTTGAGCAGGCCGTTGCGGTCGCCAAAGCGGCTGTAGAAGCTTCCTACCGAGGTATCCGCAAGTTTTATGACGGCATCCACAGTAAGAGAGTTATCTCCACCCTCTGCGAAAATGTCCTCGGCAGCGTCAAGCATTTTGGCCATCGAACGAACGCTGCGGTCTTGCTGAGGTTTGCGGTCTTGTTGCTGAGGAATACCAGCTTGCTTAGGTTTACGGCCCATGTTTATCCAAATAAGTTATTCTGAGAAATTGTTATGCCCGAGCCCTAGGGGCAACGGTAGCAGCGGGCAATAGCGCCCAGAAGATAATAATATAGTCTTTCTGCAAGTTTTTCCAAACAAAATCTAAAATGATAAGAGGTAAAAATGAAGCAGGCTAAATAGGACCGGCGTGTGGATAGTGCATGCATGATGGCAACTATTATGGCGTTAATTGCAAGCATTTGATTGACAGTATCTAGCCCTGCTATTATGATTTAGCCTATAGAAGCTTGCGTAATTATCCTTCCCTGATGCTTCCCCAAGAGATCAAGTTTGTGAATTCAGTTCTTAGCTTCATGCGATTATCTTTAATACCAATTTTGAGCTTGTGTTTTCTAATCACACCAGATGTTTATGCAGCAGATGCCTTCACGGATAAAGTCATGCCGTTTATGAAGACTTACTGCTCGCGATGTCACAATGAAAAAACAAAGAATGGCGAATTTGATCTTTCAATATATACCACCGCAGCAAAGGCTATCGAAGATTTCAAACAGTGGGAACATGTGGTGACTTTTCTTAGAAAAGAAGAAATGCCACCTGCTGAATCAAAGCAACCACCTGCGGAGTTACGAGCAGAAATGTTAAAGGTGGTTGAAGGGATTTTAGTAGAAGAGGCGAGAAAGTATACGGGCGACCCAGGTGCGGTGGTTCCACGCAGACTTACCAATTCCGAATTTGATAATACCATTCGCGATATCACCGGGGTGGATATTCGCCCTACAGCATCGTTTCCGCTAGATCCTTCCTCAGGCGAAGGTTTCAACAATACGGGTGAAGCGTTGATGATGTCGCCTAGTTTGTTCAAAAAGTATTACGGCGCTGCTCAGCAAGTTGCAGATCATGCGCTGTTGACATCCACAGGATTAAAGTTTGCACCCCATGCGGTTACCACATTCGCAGACCGCCAAAAGTATTTCGAACAATTAATCTTGAAGTTTTACGATGGGCACAAAGTTCAATACGAGAGTTATCTTACCGCGCTATGGCTTTACAAATATCGTGCTGCAAACGACAAAGCAACTTCGGTGGAAGCATGGGCAAAGAATAAAAACCTTAGTTCAAAATACATGGGTTTGCTGTGGGAGGCTCTTAAAGGCACCCCGAATGATGGCCAGTTTTATCTGAGTTGGTTGCGCCAAAGTTGGGAAGCGATTCCCGCACCAAAAAACTTACTCGAACCCACCGTATCAAACGAGGTGGCTCAAGCTTTAAAAACCCTTGCAACCGATATTCGCGAGTTAAGCATGAAGCTTTGCCCGCCTGAAACACCCGCAATTGTTGCAAATGCAGGCAATAGCCCTGTGGCTCATCTTGATTCACGCAGAAAGATGGCGCAATCGCGTGACACCTTCGATTTCAAATCAGCATCATTGCAAAGGTTACAACATTCATTCTCAAACGTTGGTAATACTCCAACCATAAAGCTGGCAATTGAGATTGCAGCCAGCAATAATTTAAAAGCTGATGGATTTGTTACCCTTGATGGTGGGTTTACAACATCGAATCCTTTGACTGCAAATTTGAATGATGCCAAAAAGAAAAAGTGGACCCTGCATGCAATTCTTTCAGAGCATGCCCCCGACCAATTGAAGAAGTTAAGCTTTGGCACAAGGCCAGATGGCAAAAAAGCAGATCCTGACTCTCTGGTTTTAAAAGCCCCGGTGGCACTTGAAATCGAGATACCCGTAGCAGCATTCAACACTAAGGGCAACCTTAACTTTTTTGCAGACTGCAAACTTGAGGGATCATCGCAAGGGATGGTTCAAGTGAAACTTTCAGCAGGATCACCTGTTAAGAACGAAAAATATCGACCCTCAATAAATCTTTTTGAGCCTGGTCATGCAAACGCCCAAAAGATTCAAGCTTCGGGTGAGGCGTTTTGCAAACTATTCCCCAACCGGTTTTATTTCGTCGATGACACCCGGGGCCTTTCCGCAGGCTTCCACTTGATTGAAGGCTTCTTCCGCGATGATCAACCTCTTTACAAACTAGCACTCAGCGATTCCGAAAAGCGGGAGATCGATCAGCTTTGGAACGATCTTTATTTCGTTACGGATATTTGGCAGAAGATGCTTCGCGGGTTTGTTTTCTTTGAACGATCCGAGCGAAGTTTCCTTAAACATCCCGACTTCGATTCCATCAAAGAAGAAGACCCAGATTTAACCAAGGAAGAAAACATAAAGCGGTTTAAAGAGCTTTACCTAGTTCGATCTAATGTAAAATCCACAGGAGAAGAATTAAGCAAACATCCTATCAGCATTTTCTTTGATGATGTTTCTGCAGGCCTGAAATACCGAACAGAAACTTTTAAAACCATCTCTCCAGTCTACCTAAAAAATCTGGAAGACTTCGCAAGTTTTGCGTATCGCAGACCATTAACCGATCCAGAATTGCAAAGCCTTAGAAAGTTCTTTCTCGACATCAACCAAAACAAAGAACTCGGTATCGAACAAGCAGTGCAGGCATCGATCGTCCGGATTTTGGTCTCTCCTTACTTCAGTTACCGCATGGATGTATCACCTGCTGGAAAAAGCGTTGCAGCCCTTCCAGATATTGCATTAGCATCACGCCTAAGCTATTTCCTTTGGGCAGGCCCTCCTGATGCAGAACTTTATCAGCTTGCAGCAAGTGGGAAACTCCACGATGAAAAAGTTCTACGCGAGCAAACACGCAGAATGCTGAAAGACCCTAAGGTTAGCAGATTTGCATTGGAATTCTTCGGGCAATGGCTTGGCTATCGCGAGTTCCTGAAAAACGAAGCAGTAAGCAGGGAAGTTTTCCCTACTTTCGACGATGCACTTCGTCAGGCGATGTTTGAAGAACCCACCAGGCTTGCAGCATATCTAATCCAACAAAACAAACCCATCACCGATCTACTATCCAGTGATTCTACTTTTGTTAACAAGAAACTTGCCCAGCACTATGGCCTGCCTTTTAACGGCAAAGCTGATGATTGGGAATTGGTTGAAGGAATGCAAAAGTTAGGAAGAGGCGGCGTAATGGGTATGGCTGTTTTTCTTACCAATAATTCCCAACCACAACGCACTAGCCCTGTGAAGAGGGGTTTCTGGGTGGTAAGCAAAATGCTGGGTGAGCATATACCGCCACCTCCCGCTGATGTCGCAGTGCTTCCCGCAAAGGAAACCGACACCC
>Ga0194045_1000204_pt1 | contig 18913 bp, 11 predicted proteins | sample JunL6211m_MetaG_FD_161686 | JGI IMG/M metagenome (GOLD analysis project Ga0194045, IMG submission 161686) | Anoxic zone freshwater microbial communities from boreal shield lake in IISD Experimental Lakes Area, Ontario, Canada - Jun2016-L626-11m | ecosystem: Environmental > Aquatic > Freshwater >...
GCGACGAACACCACCTACAGCTTCACGACTGCATCGGGCAATAATGGCAATCAGTATCGCGCTGTCTTCACCAATACTGTCGGGCCTGTGACGAGTAGTGCGGCAACCTTGACGGTGGATTACGCTCCGAGCGTCACTCAGAATCCGAGCAGTTCGACGGTAAACTCGGGCGCAACGGCGAGCTTTACCGCTGCGGCCACGGGCAATCCAACCCCGACGGTCCAGTGGCAAGTCAGTACCAACGGTGGCACAATCTGGCGCGATATCTCGGGTGCGACAAGCACCAGCTACAGCTTCACGGCTGCATTGGGTGACAACGGCAAACAGTACCGCGCTGTCTTCATCAATTCTGTCGGGCCTGTGACGAGCAGTGCGGCAATCTTGACAGTCGATAACGCTCCGAGAGTCACTCAGAATCCGACCAACTTGACGGTAAACTCGGGCTCAAAGGCGGTCTTTACAGCTGCGGCCACGGGCAATCCAACTCCGACGGTTCAATGGCAAGTCAGTACCAACGGTGGCACAAGCTGGAGCAACATCTCGGGTGCAACGAACACCACCTACAGCTTCACTGCTGGATCGGGTGACAAGGGCAAACAGTACCGCGCTGTCTTCAAAAATTCCTTCGGGTCTGCGACGAGCAGTGCGGCAACCTTGACGGTGAATAACGCTCCGACAGTCACTCAGAATCCGACAAACTCGACGGTAAGATCGGGCTCGACGGCGGTCTTTACCGCTGCGGCCATGGGCAATCCAACTCCGACGGTCCGATGGCAAATCGGTACCAAAATCAACAGTGGCACAAGCTGGAGCAATATCTCGGGTGCGACAAACACCACCTATAGCTTCACAGCTGCATCGGGTGACAACGGCAAACAGTACCGCGCTGTCTTCATCAACTCTGCCGGGTTTGTGACGAGCAGTGCGGCAACCTTGACAGTCCATTACGCTCCGAGTGTCACTCAGAATCCGAGCAGCTCGACGGTAAAATTGGGCGCAACGGCGAGCTTTACCGCTGCGGCCACGGGCAATCCAACTCCGACGATCCAGTGGCAAATCAGCACCAACGGTGGCACAATCTGGAGCAACATCTCGGGCGCGACAAGCACCACCTATCGCTTCACAGCTGCATCAGGTGACAACCGCAAACAGTTCCGCGCTGTCTTCAAAAATTCCTTCGGGACTTTGACGAGCAGTGCGGCGGTGTTGACGGTCCTCTAGCCGCATTCGACTTCGCAAGGCAGATCTGAATGGGAACGGTTCCCAGGATGTCCCACTGACTGGGTTGCTAAGTGCCAACGGGACCAAGATTTCAGTCGACTTTGGTGCATTCATTGGGAATGGTCGATTGGGTTGCAGAGACTCCCGAGGAGTTCGTCGCGATCGCAAAGAGCAAGAGCCAGGACATCGACGGACTGGCATCGCTGAGGATGGGCTTACGGGAGCGATTCTCGCAGAGCACGTTGGGATCGCCCGAGAGATTTGCCTTGGAGTTCGAATCGGCCCTGGCCGAAGCTTATTCCGTAGCATGGGCCTCTGAGCCCGTGCGAGGCTAACTTAGCAAATGACGCACGGGCTCGGAGTCCTCATCTTTACCCAGATTTCGCAGCACGCCAGACTCGAAATCCCAATGGATTTTCGTGATCCCATCGCGTTTTCTCCCCCTCGCCCCGCTTCGGCTCTCCCCGAGACCAGGGCGAGGGGAGCAAGATCAAAAGATGTGCGTCGACACGGTGGCCGACGGCCTTGGCTTCGCAAACGTGAGCCTTCGAGACTATTGAATGGGGCGGAAGCCTTGGATGCGACCGCGTGGGGCAAGGCCTTGTACGTCGATCGGAGTATCCAACAGATGAACTCCGACGTTGCCCGCAGAATCATAAGCTTCCAATCGCAGATAAATGGTAGCCGGCAGGCTAGGATCCGCAGGCCATACGTAACGGCTATTGTTGCGAACACCGGTGGCGACCGTTTTCCAGGGACCGCTTGGGACCTCGGAAAACGAAAGCGTGATTGGCCGCTCAGGAAAGTAATCGTCGGCCGCCCGATATTCGATGATCATCGAACCCGCTTGTTGGCCCTTGCCATAGAGCGCGCTGATCAATTTTGCTTGCGGTTTTGTGGTATCCACTTGAATCCAAGCATCGGCATTGTCACCATTGCGGGGACGGTTCGAAGCGAGTCCATTTGCTCCAACGATGATCATCCGGAAACCAAATAATCCTTCCGCTTCGACCTGAATATCGAATGGACTTACTCGATCCGGATCCTGGCCCCACATTTGCCACGTTTGGCCCTCGTCCGTGGTACCCCAAAGCTCAACCGAGGAGATGGGGGATTCGGGCTCGTTCTCGATGCTATAGTCAAGGCTAAAGGTTTTACTGCTGCTGAAGAGAGGTTTAATGTTGTTGCGGAAAGTTGACTGCCCCGCAATCCGATCCACCTTAGGTTCAATCTCTAGATTCGTTGTCGATGGTTTGAGCGGTTCCTCGTTGGATTCTCGCACCATCAACGACTGGTCGCCGCGTTTGGCAACCAGACTAATAGTTTTCGATGCAACGGCTTGCTCGTACTCTTCTTCGGTCATTTCGCGAACAGGCAATTTGCTTGCTCTCGTATCGGACCGAACCAAAGTTCCTCCATTCGAAGGAGTATTCAGACTCCCGTTGCGATCCTGATTCATGAGTGCTTGGTCTGTGGCTCGGTTTGATTTGTCGAGTCCACTTTGAGCGACGCTATCGGTTGAACGCACTCCGTTTGGACCTGTACCGAAGAGATTGGCATTGCTGCCATTGCTGCGTGCACCTGGGACATTTGCCGCTTCGATTATGGGAGAGGGTGCTTTCGGTGGTTCGGCAATTCCGGTACCGATGGGTTGACTCTGAGCAAGGCCATTTGCAGCGGGAGTGCGCGAGTCGCGAGTTTTGCCACTGGCGAGTTGTAAGCTATTGCTGAGGGCCGCAGAACGGGGCAGTTGCGGAAGACGATTGACTTCGACGGTGTTCCCCGCTTTGTCCTTCGCTATTAGGCGAACGGCCAATTGGCGGGTGCCGTTGGGGATACTCCATGAAGCCGTGCCGAGCCAGGACCCTTTTTCGCGACCTGGGGACAACTGAAATTCGATGTCACGAGGCTGCGATAGAGATTCCGTTTGGTAGGTAAGTTGAACACTCGCCGCATCCAAGGCGACGTCGCTGATCGCGAATTCTGCAAGCATCATACCGCGTTGGTCGATATCGATCATTAAGTTTGCCGTCGGCTTGTTGGTGTCGACAACCACACAGAGCGGTTCACCTGGGTTGTCAAAGCTCCTGCCTTGGCTGTCCAGAGTTTTGAGCCGGAACTTGTATTCGCCATCTGCTGGAGCGATGAACTGAAACTGTTTCGTTCGAACGTCGCCTCGCGAATAGAGCGACCAATTCAAACCGCCGTTTTCCGAGTACTCCAATTGAATTTCGCGTGGTGTCTGCCCCGTCAATTCGACGTTGAATGGAATGACGAAGTCAAGTCGAGGCCAGTAAACGCGAGCTTCATCTTCCGGAGCCGAGCCTAGCCTAGGCCCCGCCATCAAGCCATCACTAGTTGTGGTGCAGCATGCGACGGCAGTCAGCACCGATCTCGCAAGCCATCGTTGCAAGGCCACTCTCCGCATGTGCCGAAAGCCACCTAGTTGCTCAGATTGACAGTGCGATTCGATTTGGGTCATAGGATCACTAGCGGTATTGAGTTTCGGAAGAACGACCTTCGACGCGTTCGGGAGTCACGCGATCTAGAAGGCGGGAGAAGCGTTCGTTGTCTCGCTCAAACTCGTGGTAGTTCGCAACGTCAGCGAACAAATAAACTTTGTTGGAGTTGGGTTGAATGCAACCGAATTCGCACTTCCCATCGACTAGCAAGCCTGTCTTGAAGAAATGAACAAGATCGAATCCGCTCAAGCATGGAGTGTAGCGATCTGGTTCGCCAAGTAATGTTTGTCGTGCCTGTTCGCTTGCGCAGTGGTAAACGCGACCTCGATGCCGGACAGCAAACGAGGCTGAACCTCGGACCCATACTGCATCGCTCGATCGGCCGACCGATTCGACGAGCGTCACTGGGCAATAGCCTCCTAGCCCAACCGTTTCGGCGAGCACGTGAAGCGGTGCGGCAGGTACTTCCAGGGGTTGCTTAGCGAGGTAAGGATTATCGATAACGCGAGGTTGTTTCGGCGGCGATGCGTGTGCAGCTGGAGGCAAAGCCGATTGAGTGATTCGTTGGGGATCTGTGTTGTTCGTCGATGACGCGGATTGGCTCTTGGTTGGCTGGAAAGTTGTGTTCGCATAACCCGTTTTATCGGGTTGGGTTTGTGGGGCACTAGCGACGATAGCGCTGACCTTTCCCCTTTGCGTGTTTTCGGCAATCGATTCGCGTTCAAGGGACCAATCGCGATGATGCAACGCGATTCGCTGAATCTTCTTCGTGTACACAGTTGCATCCTGATCGCTGACGCCCCGATAGAGCTCATCACCATTGGAATACAAGTAAACGTCCGTTGGCCAGCGGTTTACGTTATATTTCGTCGCCAAGTCTTTGCGTTTCTCAGCATTGATCTTGACTGCTACTACATTTTCATTGATCGCGGCGACGAGCGATGGATCGTGAAATGTCTTTTTGTCCAGAAGTTTGCAGGGTGGACAATAATCGCCGTAAAAGTGCAAAAGCAAAACACAATTTGCGGTAGCTGCTCGCCGAACGGCGGCATCGTAGTCTTCGGTCCAAGCAATCTCCTGCTCAACGGAGAAGGCGGGTGCGGACGCCAATCCAAGCATTAGAGTAATGCATGCAAAAAACCTTTTGCAGCCGAAACCCGCGATCGAAACTTGATAGAACATGGAGCAACCCTTTTGTCCGAGGCCCCATTCGGTTCAAATGCCGAAAACGAACGACCTTGACAATCGAATCGGTCGCGATGCGTACCTGACTCGATAGGAATTGGACGGAATCAACAAAATTTTCAGATTGTGCCGGTTGGGGAGTTTTTCCACTTGACATAAGAATATCTTTATGTAACACTTCAGTACCGTAGTAGTTGTTTTGCCAGAGGGATACGAGACCACTCTCTGCCAAATGGCGTCTTCAGACGTCCTGCACATCGCAACTGCTCTCGCTAAATGTCATCCACGGAGAGTTACCGATCGAACCCGCTGGTTTGGTCATCTTCCCGAATATCTGCTTGATTGACCGTTGTTGTTCCATCAGGTGGCGGATGTCAAACGCAATTGTCTGCTAGCGAAACTGCTCGGCAAACACTAGAGCTTTTTCCGACTCAGCTCCTTCCGATCGTTCAGAGCGTTTAGTCGCCTAGTCCTCGTTACCACTTCTTGCAAAAACTGCCAAAACCATTTTGGGGCACGGAGGGGCAACATTTTTGTTTCCTGTTTGGATTTTGAATCTATGCCCAAGAAGAAGCGTTTCCGTTCTCGTTTTCAGAATGATGATCAAGGTAGTTCAGGCAGCGCAGGTGGCGGCGGAGTTGCCCCCCGGCCAAGGGCCAAAAAGCCACGCCGTCGATACGGCCCGAACTACCAACAAGCCTTCACTAAGCCAGAGGACGAACAAGGTGAGGTCGCGGTCAACGAAGAGGGTGAACCGATTCCGACGGATGAAGGAGACTCGCCTGCCGAAGAGCCGGGGCAAGAGTTTTATGGCTTACTCGAAATGCATCCGAACGGTTATGGCTTCCTTCGCTCTTCTTCCAATAATTACTCCCGAGAACGAACCGATCCTTTTGTTCCAGGAACAATGATCGAAAAATTTCGGTTGCGTCAAGGCCTTAAGATTCGCGCGATCATGCAACAAACGCGCCGCGCTCAAGGCCCTCGCATCAAAGAAATCATCGATGTCGAAGGGATGAAGCCGGAAGAATATGTGAACGTCAAGAACTTTGACCAACTCACGGCTATCAATCCGGAACGCTGGCTAAAATTGGAAGTTGGTGCTCAACCGATTACCAACCGCGTTATCGATTTGCTGGCGCCCCTCGGTCGTGGACAACGCGCTTTGATCGTCGCCCCGCCGCGCACAGGCAAGACGATCATGTTGCAAAATATTTCCAAGGGAATTGCTCAAAACTATCCCGAAATAGAATTGATCGTTCTGCTCATCGACGAACGCCCCGAAGAAGTGACCGATATGCGTCGCTGCATCGAGCACGGGGAAGTGATTGCAAGTAGCCTGGACGAAGATGTCGATTCGCACGTGCGTTTAAGCCAATTGGCTGTGGATCGATGCAGACGTCTGGCCGAAATGGGCAAGGACGTCTTCATGCTCATGGACTCCATCACGCGACTAGCCAGAGCGTTTAACAAATGGGTCGGAAACAGCGGAGCAACCATGTCCGGTGGTGTTAACATCAAGGCCATGGACATTCCCAAGAAGCTATTTGCGACCGCGCGCTGTTTCGCCGAAGGTGGCTCGCTAACGATCGTGGGGACAGCACTCATCGATACCGGTTCGCGAATGGACGAACTCATTTTCCAAGAGTTCAAAGGTACTGGTAACATGGAACTCGTACTCGATCGAAAACTCGCGGATCGCCGCGTTTGGCCTGCGATCGACATCTCGCAATCCGGCACGCGCCGCGAGGAATTGCTCCATGATCCAGACACGTACCATTCGGTAACCATGATTCGTCGGACTTTAAACTCAATGCACCCAGTCGAAGCGATGGAGCAGCTCACCAAGCAGCTTTCTCGGTTCCAAAGCAATGCAGAGTTTCTTAAGCTGATTGCAAACGCGAAGATCATGGACTGATGCTTGACGCATCCTCGATTGGCATGGCAGCGCAACGCGACGAACGGTTTCCAAAAAACGTTCGTCTCGTGAGCAAAAAGGATTTTGATCGCGTGTTCAAAATCGGAGCAGTTACAAGCGATTCGATCCTCGTCATTCATGCCTGCTGCAATGAACTAGATCGGACGCGAATCGGTCTAAGCATCTCAAAACGTGTAGGCAATTCGCCAGTTCGAAATCGATGGAAGCGATTGATACGGGAGGCATTTCGAAAACAGAAATTCGATTTGCCACAATTCCTCGACATCGTCGTGCGCCCCAAACGCGGCGCTAGTCCCGATTACCAACAGATCACAACATCGCTCTTGAGGTTGTGCACACAACTCGGTGGTAAGCTCGGCCGAAAGCCGTAATTTTAATCCGACTCAAAGCTCAAGAAGAATCGCTAAGCATCGTTCGATCAATCGATGTCCGAGTGTCGACTTATCGCAAGGTCGACAACGGGGGAAACCAATCGCTTACTTCTTGTGGGTCACGTCGCGGGCGATCCTCTGGAACCTTGGTCTCCTTGAAGGACGTAAACGACCAAACGTAAGCGACATCGTCTGTCACTTCATAACCGAGGATGCCACCGTTGACGGTAGTGTAGTCTTCGGACGTTAGTCCAAATCTTTCAAGCTCGGCAAGTCGGTTCGGCCAGTGCCCCTCGGTCTGCTTGAACTGCCGCAACGCGATCGTCGTCAACGTGAGACGTCGATCGTTTTCGTCGTTCTCCATATGGTTACAGTAATGTGTAATTATTCCTGGAGCGAGCAATCGCTTCCAAATTGCCGATCCGCTCAAGTCGAAGGAGCCGCTTTCACTCAACATCTTTTCTTCGAGCGCGCTGGCAGATTCCTTGAGTTGTGATAACGTTTGATCCCCCAGGTCTTTTAGGTTGTTATAGTATTGAACCAACTGCATTTTCCCACTGGGCATGATCGGCAACCAGCCGATCATCGAACGATCCGTTTCGTTGTAAATTAGTTCGCTGACGTCACCACGGAGGATCGCATCGAAGCACATGCCATATTCCCCGTCGAACAGAAACTTCCATTTCTCAGGTGAGTACCTCGGCGGACCAAGGATGTCCCGCAGCTCCTCCAGTTGCGTTTTGTCCCAAAAATCATGTTCCATCGAACGCCGAATGGCATGTCGTTTCATCGACGTAGACGCAGCAACTACGAGATTGCCTACCAAAAACAAACCCGAATCAATCGTGTTTGCCGAGTACGTCATTAAGTGCAAATCCTGTAACGCTCGACCTGCGTCCCGATGGTAGAAAGCATACTCAAAATCAAGTTGTAGAAGACGGGCGATCGCCCTGGATTCCTGAATGTGTGGCAAGAGCGTGTGGAACCCTTGGAAGTCTATTGGGAATTGAATAGGAGTTGGGTAATGATTGGCTTGATGGATTTGTTTTAGAATCGGATGTACTTCCTTTAAGTACTCGGCAACAAGTGGTTCATCGTCCCAAACCGCATTTGGATCAAGAGAATCGGGAAGCCTTCTTTGCCCGACAATGGGCAACCGTTCCAAGAATTCATCGCTCGATGTCGCTGTAACGCAATCCATGATCTTCATCCATTCAGCAGCCCCTTCTTCGAAAGTGTTCTTTCGATACCAAGCATCCATCGACGCGTTGTCGTATGGGACACCTTGCTGGTTCCACAATGCGATCTGATTTCGAAGCGCCAACGAAGCCCGGTACTCTCGCACCGACAAAAAGAAAAGAGCAATAAGTACGAACCCAAGCGGTACGCAAGCTATCCATACTAGCCAGCGCAAAGGGCCTTTTCGCAATCGTGGGGTCGAACCATGGATGGTTGAGTTCGCGTGCACTTTTACCATTGCGTTCCTTTTTTTGTTCTTTCTTAGGTCCAATTGTCGCTCCCGGCAGGCTAATGATTACCCAGTTCTTGAGCCCTTGCTTCCCAATCACCCAACCATGTTTCGCCGACTCGCCATAACTGGTTAAGGCTCAAGCTAACTTGAGTCCTGCGACGACTTGCGTTTTGTCCCCAGGCAACACAAAAAGCGGTATAGCGTCTGTCTGCCTCCGAAGAATCTTTGCTTTCCAAATACTGCATCAACAGCCAGGCGAGTTGCGAGACTCGGCGATTTTCTACCAGTGTCGCTCGCAACGATCCGCTCAACTTCGTTGTTTTTGGAAAAGCGAACCCACCAAGAGTGTTCGGTTGGTTGCTGGTCATGGCATCGGACCAACTAAGTACGATAGCCCTCTTACGCGATTGAATCCGCCCGTCACGATCCGCGAGCGAACGCACGATACTCGAATAGAGTGCGTTGCCAAGCAATTCTCGCGACCCTTTGGATTGGACCTGATCGAGCAGCCAGCATTCCATTCGATCTGCTGCATCTTGATCCACTAGTCGCCAACTAAGTCGCATGCGTTTGACGATCTGATCTAATAGTCGCATCGATTTACGATAGCGATCGAGAAACGTTGGGTCGTTTGGCGTTTCGTCGAGGTTGAGTCGAGTTAACATCGCTTCGGCTGCAACCAAGTGCGTTGCCCGCGAGAACTTGAGTGGACCTGACGTCTTCGATAATTGAATTTCAATGGTCTCGATTCTGGCTTTCATTTGATCGACGAATCCCAAATCGATTTTATCTATCTCAGCAGAGACGATCGGGGCCACTGGTGCGGCAGCCGAAAGCTCATTTCCTTGCAGAGCCAGCCCGTCCGTCGCAAGCTCTTCCATCGCCCGATCGTCCATCGCCCGATCGTCCATGGGAAGATCAAGTTGTTTGGGTTCGGAAAACACCAATTCCATCGGCTCAACTCTCCGTCCGCGAAGGCTTCCGGCCAGAGAAACAAACTCGCGATTCGCAGACCCGGGCATGCTTGGATACGTTGCTGACGTGATAAGGTAGGGTACTGCGGGTAACACAACCGCTACGGATAGGAATCCAGCATGCCCAAGCCAATAGCGCATGTCTGTCCTGCCGTCCATCCACGGATGCATCATGACTCGAGTCGCTACAAAGGCGATCGAGAGGGAAATGAGCAGCAGCCAAACCGTTGAACCCAAGGCAGTGACGGCGAAGAACGAGTATCCAACCACGAGCCCCATCGCGGCGGGAACTGTTACCAATGAAACGATTGGGCTTCGAAAGAGTTGGCCGTACCATTGCCCAGCTGCGTAAAATGCAATCACTAGGGTAACTGCTAGTGCGATCAGAGGAATCGAGTTTGACGGACTCGGCCCGTTTGAAATGCTCGCCGTCGGGACTAACCAAACAAATAACACTAGGATCATCGCGGCTAACGCAAATAGGCTGGCTGGAATGATTTGCCTCGTCCACCAAATCGCATTCGGTGCAACGCCTCGTTCTGCCATAAATCGAATACGACTCTGCAAGGTGTCGCTTTGAAACACCGATGCCCCTAACCAACTCGCAATAAGCCAACACGCGACGGAGGGCAAAAACAACCAATCGTCTGGTTTGGTTCCTGAGAAATGTAGCAAAACAGCAAGCACGGGAATGGCGATCAAAGCGAGGATTGCTATCGGAATCATCCGATTTTGCCAGGCAAATTGCCATACCAATGTGGGAGTGAGTCCCTGCGTCGTTTTTGGTAGCGAAGACTGCCGCAATGTGCGAAAGTCTACGCTCTGCCAACGTTGACTCCATCGTCGATCCGAACCTTTGGCTGTCAAATAGGCGTCACCAAATCGCCATGCAAACCATCCAGATAGGGAAATTGCCAATAGGTAATTAATCGCAACCAGACCATCCGGTAGAAAATCGCGCAATGAGAACAGGTCCGCCCGGATCTGCCATTCGATCAAGCTAACAACCGTAGGAAACATTGCGAGCGGCAGGATCATGACGAGCGCAACAAGGACCGAGTTCCAACGCCAGGCGGTTGCGAATCCAAGGAGCATAATGAAAATCGAATTTAGCGGCCAGATAATATTGGGAAGTCCTTCGTTGCTTTTTTTCATGTTCGAGAATGAACTTGAATCAAAGAGCAGCGTCATCACAATGCTTGCCAGCCAAACGATTGCCAAACCCCCGATTCCTACAGAAAACTTGGCTCTCAAAATAGTACGTGCTGCAATCGGTAGGGAGTTAAGCCATCCAATAGTTCTCTGTTCTTTGTCTTGGCTGATTAAGATGGCTCCAGCCCCGACGGCAAACAAGCTAGGCATCAACACCATAATCATAAGATGAGCTTCTCGGACATCCGCGTTTCCTGCACCTAACACCATGAGCGTATGTAACAGCAACTCGACTCCGAGTAATACTGCCAGCAATGGGAAACCTTGTCTTATTTCTTTCCAGAAAAGCCGCAAGAAAACCTGTTGCGGAAGGTTCTTCGCAAGGCTTGTTTTGCGTGTCTGTGGAACGGTCTTTTGCAGCAATGAACTCATGGCTACCTCGTCACGTTTTAAGAGGCTTGTCGATCGATCGGATCAGGTTGTGCGGTATGGGATGCTCCAAGCATCGAATCCGGGTCAGCGAGGGACGGTGTCATGCCACGCGTGCAGGCGACAAAGATTTCGTCCAGAGTGGCTGGTCGCGAGCGAACGCTGTGCACTCCTGGCCATGCTTCAATCTCCTTGCGATGGGGTGTGTCGAATCCTCGAACGATCCAACGGATTTGACGTCCCTTTTGCTCTTGGCTCAGCACTTCTGCCGCCGCACCCAAGACAGGGATGGCCGACAATGGATCGTCCATTCCAAAGGTGACTTCGCAAACCTCTTCGCGGAGACTATTCAGCGAAGCGGACATTCGAACTCTGCCTTGATGCAAGATCGCAACGTGATCCGCCACGCGTTCGACTTCCGAAATCTGATGGCTTGAAATAAAAACGGTACGACCCGTGGCTGCTCTTTCCACCATGCTCTCCATAAACTCGCGACGCACCAAGGGATCGAGCCCGGACGTCGGTTCATCCAAGATCAACAATTCCGGATCATGTGCGACGGCCAACGCAAGAGCCACTTTTGCCCGCTGCCCTTTGCTCAAATGCCGAATCTTTCGATTGACGGGAACCTCGTAGCGGGCGATCAACTCGCGGAAGCACTCCAAGTAATTTCCAGGATAAAACGACGACGCAAACCATCCGATCTCATCCACTTTCATCCAGTCGTAGAGAGCCGGTGCATCGGATACATATCCAATGCGGCGGCGAATTTCCAATGAATCGCGATTGGGGTTGAGACCGAGCACGCTGCACGATCCACCTGTCGGTCTTTGAAAACCAGTCAAGATGCGAATAAGCGTACTCTTTCCTGCACCATTTTCACCTAGCAAGGCGAACACAGTGCCTTGAGGAACGGTTAGATCGATTCCACGCAAGGCATCGCAACCGGAGAAGTGCATTTCTAAGCCTTGGACGGCAATACAATCGGTCATTTTGGTCACCTTCGATTTTTAAGGGATAGGCTGCGACTCGAGCGACGACGAGACCGTATTCACAGTCCCTGACAATTGTTTCAACTGCTTGCGAACGAGTTCTTCGATTTCGTTGCTCTCCAGTCCGCCGTGCAATGCTTCGGTCAACACAGAACGCAATCGATCTGCAATCAGGGTCCGTCGAGCTTCTTTGCAGACTTTGGTCGCACCCTGGCACACAGCCACACCACGACCGCGCAGCAATTCCAGGACACCATCGCTCTGCAATTGCTGATAGGCACGAGCAATCGTGTTTGAGTTTAGGGCAAGCTCAACGCTTAGCGACCTGACGCTCGGTAATAGCTGGCCAGGCCGAAGCGACCCTTCGGCAATCGCGAATTTGACCTGCCGGACGATCTGATCGTAAATGGCAACGCCGTTGTTCGCATCAATTGAAAAGAACATGGAACAGATTCCCGTTGCGAACGTAGAACTAGTGAACTAGCTACATAGTACACACGTTCCGAATGGATTGTCAAGGGATTTCAAAATCGATTTCGGTGTGCCCGCCCTTCAGGTCTTGGTATCAGAACAGGGCAAGCGGTCCGGTGAGGATTCGCAAATCACTCTGGAATTCAGCGGGCGGCTCGCGCGGCTCACGCTGCTCCGCTATCTCAGCCGACCCGCTTTAGAAGGTCGGTTGTGGGTGCCTCAGAATCCACAGCGTCAACCTGCTTGCTGCGTGTGCCGGCGATTAGGACATAGAGCGATGGCACAACAAACAGGGTGAACAACGTTCCAATCCCCATGCCAGCAACCAGTACGATGCCGATGCTGTTTCTTGCTTGAGCACCGGGCCCGGTTACGAAGACCAATGGCATATGCCCTAGGATTGTCGCAGCGGAAGTCATCAGAACGGGACGCAATCGCGTTTGAGACGCTTCTACTGCCGCCCGCCATTTCGTGCGTCCAATTTCTTGAAGATGGTTGGCGAATTCGACAATCAATATTCCGTTTTTGGCAACCAGACCAACCAAGGTAATCAACCCGACTTGAGAATAGATGTTGATTGTCGTCAAGCCCAAGAACGTAAGTGCCAGCGCACCTGAGATCGCCAGCGGAACCGAACCAAGCAAGACAATGAGCGGGTCGCGAAACGACTTGAATTGAGCCGCCAAAACCAAGTAGATCAACACTAACGCGATCCCTAGAGTCATGGTCAGTGTCGAGCCTTCTCGGCGAATTTGTCGAGACTCGCCTGCATAATCAATGACGGCGGCGTCCCCCGCCACTTCGCGAGCGATGGTCTCCATCACGGTCAGTCCAGCCTCTTTTGTTAGACCTGGCAACATGGCTGCATTGATGTGAACGGCACCTTGCTGTTGGAAACGGTTTAAGACGCGCGGGGCGGTCAAGGGCAATATTTTGGCAAACGTCGAAACCGGAATGAGTTGACCACTCGGTGTTCTGATTTTGAGATCCATCAGCGAGCTTGTCGACTGTCGGTCGGCCTCGGAGAGTTGCGGGATGACTTGATAGGAACGATTGAAGTAGTTAAACCGGTTGACGTAGCCGCCGCCCAGCAGGACACCTAGCTCCTGAGCTATTGCCGCCAGATCCAGCTTAAGGTCAGCGACACGTTCTCGATCGATAATCACTTGGGCTTGTGGCAAGTCGATTTTGAGATCGGAATCGACAAATAGGAAGATATTCTTTTCGGTGGCCCTTTGCGTGATTTTGTTTGCGATTTCAAGCATGCGTTCGATGGGATGATCGCTTTTGAGAACCATTTCGACATCGAAATTGGATGCGACTGGCAGCGGTGGAATCAAAATCGGAAAGGGTTTAAGGCCAGGCACTTTGGATGCCAAGCCAAAAGCTTGTCCCAGCATTGCGGACGTGTCTCGCTGTCCTTTCAATTGCCTTTCATGCCAGTCCTTGGTAATGATGCCTCCGAATCCGCTGTTGGATCCAACCAGCGCCCACATGTAGTCGGTCTCAGGCATGGCATCGAACTTTGTCGCCAATTGACTCGCCCATTGTCTCGTACTGTTCAGCGTTGCGTCAGGCGATGCTTGCAGCATCACTGCAATGGACCCTTGGTCTTCGACGGGCGCCAATTCTTTGCCGGAGTAATGGTAGAAAGGGACCGCGGCGAGTCCGATCAAAAGGGTTGATAATGCGATTGCCCAGCGCAAGCTTAGGGCGCCTTCAAGAACGGTCCCGTAAACGCGTTGGATCTGATCGAAGATGGTATTGACGAGTCTGGCCAAGGGGCCTTCTTTGCCCGAAGCGCTCAGCATCTTGGCACTCATGATCGGCGACAGAGTTACGGCCACGATACCGGATAGCACAACAGCGGCAGCCAGAGTAAACGCGAACTCACGAAACAACATGCCGGTCAATCCACCTTGGAATCCGATCGGCGCGTAAACAACCGCCAGCGTAATCGTCATGGCGATGATCGGCCCGACCAACTCGCGTGCTCCTATCAGAGCGGAATCAATCTTGCTATTCCCCTCGCGAATGTGTCGCTGAACATTTTCCACGACCACAATGGCATCATCGACCACAAGCCCAACCGACAAGACAATCGCCAGCAGTGTTAGAAGGTTGAGAGAGAAGCCCAGCAAATACATAAGGATCGCGGCTCCGATCAACGAAACCGGCATCGCAATCAGTGGGACGATTGCTGTCCGCAATGAGCCCATGAATACGAATACCACGATGCCAACAATCGCAATGGTCTCAACGAGGGTCTTCGAAATCTCGCTGAGCGCATCGCGCATGAATTTAGTCGCATCGAATGCGAGTTGCATGTCGACGTGGGCGGGCAGCGTCGGTCGAAGCTTGTCCATCGCCGATTGCAATTCGTGCGCGACGGCTATCTCGTTCGTGCCAGGGAGCGGCCACACGGATACGTAAACCGCCTCGCGAGATCGGTACATGGCCGTCATTTGGGACTCTTCAGAACCCATTTCTACCTTGGCAACATCTTCAAGTCGAATGACCGCCCCTTCGTTCTGAAATACGATCAAGTTTTTAAACTCATCGACTGTCTTGAGGTCCGTATCGGTTAACAGGTCGACTTGAACCGTATCGTTCTTGACCCGTCCGATCGCTGCCAGATAGTTGTTTCGCCGTAGCGCGTTGAACACATCGCCAGGGGTCAGGTTTAATTCCGAGAGTCGCTCGGGCGAAATCCAGATGCGCATGGCGGGCGTTCGCCCACCCTCGACTCCAACGCGTTGGACGCCTTCGATCGTCGTGAGCTGAGGTTGGACCACGCGATTCAAATAATCGGTAAGGCCCGCAATATCGAATTCATCCGAGGTAAAACTGAGGTAAAATGATGCATACGGACGATCGGCACGCTGGATGTTCACACTCGGTGGCTCGGCTTCCGCAGGTAACTCACGCCTTACTTGTTGCAGCCGGGTGTTGATTTCAGCCAAGGCGGTCGTCGCATTGTGGTTGAGCTTCAAATGGAGCGTGATGGTACTGACGCCCGCCGTACTGACGGAATCGATGAAATCGATACCGGCGATGGAGGAGACGGCCTTTTCAATCGGAGTGGTCAAGAATCCTCGGATGTTTTCGGCGCTTGCACCGATGTAGACCGTTGTGATTTGGATCGAAGTGCTTTCCAGCTTTGGGAATTGCTGGATCGGTAACAACTGGGCTGCGCGCAAGCCGATCAGCACCAGCATGAGATTGACCACGATGGCCAAGACGGGATGTTTAATAAAGATGTCGGTAAAGGACTTCATGGCTGTACCTTTCCCGCTTTGTCATCCAATTCAGGCTCGACTACCCACACCTTGTCGCGCAACTTGAACGATCCCTCAGTCACGATCGTTTGGTCAGGGGTGAGGCCATTCAGGATCGACACATTCTGGCCGATGGTTTTGCCTGGGATAACCGTTTGAGGGTGCACTCGAAGTTTGCTTGTGTCCTTAGGATCTGGGGTAACTACATAGACAAATGCACCCTCGGGAGATCTGCGCAGTCCGGAAGCCGAAATCGTGACGGCTTCGGTTGACGGTCCAAAATCCAATTCGACTCGAACGGAATCGTTGGGTTGAAGCATGGCGGGCGGATTGCTGAGTTTGGCTCGGGCTGAAAGATTGCGAGTCGTTCGATCGGATTGAGAATCGATCGCGATGATCGTGGCGAGAAGCGACTGTGGTTCGACCGCAAGCGTGATTTCGTCACCAACATGCACTTCGTCCGCCACTTGTTGAGGCATCATGAAATCGATGTGAACGTAGTCGTCGATCCCTTGCAACATGGTTATCTGCGTTCCTTCTGGCAAGTACTGTCCTTTTTGAATGTCGAATAGACCTGCCTTGGCTAGGAATGGGGCTCGCAGTGTCTTCTTGCGAATGATAGCGTTAATACGCAGCACGTCGGCTTTTGCTTGAGTCAGCAGTGCTGTAGCTTGCTCTAACTCAAGTTCGCTAATGGCTCGCGCATCGGCAGCCTTTTGATTTCGTTTGAATGTCGATTCCGCGATTTTTTGAACCGCTTCGGCGCCCGCCAATTGGGCTTCTTCCACGCTTGTGTCGAGCTTCAACAATAATTGATTCTCTTGGACCACTTGCCCAGATTCGAACGAGACGTCGGAGACGGTACCTACCACTTCGGTCCGCAACTGAACGGAGCGAGGGGCCAATATCGTGCCAACTGTGGTTGAGCGTTGGCGAATGGAAACTTGCGCTGGTTTTGCAAAGCGGACAATCTCAGGTCTTTCTGGGTTGTCCGGAGGTGGCGCCGACATCATACGAACCTTGAGCAGCCCGATGGCTACTCCTGTCCCGATCACAATGGCCAGCAAGACGATCGATCCGAATATTGTTTTTAACATGAGTCAGCTTGGTGCAGGGTTCTTGGTTCTTGGTTCTTGGTTCTTGGTGCATGGTGCATGGTGCTTGGTGCTTGGTGCTTGGTGCTTGGGGCTTGTGGCTTGTGGCGATGACTTAGTACGATTTTAAATCACCCAATTGCACGGCGGTGGTAAAGACTTGAATGGGTACGGTCATGCCATAACGTCGATAGATCTTGTTCAATCGTGACGTATCGAGCGGGTTTGCATCGATTTGGCGTATGCAAATACGAGTGACCTGTGACGGATGTTTCGAAGCGAGCTTCGCGTAAATTTCTGGATCCCTCTCGCCACTGTCACCAACCAACACAAAGGATCGCTCGGGTAGCCTGCGAATAAGACTGCGGATGATGCCTCCCTTGCTCTTGCGTCGAAGGATTTGCCATCGCTTGAAGATCTCGTCTCGCAATCGAAACCATTTCAGATGCATACTGCCCAACGGGAAGCGTTCGTCGATCAGGAATTGATTGACTGCATCGTAAATCTGCCATGGGCTGCTGCTCACATAGTGAAACAAGGCGCCTTGCTCGGCCCACATCTGGTACGCATTGGCCATACCGTCAATGGACGCAAATGGTTCGGCAAAAGTTCGTTGCAACATTCGACGTCGACTGTTGACTTCCGTTTGCTTGATAGTGTCATCGATGTCGGAAATAACACTAACTCCGGTCCGTTCGGCCAAAAAGACAGGGCTGCTTGTTTGCCCGAGTCCATCGTCCCATCGTTGCAAGAATTCGGACTCTTTCTCTTTGCTGTCCTTGCTCGGAAGTAAGCCATAAGTTCGGAAGCCTTGTAGCTGTTTTGCGGTAAGGTCAAGTTTGCAATTAAACAGACCGCTGGTTTTGGACTTGCGGCGCAATACATAGTGCTGACCCGCAAGTTCCACTTGCACGCGTGCACCCGCGATAGGAGCTGCCAAGAATCCTCGAATGCGTTGTTGAAACAATTTCCCTTGGGCAACGTCATTTGGAATGTGGAGGGCGCGAATCAAGCCGCGCAACATCAGACGTTTTCCAAAGCTCGCCGGAGCAGACTGGGAAATGCGGCCTTGGATTTGAATTCGCCACAGCGAATCTTTGGCAATCGGATAGCCGAATGTTGGAAATAGTTGAACTTCCGCATCCGAGTCATTGCGGATTGCCTGATCGGGACTCATCCGCAATATTTCGGTCTTTTTTTGTTCCATCGGTCCATCGACGGCAGCCATGGGCTTGCGACTAGTCATTGATTGTGGAAATGGTTTCAAATGGAACAAATCACTACGATTGGAGAGTCACTGTTGTGCGTGTTTCCATTGACTTGTAGATCGCTTCGATGGCCAATAAGTCCTTGAGCCCTTCTTCGCCGGCAACCTTCGATGGCTTGTTCTCTAAAATGCACTTCGCAAACTCGTCCATTTCGGTTGCGAATTGATCTTGTTGAGGTAGTTCGACTTTGCCCTTGGAAGTTTCCATCCGGTTGTTGGTATAGCTGTAGGCAGGGTCCATTCGGATGAAGCCATTTTCCGTGAACGCATTGAATCGATTGAGTCCGTTGAAGTTGTAGCTGGTGCTGCAATAAGCCAGCACACCTGACGGAAACTTCATAAGCCATGTCACTGATTCGTCAACTTCGGCAAACTTGACCGCGTCGGTTTTCGTTTCCTGTGCCGTAATCATGGTTGGTTCTTCGCGGAGCAAGCAACGACACGCTTGCAATGCGTAGATCCCCACATCCATCAATGCACCACCCCCAGCCAGTTTCTTTTTCAATCGCCATTGAGTTGGATCGCCGATCTTAAATCCAAAACCAGCCTCGATCATCTTGATAGCACCGAGTTCCTTATTGTGTGCCATTTCCATGCTTTTCAGATG